>Ga0315912_10000039_pt1 | contig 361984 bp, 308 predicted proteins | sample VfabasoilMG_FD_204469 | JGI IMG/M metagenome (GOLD analysis project Ga0315912, IMG submission 204469) | Garden soil microbial communities collected in Santa Monica, California, United States - V. faba soil | ecosystem: Environmental > Terrestrial > Soil > Garden | place: USA: California...
GCCCCTTTTTCAAGGCTAGCACATCAAATGATGCTCTTGGCATAGAGGTCCGTGCGCCGGTCACGGAAGAAGCCCCAGTCGGCGCGGTAGCTCTCGATCTCGGTCAAATCGAAGGTGTGAACGAGGACGCCCTCGTCCTTCTCGCCGAAGCTCTCGACCAGCTCGCCCGTATGATCTGCAATGAAGGAATGACCATAAAACTTCTGTTTTGCGCCCTCGTTGTCCTCGAGGCCGATGCGGTTCGCGGCAACGATTGGCACGGCGTTCGCAACCGCGTGGCCCTGCATGGCGCGCTGCCACTGCTTGTGGGTGTCGAGGGCAGCGTCATAGGGCTCGGAGCCGATGGCCGTCGGATAGAAGAGAATTTCGGCGCCCTGCAGCACCATGGCGCGCGCGGTCTCCGGATACCATTGGTCCCAGCAGATGCCGACGCCGATCGTGCCGGCCTGCGTCTTCCAGGTCTTGAAGCCGGTGTCGCCCGGGCGGAAGTAGTATTTCTCCTGATAGCCGGGGCCGTCGGGAATGTGGCTCTTCCTGTAGACGCCGAGGATGTCGCCGGTCGCGTCGGCGATGGCGACGCTGTTGTAGTAGCGCGGCCCGTCCTTCTCGAAGAACGACACGGGAATGACGACGCCGAGCTCGCGAGCAAGCTTCGCGAGCGCAAGCACGCAGGGATGCTCGGCCGCGGGGAAAGCCGTCTCAAACCACTTGGGGTTCTGCCTGGTGCAGAAATAGATGCCTTGGAACAGCTCGGACGGCAGCACGACCTTGGCGCCGCGCTTGGCGGCCTCGCGGACGAATGCCTCGGTCCTCGCGATGTTGGCCGCCATGTCGTTGCCGTAGCTCGTCTGAATGGCCGCGACGGTGAGCATGCGATTGGACATCACAGGGGTTCCTGCTGGGTGATGCAGTGGAAGGAGCCGCCGCCGGCCTCGCCGCAGCCGAGGAGACCGCGCGAGGGCACGCCCACGACCTTGCGGCCGGGAAACACCGCTCGCAACGCGGCGAGGGCCGCGGCCTCGGTGGCGGTGCCGTAGACCGGCACGACGACGACCCCGTTGGCGATGACGAAGTTCATATGGGATGCGGGCGAAATTTCGCCCAGCGCATTGCGATAGAGGCCGACGCCCGGGATGCGGACGACGTCCAGCTTGCGTCCCGCCGCATCGGTCGCACTTTCGAGGGCCGCCGCGATGGCATCGAGGGTTGCCGCATTGGGATCGTCGGCGCCCGCGGGTGCCTGGCAGACGACGCGGCCCGGCGCCACGAAGCGGGCGATGTTGTCGACGTGGCCGTCGGTGTGGTCGTTCTTCAAGCCCTCGTCGATCCAGATGACCTTGCGTGTTCCGAACGCCTCGCGGAGCGCCGCCTCCGCGGCGTTCTTGGTCCAGCCGTTGCGGTTGGGATTGAGCAGCGTCTGGCGCGTCGAGAGGATCGTGCCCTCGCCGTCGTGATCGACTGCGCCGCCTTCGAGGACGAACTCGAAGCGGCGGATGGGCTTGCCCGCGAGGCGCGCGACGTCGTCGCCCACCGTCGCATCGTCGGGGAGGTCGTACTTGCCGCCCCAGCTGTTGGTCGCGAAGCGAAGGGCCGCAATGCCCTCGGGGGTGCGCGCGAAAATGGGTCCCGTGTCGCGCAGCCAGATGTCGCCGTACCTGGCCGGAACGAGCTCAGCGGCCTGACCCACGGCCGCGCGCGCGGATGCCTCCGCCTCGGCGCCGTTGACGAGCAAGCGGACGCTGTTTTGCTCAGCCCCGTTGCCCTCGCTCAGCGCGCGCACGAGCGCCGCGACGTCGCGGCGCGGGGCCTCGAGATCGCCGTTCCACTCATCCGCATCGGCCGGCCAGGCGGTCCAAATGGCCCTTTGGGGTGCCCATTCCGCCGGCACGGTGATCGCTTTCTCGGTTACGGTCGCATCCACGACGTTTTCTTCCTGTGTGCCGCGCCTCAAGATTGGCGCTTGGCGCTCACGTAGCATCGATGAAGAGTGGCTGCAAAGCCGGTGATGGCCGGGCTAGCGAGAGGCTCAGCCGGCCATTTCTTACATTTCGGGCCTGCGGCAATGCGGCAGGTGGCCAGAGCGGCTCAAGACGTGTTCCTCAAAGAATAGCGCGACGCTTCGGTCTCGGCGCAGATGGGCCGGCCGCTGCCGGCATCGCGACGACGCCGGTCCCGTTAACGAACTTCGCCCGAGGCACCACACATGAGCGCGTTCGAGCAGATTTCGGCGGCTGTCGCCAACGGCGCCCATGACATTCCTGCGACAACTGCCAGCGGCCTGCCCGGGCTCTTTCAGCGCGTCCGCCGCCTGCTGCGCTACACCGGCGTCAATCTGGTCACCGTCACGCTCGACTATGCGATCTTCCTTTCGGTCACGCACTATTTCGCAACGCCGACGATCGCGAGCATCGTCGGCTACGGGTGCGCCTTGGCCATCAACTACGAGCTTTCGAGGCGATACGTTTTCCTCGCCCATCTCTCCGACAAGAGCGCGCGGCGCCTGATGGCGGAATTCCTCGCAACCGGCATCTTCGGCCTCGTGCTGACGGCCACCATCACGGGACTGTCGGTGCATTTCCTGCACTTGAGCCCGCTTCTGTCGAAGACGATCGCCGTGCTGGTCTGCTTCGTCGCCCTTTATGTGATCCGCAGCAGGCTCGTCTTCAGGACAAAGCCGTAAGCCGTCTCAGCCGGACCTCCAAGCCGCACCACGTGCTCCGCCAGCAACGGTTGCCGTTCAATCGGCGCTGGACGCTGTTATGGCAGTGGATCGGCCATTCTACCGTGCGCTGCGCGGGCCTAAAGTCCGGCCTCTCCAAACAACGGAGATCGGAGACGCGTGATGATCAAGAAAGAGCTCATTTTCTCGCTGGGGTTCGTGATCGCGGCCATGGCGTGGGCCGCGAATGCCGAGGCAAACAGCTGCCGCACCATCGGCGGACTCGCAGAGATGCCGACGCGGGCCATTGCGGAGTTCATGGCGGAAGCCGCGCTCAAGAACGCCATCGCAGCCCACAACATGACGGCGGCCGGTCCGGTCACGATGAAGTGCAAGGACGACACGTTCACCACCACGTGCACGGCACGGCGGCGCGCCTGCGGCTAGCAGAGAGAAGCCGTTCGCGCGCGCGGGATAGGATGCGATTGAGCGGGGGCCGAGCTCAGGTCCGGACCGATCGACCTCCAGACCTCCGGCACCGGCGGCCTGTTTCTAAATCGTCACACAGATAGCGCGGAAGCACACTTTCCTGCGCTGGATCAAGTTTCGCGGCTTTTGGAGACAATAACTCTGCTACGTGATGGGCGTGCCCTGCGCAGCAGCGCCGGAGCGTCGTGAGTTGCGAAGTATGAGGCGTGCTGAGTAATGCGCCAACGCCTAAGCGTTCTGCTGGTCCTGATGCTCGCCGTGCGCAGCCTGCTGCCGGCGGGCTTCATGCTGCAGCCGTCGGCTGCCGGTGACGGTTCGCTCGCGATCGTCATCTGCACGGGGCACGGCCCTCAGACGATCAGCCTCGATCCCGAAGGCCAACCTGCGAAATCACCGGCTCAAAAGTCGGACGCCGGCATCTGTCCCTTCGCGACTGCAGGCTCGGTCGCTCTCGCCGGGGCCGATGCCCCTCTCTTGGCGACTACGGTCAACTACGCAGGTGTAGACTTCGCGCTGCCTGACGCACCGCTCCTGGTCAAGCCACACCCTCGTGCCACGTCCTCGCGCGGACCACCGTCCTTCCTGATCTGATCAGGGCCCAAGAGGCCCATCCGCCGACGCGCGAGTTCCCCTCGGGGCTCTCGGCGGGCCCGTGTCCCATGTCTTGCTCATCAGAATCCGGAAGACTCTCATGCTCATCCCATCGCATCGGCTCACCGTGAGCCGCGCGGCACTGCTTGCCGCCCTCGCCGCTGCACCTCTTTCATATGCCCGCGCACAGAACTCCGGGAATGCGGCCGATCAAAGCGCGCCGCTGCCGCCGGTTGTCGTCGAGCAGAAAGTCAAGAAGGGCGCGACGACCCAAGCCAAGAAGCCAAAAAGCACGCCCGCCCAGGCGGGCGCGGCCAGCGAGGGCAGCCAGGCATCCGTGCAAGGCGGCGTGACGTCCGGCGGGCGGGTTTCCGGAGAAATCGCCGGTGTTGGTGCGACGGGGCTTGCGGTGCCGCTCGCGACGACAAGAATAAGCGGCGAGGCGATCCAGTCACGTTTGCCGGCTGTGAGCGACACGTCCGAGCTGCTGAAGGAGGCTCCGGGCGTCAGCATCTTCACGTCGGGCGGCGTGTCGGGACTGCCCGCCATCAACGGCTTGAACGACGAGCGGGTGAAGATCCTGCTCAACGGGATGGTGGTGACGTCCGCCTGTCCCAATCACATGAACCCGCCGCTCTCCTATATCGATCCGTCGCAGGTCGTGATCGTAGATGTGATCGCGGGCGTGACGCCCGTGAGCAAAGGCGGCGACAGCCTGGGCGGCACCGTGATCGTCGAATCCGCGGCACCCCAGTTCGCGGCCGCAGGCGAAGGCGTGCGTACCGAGGGCTCCGTCGGAGCCTACTACCGCTCGAACAACGACCGCGTGGGCGTCGCGGCGCACGCGAGCGCGGCCACGCAGAATGTCAGCCTCGGCTACGCGGGGGCATGGACCAAAGCCGACAACTACTCGCGCGGCGACGACGGCCCAGAGGTGCTATCCACGCTCTACGAGGCTCAGAACCATGCGCTGACGTTCGCAGCACGGAGCGGCCGCGACGTCTTCGTCATGCAGGGCGTCTACGAGTTCATCCCCTATCAGGGCTACGTCAACCAGCGCATGGACATGGTCGAGAACGAGGGCTGGCTGTTCAATGCCCGCTATGTCAAGCACCTCGACTGGGGGCTCGTCGAGGCGCGCGCCTTCTATCACAGTACCCGCCACGAGATGGACATCCTCGCCGACAAGAAGCCCGGCGAGATGCCGATGAATGTCGACGGCACGGACGCTGGCTACTCGCTCAAGGCCGAGATCGAGCTCTCGACCGCCGACGTGCTCCGCATCGGCAGCGAGTTCCATCATCAGACGCTCGAGGACTGGTGGCCGCCCGTTGCCGGCATGGCGCCTATGATGGGTCCGGACACGTTCGTGAACATCAACGACGGCCGGCGCGACCGGCTCGGCACGTTCGTCGAGTGGGAGCACCGTTGGGACAGCGCGTGGAGCACGCTGCTCGGCATGAGAAACGACATGGTCTGGATGGATACGGGCGATGTCGTGGGCTACAGCAATTCGATGATGTACACGCCCGACGCGAACGCTTTCAATGCCCGCGATCACGCGCGGACGGACGCGAACTTCGACGTGACAGCGCTTGCCCGCTACGAGCCTTCCGCGAGCGAGACATACGAGGTGGGCTACGCCCGAAAGACGCGCTCGCCCAATCTCTATGAACGCTACGCGTGGAGCACCGGCGACATGGCCGCCAACATGATCGGCTGGTACGGCGATGCCAACGGCTACGTCGGCAACCTCGACCTCGAGCCCGAGGTCGCGCATACGGTCTCAATCACCACGGGCTGGCACGACCGGACGCGGAGCGCGTGGGGGCTCAAAGTCACGCCTTACTATACATACGTCGAGGACTACATCGACGCTGACTTCTTCAAGAACCAGATGATGGATATGAACTTCGTCACCCTGCGCTTCGCCAACCACGACGCGCGGCTCTTCGGCGTCAACGTCGCGGGCACGTTGCTGCTGTTGGACCGGCAGGATGCGGGCCGCTTTACGCTCTCGGGCGTGCTTGGCTACGTCAACGGCGAGAACCTCGACACCGGCGACAACCTCTATCACATGATGCCGGTGAACGGCCGCCTTGCCCTCGAGCACAGGCTCGGCGGCTGGTCGAGCGCAGTGGAGCTGACGCTCGTCAACGAAAAGTCAGAGGTCAACGACCTGCGCAACGAGCCGCTGACACCGGGATACGCGCTCGTCAACCTGCGCACGAGCTACGAGTGGGAGAACATACGCCTCGACCTCGGCGTCGAGAACCTGCTCGACAAGCTCTACTACCCGCCGCTCGGCGGCATCGACTACGCCGGCTACAAGGCCGAGAAGCCTATGCATCCGGGACCGGTGCCGGGCGAAGGCCGCTCGTTCAACGCCGGCGTTACGGTGAGGTTCTGAATCCTCAGCCGGCACATAAGAAGAGCCCCGCGATCGCGGGGCTCTTCAAAAATCCGTCGGCCGCCTGCTGGGCGTTACGCAACCAGCGTGCCGTTGAGCCAGTCCTCGAGCTTCTTCTTCTGCACCAGCGCGCCCACGTGCTGGCCCGCGACCTGGCCGCCCTTGAAGACCATGAGGGTGGGCATGGCGCGGATCGAATACTTGGCGGTGATGCCCGGGTTCTGGTCGACGTCGAGCTTCACGACCTTGACCTTGCCCTTCATCTCGGCGGCAATCTGCTCGAGCGCGGGGGCCATGGCCTTGCACGGACCGCACCACTCGGCGAAGAAGTCGACGAGCACCGGCTCGGCGGACTTCAGCACCTCCTGATCGAAGGTGGTATCGGAAACGGTCGGCGTGGCCATGGAATTCCTCTCCTTTCAGCCTTCCTAGCGGAGGCAGCGTCTCGGCGGATGAGGAAAGTAGGTAGGCCCCCCTCAACCGTCAAGGCTGGCGGGATCGAGGTCCCATAGCCGCGTTGCATAACTGTCGAGCGTGGCTGAGGGGATCTCCATGATCCTGGGCCCATCGGTCCACAGGAGGGCGGCGCGGACCGTCTTGCCCTTGAAAATCTCTGCTACCGCAAGGCGATAGGCCGCCAGCTGATACAAGTAGACGGGGGCGACATCGGCAAGCTCACGCGGGGCAGACCGATTCGTCTTGTAGTCGACGATCAGCACCGCGTCGCCCGCCTCGGCCAAGCGATCGATCTGGCCGGTGAGGCGCAAGGCCGGGCCAGTCCCGTGGGGCCTTGGAATCACGGCCGCAATGGGGACCTCGGCGCGGCTCTCGGCGCCGAAGAGCGGCGCGAAGGTCACGTCGTTCAGGATTGCGAGCGTCTCGGAGACGATGCTTGCACGGTGGCGCGCGGAAAGCGCCGCACCGCGCTCGGCGACAAATGACCTCGCGGCCTTGGGCCAGGTCTTGGGATCGAGCAGCGGCAGATGCTCGAGGAGAGCGTGGGTCAGCGTGCCGCGCAGGAAGCGGCTGTCGCCGACGGCGGCCGCCGGTGACGGGGGCGGCGGCTCGGCGATCTCGCTGGGCGGGCGGGGGCTCGGCGAAGGCTCGCCCGTGTCGTCGGTCTCGTAGGGAGCGAGCCGAGACGGGGCGAGCGGCATCGTCAGCTCGCGCTCGCGCGGGGCCGGCGTCTCCATCCATGACGGCGTCTCGGCGGCGGCGTGAACGGCAGCGCGCTCGCGGCGCGGCTTCTCATGATCGGCAGTCTGGGGGGCCGAGAGGCGCCGCACTTGAAGGCCGTCGGGACGCTCGGCGCCCTCGAGGGCGCCTTCGAGACCCTGCGAGATCAGCTCGTACCAGCAATCGCGATCGCGGCCCTTCTTGCGCTCGAAGCCCGAGACGTAGAGCCGGTCGCGGGCGCGCGTCATGGCGACGTAGAGAAGGCGATCGCGCTCCTCGCGCTCCGCCTCATCGAGTGCCGACTTTGCGGCGCGGATGGCGTCGAGCTTGCTCGTGCCTTTGACCGGCCAGACGAAGGGATCGGGCATTCCGTCGGGCCGCGCGAGGCTCGCGAGCTTCATCGGCCGGCCGGCCTGGCGCGCCGCGGAGCCCGCGCTGCAAGTGTCGGGCAGGAATACGATCGGCGCCTCGAGGCCCTTGGCGCCGTGCACCGTCATGACGCGGACCTCGTTTGCGCCATGCTCCATGTCACGCTTGATCTCGCGCGTGCCTTGGCGGAGTGCGGCGAGGAAGCCGGTGAGCGAGGGCGGCGCATTGTCGTCGTAGGTGAGGGCGAGGTTCAGGAACTCGTCAAGCGGGTCGGCGGCGTCGGGCCCGAGGCGCGAGATCAGCTTCCTGCGCACGCCGTCGCGGTCGAGGATCGAGGCAAAGAACTCGTAGGGCGGGGTGAAGTCAGCCGCCTTGCGCCAGCGCTTCAAGGTTGCAGCGGCCTCGACAAATCGCGGCCTCGTGTCTGCATTGTCGAGAAGCGCCTTCCAGAACGTGCCTTTGCGCCCGCCGGCGAGCACCAGGAGGTCATCGTCGTCGAGATTGAAAAGCGGGCTTTTCAGGACCTCGGCGAGGGCGAGGTCGTCCTCGGGCAGCGTCAGGAAGTCGCCGAGCGAGACCAGGTCCTCGACGGCGATCTGCTCGGAAAGCCGTATGCGGTCGGCACCGGCCACGGGAATGGCGCGAGCCTTCAAGGCCGCAACCATAGGCCCGGCGAACGGCTGGCGCTTTCTCACCAGGATCAGGATGTCGCCCGGCTCGATCGCGCGGTTCTCGGAGGCGAGCCTCTCTTTGCCTATCCATCCCTTGATCGTGTCGGCGATGCGGTTCGCGAGGCGGACGACGGGATCGGCAGCAGTCTCGTCCTCGAGCGGCGACCACGCATCGGCAGGTGCGAGCTCCTCGTACGTCTCGGTGGGCCAGATCTCGACGAGGCCGCCCTGCCCAATGCGCCTGGGGATGTGGGGGGCAGGCTCGACGCCGGGCGTGCGGCCGGAATCTGCAAACACGAGGTCGACGGCGCGCAGCACGGGCTCGACGGTACGAAACGACAGGTTCAAAGGGACGCGCCGCCACGTGACGCTCGCGCTCTGCGTCATGACCTCGAAGCGCTTGCCCATGAACTCGAACATCTCGGGCGCGGCGCCCTGGAAGGAGTAGATCGACTGCTTCTCGTCGCCGACGGCAAATAGCGTGCGCACCACGTCCTCGCGCGCGCCGGAGCCCGAGAAGAACTCGCCCGCCAGCGCCTCGACGACCTCCCACTGCTCGGGGCTCGTGTCCTGGCTCTCGTCGACCAGGATGTGATCCAAGCCGTTGTCGAGCTTATAGAGCACCCATTCGGTGGACGCGGCGGTGGCGAGGACGACGCGCGTCTTGTCGATCAGATCGGTGAAATCGAGCGCGGCGCGGCGGACCTTGGCGTCCGTGTAGCGCTGCATGACGGCCTCGGCGAGGCGGGTCAGCGCCATGGTTGCGGCGACGACGTCGGCGCCCTTCATCTCGGCCCAGAGCGCGACGAACCGAGACTGCGCGCGCTCGAGAACTGGCTCGATGTCGGGATGCTGGGCTTTGAGGGCGTTGGTGAGAAACGTCGTGCGCGGCTCGCCGTCCGATTTCAGGAGCAGGCTCGACAGCTCCTCGGCGCGCGCGGCGGGCGACGCGGCGCGGAGAGCCGAACCAACACATTCAGCCAGCTTTCGATCATTGGTGGAGCCGCCCCCCAGAACATCGCGAATGCGCTCAAGCTCGCGGCCGCTCAAGAGACCATTGATCTCACCCGCGATCTGCTCGCGCGTTGCACCATCGCGCACGCCGAAATGACGCCTATAGAGGACCTCGACCGCATCCAGGCCCTCATGTGTCTCGGTCTCGTAGCGCGCGGCGGCGTCGAGCCAGCTGCGATAGTTCAAGACATCGGCGAGGACGTCGTCGAAGCGGTCGTCGACCGCATAGGCAATCGCCGTCTCGAGCGCCTTCCCCAGCGCGCTTTTCCTGTCGCGGGCGGCGAGCCCCAGCACGGCATCGATCGCCTCGCGGCGCAACGTGCGCGCCATCTCGTCGTCGAGAATAGCGAAACCGGGCGTGACGCCCGCTTCGAGCGGGAAGCGCTGGAGCAAGCGCTCTGCGAAGGCGTGAATGGTCTGCACCTTGAGCCCGCCCGGGGTCTCGGTGGCGGCGGTGAAAAGCGTTCGCGCGCGCGCCGTCTCTTCCGGCGAGGGCATATGGCCGGTGAGCTCTTTAAGCGTCGCCGCGAGCTCCTTATCCGCAGCCATCACCCACTTGGCCAGCTCATCGAAGACGCGCTTCGACATCTCGGCAGCGGCGGCCTTGGTGTAGGTGAGACAGAGGATGCGCTCGGGCGGCGTGGCGGCGAGCATGAGGCGCAGGACGCGCGTTGCCAGGACGTGCGTCTTGCCGGTGCCGGCGTTGGCGCTGACCCAGACCGAGGCCGAAGGGTCGGACGCCTCGGACTGAGAACGCGCGGTGCGCTTCAGCTCGACCTCGATGGATCGGCCTGTCATGGCTACGCGTCCTCGCCGTTGCCGGTGCCGGACGACCACTCGGCGACGCGCGCCAGATGCGCATAGGCGTCGTAGTCGTAGGAGAACCGCGCGCGGCGCAGCGGACTGTAGGGCGTCGCCGGATCGTCGAAGCGGGCGACGTGGCGCTGCAAGCCCTCGAGCGCGGACTGAGCCAGCTTGGTGACGTCGGCGGTCCTGACGTCGCGCTCGTCGCCCGCGGGCTCGCCGCCCGAAGCGCGGATGTAGCGCAATGCCGCCACGGAGAGCCGGGGTACGTTGTCGAAGCCCGCATCATCAGCACCGATGAGCGCGATGGCGGCCTCGAGCGGAAGCTGCGGGGCGACGAAGGCATTGACCTTGGCGTCGTTGGGCGGAGCGCCAGTCTTGTAGTCGGTGATGACGAGGGCGTTGCTCTTCACATCGATCCGATCGGCGCGCGCCGTGAGCGCGAACGATCCGCCGGGCGCATCGAGCACGAGGGTACCGGATGTCTCGGCGACGACCTTCTCCACACCGGCGCGGCGGGCAGGCTCGGTCTCGGCGAACCAGGCCGCAAAGCGCTCGAAGCGCGGCACCCAGAATGCAGCGATGCGCGGGTGCGCGGCGTAGTGCTCGAGCGTCTCCTCCGCGAGGCGCAGAAGCTCGCGCTTCGGGTTGGCGGGCAGCTGCTTCGGATATTCCTTTGCGAATTGCGAGAGCGCGGCGTGAATGATGCTGCCGCGCAGAGCAGGCCCAGGCTCCTGGCCGAGCGCGTCCAAGGGCTCGAGCCCTAAAATCTCGCCGGCAAAGATCGCGTAGGGGTTGGCGATCCAGGTCTCGATGCGCGAGACGGAGAGCTTGCGCGGACGCTGCGCGACCGGCGGGCGCGGCGCGGGGATCTCGAGGCGCGGGGCCGGCGGGGCGTGATCGCGCCGTCGCGCGAGCGCGAGCCACGGTGTCTCAGGCATGAGCGTATCCGCGGCGCCCATGCCGGCGAGCAGCGCCTCGAACCGCAACAGCCAGCGCGAGGGCACGGTCGGCACGCCGTCCATCTTCTCGGCGCGGGTGAGGATCACGTCGGGTGACGCAAGGAGCGTCGCGAAATCATGAGCAGACTGGCCGATTTTCTCCTCGGGCGAGGGCAGACGAAGCTTCTTCCTCATCGGCCGGTTGAGCCAGGGGCCGGGATCGGCGGACTCGGGCCATGTGCCGTCGTTCATGGAGCCGAGGATCACCACGTCCGTCTGCTGCAAGCGCGCCTCGAACGGGCCCCAGATGAAGACGCGCGGATGGACGGGGACGCGCGGGCGCACGGTCTCGCCGGCGATCAAGCTGCGGTAGAGGTCGGCATAGTCCCCCGCCGAGATCGTGAGATCGGGGAGCTGCTCGTCGATCAGGCTGGCGAAAAAGCGCGCGGCGGCATCGCCGGCTTCGCCCTCCCATAGCGGCGAGCGGGTTTCCTCGTCGGACGCTGGGGGCTCCGCAGCCAGGGCCTCGGCCGCGGCGACGTGAGCCTTGACGAAATCGCGCAGCGGACGCTCGCCGCGCTCGCGATAGGCCTCGTCGAGCGCGGCGACGGCAGCACTCAATCGCGCCACGAGATCGCGCGCGCCCTGCCAGTCCTCGTCCCAGAGGCGACGGACAGCGCGGCCGCGCCGCGTCTTGGACGCCATCTCCTGGCGCGCACGCTCGAGCGCCGCGTCGACGCCGCCGATGCCTTCGCCGAGATAGGGCGTGCGGAAGGCCGCGATCTCGAGCGCGCGTGCCGCGCGGCGCACGGCGAAGGGATCGAGCCCGAGGCGGGTCAAGGGGTGCTTCAGGAGCGCCATCAGCTCGGCGGGCGCGAAGCTCTTGGCGACGGCGTCGAGGATGAGATTGAGGAATGCGCCGGGCACCGTCTTGGCGAACGGGCGCCCAGCCGAGTCGTCGACCTTGATGCCCCAGGCCTCGAGGCGCACGGCGACCCGGCGCGCGAGCAGGCGGTCGGGAGAGACGAGCGCTGCCGTGCGTCCCGGCGTCTCGACGGCCTGGCGCAATATGAGCGAGACGACCTCCGCCTCGTCCTGGGCCGTCGGCGCCTCGACGAGGCTCAGGCCGCGAAGTGCGCTCCGCTCCTCGTCCTTGCGCGCGGCTTCTGCGTAGGTCTGCCAGCGCTCGGTCGTGCCCGAGGGCCGCATGGCCTCGGCGACAAACCCTGCGCGTGCTCCCGTGCTCGGGCTCCCGTCCGCGCCGGGCAGCGTCGTGACATCGCGGCGCCTCACGCCGAGGCCGTCGAGCAGCGTCTTCAAGCCGAACTGAGGGTGCTCGGGATGATCGGGGACGATCGCATCCCAGCTCGCATCGTCGAGCGCCGTGTCGAGCGCAGGCAGCACGATGGCGCCGTTGGGAAGCGCGGCGACGGCGCGCATCAGCTCGACGGTGGCGGGAATTGAGCCCGTGACACCGGCGACGATCACCGGGCCCTTGGGCGGCATCGCGGACAGCCGGCGCGCCTCGGCACGGATGACGGCGTTGCGGCGGCCGACAGCCGATAGCAGACCTTTCTCGGCGAGATGCGCGGGCCAAGCGTTGGTCACGATCTTCAGGAAGTCGAGGGTGCGCTGCCAGTGGGCCGAGAAGGTCTCGGGCACGAGCGCGGCGAGACCGTCGAGGCTCACGCCTTCGGTCTCGACCATATCCATGAGACGCGCGAGCTCGGCGGCCAAGGTTGCCGCCTGGGCGGGCGTGCTCATGCCGGCGCCGGCAAGAGGCGCGAGGCTGCTCTCGCCTTCCCCACCTTGCTCGCTCGCGTGGCGCATCGCCTCGGCCCAGCGCAGGATGAGCTGGGTCAGGGTGAGGCGCCGCTCGAGCTCGCTCATGGCAGGCGGTATTTCCAGTGCGTCATCGCCGTGCGAGTCGAGGGCGAGGCCCGCCAGCAGCGAAAGCTCCTCCTGCCCTTCGGAGACCGGCATGATCTTCGGTAGCAGCATTGCGCGTCCGCCCGAGGCCGCGAGAAACGCATCCTGAAGGGCGCGCGTCGCGCGGCGCGTCGGCAGCATCAGCGTGATGGACGCAATGTCGAGCGGCGCCGGCGACTTGCCGCCGGGGACGGGGAGGTTGCCGTCGAGGATCGCGGCCGCCAGGCAGCGCAGGAACGGGCGCCCCGGCGGCACGGTGTAGACGTTGCTTTTCAAGGCCGCATCGGTCCCATGAGATGCCCGTCAAGGGCCACGGCCATACGCCATTGATTCGAGGCCGGATCGTGAAGGCGCTTCGTGCGTGTGATTAGCAGGGCGGATCAGCCCACGTCCTCATGCTCGATCCACTTTTCCGCTTCTTTGAGCGCCTCGGGCGTGCCGACGTGCATCCACATGCCGTCGAGCCTGGCGCCGTAGAGGCGTCCGCGCTCGATGGCGCGGTCCCAGAGCACGTTGAGCGAGAAGCGACCCTGCGGGGCGCCTTCGAAGAGGCGCGGGTGGGCGATCGACACGCCGGTGAAGACGAACGGCGACTCACGATGCTCGGTGCGCCGCGTGACGAGGCCGTCGGCCGTCATATTGAAATCGCCGTGGCCCTCGTAGCCCAAGCTCGTCGCGCCGATGGCGAGCAGCATGAGACAATCCATGCGGGCGGGGTCCCAGGCCGCGATCAGGCGGGCGAGGTTCGATCCTATGCCTTCGATCCAGACCGAGTCCGAATTGTGAATCAAGAAAGGGCTCTGCCCGAGCTTGGGAAGCGCGTTCACAACGCCGCCGCCGGTGTCAAGCAGCACGCCGCGCTCGTCGGAGATCGTGATCCTGGGGCGCTTGCGGGTGGCGAGGTGTGCCTCGAGCTTGTCGGCGTGGTGATGCACGTTGACGACGGCGCCCTCGATGCCGGCCTCGGCGATGCGGTCGAGGACGTGGTCGATCAGGGGCCGGCCGCGCAACGCCACGAGGGGTTTTGGGATCGTGTCGGTCAGCGGGCGCATACGCGTCCCCATGCCCGCCGCCAGCACCATGGCCGTCCTAATCGCGCTCATCGTGGGTCTCGGGCGGATTGCATCAGGGCTCTAGAACGCGGTCGCGGCTCTCGGGCGGGAAGTGGCGATCATACCAGGCGCGCAGGGCGGCGAGATCGGGGTGGGTGAAGTTGCGCGCCAGATAGCCCCATAACCTGGGAATGTGACGCAGATAAAGAGGCTTGCCGTCGCGCTTCGCTAAGCGCGCAAAAATGCCGAGAATCTTGGTGTTGCGCTGTGCCCCGAGCGCGGCGTAGGCGAAAGCGAAGGCGTCGCGGTCGAAGGCCTCGTCGCGCTCGCGGCGGGCGGCACAATAGTAGACGAAGAGCGCGTCCTCGAGGTCGGCCGGGACGTCGACGCGCGCGTCCTCGAGCAGCGAGACGAGGTCGTAGGCGGCGGGGCCGCGGAGCGCATCCTGGAAATCGATCACGCCGACGCGCGCCAGACCGATCCGCTCGGGGAGCCACAACAGGTTTGGCGAATGGAAGTCGCGCAGAATCCATTGCGCCGGCATGGCAAGCAGGCGGTCGAAGAGCGGCTGCCAGATCGCATGGAACTCAGCCCTGATTTCGGCGGGTGCTGCCGAGCGTTTCATGGCGGGCCAGTACCAATCGAGCAGGAGCTCGGTCTCGATCTCGAGCACGCCGCGGTCCTGCGGCGGCACGCGATAGGGCGGCGCGCCTCCGGGAAGCGGAAGCTCGTCGCGAACCGGAACAGTGGCAAGCTGAACGAGCGCGTCGGTCGCCGCGCGCCAGAGCTCGGCCTGGGACGTGCTGCCCTGCATCTCGCGGCCGAAGACGCGGTCGCCCAGGTCCTCGAGCACGATGAGGCCGCTGCCGAGATCGGCGGCATAGATCTCGGGAACGCCGAGCCCCGCATCGCGCAGTGCGCTTTGCACGGCAACGAACGGGCGCACGTCCTCGGCGATGTGAGCGATGCGGCTATAGGGCAGGCCGTCCCTGATCGGCGGCCCGTCGGACTGGCGCGGCTGATCCATGAGCACGCCGTGAGCGTCGCGCGCCGAGAGGCGGGCATAGGCGCGCGTCGAGGCGTCGCCCTGGAGATAGCGGACCTCGGCCTCGCCCCAGGGAGGACTGGCGGCGAGAAATTCGCTGATTTCGCCGACGCGCGCGAGACGGGGCGCCCACGTACCGAGCCCGGTCATGGCGACCTGGCGCGTGCCTTCTGCTGCGCCTTCGCTCAAGCGGATCTCGAGGCGGTTATCCGACAAGAGCGCCGGGGCACGCTCCGGCCACTCGACGATGATGGCTCCTTCTGCAAGCGCGTCGTCGGCGCCAAGCTCTGCGGTCTCGCCCGCACTCGCGATGCGGTAGAGATCGAGATGCGCGAGGGGAAAGCGCGGCGTGTCATAGGACTGGACGAGCGAGAACGTCGGGCTCGGCACCTCGGCCGCGGCGTCGCCGAGAACCGCCCTGATGAGCGCGCGCGCAAACGTCGTCTTGCCAGAGCCGAGATCGCCAGAGAGCGCAATCGTGTCGCCCACCGCGAGCTTCAGGGCAATGAGCCCGGCGAGACGCCGGACTTCGCTTTCGCTCGCCTCAAGCCTTGGCAATGGGTAGGGGCTCGTCACTTGGTTGTGGGGCATCATACTTGTGGTCGAGGCCGCGTTCGGGGAAGCGTACCGTTATGCGCGTGCCCCGGCCAGGCTCGCTGTCGAGCGCCATATGCCCGCCGTGCAGCTCGACGAGGCTTTTCACGATCGAGAGCCCAAGGCCCGCGCCCCGGTGCTTCGAGCCGTGGCTGCGGCTCTCGAAGCGCTCGAAAATCCGCCGCTGCTGCTCCTTGGGGATGCCGATCCCTTTGTCCTCGACCGAGAATACCATCTCGCCCGCCTCGCGCCAGCACGAGAGATGGATGGTGCCTTCGGGGCGCGAGAAGCCCACGGCATTGGACATCAGATTATAGAGGACCTGGCGCACGCGCTGCTCGTCGGCGACGAAGCTCTTGGCGTTGTCGGCAATGGCGATGTCGAGGGTCAGGCGCGCGCGCCCGGCCGGCTCACGGACGCCGGCGATCGCGGCATCGATCACGTCATGGACGTTCACCTCGGCGAGCTTGAGCTCGAGCCCGCCGGCGTCGATCGTCGCCAGATCCAAGATGTCGTCGATGATGGCGAGCAGCGTCTTCGAGGAGGCGCGGATGTCGTCCAGGTATTCGCGCTGCTTGGGCGAGAGCAAGCCGATGTGCGGACTGCCGAGGAGCTCGCTGAAGCCGATGATGTTGGTCAGCGGCGTACGCAGCTCATAGGAGACGTGGCCGATGAACTGGTTCTTCAAGCGGTCGGCGGTGACGAGGGCCTCGTTCCTCTCGACGAGGGCGCGCTCGTAGCGCTTCGAGTAGGTAACGTCGGCGAAGGTGAGCAGCGTGCCGCCGTCGGGCAGCGGGGTCGCGGCATAGTCGATGACGCTTGCATCGGGACGCACCATCTGGCCTTCGAGCGGCTCGCGCAGCTCGGAGAACGCCGTGACCGTGCGCCCGATCTCAGACCAGGTGGCGGGATCGTCGTGGAGCACGCGCGTGTCGCGGATCAGCTCGTCGATATGCGGGTTCTCGGCGAGTCTCAGGCGCGAGAGCTTCCAGATTGCGGCGAACGCGGAGTTGAAGAGCCGCAAGCGCCCGTCCGTGCCGAACACGGCGACGCCCTCCTTCAAGCTGTCGAGCGTCTCGCTCTGGGCGCTGATCAGGGCATTGTAGCGGCTCTCGAGTGCGAGGCGCTCGGTCTCGTCGGCAAAGAGGTACGTCACGCCGCCTTCGGGACGCTGCGCGGCCATGACGTGGATCATGCGACCGTCCGGGAGGTGCCACCAGTCCTCCTGCTCGGTGCCCTCCTTGTAGCATTTGAGAACCTTGTCCTTCCAGTCGCGGTAGCTCACCACCTCGGGAAGGCGGCCGAGCTCGCGCAGGCGATCGAGCACGGCGCCGTCGCTCGGGCCGGAGGCGAGCCAGTCGCTGTCGAGCTGCCAGAGCTTCTGATAGGCGGCGTTGAAGAAGGTCAGCGTCTGTTCCGGACTGAAAATGGCGACCGCCGTCGCAACCCGGTCCAGCGTGCGATCGTAAGCGGCACTCTGCCGGTCGAGGGCGCCACGCGCGGATTCCAAGGCGGCGACGTCGATCGCCGCACCTGCGGTCGCGTCCCCCAGGGGCAGCACGATGACCTCGTGCGATTTCTTCGCGCCGCCGATGATGAGCGGCAAGCGCTGGGTAAATGTCTGCCCCTGGCTCAAGACACGCTGGACGCCCTTTCTCTGGCGCGACTCGAGGAGCTCGATCTGGCCCTTCAGCACCTCGCCGTCGCTCTCGGAGTCGACCGCCTTCACGTAGGCCTGGTTGACCCAGCTCAGCCGCCCGTCCTGGTCGCGCAGCCACGCGGGGTGGGGCAGCGCATTGAGGAGCGCGCGGCTCGAGCGGATGTCGCGCGCGAATTTCGTGTGCTGGTCGAGGATGACCGAAAGGTCGCGCTTATAACCCGCCACGTCCTTCAAGCGCAGCACGGCGCGCCCGCCCGCGGCGCGGCCGTCGGCCTCGAGGTGGCCACCGGCGGAAGTCTTCAGGATCATGTTGAAGCCGCGGCCCTCCGCGAACAAGTGATCGAGTGCCGCCTTGAGCTTGGCCGTCGATTTCTGATCGAGCCAGAACCCGAAGCGGACCAGCTCGGGCTGGTTGCCCGGGAGGCCAGGGATACCCGATAGCGTATTGGCGATGACGGAGAGGCCTTTGCCATGCTCCCAATACATGAGCACCTGGGGCTCGGCCCTGATCAGGGCCTCGGCGGTGGCGAGGCGGCCCGTGAGATCCTTGTTCGCGGCCTGGGCGAGGCGCGCCTGGCTGCGCGTCGTGCCGACCGTCTGCATCAGCAGATAGAGCAGCGCGAGAACGGTGCCGATGACGAGCGCACCCAGCAGCAGCATGCCCGCGCCCGATCCACCGGCCCCCGATCCGCTGCCCGCCGCGATGCCAGCCGTCAGCACCGAAACGCAGGCGAGACTCGCCAAGAGCAACATCACGAGCTCGAGCCGCGTGTTGTGCTTCCTGAATGCGAGTGTCAGAATCTGCATCGGTCCCGGTGGCAAAGACTGGTCGCGAAAACTGGCGGTCCGTTCGGGCATGCGAGAGCGCCGCGCAAAAGCACGGCACCTCCCGCCGCGGGCGCGGCGAATCACGAGCGATTATGAGGAGCTTCCGGGGCCCATGCCAGTGCGGGGGAGGCACAACGGTCCGCGCACGGCAGGATGCATGTGCAGGGCGCAGTTTGCTCACAAGAGGATCGAACCGGCTGGTGTCCCCAAGAGGCGACGGCACCACCCCGACCGGACACCCGCCAACGTCATCCCGACCTCCGCCGGGATGACGTCAAGTAGCACTCGAGGGGCGTGCCCCCGCAGCATGCAGACCGGCCGGAAAATCTGCGCGCATCAATACCTATAGTGGTCCGACTTGTAGGGGCCTTCGACGGAGACGCCGATATAGTCGGCCTGCTCGGGACGGAGCTTGGTCAGCTTGACGCCGAGCTTCTCCAGGTGGAGCGCAGCGACTTTCTCATCGAGCACCTTGGGCAGCGTGTAGACCTTCTTCTCGTACTTGCCCGGATTGGCCCAGAGATCGATCTGGGCGAGAGTCTGGTTCGAGAACGAGGAGGACATGACGAAGCTCGGATGACCCATGGCGTTGCCGAGGTTCACGAGGCGGCCTTCCGACAACAGGATGATGCGCTTGCCGGACGGGAACTCGATCTCGTCGACCTGCGGCTTGATGTTGTTCCACTTGAAGTTCTTCAAGCCGGCGACCTGGATCTCGTTGTCGAAGTGGCCGATGTTGCAGACGATGGCACGGTCCTTCATCTGTCGCATGTGCTCGACCGTGATGATGTCCTTGTTGCCGGTCGCGGTGACGTAGATGTCGGCGCGGGTGAAGGCGTCCTCGATGGTCGCGACCTCGTAGCCCTCCATAGATGCCTGGAGCGCGCAGATCGGATCGATCTCGGAGACGATGACGCGCGCGCCGGCCTGGCGCAGCGACGCCGCCGAGCCCTTGCCCACGTCGCCGAAACCGGCGACGAAGGCGACCTTGCCGGCCAGCATCACGTCGGTGCCGCGGCGAATGGCGTCGACGAGGCTTTCGCGGCAGCCATAGAGGTTGTCGAACTTCGACTTGGTGACGCTGTCGTTGACGTTGATGGCCGGGAACAGAAGCTTGTTCTGCTCGGCGAGCTTGTAGAGGCGGTGCACGCCCGTCGTGGTCTCCTCGGAGACGCCGCGGATCGAGGTCGCGACATGGGCGAACCAGCCCGACGGCTTCTCCTTCAGGAGGCGCTTGATGAGCGCAAAGAAGATCTCCTCTTCCTCTGAGCCGGGCTTGTCGAGGAACTCCGTATCGCCATTCTCGGCGCGCAGGCCGTAGTGCACCAGCATGGTGGCGTCGCCGCCGTCGTCGAGGATCATGTTGGGGACGCCGCCGCCGTGCCAGTCAAAAAGGCGGGCGGTATAGTCCCAGTATTCGGTGAGCGTCTCGCCCTTGTAGGCGAAAACGGGCGTGCCAGCGGCGGCGATGGCGGCTGCCGCGTGATCCTGGGTCGAGAAGATGTTGCAGGAGACCCAGCGTACGTCGGCGCCGAGCGCTTTCAGCGTCTCGATGAGCACCGCGGTCTGGATTGTCATGTGCAGCGAGCCCGCGATGCGAGCGCCCTTCAAGGGCTGCTTGGGGCCGTACTCGGCGCGGATCGCCATCAGACCCGGCATTTCCGTCTCCGCGAGGTCGATTTCCTTGCGGCCGAACTCGGCGAGGCTCAGGTCCTTCACGATGTAATCGTGCTTGCTGGTCATGCAGATTCCCTTGTGATGGGGCTCGAAAAAGGGGAGCGGAAGCCTTGAGGCCCGGAAGCCCAAGAAATCGCTTCCCGCGCGCACCGAAGCGCACGGTTGCTTCGCGCCATCGTATATCCGCGTCGCGCCTGCGCCGCAACAGGATATAAACAAGTCTTTATGTCATCTGAGCGGCCTGGCAGTGGGAGCTATCTCGTCTGGTTCCGGGGCGACCAGGCACCCGTCCAGCTATCGATTACTGATCTACGTCGAGCGCGGGCAAAAATGCAGTCATGGATAATATTGGTATAATTGTCAGTTCAGCTTGCATCAAAACTGCCAATTTCCGCGATTCCTAAAGTTGTATATTTCATAATTCTTCAATTTCCCAAGTCTAAGCTCCGGCCACGGAATAAAAGCTGGAGGCGTACAATGACTGTTCATGCGGCGCGGAGCCAACGCGGTGCGCGTGGGCTGCTAGCGGACCAGACGCGAGCCGGGCGTCTCATCATGTCCGTCACTCAGAGCTTCTCGCGATTCAAGGCCGACCGCTCGGGAGACGTCGCGATCATGTTCGCGCTCATGGCAGTCGCCATGTGCCTCTTCGTCGGTGCCGGCGTCGACATCGGCCGCTGGCTGCAGGCGCGCCAGCAGACGATCGCCGCCATGGACGCGGCCGTGCTGGCTGGCGGGCGCGAGCTCCAGCTCGACAGCTCGAACATCAGCGGCGCGATCGCGACGGCAAAGAAGTTCTATGCCGAGAACGTCAAGGCGCGCACGCCCGTCATCAGCGACACGATCGACTTCACGGCAGCCGACAACAACAAGTCATTCACCGCCAGCGGCAACGCCTACGTCGCGACGCCGCTGCTGGCGTTCGCCAACATCACGAAGCTGCCGCTGCTCGACGCGAGCGGCGTCGAGTACTCGAAGTCGCAGGTCAAGCAGGGCGGCAACGGCGAAGGCGATCTCGAGATCGCGCTGATGCTCGACGTCACCGGCTCGATGTCGGGACAAAAGATCAAGGATATGCGGGCGGCCGCGACCGACCTCGTCGACATCGTCGTGTCGTCCGACCAGAGCCAGCAGAAATCACGCCTCGCACTGATCCCGTTCTCGGAGGGTGTGCGCCTGCCGTCGGATTCGAACGCCGCGGCGCGCGGCTCGCCTGCCTCCAGCGTGACGCTCACCTGCAACGGCTGGGGTGGCGGCACGTACTCCTGCACCTACGACCGCACGAAATGCGTCGCCGAAAGAACGGGCGCCGACAAATATACCGATGAGGCGCCCGCGGCCGGCAACTACGTCATGACGATCTACAAGAGTAGCTCGTGCGAGCTTTCGTCCTCCGAAGAGCTCGTGCCGCTGACGAGCGACAAGACGCTGCTCAAAAACAGGATCAAGAACCTCGAGGATGGAGGCAGCACCGCGGGCCAGATCGGCACGGCGTGGGCGTGGTACACGCTGTCGCCGAACTGGAATACGCTGTGGCCGGCGGCAAACCAAGCCGGCGCGTACAGCACCAAGCTCAGGAAGATCGCCATCCTGATGACGGACGGCGAGTACAACACCGATTACGACAGCCACGGCGTCAAGACGGGCACCAATGGCGCAGGTGCAGCGGCCAACGCCAGCTCGACGCAACAGGCGCGCGACCTGTGCACGGCCATCAAGGCCAAAGGCATTGTCGTCTACACGGTGGGCTTCGACCTCGGCGGCAACCAGACTGCCATCGACACGCTCAACAACTGCGCGACCGAGCCCGGCAAGTTCTACAACACCGCCAACGGCGAGCAGCTCAAGGAAGCCTTCCGCGACATCGCGCTCAAGATCTCGCAGCTCTACCTCACGCAGTAAGGCGGCGGGCTGATCGCTAACGGAAGCGGAGCTTTACAGGCGCCGCGGCGACCGACTGGGCCCGGCGCGGCGCTGCCTTGCGTGGGGGGGCGGAAAATCTGACGCCGATGTCGCGCCCGCGTCGCCACATCACCTCGCAGTCGGCCTCGAGGCCGTCGAGATCGATTATGAGCTCGAACCGCTGCGGGACGTGCGCCACCTCGCTCAGGCGCAGGAGCGCCCCGGTGTCGGAGAGATCGCGGACCGCGCACGAGAGCGTCGCATGGCGCTGGTTGAATGCCACGAGCCCGGATTTCAACACGCGGCGGCGCGGCGCACTGCGGTTGTTATCCGATTTGGGATCGGCTGGTGCAGACCCGTCGGGGTCAGAATCATCAGAATTCGGATGGTGCGACATCGACTTCTAGGGTCTTTCCAGTGTTAGTTGAATCGCGGAACGACCCTAGCTCTCTGTCTTGTCGTGCTTCCTATCGGAAAACCGGTTCCAATCCCCGGATCAAGTCCGAGGACATGCTTTCCGGAAGCACTCTAGGGGCCCTGCAGCGAAGCACTGTCACGTTGCAGGTTCGCGATTAATGCCGGCTTAAGGCTGTGCCGTGGAAGAGCTGCGACGCGCGCCTTTGCAGCCGCCAATGGCAACATGGATCAAGAATGGCCCGATCAGCAGGACCCCGATCGCGCCCGGCGTCTCAATCCTCCTCGGCAAGCTCCTCGTCGAAGCCGGTCTCGACGAGGGTGACAAGCGCTTCCAGTGCCTCGGGGCCCTCGGGGCCCTCGGAGGTAATGTGGAGCGTCGAGCCCGGACCGGCGGCCAGCATCATCAGACCCATGATCGAAGTGCCGCCGACGGTCTGGCCGTCGCGCGTGACGGTCACGACGGCGTCGTAGCTTTCGGCCAGCTTGACGAACTTCGCGGACGCGCGCGCATGCAGACCCTTCCGGTTCACGATCGTGACGACCGCCTCGGGCCGCTTGCTGTCTCGGAGCTCGGGCATGAGGATCGTCCGCTGCTCACGATTCGCCGGAAAGTTCCTGGCTTGCGACCTTGATGTACTTTCTGCCCGCTTCCCTGGCGAGGGTCACGGCCTCATCGAGGCCCACCTCGCTCCTGAGCCCCGCGAGCTTGACGAGGATCGGCAGGTTGATGCCGGCAATGATCTCGACCTTCGCCTCGTCCATGACGGAGATCGCGAGGTTCGAGGGCGTGCCGCCGAACATGTCGGTCAGGACGATGACGCCTTCGCCCGAGTCGGTGCGGCGGATCGCATCGAGGATGTCGGTGCGGCGCGCCTCCATATCGTCCTCGGGGCCGATCGAGATCGTCTCGAGCTGGGTCTGCGGCCCCACGATATGCTCGAGAGCGGCGCGGAACTCGACTGCCAATCCGCCGTGCGTGACGATCACAAGTCCGATCATCGATATCAGCCGATGTTGTTCCGAGCTCGCAAATAGCGGGCGTTCTTGCGCCCCGCCACGTTGTCACGCGGGCCCCCATGAGCGGGGCCGATCCGGATGCTTCGCGGGGCCGGAGACTTACAGGGGTTCGCGGGCAACGCAAGGGTTTTTCCGCTCAGTGGTTCATGCCCCCGAAATATGGCCTTGACGCGAGGAAAGCCCCATTAAGAGCTTGATCGGCGCCGACGGCTCGAAGGGAGCAAGGCGGATCGCGGGTACGTCGATCCCCAGAAGGTTTACGGTGAGTGCTGGATCGGGCAGGCGCTCGATTTCGGCCGGAGAGACGAGGTCGGCAACGAGCACAACCTCGGCTGCCGGGACCGCCGGCACCGTCACAATTCCCAGCCCGCGCACCTCCAGCTTGCCGCAGATCGCGGCCGGCGCGCTCGCCTCGAGGCGGTCACCCAAGCGCTCGATGCGAACCTGATCGTCCGAAACCAATCCGGCCGGAAGCGGCAGCAGAGGAGACGGCACGAAAGCGAGACATCTGAGGGCCAAGTCCGATTTGCCCGAGCCCGAGGGGCCGCGGATCAGCACGGCTCGGCCAGCGACCGCGAGGGCGGTCGCGTGGACAAGCTCAACCGCGCCGTCCACTCGTCGCTCCGGAGCGAGTGGCGGACAACACGGCCGGCAGGCGAACAGTGAAACGAGCGCCGCTCCGTGCCCCGGCATCTTGGGGATTGCCGGCGCCGTTGCGGTTGCGCGCGAAAATCTCTCCGCCGTGCGAGCGCACGATCTCGCGCGAGATCGAGAGACCGAGACCGGAATTCTTGCCGCGGCGCGCCTCCGTCTCGGGACGATCGGTGTAGAAGCGGTCGAAGATGATGTCGAGGCGATCCTCGGGGATGCCGGGCCCCTCGTCGTCGACGATGAGCTCGACCGCGGCATCGGCGCGGCGCAAGCGCAGCGTCACGGAGCGGCCGTCGGGCGTAAACGAGATCGCGTTGTCGACAAGGTTCGTCAGCACCTGGCCGAGGCGTCCGGAATCTCCCTTGACGAAGAACGCGCCCTCGAATGGGGCGGATTCGACGACTGTCACGATGCGGCGCGAGTCGCCAGTCAAGATGTCGCGGAAGATCTGGGAGACGCTGCCCACGACCTCCGTCACGTCGATATCCTGCATCTTCTGGCGCGCGAGCTCGGCGTCGAGGCGCGAGGCGTTGGATACGTCCGTGATCAGGCGATTGAGCCGCGTCAGCTCGTTCTGAATCTGGCGCACGAGCTCGTCACGCTGCGTATCGGACTTGGCGTAGGCCAGGGACTCGGCGACGGAGCGCGCCGCCGTCAGCGGATTCTTGAGCTCATGGGCCACGTCGGCGGCGAAGCTCTCGCTCGCCTCGATGCGCCTGTAGAGCGCGGCGGTCATGGCGCCGAACGCGCGCGCCATCTGGCCGACCTCGTCGGTGCGCTCGTTGTACTCGGGAAGCTCCTGGCGCGCGGCGATGTTGCGGCTCACATGATCGGCCGCTTCCGAGAGGCGGCGCATCGGCCCGGCGACGGTGCGAGCCAAAAGGAAAGAGGTGACGATCGCGCCGAGCAGCGCCATCGCGCCCAGCGCCCAGATCAGGTCGCGCTCCTCGGACAGGATCTTGTCGATCTCGCCGGGGCGCGTCGAGATCAGGAGCACACCTTGGACTTGCTGCGCAGAGCGGCGGATCGGGATCGCCATCGACACGATCTGCTCGCCCTTCTCGTTCAAGAGCAGCATCGAGTTCGGATCGCCGTTCAAGGCCTTGCGGATCTCGGGATAGGCCATGCCGTTGGCATTGCCGATCTCCTTGTAGACGGGAAGCTCCTCATCGATCATCCAGGCCTTGAGCCGGGTCCAGAAGTTGCGCGTCCGCGGCCTGTCGCCGTTCGTCACCTTCGGATCGTAGCGCGAAATCGAGGCGCGCGTGAGCAACGTCGCCGAATCCATGATCATCGTGCCATCGCGGCTGTAGACACGGGCGCGGCGCTTCTCGGGCTCGATCAGTCGGCGCAGAATAAGGGCGACGCGCTCGGGGCGGATCGAGAGCTCGATCGCGGGAAAGCCGTCGTCACGCAGGGCGGGCCGGGCTTCCCTGTTGCCCGGCAAGCTCTCGTCGCTGATCACGAGGCGTCCGGTTTCCACCTTGGCGTCGCCAGCGATCGCAGCGGCGATCAGCTCGCCCTGAAGTGTCAGCGACTCGCGTTTGGCGTCGATCAGCCAAGCGTGGTACTGGCTGAAATAGTGAATGCCTCCGATCATGATGATCAAGCCGACGAGGTTGGCCGCAAAGATGCGGCGCAGCAGGCTGCCGGCAACGAAGCGCACGAGCCGGAGCGAGAGAACCCAGTGACCGAAAGCCTGGCCGAGCGCAGGCGCGCGCTCTAGAGCGCTCGCGAGCAAGGCCCCGGTTCGGGCCAGTCCGGATCTGATGCTTTCCCAGGCACCAGCGGCAGCCGGGGTCCGCTCCGTGTCGAGCGCCATCTCTCCTCCGCGCGCACCCCAGCCCTTTAGGGGGCGGATCCCCCTTACGCTTCCTTGAAGCGATAGCCGACGCCGTAAAGGGTCTCGATGACGTCGAAGTCGTCATCGACCTGCTTGAATTTCTTGCGCAAGCGCTTGATGTGGCTGTCGATAGTGCGGTCGTCGACGTAGACTTGATCATCGTAAGCCGCGTCCATCAGCGCGTCGCGCGTCTTTACCACGCCGGGACGCTGGGCGAGCGCCTGGAGGATCAGGAACTCGGTCACCGTCAGAGTGACGGGCCGGTTGTCCCAATGGCAGGTATGGCGCTCGGGATCGAGCTTCAGCTTGCCGCGCTCGAGGATGTGGGCAACGGTGACTTCCGGCGCCGACCCGTCCTTGGGCTGGAGGCGGCGCAGGATGGCGCGCACGCGCTCGACGATGAGACGCTGCGAGAAAGGCTTCGAGATATAGTCGTCGGCGCCCATCTTGAGGCCGAACAGCTCGTCGATCTCCTCGTCCTTGGAGGTCAGGAAGATCACGGGCATATCCGATTGCTGGCGCACGCGGCGCAAGAGCTCCATGCCGTCCATGCGCGGCATCTTGATGTCGAAGATGCCGAGATCGGCCGGGTCCTCGGTTAGCGCCTCGAGCGCGGACGCCCCGTCGCTGTAGGTGCGGACCTTGTAGCCTTCCGCCTCGAGCGCCATGCCGAGCGAGGTCAGGATGTTGCGCTCGTCGTCGACGAGCGCGATCGTGCTCTTTTCTTTCATGTCTCGATCATCCTTACGGCATTTTTCGCCAATTCGCGCTTTATGGTCTCAAGGTGGACCAATTGTGGCACGATCAGTGTCGTCGAGGGCGCCTGAACCGTATCTGAATAGGGCTTCTTAGGCGATCGGCCCCTCCGAAGCAAGGTTGCATATCAGGGGATAACCTCAGGAAAACCAAGGTGGAACCGATTTCTGACGCCTCTCCGCAGCTCGCCGCGCGCCGCCTCATGAGGACCGCGCTCAAGGGGTCGCTGGCCACGTTGGACCGCCGAACGGGGCACCCTTATGCCTCGCTCGTGACGCTCGCGACCGAGCCCGACGGGTCGCCGCTGATGCTCATATCCAAGCTCGCGCTCCACACGCAGAACCTCGCGGCCGACGCGCGGGCGAGCCTGCTCATCGACGGCACCAGCGCGTCGGGTGATCCGCTCGCGGGGGGACGCGTGAGCCTCACGGGGCGGGCCGAGATCACCACCAGCCCGACAGCGCGGGCTCGCTTCCTTGCCCGCCAGGCCCACGCCGCGGGCTACGCCGATTTTCCCGACTTCGCCTTCTATACGCTCGGCCTCGAGGGCGCGCACTTCGTCGGCGGCTTCGGACGCATCGTTGACCTTTCACCGTCCGAGCTCCTGCTCGACCTCGCCGGCGCGGAGGCGCTGGTCGCGGCCGAGACCGACATCGTCGCCCACATGAACGAGGACCACGCGGGGGCGCTCGAGCTCTACGCAACGGAGCTCTGCGGCGCATCGGGAGGACCGTGGCGCATGACCGGCATCGACCCCGAGGGATGCGACATCGTATGTGACGGGGCGACCTGCCGCGTCCTCTTTGGGTCGCGCATCACTTCGCCGGGTGAGGCCCGCCAGGAACTTGTGCGGCTCGCAGCCGAAGCGAGGACGCGGGCGAGCAAGGCTTAACGCATAGCCCCATTTCCGGGGCCTTGCCTTGAAAGCTTTGCGATATAGATGCTACAGGTTTTTTTGGCCGACTTTTTTCGCCAAACATCAACAAAACGCCGAGGATCCGCCCGCAATGAGTGCCCAGTTTCCCGCGCATGGCGCGAGCCAGCAAACCCCGACGACCAACCCCAAGGTGCTGGCTTTTGTCGAAGAGGCCAAAGCCCTCTTCAAACCCGAACAAGTGCGCTGGTGCGACGGCTCGAAGGCCGAATACCAGGACATGCTCAAGGCGCTGGTCGACGGCGGCACGGCGATGTGGCTCAACCCGGCCAAGCGACCCAATTCCATCCTCGTGCGCTCGGACCCGCTCGATGTCGCCCGCGTCGAGGACCAGACCTACATCTGCTCGAAGTCGAAGGACGACGCGGGCCCAACCAACAACTGGTTCGACCCGGCCGAGATGAAGGTGACGCTCTCCAAGCTCTACGACGGAGCGATGGCGGGGCGGACGATGTACGTCGTGCCCTACTCCATGGGACCCATCGGCTCGCCGATCGCCGGCATCGGCGTCATGGTGACCGACAGCGCGTACGCGGTCGCCAACATGCACATCATGACGCGGGTCGGCACAAGAGTGCTCGAGGCGCTCGGGCAGAGCGAGGACTTCGTGCGCGGCATGCATACGGTCGGCTATCCGCTCTCGACGCCCGCAACCGCCGACGTGCCGTGGCCCTGCAACAAGACCAAGTACATCTCGCACTTCCCGGAGACGCGCGAGATCTGGTCGTACGGCTCGGGCTACGGCGGAAACGCACTCCTCGGCAAGAAGTGCCATGCGCTGCGCATTGCCTCGGTGAAGGCCCGCGACGAGGGCTGGATGGCCGAGCACATGCTGATCCTGAAGCTCACCAATCCCGAGGGGCGCGCGAAATACGTCGCGGCGGCGTTCCCGTCGGCGTGCGGCAAGACCAACCTCGCCATGCTGATGCCGACCATTCCCGGGTGGAAGGCCGAGACGATCGGCGACGACATCTGCTGGATGAAGTTCGGCGAGGACGGTCGCCTCTACGCGATCAACCCCGAGACCGGATTCTTCGGCGTCGCACCCGGCACGTCGGACGAGAGCAACTTGAACGCGATGAAGACCCTCAACGCGAACATCATCTACTCGAACGTCGCGCTCACCGACGACGGCGACGTGTGGTGGGAGCAGATGACGAAGGAGCCGCCCAAGCACACGGTGGACTGGATGCGCCGCTCGTGGAACCCGTCGTCGGGCCGCCCGGCCGCACACCCCAACGCCCGCTTCACGGCGCCGGCCGGCCAGTGCCCGGTGATCGCGAAGGAGTGGGAGGATCCCAAGGGCGTGCCGATCGACGCCATCCTCTTCGGCGGACGGCGCGCCACCGTCGTGCCGCTGGCGATGGAAGCTCTCAACTGGAAGCACGGCACCTTCCTCGGCGCGATCATGGCCTCGGAGAAGACCGCGGCGGCGGCCGGCAAGATCGGCGACCTCAGGCGCGATCCGATGGCGATGCTGCCCTTCTGCGGCTACCACATGGGCGACTATTTCGCCCATTGGCTGCGCATGGGCGAGAAGGGCGGCGAGAAGATGCCCAAGATCTTCTACGTGAATTGGTTCCGTAAGAACAAAGACGGCAAGTTCATGTGGCCCGGCTACGCCGAGAACAGCCGCGTGCTGAAATGGATCTTCGAGCGCTGCGACGGCACGGCGCAGGCGGTCGACACGCCGGTCGGCAAGTTGCCGGCAGAAGGCGCGATCGACGTCTCTGGCGTCAAGGTCGCTGCCGACGACATGAAGGACCTGACGAGCGTCGACAAGGACGGCTGGAAAGCGGAGCTGCCGCTCATTCGCGAGCACTTCGCGACCTTCGGCGCCAAGCTCCCCAAGGGCCTCGCCGACGAGCTCGCCGCTCTCGAGCAGCGTCTTAACTAAGCCAAGCGTGAAGCACTGGCGACGAAACCCCGGGGGCATCCCCGGGGTTTTTTCGTGGGCGCCATCGCAGGGCACGTATCGATGGAGTAGACTTAGCAGCAGCGCCCGTCGCGTTTCCGCCGCGGCCGCCAAATCGGGATCAGGTCCCGCACATGCTGAGCTGGCTTCGGAAGCGTCTTCAACGCCATGAGATGCCGCCGCAACGGCGCATAAGCGTCTCGCCTGTGCGCGTGACGCACGACGACAAGGCGATCGTCCTGCGCCAGCCCAACGGGGCCGCCGAGCAGATCCTGTGGAGCGACCTCGGCAGCGTAAGCGTGATGACCAGCGATGGGGGGCCATTCGAGGCCGACCTGTTCTGGGTGCTCGCGCACCGCGACGGGCGGCGCGGTCCGGTCGTGCCAATGGACGCGCAAGGGGAGCACGAGCTCCTCAAGGCCATGCAGCGGCGCCTCCCCGGCTTCGACAACATGGCCGTCGTCGAGGCCATGGGAAGTGCCAGCGACGCGAGCTTCGTCGTCTGGGAGCACGGCCGGCGCGAGATGAGCGGAGCCAGTTGAGGCGCGAACGGAAAGTCGGATAAGCTTACGGGATGCATGCCAAGGGGAAGCGGGCATGACAGCCGCAAACTACAGGACTGCTGGACCAGCTGAGGACAGCTCCACACGCGAAGCCCACGACTTCAGGGGTAAGACCTCTTTTATCATAATGCCTTACGGCCGGTCGGGAGAGAGAGGCCCGGACGGGCTCAAGGACGAGCGCACGCATTTCGATGACGTCTATGAATTCATCTGCGAGACCGTCGAAGCGCTACGCATCAAGCCGCTGCGCTCGGATCGAACGCCTGAAGCGGTGCCGATCCACTCAAAAATGCTCACCGACATCATCGATGCCGATCTCGCGATCGTGGATATCACGGACCGGAACCCGAATGTCTTCTATGAGCTCGGCGTACGCCACACGGCACGACGAAACTCCACGCTGCTGATCGGCCATGGAGATACCCTGCCGCCGTTCAACCTCAGCGGCATCCGCGTCATCTCCTATGACCTCGGCACGCCAGAGAGCCGCGAGGCGTCGAGACAGAAACTGCACGATGCCATCATCGCCAACCTGTCATCGCGCGTAACCGACAGCCTCGTGCATTCCCTCTTGCCAGGCCTCAATCTGTCGCGGCCGCAGCAGCCTCTGAGGCAAGTCCGCGAGGCGATCGAAGTCACCTTCAGCCCACCGGCCAGGCCCAATATGTCAACCGGAAGGGGCGCCGCTCCGGCACCTCGATCCTTCACGCTCGGCGTGATCAAAGGCGATCTGATCGACGTCGATATCGTCGACGTGTGGGTCAATCCAGAAAGCACGCGCATGGAGATGGCGCGTATCCACGACGATTCTGTCTCGGCCTTCATCCGCTACCACGGCGCCAAGAAGGATCTTCAGGGAAATGTGACACGGGACAAAGTCTACGACGAATTGCGCAAGACGGTCGGCACATCGAACGTCGAAGCCGGCTGGGTCATCGTCACAGGCCCGGGTGACCTAGCCAGCGTCAATGTGCGTGCGCTCTTCCACGTCGCGGCCCAGCACGGCGAGCCGTGCAGCGGCTATCGCACGATCAAGACCTACACGTCTGTGATAGCCAACGCATTGGAGAAGATGGACGAGCTCAACGACAAGTGGTGGCGCCGGTGGCGCATCCTGGGAATTTCCAGACCTCTGACGTCGATTGTTTTTCCGCTTCTCGGAACGCGCGCCCAGGAATTGGATGCAATAGAGGTCACAGTCGGCCTCGTGCGAGAGGCGCGCAAGTACCTCACCTTGTGGCCGGATACGCAGATCAAATCGGTCTACTTCCTTGCCTACACAAAGCGCGATCTCGAGCTGTGCGAGGCTGCGTTTCAACGGCTCGGGATGCCGCTTCCAACTTCGACTTGACACATTGATTGCTCAAACCGACGACTGGGCCGCCTCGGCCAACCGTGCGCCGGACCGACGACTACGTACAGGTCTTGCGCGCCCCCATTTTCTTTGCGCTCCTCACAATTGGGGCGTGGAAGACAGGCGGCATCCAGACGCAGATCAGAATTGGCCGGCGCTTCTTCACAGAAGTGTCGTCCGTGACGGCTAGCCTGCAGCATTGTGGTTGCACGAGAGGGCAACGGCATCCATGCAGGACAGCGCTGCACTGCCCACGGCGGGTCATGCTGCTGATGGCGCGTCCACCAATAGTGCGCCCACTTTGGCCGACAGCGGTGTCGCGGCACGCTCCGGCACGCCCGCCGCAAGCGCTTCGACCTTCGCGGGCAGCCGGATCAGCTCGGCCAATCTCGATCGCATCCTGCGCGCCGCCACCGGACATCTGACTCAGGGCGTCTCACCGCATGCTACCGCTGCGGCATGGTTCGACTGGATGTCGCATTTCGCGCGCTCGCCGCAGCGCCAGGTCGAACTCGCCGCGCTCGCCGTCACGCACACGCTGCGGCTCGCGGACTTTGCAGCGCGCTCTGCCGGCGCCCGCCAGCCCGTGGAGCCGCCGTTCGCGCCGGGAAACGGCGATCGCCGGTTCGCCGATCCCGCGTGGCGCACGTTCCCGCACGCGCTTTGGCAGCAAGGCTTTCTTGCCGCGGAGGAGTGGTGGGATGCCGCCACGCGCGAAATTCGCGGCATGTCGCGCAAGGATGCCCAACGCGTCGCCTTCATGACGCGGCAGATGATGGATGTCTGGTCGCCGTCGAACAATCCGCTGCTCAATCCGCTCATTCTACAGCGCACGCAGCAGGAGGCCGGGTTCAACCTCGTGCGAGGCCTTTCGAACCTCGTCGACGACGCCTTGCGGACGGCAGCCGGCTCGCTGCCAAACGGCACCGAGGCTTTCCAGGTCGGCCGCGATCTCGCGATCACACCGGGACAGGTCGTGGCCCGCAATGAGATCATGGAGCTCATCCAGTATGCGCCCGCAACACAGCGGGTGGCGCGCGAGCCCATCCTCGTCGTTCCGGCCTGGATCATGAAGTACTACGTGCTCGATTTGAGGCCCGAGAACTCGCTCGTGCACTACCTCGTCGAGCGCGGGCACACGGTCTTCATGATCTCCTGGCGCAATCCGACGGAGGAGCACCGCGACGTGGGCTTCGATACCTACCGCAAGCAGGGCGTCATGGCGGCGCTCGACGCGGTGGAGGAGATCGTGCCCGACGCAGGCGTGCATCTCGTCGGTTATTGCCTCGGCGGCACGATGGCCTCGATTGCGGCCGCGACCATGAGCCGGGACAACGATGAGCGGCTCCAATCGCTCACGCTCCTTGCCGCCCAGACCGACTTCAGCGAGGCGGGCGAGCTCATGCTGTTCGTCGACGAAAGCCAGGTCGCCTTCCTCGAGGATCTCATGTGGGATCAGGGCGTGCTCGATGCGCATCAGATGGCCGGCGCGTTCAAGGCGCTGCGCTCGAACGATCTGCTCTGGTCCAAGGCCGTGCGCGAGTACGTGCTCGGCGACCGCGAAGGCGTCAATGATCTCGCCGCTTGGAACTCGGATCCCACCCGCATGCCCTATCGCATGCACTCGGAGTACCTGAGGGGGCTGTTCCTCGAGAACCGGCTGACCGCCGGGCGATTTGCCGTGGAAGGGCGCGTGGTCGCGCTCAAAGATTTGCGCATGCCGATGTTTATCGTCGGCACCGAGACCGATCACATCGCGCCGTGGCGATCGGTCTACAAGGCGAGCCTCTTCACCGACAACGAGCTGACGTTCGTGCTGACGAGCGGCGGGCACAACGCCGGGATCGTCTCAGAGCCGGGCCACGCGGGGCGGCATTACCGCATCGCGACGCGCAAGACGGGCGACCGCTATGTCGATCCCGAGACGTGGGCCTCTCACGCCGAGCGTCGCGAAGGCTCGTGGTGGCCCGAGTGGGCCCAATGGCTCGCCGCCAGGAGCTCGCCGCAGAAGAGCCGCCCGCCGGCGATTGGCGCTCCGGAGCGCGGCCTGCCGGCTCTTCAGGCAGCGCCCGGCACCTACGTCCTCGAGAGATAGGCGAGCAGTGCGGACGTCCTTGGATCGCGGTGTGCAGGATTGCGCGGCATCAAGGCCTGTCACAATACTGCGCGCTAGTGAGATGACGTCGAAGGGCAGCGAGATAGGGTCAGCATGCTGGATACGACGGCGGCCAGGAACGTCGACTTCAACGTCCACCTCGGCGCGCGCCCAAGGCACGACCAGGGCAACGTGGCAAAGATCGTCATCGAGAACGTCAATTTCTGGTACGGCGCGAAGCAAGCTCTTCAAGACATCAACCTCAAGATCTTTCGGCATGAGGTCACCGCGTTCATCGGTCCGTCGGGCTGCGGAAAGACGACCCTCCTGAGGTGCCTCAACCGCAGCAACGATATCGTTCCGGGTGCCAGGCTCGAAGGCCGCATCCTGCTCGATGGGCAGGACATCCACGATCCGGAGATCGATCCGCCGCTGCTGAGACGCCGTTTCGGATGGGTGGCGCAGAAGCCCAACCCGTTCCCGTGGTCGATCTATTCCAACGTCATCTATGGGCCGAGGATCCATGGTCTGGTCACCACCCGGGCCGAGCGCGATGCGCTCGTGGAAAGGTGTCTGCGCCGTGTCGGGCTTTGGGATGAAGTCAAGGACCGGCTCGACGAGTCTGGACTGGATCTCTCGGGCGGCCAGCAGCAGCGGCTCTGCGTCGCGAGAGCGATCGCGACGAACCCGGAAGTGATCCTGATGGATGAGCCGGCCTCCGCGCTCGATCCCACGGCGACGGCCAAGCTCGAGGATCTGATCGACGAGCTCAGAGACGAATTTACCGTCGTCATCATCACGCACAACATGCAGCAGGCGGCGCGCGTCTCACAGCGTGTCGTCTTCTTCCATCTGGGCCGGCTGGTGGAGCAAGGCGATACGGAGAAGGTCTTCGTCGCTCCCGAGGACCCGCTCACGCAGCGCTATGTCACCGGCCGGTTCGGCTGACCGAGGTCGGGCTACGAGGAACGGCTCTATGCTTCGCAAGTTAGTTCCAATATTCCGTGGTCATGGGAGGCAGCCAGGTCATGTTCACATTCTTCAAAGGGTTCCTGAAGGAACTCTGGAGCGGGCGCGATGATGAGCGCCGGCACGAAACGACCGCCCAGGACAGCGCGCGCATGCTCGAGATGGACGAGCCGATGGCGGGCGCAGGCGCACAGCTCTCAGGCGAGCACATCAAGAGCGAAACCGAGCAGGCGCTCGAGCGCGCGGCGTCTCGCGAACGCTAGGGGACCTCATCGCTCGCGTCTTGCGAGCGCGCGAGCCTGCATGGGAGCCGCCCCATGCCGCTGAAGCAAGAGATCGTCGCGGCACTGGGCGAGACGGAGCTCCTGCTGCCGGAGCGGATCGCGCACTCGCTGATCGCCAACGACCAGGTCAAATACTACTTCGCCCTCCTGCAAACGGCGCGCTCGAATGCCAATCGGCCGCGCGTTCCGGCCGTCGATCTCAAGGCCGAGCGGCTCGCAAGCCAGATCCCGGACGAGTTTCTGGATGACGTGGTGGCGGGGGCAAAGAAGGATCGCGGCAGCGGCTATCGTCTGGCGCACAGCGCCGAGATACTCCGGCGCATAAGGGCCGGAATAGAGGACATGCTCGCCTGCCTGCCGGAGGCCGAGCGTAACGCATTCGCAAAGCGCATTGGCAGCCTCGCGCTGCCTCGCGTCGAGCACGGCGTCATCGGCGGCGAAGAGATCGATGCCATGACGTCGGGCGACCGCGAGGGCGGCGACAGCTTCCATCTGGTCGTGATGGATGCCCATCGCGCCATCAACCAGCTTCAGGCGGCGACTGCGACCGAAACCCTGGCCGGAGCTGACGTCCACGGCCTTTCGCAGGGATCGCGAAGCCTCGTCTCGGCCTTCATGGAGGGGCTCAACCGGACGGCGCCCTTGAAATTCAATCATCCCGGGCTCGGCACGACCGCGACCGAGCACGCCGGCCGTGTGCTGATCCAGAACGACATCGGCACGACGGACGCACATGTCCTCGTGGTCCGGATCGAGGGCTCTACCGTCACGCTCACCTACACGGATATCCATCGTGCGCGGCTCAAGTTCTTTCAGTCGCTCTTCTCGGAATTTGACGTCAAATGGGAGGGGATGGAGCCGCGCACGAGCGGAAAGCTCGCGGAGGGGAGCTACCTCCTGACAACCGCCACCTACCGCGCCGCCGACCGGCGCGCCCTCGAACGCTACCTGAGCCACCTCGGCAGCCGCATCGTCTTCCTCATCGACTGGAACCGCATGCGCAAGAGATTGCGTGCATTCGTCGGCAAGGAGCGGGCGATCGAAATTCTGACGTGGGCGGCGGAGAAGGACCACGGGCACCGCGGGCTGCTCGAGATCGGCGGCGAAGTCGCTCTCGCCGAGGCGGTCGAGTACGCGGCCGGCGAGCGTCTGCGGTATGGGGACAGGCTCGACAATCTGATCGGTGAGGAAAACGCCTGCAAATTCCTCTGCAACGCCATGCGGGCGGCGTCGGCCGGCTTACTCGCGCGCCGATCGCGCCGGGCAATCCTCGATGAGATCAAGGCGGATCTCAAGGGTTACTTCGAGAGCGCGGGGCTCGCCATCTTCGACATCGCGGCCCGGCACGCGGCGTGCGGCTACGACCTCGCGGCCACGATGCGGGAAACGCTCGAGCGGATCGGGAGCGCCAAGCACGAGGAATCGACCGCGAAGTTCGCCGCACGCGCCGTCAGGTGGGAGGCCGCGGCAGACCAGCTGCTCAACGAGGCGCGCGACGATATCAAGAGGTTCGGCCGGCCGGCCTCTCTCGTCGATTGCCTCGAGTATGCCGACGACGCCATCGATGAGCTCGAGGAGGCGGCCTCGGTGCTCGATCTCCTGGCGCTCGTCCCGACCGAAGGCGCGCCGCTCCCCGAGCTGCGCAGGCTCGCTGATCTGGCGCTCGGCTCAGCGCAGGAGTTCGTCAAGTGCGTCGAATGCGCCGCGCCGATCACGCGCACCGACGTGCGCGACGATCTCGACGATTTCCTCCAGGCTCTCGAGCGGCTGATCAGCCTCGAGCATCAGGCCGACGAGCAGATCCGTCTCCTGCGCCGCGAGCTGGTCGCCAACAGGAGCGATCATCGCGCGCTCTATCTCCTGCATCAGCTCTCGCGCTCGCTCGAGACCGCCACCGACGCCTACGCCCACGCGGGGCAGGCGCTGCGGACATACCTGATGGAAGAGGTGATCGCGTGAGCCGGAGGTTCCGCCTGCCGACGGAAAGAGCTGCGGATGTGTTTCGTATCCCCCACGAAGGGGCCGAGGACACGCTGCCGTCGAAGGAGATCGTGGGCTCCAAGGCACACAACCTGATGCGCATGGCGCAGCGCGGGTTGCCCGTGCCGCCGGGGTTCATCCTCGGCACGGGCTTCTGCCGGGCCTATCTCGAGCACGGCGCCCTGGCGCTCGAGGGCGTCGACGAGCTGCTCGAGAGCGAGCTCGACGCGCTCGGCGCGCGCATGGGGCGCCACTTCGGCGATGCGAAGCGCCCCCTCCTCGTCTCGGTGCGCTCGGGTGCCGCCGTATCCATGCCCGGCATGATGGAGACGGTGCTCAACGTCGGCCTCACGGACGCGAGCCTGCGCGGCCTGCTTCGCATGACGGGCAATCCGCGGCTCGCCGCCGACTGCCACCGCCGGTTCATTCAGCAGTTCGCCGAGGTCGCGCACGGCATCGCGCCCAAGCGCTTCGAGGCGATCCTGGCCGCAAAGCTCGCCGAAGAAAAGCTCGACAGGGTGGAGGAGCTCGACAGCCGCACGCTGGGCGAGCTCGCCGCCGCCTACGCTCAGGAGTTCGAGGCTCTCGCCGGCGAACCATTCCCCTCCTCGCCCTTGCGCCAGCTCAGGCAATCGGTGGAAGCGGTTCTCAAATCGTGGATGAGCGAGCGCGCGCAGAGCTACCGCAAGCTCAACGGCATTGCCGATCATGCGGGCACGGCGACGATCGTGCAGGCGATGGTGTTCGGCAATGCGGGGCCAAGCTCGGGCTCGGGCGTCGGCTTCACGCGCAATCCCTCAGACGGAACGAAGGCGCTCTATGTCGACTACCTGACGAACGCCCAGGGCGAGGATGTCGTGGCGGGGCGGACGAACGCGCTCGGCATGGAGGAGCTCGAGCGGCGCGCGCCGGAGGCACATCGGCTCCTCCTCGGCGCGCGCGACCTGCTCGAGGGCGAGTTCCGCGACATGCAGGATTTCGAGTTCACGGTCGAGGAAGGGCGCCTCTACATGCTTCAGGCGCGCTCGGGAAAGCGCACGCCGCTGGCCGCGCTCAGGATCGCGGTCGATCTGGTCCATGAAGGGGGGATCACGCCGGAGGCCGGATTGGCGTTGCTCGACGGGCTCGATCTCAACGCGATCGAAGCCGTCGAATTGTCTCCGCCGGCCGGAACGAAACCCCTTGCCCGCGCCGTGCCTGCGAGCGCGGGCGTCGCGGCCGGCGCCGCGGTGTTCGATACGAGCCGGGTTGCAGCCTTGAAGCGCGAGGGCAAGGCCGTTGTCCTCGTGCGCGAGCAGACCGAGACCGCCGACATCCAGGCACTCGCGGATGCCGAGGCGCTGGTGACCGCGCACGGCGCACGCACATCGCACGCGGCCGTCGTCGCGCGTCAGCTCGGCAAGGTGTGCCTCGTCGGCTGCGAGGGCTTGTCGATCGGCGAGAGCCTGCGCCGGGGCACGTTCGGCGGCGTCGAGATCGAGGAAGGCGAGACGATCACGGTCGACGGCACGACTGGCCTTGTTTTCCGGGGCGAGATCGCAGCCAAGAAGGTGAAGCCGAAGAAGCTGGTCGAGGAAGTCCAGCGCTGGCGCAAGGCAGGTACGAAGCGCTAACCGGCCGGCGAGCCGTTGACGGGAGTGGGGGCGTTTTCCGCGGACCTGCTCGCCGCGCCGCGTTACGCCGCGAACGTGCACCGGCCTCGCAGGGTCTCCCCAACCGTGCTGCACCTGCGTTGCGGCCGCCTTGTCAGGGCGGCCGGCGCGGTCCTAGACTCCCATCGGATGAAGTGGGTCTCACTCACGGTGAACGCGATGGCTGAATCTGCGACCCGTCAAATCACGAAAGCCGACGTCGACCGCTTCCTGTTCGGCAAGCACCTCGCGAGCTGCCCGGTGTGCGGGCGGTTTCGCACACAATGCAACACGGACGTGCACACGCTGAGCTGCCAGGGCGCCATTGACGCGGACGACTGCTCGCCGAGCGTTCCGATCAAAGTCCTGATGATCGTCTGCCAGAATTGCGGTGCGATCCAATTCCACGACCGGGCGATCATCGCACAATGGCTCGATTGCCAGCACAAGGCCGTGGTCGCCTAGGTCATTGCGACCAAAGTCGAGGCGATCTCACGCTCTCCCGATCGATGATACGGGAGAGATGACGCATACTTTCCCCGATCCCTAGAGCGAAGCTTGGCTTCGCGTCTGAGCGGAGCTCGGCTTCGCCAAGACGACGCCATGACGTCCGGGGCAGGCTTTCGTCGGAAAATGCTCCAGTCCCCGCCTCTTAACCTTTTCCGGCAGCAATTGTTAACGATCACGTGCGGGGCGTGTAGCTTCCACCCATTATGACTGTAATCAGCTCTATTGCGAGAGCGACCCTACTCCCCCTGCATCGGTTCAAGCTCGAGCGGTTCATTCGATCCCTCGATGGGGCACGCGATGCCCAGCGCGAGACGATGCTCGCGCGGATCCGCCGCTCTGCCGATACCCAATTCGGCCGCGAGCACGGTTTTTCCGCGCTCCGCAGCCTCGAGGACTATCGACGGGCGCTGCCAATATCGTCGTACGAGAGCTTCTCGCCCTACATCGCCAGGGTCGTCCAAGGCGACACGCAGGCCCTTCTGCCTGCGTCGGAGAAGCTTCTGGCGCTTGCCTGCACGACGGGGTCGGGCGGGGATCCCAAGGTGCTGCTCGTCACCCGCACCTGGCTCACGGAATATCGCAAATCCTGGGAGATCTGGGGCGCCAAGACCGTGGTCGATCACCTCGACATCATCGGCACGAAGTGGCTGCAGCTCTCGGGTCCCGGCCAGGTGTCAATGGCCGAGAACGGCATGCCGGTCGGCATGGTGAGCGCGGTCACGGCGCGCCTGCAGAATCCGATCTTCAAGCTTTTCTACGCGACGCCGTCCGACACGGGCGACATCCAGGATGCCTTCGATCGCAACTACACGATCCTGAGGCTCGCGCTCGGACGGCCGGTCGGATTCATCATGACGATCACGCCGGCGAACCTCATGCATCTCGCGGAGACGGGAAACGAAAGCCGGGAGCAGCTGATCCGGGATCTCTTCGACGGAACGCTCAGACGCGACATCGTGCTGGACCCCGGGTTTCGCAGCAGGATCGATCGGCGCATTCGGGTGCCGCAGCCGGAGCGCGCCCGCGAGCTCGAAGAGATCGTCGAGCGCACGGGAACACTCTATCCCAAGGACTACTGGCCGCTGAAGGTCATCAACTGCTGGCTCGGCGGCACCGTCGGCTACCAGTCGACGCGGCTCGCCGAATACTACGGCAGCGCCGCGACGCGCGATCTCGGCTACATCTCGACCGAGGGCCGGCACACGATTCCGCTCAACGACCGGTCTCCCGACGGCGTGCTCTACCCCTATGGCGCCTACTACGAGTTTGCCGTCGCAGGCTCCGACCGCGACCGCCATCGCAGCACGCTCGAGGCGCACGAGCTCGAGATCGGCCGCGACTATTGCCCGATCATCTCGACGTCGAACGGGCTCTACCGCTACGACCTCGGCGATGTCGTCCGCTGCAAGGGATTTCTTGGCCAGGCTCCCATTCTCGAGTTTCTGCACAAGACCGCGCAGTATTCCGACATGGAGGGCGAAAAGCTCAGCGGTCATCAGGTCGCACGCGCGGTCGAGAGCGCGTATGGCCATGTGAGGCTGCCGCACGAGCTCGTCAGCGCGCTGCCGGTGCGCGGAAACGGGGGGCCGTCCTACTACGGAATCCTGACCGATTCCGAAACTCTCGGCGATGACGCCGCGGCGCGCCGGTTCGTGGCCGCAATCGATCAGTCGCTCGCGTCGATGAACCTCATGTATGCGTCGAAGCGCAGCGACGGATCGATCGCACCCCCGCGGCTCATGCGGCTCGCGCCCGGCTCCTGGGCGCGCCATGTCGAGATCGCGGGCCGGCAGCGCGGGACGGGCGACACGCAGCACAAGCATCCGCTCATCATCCAGGAAGGCATCTGGCCCGAGGGGATCGAGCTTCTCGACGTGGTGAGGATGGACGACGAGCCCAGCTTCAGCGGCCGGCACAGCGCACTGCAGTCACGCCCTCAATCGCGGTAGGCCTGCTCCAGGTTCTTCACATGCTCGAAGTTCTTGGCCGCGTCGAGGTTGACGAGCTTGCCGATGTGGGCGGAGTTCATGTCCGCGCTCATGAAGTCGGCGCCGGAGACGTCGGCATTGGTCATGTCGGCGCCTGCGAAATCGCACCCCGCGAGCACAGCATTGACCAGGCTCACGTCACGCAGGGAGGCGAACTCCATGAAGCAGGCCACCATGTTGGCGCCCTTGAAGGAGGCCCCGTCGAGCTTGGCGCCCTGGAAGCCGCGCTTCACAATCGAGCGCTCGTTCTTCTTGCCTGGGAAAAGCTCGGCGCCGTCGAAGCGCGCCTTCAAAAGGCTTGCGTTCATGAAATTCGCCGTGGCGCGCGATTTCGAGAGGTTAGCTCCGTCGAGCCTGGCGCCGATGAGCTGGGCGCCGGCGAGATTGGCGCCCGTGAGATCAGCGTTCGAGAAATCAGCGCCCATGGCCCAAACCATGTCGAACTTGACGCCGGCAAGCTTGGCACCCGAGAGGTTGGCCTTGTTCAGGCGCGCGGCCTCGAAGTTGATGCGCGTCAAGTCCATGCCCGAGAGGTCGAGGCCGTTGAGCCCCTTGCCGGTGAGGTCCAAGGTCTCGCCGGGCGTGAGCTTCAAAAGCGCCGCCTCGATCTCCGCGCGCGTCATCTCGGACTTGGTGAAGGCGTCCGACGTCATGTCGATGCCGGCGAGCGCGTCCTGTGCGCGTGCGGCGTTGGGAAGCGCGGCCAGCGCGACGGCGCAGACGGCAAAGAAAGTTCTGAGATTCATAGGGATTCCTGATGCGGCGGTGATCTGCCCGTGACCGTAGCAGGCCACCTCGGCGGCGTACACAGGGACCACCTAAAACGCCCGCCACGCCTCATGGTGATTTTCACGCCGAGCTTGTCGAGGGGCGAACCATCAGGCCCCTTCCCTCGCCCTTCGACAAGCTCAGGGTGAGGGAACGTAAAGTCCGGAGGCAGGAAGATCGGATGGCCAAATGAGCCTCATGGTGGCCTGTCGAACCAGGAGGCTCCTGGCACATGGGCAGAGCTTTCATTCCCTCACCCTTCGACAAGCTCAGGATGAGGGAATGATTGCTCAATTGGTGAAGGCGCGATCGAGGTTCTTGGCCTTGTCGAGGTTCTTTGCCGCGTCCTTGTTCTTCATGGCGCCGATGCGCGCCGAGTTGACGTCGGCGCCGTCGAAGTCGGCGCCCGTGACGTCGGCGCCGGTGAAGTCGGCTCCCGCAAGCTCGCTGCCGTTGAGACGCGCGCCCTCGAGGTTGGCGCCCTTGAGAGTGGCGTACTCCATGAGCGCGCGAGAGAGATTTGCTCCCTTGAACGAGGCCCCCTCAAGGTTGGTGCTCCGGAAGGTGCCGCGCATCAGTCCCATCGACTGGTTCTTCTCGTCCGCCGAGAGATCGGCGCCGTCGAGCCTGGCTCCCGTCATGGACGCCTTCGAGAAGTCGCCGGCGACGCGCGCGCCGGAGAGGTCCGCTCCGTCGAGCTTGGCGCCGACGAGCTGCGTGCCGAACAGGCTCGCGCCCTTGAGGTTCGTTCCGGTCCAGTTCGAGTTGAGCGACCAGGCGGAGTCGAGGTTCACGCCCTCGAGGTTGGCGCCCGCGAGGTTCGATCCCATGAGGCGGGCGGCCTGAAGGCTGGTGCGGCGCAGGTCCATTTTCGAAAGGTCGAGGCCGTTCAGCGCCTTGCCGAAGAGGTCGAGCTTCTCACCGGGCGGGAGCTTGGCGATCGCGGCCTCGAGGTCGGCGCGGCTCATCTCGGCCTTGGTGAAGGCATCGGACGAGAGGTCCACCATGCCGAGCATGTCTTGGGCGTGGGTCGGCCCCGACAGGACCAGACACAAGGTGCTCAGCGCGAGCGCGAGACGGCCCATTCTCATAGCCAGCTTCCTCCACGTTTCTTATGGCGCGGCGCATGCCGCGAGCAGGTGCCAGGCGCGCACTTCCGCGCACCGAACTTTCAGGTGAACAGCCTGGATATAGGAGGTAGAAGGGCGGGTATGTAACCTGGGTCACCCGGGAAATTATCCATTCCCTCCCAAGCCCGGACCTCCGGCGTCCGTAATAGGGCATAAGCCGATGCCGCACCCCGATCTTGCCGAGCACTGGCTCGAGCTCTTTCCGGCCCTCCGCGCGCTCGAACCCGAGCACATGGCGCTGGCGCGAGCCGCCGTCCGCTTCCCCGAGCTCAAGGAGAAAGACATCGCCTACCGGCAGGGCTCGGAATGCCCCAGCTACGTCATGTGCATCGAAGGGGGCACGCGCACGTTCAAGACGTCGGCGGCGGGCCGCGAGCTCGTGATCTACCGCGTCGCGCCCGGCGGAACCTGTGTGTTCACGACGCAATGCCTGCTCGCGGGCGGCACGTTTCCGGCCGAAAGCACGGCTGAGGCACCGACGCGGCTTGCCGCGCTCCCCGCTCAGACGTTTCACGCGCTCATGACACAATCCCCAGCCTTCCGCCGCTTCGTGCTCGACGACTATGCCAACCTTCTCAACAGCATGATCTCGCTCGTCGACGAGATGGCGTTCTCGAGCCTCGATCAGCGCCTCGCGCGCCGGCTCATTGCGGAAGCCGACGCGGCGGGCCATATCAGCAAAACGCATCAGCAGCTCGCCGCCGACCTTGGCAGCGTGCGCGAGGTCATCAGCCGCTACCTCGGCGAGTGGGAGCGGGCGGGCTGGATCAGGACGGCGCGCGGCAGGATCGAGATCGTCGACCGGCCGGCGCTGGCCGGCTACCGCGGTGGTGGATAGCGGGTGCTCCTGGCGCTCCGCCCTCCCCCCTCGAGCCGATTCCGGCTATGGTCCGGGCACGAATGGCGTGCCGATCGCTGACACCCGAAAAATCGCAAAGGATTTCAGAATGTTCGATCCCGAAGCGCCACCCGAGCTCGAGACCTCGCGCTGGTTCAATGCCGAGAAGCCGCTCTCGCTCAAGGACCTCAAGGGCAAGGTCGTCGTGCTTGCGGCGTTCCAGATGCAGTGCCCGGGGTGCGTCAAGCACGGGCTGCCGCAGGCGGCGCGGATCGCGGGCTCCTTCAACGACGACGAGGTCGCGGTGATCGGACTGCACACCGTGTTCGAGGATCACGACAAGCAGACGCCCGCGGCGCTCGAAGCCTTCATCGACGAGCTCGGGCTCCCGTTCCCGATCGCGGTCGACAAGGGGAACGGCGGCGGGCTGCCGAAGACGATGGAGGCCTACGAGATCCAGGGCACGCCGTCGGTGCTCGTGTTCGACCGGCAGGGGCGGCTCAGGCGCCACTATCTCGGCCAGGTCGACGACGTTCGCCTCGGCGCCGAGCTGATGGCGCTCGCGATCGAGGCGCGGGACGCGCCGCGCGAGCAGTCAATCGCGATCGAGCGGCGGCTGGCGGCGACGCTCACCGATCCCTCCGAGCATCACGATCACGAAGGCGGTTGTTGCGGCGGACATGACCACGATCATGCGCACGGGCATGAGCATGGCGAAGGCGGAAGCTGTGGCGGCGCGCACGCCCACGATCATGAGCACGGCGTAGGCGGGTGCTGTGGCGGGCACCATGCGCACGATCACGATCATGATCACGCGCACGGCGAGGGTGGCTGCTGCGGCGGACATGATCATGCGCACGATCATGACCACGAGCCCGAGCCGGCGAAAGCCAAGGCCTGAGGCGAAGGCTGCGGCGATCCCGACTGCGCGGCTGCCGGCATTGATGTCTTCCCTCTCCCCACTCTTCGAGTGGGAGAGGGAGCGCACACGCCTTCATCGCGACACCCGAATCGGTCGAGATTCGCAGCTCACGTTGTAGAGGCTGCGGAGAGCGGAAATGACCGAGCGCGCGACGGGGCGGCATCAGGCGGCGGACGCGGAGGCTGCGTCCTCGCGAAGCGAAGCAAAGGGCCACTCGCGCGCGGGCGCGGGTGCCAAGCGCGGCACCGAGGCGCGCGCCAAATCCGGCGGCAAGGCGGATAAATCCCGCGCGCACTTCGACAAGAAAACGATCGCGCTCGTCTACGACTTCGACGGCACGCTCAGCCCGAAGCCGATGCAGGAATACGCGTTCCTGCCCAAGCTCGGCATCGACGGGCGCGAATTCTGGGCCGAGAGCAACCGGCTCGCGCGCGAAGAGGGCGCGGACAGCCTCATCACCTACATGCATCTCCTCTACAAGAAGGCGAAGGCGAAGAATCTGCGCATCGACCGCGCCGATCTCGTGGCCCAAGGGCGCGACGTGGAGCTTTTCCAAGGTGTCGCCGAGTGGTTCGACGAGATTGGCGAATACGTGAAGCTCCGTGCCGAGAGCCACGGCATCGGCCTGCGCCACTATCTCGTCTCGTCGGGGCTCACCGAGATCATCGAGGGGACGAGCATCTATCCGCGCTTCCACAACGTGTTCGCCTCCGAATACTGGTTCGAGGCCTACGACCTGCCGTACCCGAAGCGCGTCATCACCGACACGGGGAAGACGCAGTACCTGTTTCGCATCAACAAGGGGATCGAGGACCTGGGCGTTGGGATCAACGAGCACATGGACGAGGCGAGCCGCCCGATCCCGTTCTCCAACATGATCTACTTCGGCGACGGCGACACGGACGTGCCGTCGATGGCGGTTATGCGCAAGAACGGCGGGCACGCGATCGCCGTGCACACGCCGGGGAAGTCGAAAGCCAAGTGCGTGGATCTGTTCCGCGCGGGGCGCGTCGACTTCTTCGCGCCGGCCGATTACCGGCGGGGGTCCGAGCTGTTCCGCCGGACGTGCTTGCTGCTCGACCGCATGCTGGCCGACATCCGCGTCGCGGAGGAGACGTGGCGGTTGGGGAGAGGGATAAGCAGTTAGGTCGCGAAAGAGCCGACAAAATACACTGGTGGCAGCTTTATGGAAGATATGGGAAGTATGCACTTGACATAGACAGTAGTCTGATCGATAGTCCATCCGACAGGGCGGTGGATGGACTAGGGTTGGGGGGTGGTGTCGCCCCCCAGTCGCCCGATGATCCATCGCACTCCCCTCACGCTGTCTTTGCAGACAGCGATAACCCCGGCTCCATTGAGGTTGGCGAGGTCGCTAGAGGTCTCGGAAAAGACGACTTCAAAAATGAACTGGAACTCCACGTCCATTTCGCCCTCTATCGGGGGCACGGGAGTCCACTCGGCGATTATTGCGCCGTCTTCGATCTCCCCAACCGGCAACACCCACGTCAGTGGCATTCGGATATCTCGCCGGATTCGCCAGCCACCTCCGTCCGCACGAGCGCGGATAACGTGTATTGCGCGGTGCTTATCGACGAGATTCAAGGCATGCAGCGTACTGAGAGCGACGGATTGACTAGCAGGGCTGCGCTTGCGAACTTCAAACGGTTGCAGCCAATGGATCGTTGCCTTTGCCTGCGCGCTGACACCGCGAATCTTGTACAATCCGCTGCCGGGAGCAGGGTCGCCCTTGGTAGGGCCTTTGCTCCTAAGTGTGGAGTAACTGGTCTCGTTTTCGAAGATGGGAAACTCAGTTCCATCAAGCGGATGCCTGGTCTCGTCTATTGTAAGGTCCGTAACGGCGTGGTCGAGCGCGGAGCGGAGATCGTGGAAAATCTCGCCGACAATAACAGCCCATCGGAGCACAGGAGCTTTGCGAGTGGTATGGAAGGTGGCCGTCTTCCGGCCGGTTTCGGGGTTGAAGTGCTCCCTGGTCTCATAAGTTTCTTCTGCGAGAAAAGTCGCGATCTCACGTTCAAGAGCCTCGGTCTGTTCGTGGGCTCGATCAACCTTAGCAAGGGCGCTTGTGAATAGATCCATGACGCGGCAACCGAAATCGGTACAAGACGAATTAGAAACCGCACGCCGCCGTGACGACGCATTGCGTCGAGCCCTCAACACACCGCCCAAGTCTCATGATGAAATGAGGCTTGGGAAGAAGGGGAAGGGGAAGCCTAGCGCTTCCGCTTTGAAGAAGACTTAGGCCCCCGTTGCACTACTTTGGCGGTACTGAAGGCGCTTTCCAGAAGCACCCTTGATAGCAAGCCTTGTGCGCTCTGTATCCTCGATCCCAAGCGATGAGCGAGTGTTGAAGCGGAACGCAAATTCGTCAACGTAACGCTGCAAATGCTGCTCGGAGACCGAGTGGAAACTCCCATAGACGCCGCGCTTGAGTAGCGCGAAAAAGCTTTCCGCTGACTGAATGTGTGCCTTGCCGTCCTTGCTGACGTATTCGCCAGCGGAGTGATTGACGGCGCGGTGCGAGGCGAACTCGGGGCCGATGAAGTAGTTGGCCAGCGAGTCATCGGTGTGCAGCTCGGACTTCTTGCTGACTTCCTCTAGTGTGCCACGCAGGGTCTTGGCGGTCACGTCCGCAACGTGCTTCGCGCGCACCTTGCCGCCGCGCTCCACGAGCGCATGGACGGCGTGCTTCTTCGGCTCGGGCTTGCCGCGGTGGACGTTCTTTTTCTTGCCGCCGACAAAAGTCTCGTCGCTCTCGACAATCTTGCCCTTGCCGCCGATCGGCGGTGCAGCCTTGTCAGGCGACATCGCCTCACGGATGCGCATGGCCATGAACCAAGCCGTGCGGTAGCTACCAAGGCCCAGTTCCCGCTGCAACTGCTTTGCGGAAATGCCCTTCTTGCTGGCCGCCATCTTGTGGAAGCCCAGCACCCATTTGGTCAGCGGGATATGGCTGCGCTCCATGCAGGAGCCGACCGTCACCGAGAATGCCTGCAAACAAGCGTTGCACTGGAAAAGGCCAGCGCGGTGGCTCTTGCCCTCTAGGCGATGCACGCGCTTGGTCTCGCCGCAGTGCGGGCACACGGGGCCGTCCGGCCATCGCACGCCTTCTAGGTGCTCGCGGGCTGCGTCCTCATCGTGAAAGATCGGATTTCTCGGGTCGGTTTTCATAGCTGATCATCCCTCTCGCCATCATAGATAGCGATGGATGGTCTCTATGTCAAGTGCATACTTCCCGAAGATATGGATTTTGGGCGCGTTACTGAGTCCACAATTGGCAAGCTTTTCGCTGTGGCCAGAAGCCACGACGAGTTCTCGTTCCTATTTGCAATTCTTGGTCTCAATTCTGGGATGGAAGACGCGGGCTGGCAGCCAATCGCTGAGACGCAGAGGCTTGTCGATGACCTTGTTGGCCTAATCAACGCTCCTTTGCATGACCATACGAGGGCCAGAATGGCGTTGCTGCTATATTGCCACGTAATAGAAGCGAACTTCATTTATCATTGCGTCTGGAACTTGCTGCTCACGATAGAAAGAGAGCCTCCAAAGCTATTTAGCTTCCTCGGCCACTATAAGAACGGCAAGCCTCCAGGAGTGCCCCAGAAGATTGAAGAAATTAAGCGCAAGGCTTCCAGGAACGATCTTGATGGACTGGGGAGGATATTTGACGAAATAGTTCGCGCCGATATACGCAATGCCTTCTTTCACTCAGACTACATTCTCTACGGAGAAGAACTAAGGCTGAAGCATCGCTCCTCGGAATACAGAAAAATTCCCCTAGAAGATGTCTTTCTTCTCTTGAGAAAGTGCTTGCATTTCTTTGGTACCTTCAGCGAGGCCCTAATGAAAGCGCGGAAATCATTTCCCAAGGATCATGTAATTAAGAACAGACGGTCTCCGAGTGGAAGCCCACTTTCTTCTGTGGAGGTGCTGTTGGATGCAGATACGGGCATTGCGATCGGCTTCAAGTCGTCCTATCCCCTCCCACTCTGGTAGGAACAATCGTTTGCTCTAGCACCCCAACTATCGCCAGCGTTGGGAAGGCCTTAGCCCTCCAAATTCTGCACGCTGTGCATCTCGCGATAAGTGCGACGGCGCGACGCTCGCTCGACACACCCTCTCCCCGCAAGCGGGGAGAGGGTTGGGGTGAGGGGCAGTCGTTTATCCCTGAAAGAGTCCGCCTGCCGAAGTTCCTCGCCAGCATGCGTGGATGGCCGCCTTGGTTGTTTGCCGGGCTCCGCCCGGACGCGGCTACGACGGATTGGGTGGGCTACTGTACTCACCTCCCCGCCACCGTCATTCCCGCGAAGGCGGGAACCCACGCAAGCTTCCGCATATGCGGTGGTCGCGATGCTCGCTCGCGCTCAACCTTATTTGAGACGTGTCTGGATCCCCGCCTCCGCGGGGATGACGTAGTGGTGGGCGCGCTCGACGCCATTTCTCTCTCTCCGGTACAGACGCGCAGGGAGAGGGAATTTTGGTGCGTTACCGGCGGTCAAGGTTTCGCAGACGTGACTTTGAGTGGGTCGTGCGGCGGCGCGCCGCTCGTCGCTCGCTCCGGAAACGCTCGCGACGGTGAGGATCGGATTAACGGCCGTCCCCGGTTGGCGCTGAAACAGCCAAGCGAAAAGCAGCAAGCAATCCATGCCGGAGATTGTGCTCCGGCAGTTGCGAACGTGCCGTGCGCTGATTTTCCTCATACATCCGCGTTCCCGCTGCACCGCGGTGTTTAACGGGAGATTTCGAGCGCGCACGCGGGTACGGCAGCGGCCGGTTGCCGAATTTTCCCGCGTTGATCTTCTGTCAATTTCCACGCGTCACCATTCTGGCAAGGCCGGCCGTCTAAGCCGGTCGTCGAACAATGGCTGAACAACAGCTGCGGGACCCCGGAACGGCGTCCTGCCGAGGAACGCTCACATGACGACAATCGTACTGATCGACGACGACGCCACCAGCATCGCGATACAGAAGCGCTATGTGAAGAAATTCTGCGGCGTGGACGCGATGACGTTCACGGATTCGGAGCAGGCGGCCAACCATCTCAAGGCGAACAAGGCGGACCTCATCGTCGCCGACTACTCGATGCCGAAGATGAACGGTGCCGAACTCATCCGCGCGCTGCGCGCGGAGGGCCCCAATCAGACGACGCCGATCGTGATGGTCACGAGCGCCGCGTTCGAGAGCGTCAAGGGCAAGGTCCTGCTCGCGGGCGCGCAGGACTTCGTGACCAAGCCCGTCTCTGCCGAGGAGTTCAAGACGCGCGTGCTCGCCCTGGCCGGCTCGGAGACGAAGGCTCTGGAGCCGAGCCACTAGAGTTGGCTCTCGAGCCGGGGCGCTGCCGGCGCACGCGTGCTGCACCCCATAGGGCGGAGCACGAGCTACGCGGCTCGTCTCCCCGGCGCGTTTACCAATGGCCGGCGGCAACGTCGGTACTGAGGAAGCCTTCACAGTGGGGCGCGGAGCTTTGCTGGCACGAGATCGGTATGACTCCGCCTGCACGCTTCCACCATGAGTCCGTTCCGGCGCCGGGACGACTTACGGCAAGGCTCGCCTCGCGGCGCGCTTCGCGTGTAGAGTGGCGCACGAGAGAAGAGCGGCGCGCGGAACGGAGACGCTGATGGCCTTCGAAGCAGTGAAAGCGGAAATCGGGATCCTACTCACCAAAATGCAGAACGAGCCCGAGGATCGCCACGAGCTCTATCTGCAGCTCATGGAAAAGATGAACGAGCTCAAAGCCTACGGGATGCCGGTCCCGGAGGACCTGCTCCAGCTCGAGGCGGCGCTCGAGGCCGAGTTCGCCGAGGACAAGCGCGAGGCGACCTGAAGCGATCGCGCGACGGAATCGCCTCGCGATCCCGCGATCAGTCGGAGCCAATTCCCAGATGTGGCCTTATCCCCTGCCGCGGGACGCGCGCGGCGATCTCAAGACCAACCTGCGCTCGCTCGTGCTCGCCATCGGCGCGATCGAGACGCTGGCGCTCATAATGTTTGCCGCGCTCATGCTGCAGTCGTCGGATCCGCTCGGCGCGGCCATCGGGCGGGGCATCACGATGCTGCTCGCGGTGCCCTACGTGGCGCTCGCGTTGCCGGGGATTGTGCTCGCCTATCTCGGGCGCTGGCTGCCCGCGGCGCTCGCGCTCGTCGTGCTCGCGATGCCGGCGGCGATCCTGCTGTGGCGCTTCGCCTGAGCCACCCTCGCCCGCGCGACGCGGTCACATCATGCAGCCCATGCCGGTGAGCAGATCGTCGGCCTTCACTTTCTGATCGGCGGAGAGCGCATCATAAAGAGCGCCGAGAGCAGGGCGCATCTCCTTCAGCGCGCCGAGCCTGCCGTCCATGGCCGCGATGTGGGCGTCGAGGCGCGCGACAGGGGTCTTGGCGCTCATCATGTCCTGCATCCTGGCGTGCATGCCCTGCATGTTGACGAGGTTCTTGCGGACGGCATCGGCGTAAGCGGTCCATACGCCCTGCTGGGTGTCGGTGACGGCGAGCTCGGCCTTGAGGAAGGCGATGCGGCCCTCGGCGAAGGACTGGCCTTTGTCGGCGCCGCCCCTGCCCATCATGGCGCCCATCATCGGACAGGCGCCCATCATGCCGCGGCCCATCATCATGCCGGGACCCTGGCCCATCATCATGCCGTGATCCATGCCCATGCCGGGTTGCTCATTCTCGGCGGCGACGGCCGCGCCGATCGCGACGAGCGCTGAGGCGCATGCGGTGGCGAAAAGCTTCGGTTTGCGTGTCATGGCGAATTACCTCCACGCGAAAGACCCCCGCGGAAAATCCCCGGGGCGTCACACTCTGCCTATCATGAGTGCCACGCGGATGAGGTGCGTTGACGCCAATCAACGAGGAGACGCGAGAGATGTCAGCCTAGTGGCGGCGGGCGGCGAACGCGGGCGGCACGATCAGGCGCAGGCGCGGGCCGCCCGCCTCGACGATGAGCGGTGTCACCGCGAAGTCGTCGCCGTCGAGCTGGACGGGGACGGGCACCGGCGCGTCAACGGTCACGCGGCGGCATGGAAGTATGTCGAGGCTCTGCGTCGGAGCCAGAGTCCCGGCAGCGAGGGCGAGGAGCTGGCGCAGCAGGACAAGGCGCGAGCGCGACTTGAAGAGGAGGACCTTCAGACCCGGCTTCAGAACACCCGATTCGCGGGAGATGATGAAGGAGCCGCCATAGCGGGCGGCCTTCGTGACGACGACCCAGCTCGCGGCATGGGCGATGCCGTCGACGGTGACCTCGAGCGGGACAGGGGGCGTAAGGAGGCAGCGCAGCGCGGGCAGCGCGTAGGCGGCCTTGCCGATGCGCCGCTTGAGCCCCACGTCGAGCGTATGCACGACCGCGCCATCGAATCCGGCGCCCGCCATCAGAAAGAACGGCGCGCCATTGGCGTAGCCACCTTCGATCTCGACGTCCGGCCCGCGGAGCAGCACGTCGGCAAGGGCGGCGGCCGAGCGCGAAAGCCCGATCTCGGTAGCAAGCACGTTGCCGGTCCCGGCGGGGATGATGCCGATGGGAAGGCCGCCGACCGCGGGCGCAAGGGCGCGAATAGTCCCGTCGCCGCCGGCGGCGATGACGGCGTCGCAGCCGGAAACGGCAAGAGGGACCATGCCCGCGCTCCATTCGCCGCGCGGGGCAGCGATACCCACGGTCGCGCCCTCGGCCTCGAGGGCGGCGATCACGTTGCGCACGAGGGAGCCGCCCTTCAAGCCGGCCGTCGGGTTGTGCACGAGCAGGAAACGACGGCGCTCAATCGGCGGCGCGGACGGCGATCGGTCAGGAATGGGGCTGTTGCGGGCGCTCACGAGCGTCGGGGAGGCCTCAGCGGCAGCGGGTGCGGAACTTCTCGACAAGAAAGAGGCCCATGCTCGAGTTGACAAATGAACGAGCCCCCGACCGCCTACACCGGCTCGGGGGCCCTCATAAGGCGCAGCAGCGGGGATGTCACGCGGCCTTGCGGATCACTCCGATCAGCAAGAGCAGGATCACCGCGCCGATTACGGCCGTGATGATGTCACCCACAGTGCCTTCTGCAAACAATCCGAGCTGGCGCAGCAGCCAGCCACCGAACGCGGCGCCGACGATGCCGACGACGATATTGCCGACGACTCCGAAACCGTAACCCTTGACGATAAGGCCGGCGAGAAATCCGGCGATTGCGCCAATGATCAACCACAACACCAATGTTTCGACTGCCATCCTAGTCTCCCCTTTGATGTGCCGGCGGATTGTTGTCAAAAAATTGTCGTCTCGACCGGCGCGGAAAGGTTCGGTGCGTCGGATGGCCCTGTCAAGCAGCGTGGGCTGATGATTTGCGAGTATTACCGCCTTATTGGGCGCGTGCGGCGCACCATAAGCGGAGCTCTACATGCAGATAAGAATTTCTTATCTCCACTTCACGAACTTGCGATTTGTCGTTATCAGGGCCCGTCGCTATATTCCTCCCATCACCAGACGGGCAAGGCGATCCGCTGGTTCAATTTGAGGAGGACACTATGAAGACCTGGATGAAGCCTTCGGTTCGTGAGCAGGAAGTCGGCCTCGAGGTTACCTCGTATCTGCCGGCTGAGATCGACATCATCTAACGTCGATCCTCACCAAATGGAATTCGATGCGGCGGCTGAGAGATCGGCCGCCGCATTCCTTTTTGGGAGCTCGGCAGTTTTTTTTCGACTGGCCGATCAGGAGGCTTTATCCGATTTCAGGAATTCGATGATCTTCTTGCGCTCCGCAGCGTCGGCAATGCCGGGAAACGGCTTCATCGTCGTGCTCGAGGCGATCGAATCGGGGTTGGCAATGAACTTGTCGAGGGTCGCTTCATCCCAGACGACGTCGGGCGTGAGGCTTCCCGAATAGGCGCCGAAGCCCGCAACCTGGCCGGCCTTGGCGCCGAAGATTGCGTGCAGCGAAGGGCCGAGACGATTGTCGCCAGGCTTCATCGAATGGCAGCTTCGGCAGTGCGTATTGAACGCGAGCTGGCCGGCGTCATCCTTCGATTGCTTCTCCTGCGCCATCGCCGCGGACGCGGCGAGCAAAAGGGCCGGCAGCGATGAAGCGAGTGCAATGAGATGATGCATGGAGCGCTCCAATTGCGGCCCGATCCGCGCCGGGCCTTCGGCTCAAAAACTCCCGAGGCGACTAACTGGTTCCGGCACGAAACCTTATTTGCGAGGTGGAGCGGCGCAATGCATTCGTCGGTAACGGCTTTCGCGATGGTGCACGCTACAACGTAGCATCAGGCCCGCTGATCAGCGGGCACGGGAAATACGATTGGTTTTTATAGAATGGGCCGCCTATCTAATTGGCACACGATCGGCGGATGTCCGCCACGTGCTAGAGGAGGAAAATCATGAAGACTTGGATGAAGCCCTCGGTTCGCGAGCAGGAAGTCGGCCTCGAAGTCACCTCGTATCTTCCGGCCGAGATCGACATCATCTAACGATCGTCAATCACTCCGAATCTTGAGCGCGGCGGTCGCAGTAGCGGCCGCCGTTTGCTTTTGCCACTATGCCAGGCAATCGCAACAATCAGGCCCCGAGACATGGTAATCCGCGATCCGCTCCCAGGCGACGAAGCAGACTGGCGCCGGCTCTGGGCGGGCTACACGACCTTCTATGAAACGGACGTGCCCGAAGACGTCACCGCAGAGACGTGGCGGCGCCTCATCGCCCGCGACACGTCGGTCTTCGGGAGAGTGGCCTGCGAGAACGATCGGCTGATCGGATTCTCGAACTCGGTGCTGCATCCCGGCACGTGGACGAAGGAGCCCATCTGCTATCTCGAGGATCTCTTCGTCGATCCTGCGGTGCGCGCCAAAGGCGTCGGCCGCGCGCTGATCGACGACCTCATCGCGCAAGCGCGCTCGAAGGGATGGTCAAAACTCTACTGGGTCACGCGCGCCTCGAACGCCACGGCGCGCCGGCTCTACGACAGCTATACGCAGGCCGACGATTTCGTGCGCTATCTCATAGAAATCTAGGCAGGTAGCCGGCATTCGCCGGTTCCGGGTAACGATGCTGGAACGCATCTTGCCTTAACATTCCCGCAACTCAGGCGGCGTGTACCATTTCGGGACATCGCCCCATCGCTTGGAGCGGGAACGTGACCGACAAATCGCAGGCGCACCGGCTGGGCTGGGTCGATGCCGCCAAAGGCATCTGCATCATCCTCGTCGTCCTCATGCACTCGACGCTCGGCGTCGAGAAGGCAATCGGCGCCGAGACGTCTCTGCACGCCTTCATCGACTGGGCGCGGCCCTTCCGCATGCCCGACTTCTTCCTCATCTCCGGGCTCTTTCTCGCGTCGAGAATCGACCGTCCGTGGCGGGCCTACCTCGACACCAAGGTCGTCCACTTCGCCTATTTCTACGTGCTGTGGCTCACCATCCAGTTCGCGCTCAAGGCGCCGGGCATGGTGGGCGAGATCGGCGCAGCCGCGACGCTCGAGAGCTACCTCTGGAGCTTCGTCGACCCCTTCGGCACGCTGTGGTTCATCTATCTCTTGGCGGTGTTCTTCGTCGTCTCGAAGCTCCTTCGCGACGTGCCCAAGGCAGCCGTAATCGCGGGCGCCGCTCTTTTGCACGTGTTTGCACCCGTAACCGGCTCGGTGCTGCTCGACGAGTTCAGCGACAGGTTCGTGTTCTTCTATCTGGGCTATGCGCTCGCCCCGGCCGTATTCGCCTATGCCGAGCGGGTGGCACGGTGGCCGGCTCTGCCGGTCGCGGCGGCGCTTGCCGCCTGGGCCGCTCTCAATGCGATCGCCGTCCAATCGGGGATCACGCACGTGCGCGGGCCGGACTTCATCTTCTCCTTCGCGGGGATCGCGGCCGTGATCGCCGTATCGGTGCTGCTTGCCGGCAGCCTGCCCGGACGCGTCCTCGCCTATTGCGGGCTGCATTCGATCGCAATCTACCTCGCCTTCACGGTATTCATGGGCCCGACGCGGGTGCTCATGCTCAAGGCTGGGGGGGCGGAAGCGCCGGTGCTGGTCGCACTCGCCGCAACCTTGGCCGGCGTCGTCGGATCACTCGCCATGCGACGCCTGGTTGCGAGGACGCCGCTTTCGTTCCTGTTCACGCGCCCCAAGGCCTTCCGGCTTGGCGCCGTACGGGCTGAAAGCCAGAAAAGTCAGGGCGTACGGGGCGCAATCGAGGCTGCGGAGTAGGTGGCAGGGGGCACTTTAGGGCGCCGACGGATAGATATAGACTGGCTGCGAAATCTGCCGCCGCGGACTCCGTCATGCATCCTTTTGTCAAGCTCGGCACCTTCACCGATCTCGCGGAGCTCGCGTCCGAGCTCAAGCGGCGCATGGCGGATCGCGGCCTCTCCTCGACGCGCTCCTTCCCGAGCTTCGCCGATCAGATCCTCACCGACCACCCCGATCACAGAGCCCTCGTCCTTCCCGCCGGGACGGTGATCGAAGGCGATGTCCGCCTCGACTTCGAGGGTCTCGACGAGCACCGGGTGACAACGGTTGCCGTGCTCGGAGATCTCGAGGTCCGCGGACGGCTGATCAATGCCGACGGCGACGGCGGGCCGTTCTTCTTCGTCGACGGGGACCTGCGCGCGGCCGAGATCGAGAAGGGCGGCGCAAGCTTCATCGTGCTCGGCTCCGTTGTTTGCGACGGGCTGGTCTTTTGCGATCGCGACAACGGCGTGTTCCTGGTCGGGGGCGATCTCGCGGCGCGGGCGATCATCTCCTGCGACCAGGACATCATCGTCTCGGGCGCCACCCGGGGCACGGTCGTCAGCACCGAGCTCGGCAACATGCGCGATGTGCTGGTGCCCGAGGTGTTCACCGATCCGGGAGATCCTCATGACGAATTCGCGGACGGGGGGCTGATCCGCCAGCGCATCGCCGCCGGACAGAGGGTGCTCAAGGCCGGATAGGGCCTGGCGACGAGGACGGCTGACAGCTTCAGAGCGGCGTCTCTTCCTTCCTCTGCGCCTCCTTCTCGAGGCGCTGGATGCGCTCCTTGAACTTTCTGACCATGCCTTCGACGTAGTCGAACAGCTTGTCGACATCGCGCTCGGTGGGCATCGGCAGCTCGCCGGGTGGGCTCGGGGGAAGTCTGTCGCCCGAGGATGGCGGCTCGCCGGCAGCATCCGCCTGCTTGCCGGCTTCCTTCAGCGCCTGGTTCTCGTTTTCGAGCTCGCTGATGCGGCCCTGGAGCCGCCGCTCGGCATCCGGCATGGGCTTACAAGACCAATCGCCTTCTTTTCCGGAGCAGAACGACATGGCTCCGGTCAGCTTATCGAGGCGCACGAACCCGCCGCCGGCGGGTGTCATCGTGTAGCGGTCCTGCTGTCCCTCGGTCGCGGCAGTGGGGAGCGCCGGCACGGCCGCGAGGCAGGCAGCGGCGGCAAGGCTGACAATCGCAAAGGCCTTCAGCACGGCAATCCTCCACCTCTCTGGCGCATGATACCTCTTCGAGCCTGCATCGTAGCGCCCGACTATGGCGGGACGGGCCGCACGTCCCCCCCCGTCACGGTGCGGCGGGATGCCTAGAGATACGCCCAGGGCATCCGTACACACCGAGCATATCCCCGGGCGCGCGGCGAATCACCCCGGCGCCGCTCGCTGCCTGATTCGTCAGGGGGCAGCGCAATTTGAGCATATCTCCTTCGTTTCCGGAGCTTATTTGGGCACTTAACCGATCATTTACTGGACCCTGCGAGCCTCACTCCTGAAGGGTTCCAGATCGTGCCGCGTGTGAACCTCAATTGCGCTACAACCCGGCACGAACGAAGCGGAATCGCATCCGCCTCGATCATCTCCCATGGGAGCGGCCGGACGCTGCAGCGCCGTCGTGTCCGCGGGGAGAGCATGTCGCACGCCGACCAGGGGAAGTCGCACAGCGAGCGGCAGGGGGCAGAGCCTCTTGCCGGGCTTTCCGGCGTTGCCGACGAGATCAAGCAGCTTCTCTCAACGCTTGCGGGCGAGATCGAGGACTCAAAGCGCGCGCAGCACCAGGCGCTCGGCCAGATCGAGGCGCGCCTCACGCGTATCGAAACCGAAGGGCGGGGCCACGCCGGCAAGACCTTCACCGGCGGGCACCAGAAATTCACAGAGGGGCCGGAGCGGCGTGCCACCGATCCTTGGGATCTCGATACGGCAGAAGAGCTCGCGAAAGCCTACGAGGCGCGGAGCCCGAGTTTCGTCGCGGAGCGGCCCAGCCGCACAACATACGGTGTGCATGCGCGCGCCGGACAGGATCGCGAGCGCCCGCGCGCGCATGCGGCGCCGGGCGAGGCGGATCCCGAACGTGCCTGGCTCGGGCACCGCATCACGGATTTCACGCAACGCGTCAAACGCTCGCTCGCGGAACTCAGGCCGCAGAGCTCGCTGGTCGCGCTCGAGGAGCGCATCGACCAGTTCCAGAAGCGCATCACGCTCGCGCTCGATGATGTCGCGCGGCGCTCGGACGTCGAGGGGCTGCGAAGGATCGAAGCCCAGGTCGGCGAGCTCGGCAGCAGGCTCGGTTTCGTGCAGACGCAGCTCAGCCGCGTCGATGGCATCGAGAACAATCTGAGGACCGTCATGGACCGGCTTTCAGACGAGCGGCTCAACGAGCTTGCCGCCCAACATGCACGCGGGGCGGCAGATCTCGAGTCCGTCGCCCGCTTCGCGGCCGAAGAGACCCATGCCCGCCTCGTGGACGCAGACGGGAACTCAGAGGAGGAAAGGGCGCGCTTCGAGGAGCTCAGGGCGGCAATCGAGGACTCGATCTCCGAGCGGCGCGTGGGCGAGCGCCAAGCGATGACGATGCTCGACACCATGCAGCAGGCCCTGATCCAGGTTCTGGACCGGATCGAGGTGATCGAGCACGCGACGCGGCCCGCAAGCCCCGCCTTGGCCAAGACGCGCGGCCTCTACGACCCGGCCTCGGAACTTGCGCACGACAAGGCTCCCAAAGTCGCGCCGCCGGCGGTGCCGGCGCTCTCGCTCGACCCGCGCGCGCTCCGCGATACGGAGGTCGAGAACGGATACTGGAGCGAGCTCAACTCCGACGTCCTCAAGGCCGGCACAGGCACACGGCCGCCGGCGGTGCCGCCTCAGGACTTGTCGCGTTCCGCGGCCCCCATGACGACCGCGGACGGCCCCAGCGGCGAGGAACACCAAGGGCTGTCGACCATCGACAAGCTGCGCCTCGATCTCATCGCGGACGCGCAGCGTGCCAAGGCCAAGGCTCAAGCTAGCCGCGCCGAGCAGAGCGCGCTCAAGGCGGCCGCACGACGTCCTCGGATCGGATCGCGCCTTTCAGCTTGGGTTGCCGCGCAAGCTGCCGGCGGCGCTGGCAGGCTGCTCGGCGCCTCACCGAAGCTCATCGTGTCGACGCTCGTCATTGCCGTCGCCATCAACGGGGCACTCCTGATCAGCCTCATTCGCACGCCGGAAACGCAAGTTGCTCATGCGACGAAGGCGGCACCGTTCGCGGCTCGCGGCCCCGTGGAGCGGCAAACGCCGCCCGCGACCCAAGCGCAGGGTGCGGCGCCCGAGGCCGAGATCGAGGGGCTCGGGTTCGAGACCACCGAGAACGGCCCGGGAGACGACACCATGCAGCTCTCGCCGAGCGCGCTCATTCAAGAGATGCCGGCCACGCAATCAGCCCAAGGCCGTGCGCCCGATGCAGACGAGAAACCCGCCGCGGGCCTCTTTGGCGAGCTCGGAGCGGTTGCCGCAAAGGCAAACCTGGCGGAGCTCTTCGACGAGCAGGGCGCCGGCACCGCGATCGGCACGCTAAGATCCAACGACAAATCCGGCAGCAGGGCGAGCGCGCTCAACCTTCCGGCGGCGACGGTCGGTCCGCTCTCGCTGCGCCTCGCGGCAGCCAACGGGGATGCCTCCGCCGAGTTCGAAGTGGGCGTGCGGCTCGCCGAGGGCAAGGGAACGGCACAGGATCTCCAAGAGGCCGTGCGCTGGTACCAGCGCTCGGCCGCGCGCGGATTTGCGCAGGCGCAGTACCGGCTCGCGACCCACCTCGAGCGCGGCTTCGGAGTTGCGAGGGACGTCGGCCGCGCACGCATCTGGTACCTGCGTGCGGCGGAGAAGGGCACCGTCAAGGCCATGCACAATCTGGCCGTGCTCAGCGCCAGCAGCGAGCAGACTCAGCCCGACTACGCCGTCGCCGGAAAGTGGTTCGCGGCCGCCTCGGAATGCGGTCTCGCAGACAGTCAGTACAATCTCGGCGTTCTCCACGAGAACGGTCTCGGCGTGGCACAGAGCACGGTCCTCGCCTACAAGTGGTACAGCTTGGCCGCAAAGGGCGGGGACAAGGACGCGATCGCACGGCGCGAGGCGATCAAGGGCGAGCTCTCGGCCAAGGATCTGGCAGAGGCCGAGGGGATGGTGCGATCCTTCAGCCGCAAGGCCATCGATGCGATCGTGAACGACGCGCAGGCCGCCGGCGAGGACTGGAAAAGACGGGAAAGCCTCGACGCCAACGGCTGATCGGCTCCCGGTGCATTCGGACGCTCGCCGCTCGATGGGGCGCAAGGAGCGGTGCGGCCGCTCGCGGCGGCCTCGGAATCCAGGCTCGATTCATCTTGGTCGGATTGAGGCCGAGGCGCGCATAGAACTCCGGCGACGGACGCCGATGCGCCGTGCTTCAATCGATAGGTGACGGAATCGCATGCTAAATCAAAAGTGCGGATCCTGAGTTGCGCTCAAGCCTGATAAGGTCTGACGCGATCACGATCCAACGGACGGGCAATTTCGCTTCCGCGCAAGACGGCATTCTGACGACACTCATGTCCATCTACCTGCCCATAGCCGAGATGTCCGCGAACGTGCTCCTGTTTCTCGGCATGGGGTGCGCGGTCGGCTTCCTATCGGGGCTGTTCGGGGTCGGCGGCGGATTTCTCATGACGCCGCTGCTCATCTTCTCGGGCGTCCCGTCGATCGTCGCCGTCGGAACCGGCGCGGCGCAAATCGTTGCCTCCTCGGTTTCCGGCGCCATTGCCCAATACCGGCGCAACAACGTCGACATCAAGATGGGGCTCGTGCTCTTGGCGGGCGGCCTCGTCGGCTCGGTAATCGGCGTGCAGATCGTCAAGATTCTGCGCCAAGTCGGGCAATTCGATCTTTTCGTCGCGCTCTCCTACGTGACATTCCTCGGCGTCATCGGCACGCTGATGCTCATCGAAAGCCTGGCCGCCATTCAAAGAGCGCGCGGCGGCACCGTCGTTTCCCGGCGAAAGCCCGGCCAGCACAACTGGATCCATGGGCTTCCCTTCAAGATGCGGTTTCACCGCTCGAAGCTCTATATCAGCGCCCTGCCGCCGCTGATGATCGGCGCCTTCGTCGGGTTCCTGGCCGCGATCATGGGCGCGGGCGGCGGGTTCATCATGGTGCCGGCCATGATCTATCTCCTGCGCGTGCCGACGAATGTCGTCGTCGGGACCTCGCTGTTTCAGATCGTGTTCGTGACGGCGGCGACGACCATCCTGCATTCGACCGAGAACCACGGCGTCGATGTCGTGCTGGCGCTCATTCTGATCGTCAGCGGAGTCGTCGGGGCTCAGTTTGGCGCCGCGGCCGGGAGCCGCCTCAAGGGAGAGGAGCTCAGGTTCCTGCTGGCCGCGCTCGTGCTGCTGGTCTCCTTCAGGATAAGCTGGGACCTCGTCGTCACGCCGGACGAGCTCTACTCCATCAGCACCATGATCGGAGCGCGCTGATGGAGCATCTTATCCCCATCCGGCTCTGCACTCTTATCCTTGCACCGATGCTCGTCTTTCTCATCGGTGCGGCAGGCTTTGGGCCGCTCTCGGCTCCAAAAGCCGCCGCCCAGGCCACGGCGCAGGAAAAGAAACAGGAAAAGCGCAAGCAGAAGAAGGACCGGCGCCCGCAGCCGGCCGCTCCCGCCTCCGCTGAGCCGCCCCAAGCGGCGACGCCCAAGCCGCCACCGAGCGAGCCCGCACCAGCAACCGCTGCGGGCCTATCCGCTCCGCTCCCGCGCGAGAAGGTAGAGGCGGACGTGTCGACGCGATCGATCGCCGTTACCTCGGGCTTCACGGGGACCGAGATCATCGTATTCGGCACGGTCGACAACAGCCGGCAGCCCTCCGCAGAGGCGGGCTACTATGACATAGTGGTCGTGGTCGAAGGCGGGGCGGCGCCGCTGATCGCGCGCCGAAAAAGCAATGTGGCGGGCCTCTGGATCAATACGGCGTCGGCCGCCTTCACGAGCGTGCCGAGCTACTATGCCATCACATCGACACGCCCGCTCGAGGAGATCGCGGACCCTGCGATCCTCGAGCAAAATGCGATCGGGCTCGAGAACGTGCGGCTCACGCCCGCTGCCGGCGCGGCCGACGAGCTCACGGCCGCCGAGCTCAAAGACTACCGGGCCGCCGTGGTGCGCATCAAAGAAGAGGAAGATCTCTTCCTCAGGGACGACTACGGCGTGGCCTTCATCGGCCGCAGCCTGTTTCGCAGCTCCGTCGAGCTGCCGCCGAACGTGCCCGTGGGGCCGCTCACGGCGCACGTCTATCTCTTTCGCGAGGGGGAACTGCTCAGCACGTTCACGACCTCGGTGAAGCTCGAGCGCGAGGGCATCGAGCTCGTACTCTACCATTTCGCGATGAATTACCCGCTGCTCTATGGAATTTTCGCGGTCGTCGTGGCCGTCGGTGCCGGGCTGCTTGCGTCGACGGGCTTCCGGCGCATGCCGCGGTAGGCAGCCGCATCAGTCCTCGCGCAGGAGGCGCGTGGCGACGGGGTAGAGCCCTTCCTGGCCGAGCACCAGGATCGAGAGGCCGTCGTTGCCGAAGAGCGGGGCGAACGCATCGTCGAGCACGTTGAGCCCGCCCGTGTAGGTGCCGAACGCGGGGAGCACGAGGCGCAGGCCGTTGCCGACGAAGCAGGGGCGGCGGATGACGTGACCGCAATAGGAGAGCCGCGCGGCAGGATGGAGATGTGCGGCGATCTCGTGCGTCACCGGGCTCAATTTCGGCTCATGGCGAAAGGCGAGGCCCGCGACCTCGATCTCGCCGAACACGCTACCGCCGAGACGTCCCGAGATGTGAGGATCATGGTTGCCCGTGAGCCAGATCCACTCGCGGTCCTCCTGCATGATGGCGAGAGTCTCGAGGTCCTCGGCACCCATGCGCTCGGCGGCTTCGGCATCATGGAAGTTGTCGCCGAGACAGAGGACTGTCGCCGCCTCGTACTTGTCGATGACCTCGGCAAGGCGGGCAAGCGTCTCGCGCGTGTCGTAGGGCGGCAGGAAGATTCCCTTGCGGGCGAATGCAGAGCCCTTCTCGAGGTGGAGATCGGCGACGATGAGCGCGTCTTCTGCCGGCCAATAGAGAGCGCCCGAGACGTCGGCAATGAAAGCGCGCCCGCAGATCGAGACCGGCTGCTCGCTGAACTCGCCGACGTTCAAACGTTCAGGCTTTAGCTCGAGCATTCGCGCCGCCGCATCCCGTCATGTGCTTCCTGTCGCGTCCGCGATCAGCTCGCGCGCCGCGGCGCGCAGGAGATCCTCGCGCGCCAGCTGCCCTACCGCTTCCCGGCCGATCTCGAGGAGTATCGGCACCGAGAGCGGCGAGATGCCCGGCAGTGCTTGATGCCTGATTCGACCCCGGATGCGGGCGAGGAATTGACCAAGGCGAGCAATATCCAGGAGACCCGTTGCGGCATCCTCCCAGGCAGCCTCGAGAAGTATATGCCCCGGATCGTGCTTGAGCAGCACGTCGTAGATGAGATCTGTGGACATTGTGACCTGGCGGCCCGACTTCTCGCGGCTGGGGTGACGGCGCTCGATCAGGCCGGCGATCACCGCCGCGTTGCGGAAGGTGCGCTTCATGAGATTGCTCTCGGCAAGCCAAGTCTCGAGATCATCGCCCAGCATGTCCTCGGAAAAAAGGCTTTGCAAATCAAGCGAGCCGTCGGCGATGAGCGCGGAGAGGTCGCACAATCCCCATGCGGACAGTCCGTAGTCGTTGGCGACGAAGCCGGTGGGGCGCGCGCCGGCGCGCTCAAGGCGGCGCGTCAGCAGCATGCCGAGCGTCTGGTGGGCGAGGCGGCCCTCGAACGGGTAGACGACGAGGTAGTGGCGGCCGCCGCGCGGGAAGGTCTCGATCAGCACCTCGTCGCTCGCGGGGATGACCGAGCGGTCGGCCTGGAGCGCAAGCCACTCGGCAACGGGGGCCGGAAGCTTGCGCCAGGCTTGCGTGTCGGCCAGCATGGCGCGCACACGGCGCGCGAGGTGGGTTGAGAGCGGAAACTTGCCGCCGGCATAGCTCGGGATCATGGCGTCGGAGGCAGGCGCGCGAGACACGAAGGCCTCGGTCTCGATGAGGCCTTCGAAGCGCAGGATCTCGCCGGCAAAGACGAACGTCATGCCGGGAGAGAGCTGCTCGACAAAGGACTCCTCGACCTCGCCCAGGACACGGCCGCCGCCGACCGGCATGGGCGCGCCCGAGCGTTTGGACTCGACGGCGCGACGCTTGCCGACGAGGCGCACCTTGATCATCGGCGCCTCGACGATTGTGCCGGCATTGAGCCGGTACTGCTGGGCGATGCGGGGGTGGGCAATGCGAAGCTGACCGTCGCCCACGGGCTTCAAGCGGCTGAAGCGCTCGTAGGCGCGCAGCGCATAGCCGCCGGTGGCGACGAAATCGACGATGCGATCGAAGCGGGTCCGCGTGAGGCCCGTGTAGGGCGATGCGGAGCGCACCTCGGCAAACAGCGCGTCGGGTGCGAAGGGCGCCTCGCACGCCATGCCGAGGACGTGCTGGGCCAGCACGTCGAGGGAGCCGGTGCGCGAAATCGTGGCGTCCTGCTCGCCGGCCTTCGCGGCCTCGAGCGCGGCGCGGCATTCGAGGACCTCGAACCGATTGGCCGGGACGAGTAGAGCTTCCGACGGCTCGTCGAGGCGATGATTGGCGCGGCCGATGCGCTGGATGAGCCGGCTTGCCCCCTTGGGCGCGCCGACATTGATGACGAGGTCGACGTCACCCCAGTCGATGCCGAGATCGAGCGTGGAGGTGGCGACGACTGCCCGCAAGGCGCCTGCAGCCATCGCTGCCTCGACCTTGCGCCGGCGCGCCTTGTCGAGCGAGCCGTGATGGAGCGCAATCGGAAGCGCGGCCTCGTTCGCGCGCCACAGCTCCTGGAACACGAGCTCGGCCTGCATGCGCGTGTTGACGAAGACGAGGCTCAGGCGATGGGCGAGAATGGCGCGATAGACCTCGCCGATCGCATAGCGCGCCGAGTGGCCGCCCCACGGAACGGGCTCCTCCATCTCGAGGATGGTGATGCGGGGCTTGGCGCCGCCCTTGGCGACGACGACGTCGGCGAGGGCAATCGCCGTCTCCGGTGCGAGTTGCGGCGCGAGGTAGGCGCGAAGCTCGGTGGGGCGGGCGACGGTTGCCGACAGGCCGATCGTCATCAGGCCCGGCGCGAGCGTGTTGAGCCGGGCAAGATCGAGGGCGAGCAGATCGCCGCGCTTCGAGGGGGCAAGGGCGTGCAGCTCGTCGAGGATCACGGTATCGAGGCCGCCGAAGAGGTAGGGCGCGTCGGGATGGCTCAGCATCAGGGCAAGCTGCTCAGGCGTGGTGAGCAGGATGTCGGGTGGGCGCACGCGCTGGCGCTGTCGGCGGTGCACAGGAGTGTCGCCGGTGCGCGTCTCGCACCTCAAGGGAAGCGCCATCTCGTCGATGGGGGCCATCAGATTGCGCGCCACGTCGACGGCAAGCGCCTTCAAGGGCGAGATATAGAGCGTGTGCAGCCCGGCACCGCGGCGCTCGTGGCGCTTCTCTGGCCGTTTTTCGGAGAGCGCCGTCAGTGTGGGCAGAAATCCGGCGAGCGTCTTGCCGGCGCCGGTCGGCGCGATGAGGAGCGTCGAGCGGCGGACGCGGGCTTGGGCAAGTAGCGCCAGCTGATGGGGGCGTGCACTCCAACCCCGCTCGGCGAACCATCGGCGGAAGGGCTCGGGCAATCCTGGAGCCGCCGGCTTGGGCAGAGCGAGCGGGCGCGTGGCGTCAGCGTGCGGAGCGCGCACCGGCGGCTCAGCCTTCTCTCGTATCGCTCCTGCTCTCGGCGGCATCGGCATTCACTCAGTTGGCGGCTTGGGTCGCCCGTGCCGAGAGTTTATGCTAGGCGCATGTGATCCGATAATGGCGCCGCGCTGGACGGCGCCAGCGCGCGCAACGAGGAGCCTCGAACCCATGGACCGTAGCACTTTTCTCGGCGGCAGCCCGCTCGGCGTCGCAATCCGCTTGGCGCTGATCTCCATTGCCGTCGGGATCGTCTTGAAGGCGCTCGGGATCGACCTGCGCAACTTCTTCGACCGGATCAACGAGCTCCTGCGCAATATCTACGATCTCGGGCTCGGCGCCTTCGAGTGGGTGCTCGAATACCTCTTGCTCGGCGCCATCGTCGTGGTGCCGATCTGGCTCATCTCGCGGCTCGTCGCATCCTCGCGCCAGAAGCAGGGATAGCGCGCCTGCTCCCCATGCGAACGTCATCCTCGCGCAGCAAGCGCTGCTCGCGCGAGCTGTCGCCGGGATCCAGCATAAAATGTGCCGACGGCTCAGAATTTTTGGCGTCTTCGACGAGCTTTGCGCTGGGTCCCCGGCTCTCGCAAGTGGGCTCGCGAGCCCGAGGATGACAATGAATGCGCGTCGCTCACGCGAGGTCGAGGACGCGCTCGGGCGGGCGGCCGATGACGGCACGCTTGCCGGCGACGAGGATCGGGCGCTCGATCAGAATGGGATTTTCCGCCATGGCGCGGATGAGGGCCGCGTCGCTCAATTTCGGATCGTCGAGGCCGAGCTCCTTGTAGATCGGCTCCTTGGTGCGCATCAGCGCGCGCGGGCCGATGCCGAGCGTGGCGAGCAGGTTCTTGATCTCCGACGCGTTCGGTGGGCTCTCGAGGTAGAGCACGACCTTCGGCTCCTTGCCTGCATCCTCGAGCAGCTTCAGTGCCGCTCGAGATTTGGAGCAACGCGGGTTGTGGTAGAGAACGAGCGCCATCTGAGCCTCACGCCAAGGGCTTGCTAGCCCACTCCCTGGACCGGGTTCCCACCAGGGTGCTTATCGACTTTGCTCCCGCTCGGCGAGCCGCGGAGGCGAGATAATCCTTTATGCGGGCAATGAGCCCGGGGCCCTCATAGATGAGACCCGTGTAGAGCTGCAAGAGCGTCGCGCCGGCCTCGATCTTGGCAAGTGCTGCCTCGCCGCTGTCGATGCCGCCGATGCCGATGAGCGGGATCTGGCCCGCCGTTGCCTCGCGGACCCGCGCCAGCATGACGGTCGCGCGATGGAAAAGCGGACGGCCGGAGAGCCCGCCCGCTTCGCGCGCGTTGGCGTCGATGAGACCGTCGCGCGCCAGCGTCGTGTTCGACACGGCAATGCCGTCGACCGCATGTGCGAGGATGCGCTCGGCGATCGGCGCGATGTCCGCCTCAGCGATGTCGGGGGCGAGCTTGACCACGATCGGGCGCCTCGGCTTGCCTGATCTCACGAGCGCCTCGCGCGCGGACATGACGCGCCCCAGAAGCTCGTCGAGCGCGGCAGGCGCCTGGAGATCGCGCAGGCCTGGCGTATTGGGCGAGGAGATGTTGATCGTGAACAAGCTTGCCGCGTCATAGAAGGTTTCGATACCCTTCACATAGTCGGCGGTGCGATCCGACGCATCCTTGTTGGCGCCGAGATTGACGGCCAAGATGCCGCGTCTCGTGCGGCGGGCGAGCCGCTCAAGCGCGGCCCGATGGCCGGCATTGTTGAAGCCGAGCCGGTTGATGACGGCACGGTCGGCAACGAGGCGGAACACGCGCGGGCGGGGATTGCCCGGCTGCGCAAGGGGCGTCGTCGTCCCGGCCTCGGCGAAGCCGCAGCCGAGACCGAGCATGGCATCGACGACACGCGCATCCTTGTCGAAGCCAGCGGCGATGCCGATCGGGTTCGCGAACTTGAGGCCCCAGAGATCGACGGCAAGCGAAGGGTCGTCCGGCGCAGAGGGACGCGGATAGAGCCCCATCTCGAGCGAGCGCAAGGTCAGCTCGTGCGCATCCTCCGGAGACAAAGCGAACAGCATCGGCCGAGCGAGATCGAAGAACGAATTCAGCATCACTCAAGGTCCCGCGGCAGCTCGGGTGCACCGTCTTCGCCGAGCGCGATGGGTCTTGTCCAGAGAGCCGCCTTGGTGGGGAGCGGCGCGTAGAGGTGCGGAAAGAGATCGCCGCCGCGGGCGGCTTCCCAGCGCAGCTCCGGTCCCAATGCTTGCGCGTCGAAAGCGATTAGCACGAGGCCGGTCTGTCCGGAAAAGTGTTTCTTCGCCGTCTCGGCCAATTGATGGCGAGCGGAGAAATGGATGAAGCCGTCGCGCTTGTCGGCGTCGGAGCCCTCGTACACGCCGTTCGCGCAGGCCTCAGACCAGGCGTTCAAATCGGCGATCTTGAAGATTGCCGCTTCTGCGACTTTGGTTGAATTTTCCATCGTTCGGATGTTCTAACTTCCAAGCTGGCGCGGCGTTTTTAGCACAGCTCGCAGCAGAAATATCGAGGCGAGAAATGTAGCCGCTGCATTGCGCGCGCCGCTATGCGATGCGGGGTGGAATTGCACCTCTAATTCCCACTCCGCAATGCGATGGGAGCATGTAGTGTGCGTCGCGTAGTCTCCGGGGCGGGCGCCCCGGAAGCGACTCCAAGGGAGTGGAGTGTGCCGGAGTATATTTCGGTCAAGGTCATTTCCCTCAAGGAACTGTTCTCGGGCACGTACAATTTCCGCCTACCGTTTTTCCAGCGTGCCTACGCATGGCAGACAGCTGAGGTCGGGCGCCTGCTCGCGAACATCACCGAGGAGATGAGTGCCGGCGGGAAGCAGCGCCCGTATCTGCTCGGCAAGCTCATGCTGGCGCAGAAACCCGTCAGCGCGGACACCGCGCTGGTCGATGGGCACCAGCGCATCATGTCTCTCACGATTTTGTTCGCGGTGCTGCGCGATCTAGCGCAAGACGAGGGCGAGAAGGCGCGCCTCAACACCTTCATCGCGGGCCAGGCCGGCTACCGGCTCAGTCCGCAGGAAAGCCTCGCCGATTTCTGCCACCGCTATGTCCAGGCGCCGGGCGCGACAATGGTCGAGCCCGAGGAGGACCTCCAGGACCTGGGCGAGACCGAGCGCAACATCATCGAGAACCGCAACTATCTGCGGGCCGAGCTCAATGGACCGGAGAGCACGCCCGCGAGCCGGCGGGCGCTCGCGGATTTCCTGGCGGAGAATTGCTGCGTCATCGTCTCGTCGGTCGACGACGAGGGCGACGCCTGGCGCATCCTCAGGATCGAGGAGGAAACCCGCGTCGCGTTCAACCCGACCGACCGGGCAAAGGCGACGCTGCTCTCGATCGTCGCCAACGACGATCGCGCTATCTGCCAGCGCGTCTGGGAGAAATGCGAGATGCAGCTCGGCTTCACCGACATGCATGCGCTGCTCGGGCACATGCGCACCATGAAGCTCAGAAAGCGCTCGGAGAAGCCGGTCGAAATCGATCTCGCCGAGGGCTTCAAGCTCAACGTGGCGGGCTCGGGTCGTGCGTTCCTCGAGAGGGAGCTCGAACCGGCCGCACAGTGCCTCGCGTCGATCCGGCGCGGCGAACTGGGTGACAGCATGAAGCACAAGGCGATCGCCCTCTCCCTCGACCGGCTCGGCTGGATCCATACACAGTCCTGGGTCCCGGCGGCGCTACTCTGGCTCTCGCGCCGGCGTGAGGATGCGGGAACGCAGCTCTTCTTCAGCCGTTTGGAGAGGCTGACCTGGATCATGCGCATCGCAGGGCTTGATCCGACGAAACAGCAAGTGCGCATTCTGCAGTTGCTGGGCGAGATCGACCGCACGCCCAAAGTCGACGACATGCGCGAGCTCGAGATCGGGAGAACGCTGCGCGAGGCGGCGCTCTCGAACCTCCGGAGCAAGACGTTCGACTCGAAGCACTATGCCGGAAAGGTTCTGCGGCGCATCTCCGACGCGCTCGGACAGGATCCGGGTCCCGTTCACCCCGAGAAGGTCACCATCGAGCACATTCTGCCGCGCGCATGGCCGCTCAATGACGGCTGGAGGAAGCATTTCCCTACGAAGAAGTCCGTGCAGACCTACGCCCACAAGCTCGGCAATCTGACGTTCCTCACGGGGCCTGAGAACCACAGCGCCGACACGCTGGATTGGGTCGACAAGCGCCCGATCCTCGCCCGGTCGAGGCTGCTGCTCGCAAATCGACTGGCGGCGACTGTCGACTGGACGGGAGATTCGATCATGAACCGGACGGAGGAGCTGATCCGCATCCTGTTCGAGGCGTGGGACATGAAGCTCTAAGCCGCCTTCACGAGCTCGCCGTTGAGCGCGCGTGCGATCAAGTCGCGCGTTTCGCTCACGCCGTAAAGCGCGACGAAGGAGCCGAAGCGGGGGCCTTTCTCCTCGCCGAGCAGCACCTCGTAGATGGCATTGAACCAGGCGTTCGAGACACCAGGCTTCTCGGCAGTCGCGCCCTTGGCGTTCGCGTCCTGGTAGCGCGGGATCGCGCGGCCGACATCGTAGATGATGGTCTGCAGCTCCTCGGCAGTCGCGCCGGACCTGGCTTTGCCGAGCGCCTCGGAGAGCACGCGTAAGGCGCCGGCCTCGACGTCGTCGGGGGCGCGGAACCTCTTCTTCGGCTTGACGAAGTCGGCGTAGTAGCGGACCGCGTAGCCGGCGAGATGGTCGAGAAGCGGGTGTGTCGCAGGCCCGGCGTCAGGCGCGTGACGGCGGATGAAACCCCACAGCACGTCCTTGTCGTGGGCGTTCGAGGCCGCGACCAGATTGAGCAGCAGAGCGAACGTAATGGGCAGCTCGGCGGCGGGCGGATTGCCGGCATGGATATGCCAGACTGCGTTGTCGAGCTTGCCCTTCCCATCCTGGCGCGGATAGGCGGCCAGAAGCTGGAGATATTCGTCGACCGCGCGCGGGATCACGTCGAAATAGAGCTTCTTGGCGCTCCGCGGCTTCTGGAACATGAAGAGCGCCAGGCTCTCGGGCGACGCGTAGGTGAGCCATTCGTCGATCGTGAGCCCGTTGCCCTTCGACTTCGAGATTTTCTCGCCGTTCTCGTCGAGAAACAGCTCGTAGACGTAGTGGTGGGGCGCGACCCCGCCAAGAATCTCGCAAATGCGGTCGTAGATCGGCGCATTCGTCTGGTGGTCCTTGCCGAACATCTCGAAGTCGACGCCGAGAGCGGCCCAGCGCATGCCGAAATCGGGCTTCCACTGGAGCTTCACATGGCCGCCGGTCACGGGCAGCGTGACGTCGGTGCCATCCTCGTCCGCAAAGGTCACCGTGCCGGCCTTGGCGTCGACCTTCTTCATCGGCACGTAGAGCACGCGGCCGCTGGTGGGAGAGATGGGCAGGAACGGGCTATAGGTCTCCTGGCGTTCGGAGCCCAGCGTCGGCAGCATGACGGCCATGATGTCGTCGTAGCGCTCGGCGGCGCGCAGCAGCACCTCGTCGAAGCGGCCGGACTTGTAGTACTCGGTGCCGCTCGCAAACTCATAGTCGAAGCCGAAGGTGTCGAGGAAGCGGCGCAGCATGGCGTTGTTGTGGTCGCCGAAGCTCGCATAGTTGCCGCCGAAGGGATTGGGCACCGACGTCAACGGCAGCTGCAGGTAGGGCTCGAGCGCTTTGCGATCCGGCACGTTGTCCGGGATCTTGCGCATGCCGTCCATGTCGTCGGAGAAGCAGAGGAGCCGCGTCTTGCGGCGCCCTTCAGTCAACAGCTCGAAGGCATGGCGCACCATGCTCGTGCGCGCGACCTCGCCGAAGGTGCCGATGTGGGGCAGCCCCGACGGGCCGTAGCCGGTCTCGAACAGCACGGTCTTTTCCGCGCCGCCGGGCAGCTTCTCAAGCCGCTTGATCAGCGCGCGCGCCTCCTCGAACGGCCATGCCTTGGCATCGCGGGCGGCACTGACAACGGCGGGATCGAAGGCGGACGTCATCGCAGGCGGGTCTCAGGTTTCTCAAGAGCAAATCAAGGCGCGCTGCAACCTAGGTGGCGCGGTGTGGGCCGTCAATTGCGCCACTGGCGCAACTCCCAGGGTCGATGCCCGCCGATCGCTACGGCGCGCGATAGCGCGCAACCATGGCGTCGGCGATCTCGTCGGCCCCGAGGATGACCTCGTTGGCGCCGTAGTCGGTGAGGTGTTTGGCCTCGGCGTCCGAGTGGGCCCAGGCGATGATCTCTAGCCCAGAGTTGGCAGTGCGCGCCTGGGCGACGATCTGGCCGGCCTCGAAACTGTCGGGGATGGCGACGAACAGCGATCTCGCCTGCGGCAGATTGGCGGCCCTCATGACGGCAGTCGCGTTGCCAGCGATCGCCCTCACATTGCGGGCGGCGAGGCGAGCAACGATCTCGTCCTTCTCGTCGATGACGAACAGCTGCGTCCCGAGGTGCAAGAGCACTTCGCCGACGCGGCTGCCGACGCGCCCGCAGCCAACGAGGACCACGTGACCAACCTGGTCGGTCACCACGATGGGCGCGGGCTCCGGGGACGCCCCGGCGGACGCGTGCGCCGCTCGTGCTGGATCGTACTTCTCGAGCATGGGGCCGAAGTGGTCCAGCGCCATGAAGAGCAGCGGATTGAGCAGGATCGAGATCAACGCGCCTGCAAGGATCAGGTCTCGGCCCTGCTCGGGCATCAGGGCGAGCGAGACGCCGAGCCCCGCAAGGATGAAGGAGAACTCGCCGATCTGGGCAAGGCTCGCGGAGATGGTCGCGGCGGTGGCGAGCGGATGGCGGAACGCGAGCACGATCGCCAGCGCCGCCAGCGACTTGCCGAGGACGATGATGACGACGGTCGCCAGGACGGCCCAGGTCTCCTCGACGAGAATGCTCGGCTCGAACAGCATGCCCACGGAAACGAAGAAGAGCACGGCGAAGGCGTCGCGCAGCGGCAGCGTTTCCTGGGCGGCGCGCTGGCTCAGCTCCGACTCGCTCAGGATCATGCCGGCGAAGAAGGCGCCGAGCGCAAAGGACACGCCGAAGAGCTTGGCCGATCCGAAAGCAACGCCGAGGGCGATCACCAGGACGCCGAGGCGGAACAGCTCCCGGGAGCCGGTGTGGGCGATGTAGTGGAGCACCCAGGGTATGAGGCGGCGCCCCAGCAGCAGCATCACAGCCACGAATGCCGCGATCTTGCCGACGGTGATGGCGAGCGTGATCAGGAGCGACGTTGCATCGTAGCTCGCGGCGGCGGCATTCTCTCCGCCGGGAGCGAGCAACGGGGCCAGCGCCGGCAAGAGGACCAGCGCCAGAACCATGAAGATGTCCTCGACGATCAGCCAGCCGACGGCGATGCGGCCGCGATCCGTGTTCAAGAGCCGGCGCTCCTGCAGAGCGCGCAAGAGCACAACCGTGCTCGCCACCGAAAGCGCGAGGCCGAAGACGATGCCGGCCCCGGTCGACCAGCCCATCAGGGTCGCAAGACCCAGACCGAGCAGGGTCGCGACGGCGATCTGGGCGATGGCTCCCGGAATCGCAATGGCGCGGACGGAGAGCAGGTCGTTAAAGGAAAAGTGCAGGCCGACCCCGAACATGAGCAGGATGACACCGATCTCGGCAAGCTCGTCGGCGAGCGACTGATCGGCCACGAAGCCCGGTGTATGGGGACCGACCAGGACGCCTGCCAGCAGATAGCCCAGCAATGGCGAGATGCGGAGGCGCTGCGCAATCGTGCCCAGCACGAAAGCCAGAGCGAGGCCGATGACAATCGTGGCGATGAGCGGCGTGTCGTGAGGCATACGCGCGGAAGGTCCCCTGAAACGGTGATGCAAGTGCATCTTGGGGGATAACGCCGCGTTTGCAAACCTTTGCCGATTGAGGCGGGGTTTTGCTCAGATTGGCGGCGTGCCTCGGGGTGGCCGCGCCATCGCCGATCGGCGCGTCCCGGCCGATACCGTCTCAGGCGCAGATCAGGCGGGCCGCGGCCGACGCGTGAAAAGCAGCCGGCGCATCATGAGCAGCACCATGAGGGCCAGCACCAGCGCCACCGCCACCAAGAAGGGGTGCTTCTCCCAAATGAGAATAGGGGCGATCCGCCCTTCCCAAGCGGCCCGGAAATCCGCAACCGCCGCATCGGGGCCTTCGCCGCCTTCGCGCAGCATCATCTCTATGGCCGCCGTCTGGTCTGGGCTCGCAATCACGGCATCGCGCACGCGCGCGGAGGCGAGGACCTGCATGCGCGCCGGCGCGGTGGCGATGGTCTGCAGGACGCGCTGGCGCGGTGCCGGCTCGAGGCCGGTGAGATAGCCCGTGAGCGTCGTCAGCTCGGTTTCCGTGAGGATGCGTGCAAGACCCTTCAAATCGCCGGCGTCGAGAGCGAAAAGCTGCTCGCGGGCATCACGGCTGATGCCGGCGAGGCGGGTCACGGCGAGCCCATCGTCGAGCGAAAGCAGCCGTGCGAGCGTTGCCTTGGTGAAGTCGTCGGGCTTGGCGCGCCGGTAGAGCTCGTACTCCAGGACCTTGCCCAGGCTGTCGCCCGCCAGGTCGGACCAGCGCATCGCCGTGTCGATCGAGCGCGTCGCGCGCGCAATCTCCATGGCCGGCTCGGGAAGGAAGCGGACCGCCTCTTTGAGCGAGCCGTCGTCGAGACGGCGCAATACGCCAACCTCGCCCTCAGCGGCGAGCAGGAGCGCGGTCACCTCGTCGAGGCGGGGGAGCTGCTCGGGCCTCGTGCCGTCAAGGAAGCTGCGGAAGGAGGGATGGCGCGCGGCCAGGTCGAGCACCTGCTCGTGCGCGCGGCGGAACTCCTGCCAGATCTCGACGATGCGTTCGGCAGACTTGGCGGCAATCTCGTGGAGATGCTCGGCAATCTCCTCGGAGATGCCCTTGGCCAGCTCCTCCTTGACCTTTGCCTTGGTCTCCTTCGACTTCATCTCGTCGGCGATGATCGGCAGCACGCCGTTCCTCAGCTCCCAGATGTCCTTGGCGATGAGGACGATGCCGATGCCGCCGGCCACGACCGAGACGAGGCGCGCCAATATGCTGCCCACGAGGCGCTGGCCGATGCGTGCGGCCATGTTGGCGAGCTGACGACGCACGAGGAGGATCGCGGCGCCCGTGATGCCCTCGCTCGATTGCTTCAGGACCGAGCCCGACGTCACCTCGGCGCCGCCCGAGCCGACGGCGATGCCGAAATCGCGCTCCGCATCACCGGTCACGACAGCGGCGACCGTTGTTCCGTAGCGCGGCCCGAGAAAGGCGCGCAGGCATTCGAGGACCGGGCCCGACGCGTCCTTGCTTGCGAGCTCGATGGACTTGCCGACTTCCTTGCCGACGTTGGTCGCCAGACCCTCTATCGCAGCTTTCACCGCATCCGAGCGGTAGACGCGCTCGGCGACCTCCTGGGCAAGCTCCTGGGCCTTCTCCTTGTTCACGAGGGACCTGGCGAGACCGGACCAGCTGGTCTCGGCGCGCACCTCGGCGATCGCGATGTCGACGCGATTGTCGAGGATGTCATCCAGGTTCTCGCGCCGCCAGGCATCGGCGACGGCGGCCGCGTAGTCGATGCCTTTGGTTCCGCTCTCGAGCGCCCGGAGCGAAATGGCCTCGACGCTCTGCTTGAAGGCCGCCTCGTCGGCTGCCTGGCAGGATTCATAGTCGGCGCGCGTCAGCGGTTGCGCCGCCAGAGCCGGGGCGACGCACTTGGCCGACATCGAGAGAACGAGAAGTGCCGCAACGGCGGCGCGCGGGAAGCGAAACAACAGCCCAACTCCTGCGGCGCGACGGGCATCGAGCCAGCGGAGCAGCCTCACGCGGGCCAGCCGCAAGGGCCGCGTCCGGCAAGTATAGGGGAGCGCTCAAGCGTGAACAGTGACATTTCGGAAATCTGAAATCGGTATCGTGCCGCCAACACGTGCGCCTCTTCTCGCATCTTCGGGCACGGGGAGCTGGCGGATCCGCCCCTCGAGCGCGCGGCCCTCGTGGCGGCGACCTCAACTCGTTTGAAGCGAAAGGCGCTAAACCGTGCGGCCAATTGGTAGATGTGGACCGGAGACAACACTTTTCTGTCCATGCATCAGCGAGGGGTGTCTCTTTTGCTGCATTGCGGCATACTGACCCATGGGCAAAGTTGGCGAGGGGTTGCAGAAGGGACGGATCACCGCCCCCGGACGGGCTCTGCAGCTGCTGACGCCTCGATCAACCACGCGACGTGAACTCAGCCGCACGCCCCAAAAAACACGCTCCAAAGCAGATCAACGATGATCTGCCGCGGCGACAAGAAAGGCCATGAAGGAGTGGGGCACTTGTATCGAAAGAGGCCGGTCCAGAGTTAACCAACGGGCAATCGCCCGGCGCCGTCGCAGGCGGAGGCGCAAATCAGGCCTTGGCTTTGTGACGCAATCGGCCTAATTCTGTTCTTGAGCGGTAACAGCGAGTTGAACTAACGGCATGAATAATAAAGACAAAATCAAATCTTACCGTGGAAGCCTGGTGATCCCGGGAGGGCGCGTCGGCGTTCTTCTGGTGCATAGCCTAGGGGGCAACCCAATCGAACTGAGGTTCGTGGCCCAGGGCCTCGGGCGCCTCGGCTATACCGTTTACTGCCCGCTCCTGCCGGGGCTTGGCGGCGGCACAGACGTGTCGGGCATGTCCTCCTGGCAGGATTGGTACGCAGCGCTCGAGACGGCCCACGACGAGCTCAAAGCGCGTTGCGACGTGGTCTTGGTCGGCGGCATCTCGGCCGGTTCGATGCTGGCTCTGAGGCTCGCCCGCGAGCGCGCCAACGATGTCCACGGCCTCATGCTTTTCGCCCCGACCATCTGGCCCAATGGCTGGGCCATTCCGCGCTATTTCAATTTCTTCAGGCTGGTACGCCACAAATGGGTGGCGAGCTTCTTCCATTTCCAGCAGCGAGCGCCGTTCGGCATCAAGGATGAGCGCATCCGCAATTTCGTCATCGAAAGCTTCAAGAACGACGATCGGCCGATCGAGGATCTTTTCGGACGCGGCGGCGGTCTGGTTTGGGAATTCAAAGCGCTCGCCAAGGACGTGAAGCGGCGGCTCGGAGAAATCCAGCAGCGCACGCTCATCCTGCATCCGCGCGACGACGATCAGAGCAACCTCTCGAACGCAGTCACGTTGCAGAAGAAGCTCGGCGGCGTGGTCGAGACGACGGTCCTCGACGACAGCTATCACATGGTCACGCTCGACCGGCAGCGGTCGCTCGTCGTCGACCGGGCGGTGGAGTTCGCCCAGCGTGTGGCTCTGCAGATCGAGGAGAAGGCGGCTGTGGCCCGGCTCAAGAGCAAGAGCGCAGCCGAGTAGGACTGCCCGCGATTTGGCCCCCACAATGATGCGGGGCAGGACCAATCAAGCGAACAAGAGAGAGGCGAGCGCGCGACGCTCGCTTCATTCGCCCCAGCCGAAGGGCCCGTGGAAGGCCGAGGTGCTGTCTGCCTCCTGCGGTAGCGGCTTGCTCTTCGCGGCGGGCGCCGCAGACTGAGCGCTCGGCTGGGCCGAGGCGGTCGTCGTCTCGGTCGTTGCAGGTGGAGCCTTTTTCGCTGCGGCCGGCTTCGGCTGTGGCACCGCCGATCCGGTCACGGGCTTTGTTCCTGGCGCGGTTTTCGACGCGGTGGATGCGGTGGCGACGGTCGAGGCGGAAACCTTGGCCGAAGAGGCGCTGGTCGCCGCCGCGGCGCTGGTCTTTTGCTGCGGCTTTGCGGTTGCGGCCACCGGCTTGGTTGCGGCGGCCGGCTTGGTTGCGGCGGTCGGCTTGGCAACGGGAGCCGTGCTCGCGGTGACGGGCTTCGGAGCCGGCGGGGTTGGCGGTGCCAAGTTGCTGGCTGCGGCTGCAGTCGGCTTGGCCGGCTTCGCTGACGCCTCGACCGCGGGCTTGTTGGCCTGAGCGGGCGCGGGTTTCGTCGCCTTGATCGGTTGGGAGCCGCCCGGGGCGCCCTCGCAACGTACCAGTTCGGCCGGCGCGCGCGTCCACGTGAACGACTTGCTCAGGAACTTTACGCCGACGTAGCCGGTGACGATCAGGCGATCCTGGCGGGCGAGCTGAATGGCGGCGCTGTAGGACTTGCCGGCTTTCGGATCGTATATCCAGCCGCCGTCGAAGCCTCCCTCCTCAACCCGGTAGAGATTGCCGAGCACGGGAAGACCACAGATCGGGCGCGTCTGAAGCTCTTGCTTCGGATTGTAGCGGTCGCGCTTGGGGACGCCTTGCGCATTGAGCGGCTCCCTGAGCCAGACGATGCGTCCGCAAAGACGGTCGGCCCGGTCGGCGCAAACGTAGATCTCGACGGCGCCGTTTCCGCTGTCATCCAGCCATATGCCGGCCTCCTGGGGCGACGTTTGCGCGCAGGCGGCGGCAGAATAGGTGCCCAATGCGATCAGCAACTGGCCGAAACGGGCAGTCGAGCGAAGACAAAAGCGAGCTTTTCTGGTCATGGCGGTTCTCGAGTGTCCAGTCGTCGCAGGTAGTGGACTATGCAAGCAAAAGCGGCGAAAACACGGTTTGCAATGGTTGCTTGTGCCGATTGCAAGATGAACACGGTGTCCTTGAAAAGAGCGTTACCATTTTTCTGCCAACGGTCTCTGATTTGGACTCTTTAACACGAGAAGGGTAGAGTCTTTCCACCGAGCCACCTATATAGGGGCAGGTTGATCGATCGAGGCTGCACTCACTATGCCCCAGCCTCCGGGTCGCTCGTCCATCAGTGCAAAGGTCTCTGCGATACGGCTGCCGGCACGCTCGCGTGCTGGCCACGACAACTCGAACAGGTCTCTGCGATGATACTCACGCTGGCGTTCCGAAACCTGTTTCACGATCGCATCAGGCTTGCGGTGACGCTGGTCGGCATCCTGTTCTCGATCGTCCTGGTTGCCATACAACTTGGGATGTACCTCGGCTCGAGCAAGATGATCACGGCCATGATCGAGAAATCGAACAGCGATCTCTGGATCACGACGTTCGGTGCCAAGAGCTTCGAGGAGGGCGGCATCCTGCTCACCTCGCGCGAGCGCCATCAGGCCCTCGCCACTCCAGGCGTCAAGGCCGTTATTCCACTCGTCGTCGCATTCGCCGAATGGCGCAAACCTGGCGGCGGGTCGACGCGCGTGGTGCTCGTCGGCACGGATGCCGAGGACGGGGCGCTCGAGCCCTGGGCTCTGGTCGCGGGCGACTGGGAGGACATCAAGTCGCCCGACGCCATCTCCGCCGACGACACTTATTTCCGCGAGCTCGGCATCGAAGGCCTCAATGATACGGCGCAGATCGCCAACGGCCGTGTGAAGGTCAAGGCGCTGACGCACCGGATCCGCTCGTTCACACAGTCACCCTACGTCTTCACGACATTGACGCGCGCGCGCAACCTCCTTGGTGCCGACAGCGACAAGGCGACCTTCTACCTCGTGCAGCTCGAGCCAGGTGCAAACGCCGAAGCCGTGCGCCAGGAGCTCACTGCCCGGATCGACGGCGCCGAGGTCTTGACGAAGGCCGAGTTCCGCGACCGAAGCCTGCGCCAGTGGCTGTTCCGCACGGGTGCGGGCCTCGCGCTCATCGGCGGCGCACTGCTCGGCATCATGGTCGGTACCGTCATCGTGGCCCAGACGCTCTACTCGAGCACCAAGGACCACCTGAACGAATTCGCGACACTGCGCGCGCTCGGGTCATCGTCCGGCTACATCTATCGCGTCATTCTGGCCCAGGCCGGCTTGAGCGCCGTGATCGGCTACCTACTCGGCATCCTGATCTCGCTCGGGATCCTCTACCTGAGCCGCAACACACCGCTGCCGCTGGTCATGACACCGGGGCTCGCCGCATCGCTCTTCGGGTTGACGCTGTTCATGTCGGCGATCTCCGCCATATCCGCAATCATCAAGGTCACCAAGATCGACCCAGCCATGGTGTTCAACAGATGACGAGCCCCGTTCTAGAGTGCGAGAACGTCGTGAAGGAGCTCGGCAAGGGCGCCGGAATGGTGGTCGCGCTCAAAGGCGTCGACCTGGCCCTCGTCCAGGGTGAGCTCACGCTGCTCATGGGCCCGTCGGGCAGCGGCAAGACGACGTTGCTGTCGATCCTGGGCTGCATCCTGACGCCGACCTCGGGCACGGTCCGCATTGGCGGCATAACCACCAACGGGCTCAAGCCCGAGGAGCTCGCCTCTCTCAGGCGCAAGCACATCGGCTTCATCTTCCAGTCCTACAACCTGTTTCCGACGCTGACCGCGCTCGAGAACGTGCGCATCGCGCTCGACGTCATCGGGCGCAAGGGCTATCCGGCGGCGCAGCGCGCCGAAGAGGTCTTGCGCGAGGTCGGCCTCGGCGGGCGCCTCCAGAACTATCCGGCAAATCTTTCGGGCGGAGAGCAGCAGCGCGTCGCGGTGGCGCGCGCGATCGCGTCCTCGCCCTCAATTGTGCTTGCGGACGAGCCCACGGCCGCACTCGACGGTGAAAACGGGCACGCAGTGATGGCGCTGCTTGCCCGTATCGCAAAGGAGCAGAACCGCAGCGTGCTCGCGGTGACGCATGATCCGAGAACACTCGGGTATGCGGACCGCGTAGTGCGCATCGAAGACGGCAAGATCGTCGGTGAGGAGCGCAGGCCACAAGGTCTGGATGCTCCCGAAATCACCGATCTCACAAAGAGGCGCAAGGCACATGCTTAAGCTCGACCCCACAGTTTCCACCCTGTCGGCCGCCGGCGTGCTGGCGGTCGCGACCAGCGTCATGCTCAACTGGGCGGCCGCATCGATCGGTCAGCAGACGATGGCGCTAGCGTCCGACGTCGCTCACGCCGCGGATGCACCCAACGCGAAGACGCAATGGGCCGCTTCCTCGACGGGCCGCGTCGAGCCCAAGAACGGCGAAATCCGCATCACCGCGCAGGCGCCGAGCAAGATCATCGAGGTCGTCGCCGATACCAACGATCGTGTCGTTGCCGGCGACTTGCTCGTCCTGCTCGATGACGACGACCTGCAAGCCAAGCTGACGTCGGCCTTGGCCGAGGCCCTCGTGCGGGAGCGCGAGCGCGAAGACGAGGTCGTCAAAGGTCTGCCGCTCGAGCGGCGGAATGCAGAAGATGCGTCGTCGGCCTCCGATCGGGCCCTCTTCCGCGCCCGCCTCGCACTCGACGACGAGGAGCGAAAGGCAAAGTCCGGCCAAAGCAACGCCGATGCCGTCACTGCGGCGCGCGAAGCGCTCGCTCAAGCAGAGAAGAAGGCAGCCGCTGACCGTGAGACGCTCGACAAGGTGAGCGCGAAAGACGGCATGCCGCTGCCCACGCGCCTCGAATCGGCCTTGACGCAAGCGCGCGCCGACATCTCCCAGATCGAGACCGCAATCGAGAAGACGCGCATCCGCGCGCCAGCCGACGGCACGGTTCTCAACGTCTGGGCCAAGGCCGGCGAGACCGCCACGCCTTCGCCCGATACGCCTCTCGTCCTCTTCGGCGACATCTCGAGCCTCAGGGTGCGGGCGGAAGTCGAAGAGCGCGACGTCGTGAAGATCCGCGTCGGCCAGCGCGCCGTGGTGCGTGCCGACGCATTTCCGGACCGCGACTTCGAGGGTGTCGTGACGCAGCTCGCGCCGGCGCTCGGACCGCCACGGATCACGACGCGCGGCCCGCGGCGTCCCAATGACGTCGAGGTGCTCGAGGTCTTGATCTCGCTCGACGGGCTGCCACCGCTGCTCACGGGCATGCGTGTCGATGCGTTCTTCAAGAACGACAGCTCGGCGGGTGCGGCCTCGCAGCCGTCGATCTCCAGCACGGCACCGGGCGCGACCGCGGCCATCACGAGCGACAAGCAATAAAAGCTATAGTCGTCGCGAGCGCGTAAGCGGCTACTCAGCCGCGAGCGGTTTCGGCTGGCCCGGCTCTTTCTTGTCGTATCCGGGCAGGCGGCGCGCGGCAGCGAGAGCGGCTGAGTGCGAGATGGTCCCAGCCGTGTCCTCCTCGGGCTCGTCGGAGGGACCGACGAAGCGTCCGAACACACGCCAGATGAAGCGCGCGACATCGTCCATGGTCGCGAACACGGCGGGCACGAACAAGAGGCTCAGCACCGTCGACGAGATGAGCCCGCCGATGACCGCGATCGCCATCGGGGCGCGGAACTCGCCGCCCGAGTCGAGTGCGAGGGCCGACGGCAGCATGCCGCCCACCATGGCAATGGTCGTCATGACGATGGGGCGGGCGCGCTTGCGGCCCGCGTCGACGATGGCCTCGTTGCGGGGCACCCCGCGGCGCATCTCCTCGACCGCGAAGTCGGCGAGCATGATCGCGTTCTTGGTCACGATGCCCATCAACATCAGGATGCCGATGACGACCGGGAGGCTGATCGGGTTCGACGTCAGGGCGAGCGCGACGATGGCGCCGCCGATCGAGAGCGGCAAAGAGAACAGGATCGTGACCGGCTGCAGGAAGCTCGAGAAGAGAAGCACGAGCACCGCGTAGACCATCATGAGGCCGGCCCCCATGGCCTCGCCGAAGCTCTGGAACACCTCGCCCATGATCTCGGCGGCACCGAACTCCTTGATCTCGACGCCCGGCGGCAGATCCTTCGCGGCCGGCAGCGCCTTGACGGCGCTCACAGCGTCGCCCAAGGGCGTCTGGCCGATGAGGTCGGCGCCGAGCACGATGCGCCGCGTGCGATCATAGCGGTCGATGGCGGTCGGTCCCTGGCCGAACTCGAAATTGGCGACCGCGGAGAGCGGCACGGCGGCGCCCGCGGCGGTCGTGACCTTGAGCTCCTCCAGGAGCTGGCGGCTTTCGCGCGCCTTCTCGTCGAGCTGGACGCGGATCGGCACCTGGCGGTCGCCGACGTCGAACTTGGCGAGGTTGGCGCCGATGTCGCCGATGGTGGCGATGCGGACGGCCTCCGAGATCGCCTCGGTCGACACGCCGAGCTCGGCCGCGAGCTCGCTCTTCGGGTAGACGCGCAGCTCAGGGCGGTCCAGCTCCGCAGTCGAGACGACGTTGGCGATCATCGGCAGGCGCCTGGCCTGGCTCGTGAGATCCGCGCCGACCTTGTTCACGGCGTCGCCGTCGCGGCCGGAGACGACGAGTTGGAACTGGCGCTGGCCGTCGTCCTCCATGAACCAGAAGCGGACGTCGGGCTCGGCCGAGAGCGCGCGGCTGATCTCCTGCTGGATCTGCCACTGGCCGAGCTTGCGCTGGTCCTTGGGCACCAGATTGAGAACGAGCGTCGCCTTGCGCACCTCCTCGCCGCTGCCCAGGAGGCGGCCGCCGTCGACGAACACGCTCTTCACGTCACTGCGCTGCTTGATCATGCGGGCGACCTTGTCGGTCAGCACCTTGGTTTCCTCGAGACGCGATCCGGGCGGCAGCTCGAGGCCGAGGAGCGTGCGGCCCGAGTCCTCCTGCGGCAAGAAGCCGTTCGGCAGAAGGTAGAAGCTCCCGATCGAGCCCATGAAGACAAGGATGCCCAGGGCGACGGTGGCGACGTGATGGCGCACGGACCACCCGACGAGGCGCGTATAGGCCCGCATCAGCCGTCCCTCCTGGTCCACGTGTCCGGACGAGCGCAGGAAGTAGGCGGCGAGCATCGGCGTCACGAGGCGGGCGACGAGAAGCGAGAAGAATACCGCCGCCGCCACGACGAGGCCGAACTGCTTGAAGTATTGCCCCGCGATGCCGCCCATGAAGGAGACCGGCGTGAAGACGGCGATGATGGTGGTGGTGATGGCGATGACGGCGAGGCCGATCTCGTCGGCGGCCTCGAGGGCGGCGCGATAGGGCGATTTGCCCATGCGCATGTGGCGCACGATGTTCTCGATCTCGACGATCGCGTCGTCGACCAGGATGCCGGTGACGATGGTGATCGCGAGCAGGCTCACGAGGTTGAGCGAGAAGCCCATCGCCTCGATGGCCCAGAATGCCGGAATGATGGACAAAGGAAGAGCGATGGCGGCAACCACAGTGGCCCGCAAGTCGCGCAGGAAAATGAGCACGACGATGATGGCGAGGACGGCGCCTTCGATCAGTGTCTTCATCGTCGACTGGTAGACGCCATACGTGTACTCGACGGTGTTGTCGATCCTGGAGAGCGCGACGTCGGGATACTTGGCCTGGATCTCCTTGACGCGCGCTTCCACGCCGTCGGCCACGACCGTGTCGCTCGCGCCTTTCGAGCGCGAGATCGCGAACGCTACGACTGCCTCGCCGTCGAGCTCGGCAAACGTGCGCGGCTCCTCGACGCCATCGACGACCTTGCCCAGCTGATCGAGGCGCACCTTGCGCCCGCCGGGCAGCGCGATCGTCGTCGCGGCGAGCTCCTCGACGGTGTGCTTGCCGGCCAGCGTGCGGATCGCCTGCTCGCGCCCCGCAATCTCGCCGCGTCCGCCGGCGAGATCGACGTTGGTCGCGCGCACCTGCCGGTTCACGTCGCCGGCGGTGACGCCGTGGGCCAGCAGGCGATCGGGATCGAGCTCGATCCTGATCTCGCGGGTGACGCCGCCGATGCGCTTCACCTCCGAGACGCCTTTCACGCCCTGCAGCAGTCGGACGACGGTGTCGTCGACGAACCACGACAGCTCCTCGGGCGTCATTTGAGGGGCGCGCGCCGCATAGGTGACGATCGGCAACCCTTCGATCTCTATCCGCTGGGTGACCGGCTCCTCGATCGTGCGCGGCAGGTCGGTGCGGATGCGCGAGATCGCGTCCTTGACGTCGTTCAGCGCCCGGTCGGCATCGATCTCGAGGCGGAACTCGAGCGTGGTCACGGAGGCGCCCTCGGTGACGTTCGACTGGATGTGCTTCACGCCGTTGACGCCCGCGACGGCGTCCTCGACCTCCTTGGTGACCTGCGTCTCGAGCTCGGAGGGTGCGGCTCCCGACTGGTAGATGCGCACCTGGATGATCGGTACGTCAATGTTGGGGAAGCGCGTCACGGGCAGCGACTGGAAGCTCAAGACGCCGAGCACCATGAGCACCAGGAACAGCGCCAGCGACGGCACCGGATGGCGGATCGACCAAGCCGATATGTTCCAGCTCATGGCGCGGCCTCGCTCACCTCGGAGTCTTGGAGTTTAGAGCTCGAGAGCACGGTGCGCACCGCATCGCCGTTGCGCAGGAACGTCCCGGACTTGGCGACGACGAGATCGCCCGCGGCGAGTCCTCTGCGGACCTCGACCTGGCTTCCCGCCGTGAGCCCGGTCTCGATGCGCCGCGTCTCGATCTTGCCGTCGATGACGACCTGCACGGTCGCGCCCTGGTCGTCGTAGAGGATGGCGGATTGGGGAACAGCGAGGTTCCTGGCTCGCGCAGTCTCGATCAGACCGCGCGCGAATGCGCCAACCCTCAGGCCCGCCTTGTCACCCAGAAATATGCGGACGCGTCCGAGCCGCGTCGCCTTGTCGACCTCAGGCGAGACAAGACGCACGGTGCCCGCAAACTCTCCGGTCCCGCCGACCTCGACTCGCGCCTGCTGATCGGCGGCGATCTTCGCCAGGCGCGTTTCCGACACCTCGGCGTCGAGCTCGATTTCGCCGCGCGCGACAATGCGGAACAGGGGCTCGCCCGAGCCTGCCACGAAGGCGCCGATCGCAATCGAGCCAACGCGTGCGCCGCGACGGCTCACGAGGCCGTCGGCCGGCGACTTAACTGCCGTGTTGCCCCGGCGCCAAATAAGCTCGCTCCGCTGGGCCTCAACCTGGGCCTTCTCAGCTTCGGCGAATTTCAGACCATCCCGCGCCGCGGTGAGCTGCGCCTCGGCGGTCTTGGCAGCCGCCTCGCGCTGGTCATAGACGCTTTCCGCGAGATACTTCGACTTGACGAGCGGGCGCGCGCGCTCGAGCGCGGACTTGGCCTCGGCAAGGCGGGCATCAGCCTCCACAATCTGGCTTTGCGCGCGCGAAATGGCGGCGTTCGCGCGCGCAATCGCGGCGTCGTTCTGAGCGACCTGGGATTCCATGGTCTCGGAGACGAGCACGGCCAGGACGTCGCCCTTCTTCACGCGGTCTCCTTCGTCCACTTTGAGCTCGAGGACGCGCAGACCCTCCACCTCGGGCGCGACCAGGATCTCCTCGCGCGGGACGAGCGAGCCGGTCACGAGCACGGTTTCGACGAAGTCGTGCATGGCCACGCCCACGACCGACACGACGGGCGGTGGCGCGGCCTCAGCGGGCGGGGCCTTGGCCTCGATATGTGACGCCTTCTCCATGAGCGAGCTGAGCAGGCCGCTCTCGTAGGCAGCCGCCGCAAGGCCGCCGAGCACGAGCAGGGCTATGAGCGAACGGGTTTTCATCGGGCGGCCTCGCTCGCGGCGGGCCGCGGTGCGTCTTGGACCGGAGCCTCGATTGGGTTCAGGATCGTGCGTACGAGGTCGGTGATGACGGGGATCAGCCGGGCGCCGTCGAAATTCGGGTCGACGGCGCGGCGCCAGAAAAGCCCATCGCCAATGACGGCGATCACCTGCGCGATGGTCTCCGTATCAAGCTCGGGCGCGATCTTGCCTTCGGCACGCGCGCGGGCGAAAAGCTGCTTGAAACCATCGAGGCAGAAATTGTCGACGGAGCGATAGATCTCGCCGACGACGGGATTGCGGGTCGCCTCGCAGCCCATCTCGATCGCGAGCACGCTCTTATATTTCGGCTCCTCGATGGCGTAGTGCTCGCCCAGGCGGGCCAGCGCCGCCATGAGGTCCGGCGCCTTAGCCACCTCGGCGAACTCGCCCGCGAGCTTGGCGCGGTCGCGCTCGGTGATGCCGGCGATCAGGTCCTCCTTCGAGGAGAAATAGACGTAGAGCGCTCCGGGGCTGATGGCGGCCTCGGCGCAGATGTCGTGCATCGTCGAGCGGTGGAATCCGGCGCGGGCAATGCAATGCTCGGCCGCATCAAGGATGTGTTCGCGCCGGGCGCGCTGGGTGTCGGGCTTGAGCTTGGGCATTTCGGGGGCAGTCCTGGCCGCTGGGGCTCGTGAGACGCTAGCCGGAACTCAATGGCTGGCTGTTTCACAGGAAACAAAACGAACGATCGTTTTGTTTGTAGCCAAAAATGCGGCGCCCTCAAGGCCAATCTTGGGACCATCATGATCAATTCTACGGCTAAGCCGGCGTGCCGGATCGCCGGCTGCGCCATCCGGTGTTAGAAGGCCGAAAAATGGCGCGGTACAACGGCTTAGCCTTGGCGCGGCGAGGCGCATCTGGACGGCGGCAGAGCGTGTCTCAGGCTTCAGAACTGGGCCAGCACATTGACCGTCACGTAGGGGGCGACGTCGGTCGAAATGTCGTGTTTGAACGAGCCGCCCAGCGCGCCGCCCGAGAGCGACACCTCACCCCCAGCCCACTCGTAGCGCACGAACGTGCCGACACGAGCGTAGTCGAGGAGCGATACGTCCTCGGCCTCGCCCAAGGGTAGATGATCCAATTGCTCCTTGCAGGCCTCTGTCTTCTTGAGACCGAGATCGCAGTCACCCTGGGCATCGATGTTGAGGCCGCCCTCGAGTCCGATCGAGAGCATCGGCAGCACGCGATAGCCGATGCGTGTGCGAGCCGAGCGCGTCTCGTGGGCGCTCGACCAGGTCACGTCTAGGGAGCCCCAGGCGTCGTTGCCGATATTGAGCCACAGCTCGACGATGCTCTTCACGCCAAAGTCGTCGCCGATGACGAGATTATCTTCGTCGAAGGGTTGTATGTCGTGCCCGATCACGGAGGCGCCGACGAAGGACTTGGCGGTGAGCGGTCCGAAGCGCATGAGATAGCCGACCAGAAGATCGGCAAAGCCCGTCTCGGCGTCAAACGACGTGCGCCGCGCCGCCGCCTGGCCCGGCGCGGGGCTGCGGTCGCCTTCGTAGCGATAACGGCCGTAGCCGCCCACCGCACGCACGCGCCATCCTTCGCCGTGGATGTGGCTCCAGGGCGCAATCGTCACGCCGGAATAGAGAAGCCAGACGTCGGCCGAGACATCGGCACCGGCCCAGACCTCGCGCCAGCGGTGAACCGGAGGTTCATCGGCCACAGCGGGCAATCCGGTCGAAAGAAGAGCAATGAGCGCGACGGCAGCCGGCCCGAGGGGGACAGGCGGCGCGGCAATAACGCGCTCTCGGCAAAATGACATGGCGGACTCGATACAAACGCCACGAGGGAAACACGAAGTATTCTGAGAACTGAGTAAATCCTGTTAACCATAGGGATGTCAACAGGGTGAGCATATGCGCTTGATTGGATTTCGCATTCCGACCACACACAACGCGCTGCGCGCACTTGGAATGGTGCCCTCCAGCTGTCAGAAGTTGCGGAGGGTCCTGCCGCCGATTCGATTGCGGCCAAGAGCCAGCTCCATGAAGAACGACGCGAAACATCCAAGCGACAAACGCGCGCCGAGCCGCGAGCAACGCCTCGCGGCAGAGCTCAGGTCAAATCTCGTCAAGCGCCGTGCGCAGGCGAAGGCGCGCGAAGGCACGTCAGCCAGCGAACCTGGAGCGGCGCCAGACCGACCTTTGGCTGGAGGTCCCAAGACAAGCGAGCGGTCAGAGGATTGAGTGCCTCAGTCGCTCGGGCCTTTCCGCCGGTTGCAGCTCTCCCATTGCAGGATCGGCCAAATAGCGACTAATCATCGAAGGGAGACCAGAATCACTTTCGCGTTGTGGGCAGGCCCGCCTATCCTCCGGCGCCGACCCCCTCATCCTCGGCTCAAGCGGACCTCTTGAATGGATCGCATCAAGATCACCGGCGGCAACAGGTTGGAAGGCATGATCCCGATCTCGGGGGCGAAGAACGCCGCGCTGCCTCTCATGATCGCGAGCCTGCTCACCGCGGACAGGCTCACGCTCAAGAACGTTCCAAACCTCGCTGACGTCAACCTGCTCGCCCGGATCCTGCGCAACCACGGGGTCGATCTTGCGGTCGACGGCAAGCGGCCGGGAGCCAGCGCCCACCTCGGCGAGACGTTCCATCTCACGGCACGCGACATCGTCGACACGACGGCACCTTACGAGATGGTCTCGCGCATGCGCGCGAGCTTCTGGGTGCTGGGCCCGCTCGTCGCCCGCATGCGCGAAGCCATCGTCTCGCTTCCCGGCGGCTGCGCCATCGGCACGCGGCCCGTCGATCTGCACCTCATGGGCCTCAAGGCGCTCGGCGCGGAGATCGAGATCGACGGCGGCAACGTGGTCGCGCGTGCGCCCAGGGGTCTCCACGGGGCCCACATCATATTCCCCAAGGTATCGGTCGGGGCGACGCACAACGTGCTTCTCGCGGCTGCTCTGGCGAAAGGCGAGACGCTGATCGAGAATGCGGCGCGCGAGCCCGAGGTCGGCGACGTCGCCTCGTGCCTCGTGAAAATGGGGACGGCGATCGAAGGCATCGGCACCTCGACCTTGCGCATCCAGGGCCGCGACCGGCTCGAGGGCGCCGTGCATGCCGTGCTGCCGGACCGCATCGAGACGGGCACGTTCGCCTTCGCTGTTGCGGCGACGGGCGGCGACGTGGTGCTCGAGGGCACGCGCAAGGAGCTCCTGCAGAACGCGCTCGAGGTGCTCGCCCAAACCGGAGCCTCCGTCACTGAGACGAGCGGCGGCGTCAGGATCACGCGCAACGGCAACCATTTGGAGCCCGTCACGGTCGAAACGCAGCCGTTTCCGGGGTTTCCGACCGACCTTCAGGCCCAACTCATGGCGCTCATGGCGCGAGCGCACGGCACGAGCGTCATTCGCGAGACGATTTTCGAGAACCGCTTCATGCACGTGCAGGAGCTCGCACGCCTTGGCGCGGACATCCAGCTCCACGGCGATACCGCGACCATCAAGGGCGTCAAGACGCTGCGCGGAGCCCCCGTCATGGCGACCGACCTGCGCGCCTCGGTGTCGCTCGTGATCGCGGGGCTGGTCGCAGAGGGCGAGACCACGATCAACCGCGTCTACCATCTCGATCGCGGCTTCGAGCGGCTCGAGGAGAAGCTCTCGCGGTGCGGGGCCAAAATCGAGCGCATCAGCGCCGGATAAGCGCCCGCTGGTAGGTGTGCGAAGTAGCGTCCCGTGTCCGAGCGGCTTGTCAGGAGAAGCCTATGGAGCTGCGTCGCGTCTTGGCACTCATGCTCGTCGTACTCGCGGCGAACCTGGTCGCGGGCGCCGGCGACGACCTCGATCCCATCACGTTTGCCGGCGAGGATTACAAGGTCGCCCACAAGGATGCGCGCCAGGGCGGCAACGCTCTGGTCGAGCTCGTGCGCGAGGGGGAGAAGCTCGAGACCTGGCGCAAGCTCGTCGCCTTTCACCGCTTTCCCAATTCCGGGGACAGCCCCAAGGATGCAGCGTTGGCCCTGGCAGCACTCCTGAAGCAGCGCGACCCTCAGACCCGCTTCGCGATCATCGAGAACCCGAAGACGCGCGAGGTCATCATCGATTTCCTTGCCTCCGACAAAGGCTCCGACCAGGTCGAGCTCAATGTCTTCAAGTATTCCCGCCACCACTCGAAGAAGGGGCTGGTCGCCATTCAGTTCGCGGAGCGCTTCCGGCCCGGGGAGGCCAGCGGCGAGGGCGTGAAAAAGTCGCGCCAGACGGCAATCGACGAGGCTGCGGGCTTCGACATCGAATATGCCGACCCCTATCTCAGGACGAGGGGTGCCGCCGACGACGAGGGCGATCTCAGCAAGACTGATTAGCTCCCCGGCCTTGAGCTAGATCATGGATCGGCCCGCCGAGCTCGTCTGTCATGGTCTGAGCCAATTCCTGCGCGAGCGTCGGGTTGAGGCTCAGAAACCTGGAGGAAGCCCGGCCATGAAACGGCTCATTTCTGCAACTGGCGCGATCGCGGCGCTGCTTCTCGCGACGGGGGCGGTGGCCCAGGTCAAGATCGAGGCCGGGACGCTGACCTGCAGCGGCGGCGAGGGCGTGGGGCTCATTCTCGGGTCGAAGAAATCTTACAATTGCACGTTCAGCCCCACCTCGGGACCGAAAGAGAGCTACCACGCGAGCGTCACCAAGATCGGCCTCGACATCGGCGTGACGGGCAAATCGGTGATGGTGTGGACCGTGCTCACGTCGGCAAGTCCGATCAAGGCGCGGGCACTCACCGGCAACTATGCCGGCGCGGCGGCCGACGTGTCGGTCGGTGTGGGCGGCGGAGCCAAGGTGCTCGTCGGCGGCTCGCAGAACTCGGTGACGCTGCAGCCCGTGAGCGTTCAGGGACAGACGGGAATAAACCTTGCCGTCGGCGTCGCCGAGCTCAGCCTGCGCTGACAGCGAGCGGCCGTTCGGCGGGTCAAGGTCCTATGGTTACTGCGTGGCAAGACGCACCCACGTCTGTTGCGCGGGGCGGCCCCGCCCGCTATCACTCGCCTGCCCCGAAAATGGACACGCGAGACCGTCAATCAATGCAAGACCTCAAGCTCATCGCCCTCGACGCCGAGGACCTGGCGGTGCTTTCGGCCCATCTGCAGGATGCGGTGTTGCGGGTCGGGGACATCGCCTATCTCAAGGGGCAGAAGCGCTTTGCGGCGATCGCCAACCGCTTCGACTGGGGGCAGGCATCCGGCAAGGCGTCCGCGAAGAAGTCGTTCACCCGGCGGCGGTCCGGTGTGAGGTTTGAGCGCGTGCTGGGTGCAAAGATCACGCAGATCGATCTCAAGGCCAAGGACACGGTGCTCTCGCTGCTCAGCGTCGACTACAAGGCAGCGAACGGTGAGGAAGGCCCCGAGGGGCACATCACGTTGAATTTCTCCGGCGGCGGCGCGATCCGTCTCGAGGTCGAATGCATCGAAGCTGAGCTCTCCGACCTCGGCGCCGCATGGACCACGCGCCGCAAGCCGGAGCATGCAGACGGCGAAACCGACGAAGGCCGATAGCACGAGCCACCGAGACCCCTCCCAAATGGGCGCGTACCGCCCGGAGCCAGCAATGCCGAAAAGGCTGACGACAACCGATCCAGATTTCGAGACCGCGTTTGCCGCGTTCCTCGCCGACAAGCGCGAAACTTCGGCAGACGTCGACGCGGCCGTGCGCCAGATCATCGGCGACGTGCGTGCGCGCGGCGACGCCGCGCTGATCGAGCTGTCGGCCAGGTTCGACTTCGTCGATCTCGCCAAGCTCGGCATCAGGATCACGCGAGCCGAGATCGATGCTGCTGTCGCGGCCTCCTCGAAGGCGACTCTCGACGCCCTTGCGGCTGCGCGCGAGCGCATCGCCGACCACCACCAGCGCCAGCTTCCCTCGGACGAGCGCTATCGCGATGCCTTGGGCGTCGAGCTCGGCCATCGCTGGACGGCCGTCGAGTCCGCAGGGCTCTACGTGCCGGGCGGTCTTGCGTCCTATCCGAGCTCGGTGCTCATGAATGCGGTGCCGGCCAAGGTCGCCGGCGTGCCGCGCATCGTCATGGTGGTGCCGGCGCCGCGCGGCGAGCTCAACCCGCTCGTGCTGGCGGCCGCGCATCTCGCCGGCGTCGAGGAGATCTACCGCGTCGGCGGCGCGCAGGCGGTGGCGGCGCTGGCCTACGGCACGGAGACGATCCGCCCCGTGGCCAAGATCGTCGGCCCCGGCAATGCCTACGTCGCGGCGGCCAAGCGCCAGGTGTTCGGGACGGTCGGCATCGACAGCATCGCTGGGCCCTCGGAGGTCCTGGTCATAGCCGACAAGGACAACGATCCCGAGTGGATCGCCGCCGACCTCTTGGCCCAGGCCGAGCACGATACGGCGGCGCAGTCGATCCTAATGACGGACAGCGCCGATCTCGCCCGCGACGTCGAGGCGGCGGTCAAGCGTCAGCTCGCGGTCTTGCCCAGGGGCAATATCGCCGGCGAGAGCTGGAACGTCTTCGGGGCGACAGTGCTGCTGCGCTCGCTCGACGAGGCGCCGGCCCTTGCCGACCGCATCGCGGCCGAACACCTCGAGATCGCGACGCGCGACGCGGAGGGGCTTTCGGGGCGAATCCGCAACGCGGGGGCGATCTTCCTAGGCTCACACACGCCGGAAGTGATCGGCGACTACGTGGCGGGGTCCAATCACGTGCTGCCGACGGCGCGCAGCGCCCGCTTCTCGTCGGGCCTCGGCGTGCTCGACTTCATGAAGCGGACCTCGATCCTGAAGCTCGATGCGGCGTCGCTCGCCAGCCTCGCCCCGGCGGCAATGACGCTCGCCTCCGCCGAGGGGCTCGAAGCGCATCGCCGCTCGGTCGAGATCAGGCTCGGGGGCAAGGGCTGATCAGCGATGTCAACGGAAAGCGCCGCGGCAGCCCCCCCCAGAGACAGACTGAGCGAAATCATACTCGATGAGGGCTCGATTGCGCGCGGCAACGCGAACATCGAGCACGAGCGGGAGGTCGCAATCTACGATCTCCTCGACGAGAACTCGTTCGCGGTCGAGGGCCGCGACGAGGGGCCGTACAAACTCACGATCGGCATCGTCGACGAGCGCCTGGCGCTCAGCATAACGAATGCCGATGCGGCGCCCGTCGTCACGCATCAATTGTCGCTCACGCCCTTCAAGCGGCTCATGAAGGACTATTTCATGGTCCTCGACAGCTACTACCAGGCGATCCGCAGCTCGCAGCCGTCGCGAATCCAGGCCATCGACATGGGACGGCGTGGTCTGCACGACGAAGGAAGCCGCATCCTGATGGAGCGGCTCGACGGCAAGATCAGGCTCGACTTCGATACAGCGCGGCGCCTGTTCACGCTCATTTCCGCCCTCCATTGGAAGGGTTAGAGCGGTGTCGCGCGAGGCGCCGGAAGCGGTGCTGTTCGCCTGCACCATGAACGCCGTGAGGTCGCCCATGGCCGCGGCGATCCTCAGCTATCTCGTCGGCCGGCGCGTGCGCGTGGCCTCTGCGGGGGTCAAGCCCGGCCACCCGGACCCCTACGCGGTCGCAGTGATGGACGAGATCGGCATCGACATCTCGGAGCACGAGCCGTGCGTGCTCGCCGATCTCGGCGACGAGACGTTCGATCTCATCGTGACGCTGTCGCCGGAGGCCCACCACCACGCCATCGAGCTCACGCGCACGATGGCGGCCGACGTCGAGCATTGGCCGACGCTCGACGCGACGGCGTCGCCTGGCACGGGCGGCCGGGAAGAGGCGCTCGAGCGCTACAGGAAGGTGCGCGATCAGCTCTTCGCCCGCATCAAGGCGCGATTCATGCCGGAGAGCGGGCCCACGGTCTGAGGCAGGCGCACGCCCCTGCTTGGCGGCTACTCCGCGGCGGCGTCGGTCGTCGCTTCCGGCGTGTCGTCGCGGCGCGCAAGGAGAAACCAGGTCTCCTGCTTGCCGACCCCCTTGATGTCGATCAGGCCGCGGCTTTCGAAGATGAACTCCCGGTCGAGCTCGGCGCGGCAGCGCGGGCAGACGTGAATGCGCCCGGGCACCGACAGATTCTCGAGGCGCGCGGCGAGGTTCACGGCGTCTCCCCAGATGTCGTAGCTGAATTTCTGCCGGCCGATGACGCCCGCCATGATCGGCCCCGATGCCATGCCGATGCGCATGTTGAGGTCGAGCTCATTCTCCTCGCGCAGCCGGCGAAGGACCTCCTGCATGTCGAGGGCAAGACGCGCAAGGCGGGCGACGTGATCGGGGACGTGCTCGGGGACGCCCGCGGCGACCATGTAGGCGTCGCCGATCGTCTTGATCTTCTCGGCGCCGTGGCGTTCGCTCAAGGCGTCGAACTCGGTGACAATGCTGTTCAGGAGCGCGACCGTCTGACCGGCCCCGAGGCGCCTTGCCAGCGCCACGAACCCCGAGATGTCGGCAAACAGGATCGAGGCCTCCGGGAAGCTGTCGGCAATCGGGTCGGCGGGCTTGAGCTTCAGGCGCTCCACGATGCTGTCGGGCAGGATATTGCGCAGCAGCGCATCCGTCTCGGCCTTGGCGGCCTCGGCGAGGCGGAAGGCATAGAAGACGGAAGCGGCGATGAGCCCAAAGGTCGTGATCGCGGCCTGGATGTAGAGCGCATTCAGAAACTCCTTGTCGGCCGCGATCAGGGCCCTCTCGGGCGGATACCAGAACCAGGCGGCTAGATGGAGCGCGAGCCCCACGCCGATGGTAGGTATGATCAGCCACAGACGCTGGAGACCGAAAACGACGAAGGCTGCGGCCGCAATGACGATCAGCTGGATGTGGAGCCCCGACGTATTGCCGAGGAAGGCCGTGAATGCGAGCTGGGCTACATATTCGGAGACGATGATCAGCATCGCGCCCGCGATCTCGCCGAAGCGGTGCATGTAGGGGACCGCGAACATGACCGCGACCAGCGCCAGGTTGATGATCACGACCGGGCGGTATTTGGGGTCGTTGACGAAAATCTGCTGGAGCGCATAGACGAGAGTCGTGATCGCGATCAGGTACGCGATCATGTTGAGGATCATGAGCCGGCGCTTGATCTCGGGCGGATAGCCCTGGGTGCCGGCCTCGGCGAGGCGCGAAAGAAGCGGCGCAAGGGTACGGAAGAGGTTGAGGTCCGAAAGCGAGCCGAGTGCCGCCCGAGCGCTCGCCGCAAGCCACCGTCCGAGCTCGCTCAGCCGATCGATCATCCGCAAACTCATAAGCCGATTGCGCGGCATTCTGTGGGATGGGCCGGTGCTCCACAAGCTCGGCCCGCCAGGTTCAAGTTATGTTGCCTGCCAACCGGGCAGGAGAACGGGCATCAAGGCCCGGCGATGGTCTCGAGCTCCTCGATGTGGCACGTGAAGCCGCGATCGGAACGCTCGATCGCTCCGCCGTCCTCGAGGAGCGCCAGGGCGGCGTTCACCTTTGGCCGGCTGGCGCCGATCAGGAGCGCCAGCTCGCTCTGGGAGATCGGCAGATCGAGCTCGACCTTGGCGCCGGGCTTTGCATCGCTCTTCTGGCGTGCGGTCGCGAGAAAGAAGCGCGCGAGCCGGACCTCGATCGGGTAGAGCGCAATGCCCTCGAGCTGGTGATCGGCCTCGCGGACGCGGTTGCAGAGAAACTTGATCACGGCCTCGCGGACGACAGGGCGCGTCTCGATGAAGCGGACGACGGCCGCCTTGGATAGCGTCAGCGCCGCGACCTTCGTCACCGCCGTCGCGTCGGCTGTTCGCATGCCGCCGTCGAGCACGGCGATCTCGCCAAAGATCTGGCCCGTCTCAGCGTGCGCAAATGACAACTCGCGACCCTCGGCCGTCAGCACGGACAGGCGGACCCGGCCAGATGCGACAAGATAAAGGTCGCGTCCCGGGTCGCCGCGGGCAAAGACGACCTGCCCCCCGTCGAAAGACGCCTCGCGCATCTCTTGCGCAACCGCACGGCGGTCGGCGTCCTCAAGCGGCCCGAAGAGCGCCGTCTTCGCCAGCATCTCCAGGACTGCATCCTTCGAGATCATTTGCCCGTCCTTTTCCACACCTCGCGGCAGGGGCTAGCGCGCCCCGTGACACAATAGCTACGCAAACCTGATTTTAGACGCGATTTCCGCGGGAACAATGGCCGCCGGCAACGAGGCGGTCGCCTCTTGCTTTTCCGGGGGCCTCTCTGCATTCTCCGTCCGGCTTCTTAACGCGTATCCCTTAACCTGCCGCCAACGTAAAGCCCAGACCTGCCCGCTCACGCGGGACCCGGAGCAACTCAAGGCCGCAGGCTGCCTTTTGGCCCTTGTCGCGTCACACTCCTCAACATGATCACTTCTCAACTTGATCACTGGCCATGACCTCTGTGAAGACAGCCTTTCTCACAGCATTAACGCGGACGGACAGCCCCCGGCGAGAGACGCTCCGGCGGGAGTTTGCGCGCGAGCGGGCGCGCGACGGGGGGCCGCGGCACAAGCCCAAGCTGGTCCTGGCGAGCGCAAGCCCGCGCCGCCTGATGCTGCTCGCGCAGGTGGGCATCGAGCCCGATGCGCTCCGGCCCTCCTCGATCGACGAGAGGGCGCGCATGGGGGAGATGCCGAGGGCGCTGGCCTCGCGGCTGGCGCGCGCCAAGGCGGAAGCCGCCCGCGACCAGATCGCAAACGACCGCGACATTGCGGATGCCTACGTGCTGGCGGCCGATACCATCGTCGCGGTGGGGCGGCGCATCCTCATGAAGCCCAAGCATCTCGAGGAGGCGGTGGCCTCGCTGCAGCGCCTGTCGGGGCGCTCGCACCGCGTGCTGACGGGGGTTTGCCTCATTACGCCGGATGATCGCGTGCGCATGAAGATCGTCGATACGCGCGTGCGCTTCAAGCATCTGGCGAAGGCCGAGATCGAGGCCTACATCGCGTCGCGGGAGTGGCGCGGCAAGGCGGGCGGCTACGCGATCCAGGGGCTCGCCGGCTGCTTCGTGCGCAAGCTCACCGGCTCCTATACCAACGTCGTCGGGCTGCCGCTGACCGAGGTCGTGGGCCTTTTGCTCGGCGAAGGCTTCCCGGTGCACTTCAATTGGCTCCGAGCCGCAGCGGAAGCCGGCGTCGACTAGCGCATGGGCGCGCACGATCCCATCTATGACGGCGGGAGCAGAAGAGGCGCGCGGAAGGCTTGGCCATGGCGTCGGAGCAGAACTCAGAGCCTAGAGTGACGGCGAGCGGGCGGTGCCCGATCTGCGGCAAGCCCGCAGAGCACGCGAGCCGCCCGTTCTGCTCGCGCCGTTGCGCCGACATCGACCTCGCGCGCTGGCTCGGCGGCAGCTATGCGATCGCGGGGGGCTCGCCGGACGGCGACGAGGATGGCGACGACACGGCTGCGGGCACCACTTCGCCAGCGGCGCACGGGCGCGATCGGGAAAACGAAGACTGACGCGCGCGAGCGACTTTCCGCGCCGGATTTATGCCGGGGCGGCGTCCGGGCAACGAGGCTGGACAGGCCACGGCCGACCCCCTATAAGACCCGAGCTTCGACGGCAGGCGCTTGGCGCCTGGCAAGCAAAAAGCCCAGGTAGCTCAGTTGGTAGAGCACGTGACTGAAAATCACGGTGTCGGGTGTTCAATTCACCCCCTGGGCACCACGATTTTCAAGGGCTTACGGGACTAAGCGGCACCCTAGGCTTCTGGCCAGCTACCGTCTAGCTACCGCTTCAAATTGCTGTGTCCAGATCGCCGAGTGGGCGTGGGTACGCGTGTGCCTCCGCGAATCGATAGACGACACCTACCGTCGGACCCGTAGTGCGACAGCATCGGCGACAGCCGCATAACGAGACGATGAGCTTCATCGCCTAGGGGTGTCGCAGGCGACGTCCGGCAAGAATCTAAAGACTGCGTCGGCGGCAGTTGCGCTCTAAGCGGCCGCCAGCGTCGTTTCTCGACGACGCTCGCGAACAGGCCCGGATGACCCCCGACGCCTCAGACACCCGGTACTCCCAACCCAACGATCTATCCTTGACGTGTCTGCGACGCGTCAAACGCCGCCATGGTACCGAAGCGTGATGGCACGTCAGCTTTTCCACTGACAGCAGTCGTGGCTTGCTGGCAGTGGGCACGTCGGCTCAGGGCCGATAGCCGACATGATCGTGGCGGCGTGCAGTCTCAGGTGAGCCCAAGAATAAATCTGCGTCTATGCCGCGGAGATGATCTGATTGGATGCAGCCATGGTCTGCAGTTCCGAACCGGATGCAAGAAGATGCTTGCGGGCAAATTCCCGAGCCGGCACCGGGCGACCGAAATGGTAGCCTTGCCCTTCTCCGCATCCCATCAATATCAGGGCGTCAGCCGTCTCGCGGTCCTCAATCCCTTCAGCAGTCACATGCAGGTTTAGAAGTTTGCCGAGGCCGATCAGCGTGCTCACAATCGCTCCGTCATCCTGATGCCGCGTCAGATCGCGCACAAATGACTGATCGATCTTTAGGCGGGTCAGCGGGAACCGCTTGAGATGGGTCAGGCTTGCGTGGCCAGTGCCGAAGTCGTCAAATGCAATGGCTACTCCGGCTTGGCGTATTTCCCGGAGAATCGCGGCCGTCTCTTCGTTGTCCTCGAGGATGATGCCCTCGGTAACCTCGAGCTCGATCAGCGATGCGGGTACGGCCGCCGCGTTCAACGCACTGGCTATGATGCTCGGCAGTTCACGGGCATGAAACAGTGACGGGGCCAAGTTGATGCCGAGGCGAATATCATGACCCGCACGATGCCATTCGCCTGCCTGCTTACATGCGGCATTGATCACCCAACATCCAATGGGGTGTGAAAGCGGCATCGTGTCAAGCACCGGCAGGAACTCCGCAGGCGATACAAGGCCGCGCTCGGGATGATGCCATCTTATGAGCGCTTCGGCGCCGACAACTCTCTCTGTCGTGAGGTCAACTTGGGGCTGGTAGAAGAGCTCGAACTCGCTCTCCGCGAATGCACGCATCAAGTCTTTTTCCAGGCGGCGGCTAGCTTCGATTTTGCTCCTAAGCTCTGATCGATAGGGGACGTGAGTGCCGCGATGACGAAGCTTCGCATCTTGCAGCGCAAGAGAAGCGTTCGCCATAAGCTCGTTGGAACTTTCGCCATCGCTAGGAAAGATGGCTGATCCCAGGCTGAGTTCGACTGTGAGGAGACGATCACCGAGGTTGACGCATACTTCGGCGAACTCGTCTGAAATACTGTCTATTGAATCATGGTCCGAGTCCGCTCGCTCAGGCAGCGGAAGCACGACTGCAAACTCATCGCCGCTGATACGAGCAACGAAGCCTACCGGTGCGAGTTGATCACGCAGTCGCTCAGCTATGGCACAGATGACATTGTCACCGCGATCGTGACCGAGCGTGTCATTGATGTCCTTGAAGCGATCGAGTCCAAGGAGGATCACCGCCACTTCATGATGCTCGGCCTTGGCCTTATCTAGCGCGCGCATCAGCTCATCGTTGATCTTCAATCGATTGGCGAGGCCGGTGAGAAGGTCATGCTCGGCGAGGAACCTAATACGCTCCTCCTCACGCTTGCGTACCGAAATGTCGCGAAGCACCCAACCATAGTGGAGCGCTTCGGTGTGGTTCCAGCAGGAGATGCTTGCTTCGAGGGCAAAGACCTCGCCTGACTTACGGCGCCCCTTGACTTCGAGCGTCCGTCCCGCAGCTTGCTCAACGCTGGCTGAAAGTATTGCATAGCCGTCTTCGTGGCCGGGGTACTCGCTTGGAACCAAGAGCGACGTGAACGGCGTGCCCGTCATTTCTTTCGGTTCATAGCCGAAGATGTTCGTTGCACTTGGATTCGAAAACGTGACGATGCCGCCCGAATCTGTGCAGACGAGACCCTCGGAGAGCGATATCGCAACGTGACGAAACCGGCTCTCTGCGATCTTGGCCATGAGGCCCCGCAAATCCAACTCTTCAAAGCCGATCGCTGCAATGTAAGCGGCCACGGCCACATGCCAGAGGGAAGTATCGAGGAGTACGCCCCACGAGTTTTGCAGCACCGTCGCCACAAGTTCCGCCGCAACAGCGAGGCTTGCCAGGAGCAAGACGCGCGTGAGGCTTCCTGTTTGCCGACGCCAAAGCAGGAGGATGAGGGCGGCCAGCCCGGCAAGCCCAGCTAGAGTCACGAGCGCGCTGGTCCGCGCCAGCGCACGTCCCTGAATGAGCGATTCTGCGGCAAGTGCCTGCAACATTGGCCCCGGGATGACCGAGCCGTTCGGAACACCAATGCGGTCACCAAGCTCTATTGCAGTCGCACCGACGATGATCTTCTTGCCCCGGATCTTCTCCTGCGATGCGGTGCCATCGAGAATGTCGGCATAGGAAACCACCGGAATAGTGTCTGCATTGATCGCGAAATCGAGGAAAAAGTCGCTGCCCTGCGGGTCGTGGATACCCGCAAGAATGGCACCGATCGACGGTACGAATTCACCGTCGAGGACCATGCCTCGGGAATATTTGCGCACCAGGCCGTCGGGCTCGGTTACGACGTTGGCCGTCGCAGGCCAGCTCTTCTTGCGAAATTCGGGAAGGGGCCGCGTGGTGACGTTGACGATCGAGCCGGTGGTGCCGCGAACGTCCTGCATGAAGGACGGGAGAATGACGGAGCCTTGCGCGTGGTTAAGAGCGTCGAGAAGCGCCTGATCTCCGGTTTCTGACTGGCGCGAACTGAAGTCGATGTCGAGAACGATGTCGGTGGCGCCTGCGCTCTCGAGCTTTCTGATCAAGTCCGCATGGAGCGTGCGCGGCCAGGGCCAAACGCCGACCTTCTTTATCGACTGCGGATCAATGGCGACAAGAACGACGTTGCCCGTGGCGTCGCGGGGGAACCAGCGAAATCGAGCGTCCGTAAGTGTATGGAAAATTGCGCCCGAAGCGCCGCAGAGCTGAGCAGCTAACAGCGCGCAAAGGACATATAAAAGAACGTAGAGATGTGCCCGTCCCCCCTTCATGTGCGCCCCCTAAATTCTTTCACCCGACGCCGGACAAAGTCGTTGCAGGGCCGGAGACTTGGCTTTGGACCGGCCTAACTGTTGCCTTTACCCTTGCCCTTACCTTTTCCGTTGCCATTACCGTTGCCGACGCCGTTGCCATTGCCATTGCCCCCGTTTTCAGAATGCGCGGCGGCGCTGTTGCCTTTGCCATTGCCCTTCGCGCTGCTGCTGCTGCTGTTGCCGTTGCTGCTGCCACTGTTGCCCTTTCCGTAGCTCTTGCTCGCGCCATTGCCGTCGCTCAATGCGTCTGAGCTCCATACCGTCGCAACAGCGCCCTTCGATTTTCCGTTGGCGCCCGTCGGTCCGTGCGCCGCGCGCGCGAACCCCTTTGTGGCCTTGTTAACGTCCAGTCTCACCTCGCCGATGGGGGCGGCGATGCGGATGGCACCACTTCTCGGGCGTGCCTCTGCATCCCGCTGCGCGGACTTCATCGAGTCGCCTGGGCGAAATGCGCCCTTTCGCGCGTTATCACCGACAGCTCGGACGTTGCGCCCATTTGCAGCCGACTTGGGCGCCGCGAGGCCGTGGCGCGGAACAGGGACGCGGGTTACTCCTGGCGCTCTCGGCGCACCTTGTTGAATCGGACTAAGCGTGCCGGTACCTGTGAGGTTTAAACCGCCGCGTTGAGACAACGCCACGTTGGCCGCCTGCCCGGGAAGCACGAGCGCAAATTGGCCGCTCTTGAAGTCCGAGACCTGGACTTTGCCCTCCAGAACATCAACCTTCGAGCCTGTGCTGTCGACGGTCACGCGAAACTGAGTGCCCTTGACCAACGCCGCCAAAAAGGGCGTCTGCACCTCGAAGTGCGGCGCATTCTTCTTCTCTACATTGAGCACGATCTCGCCGGCCCTTTGAACGATGAGTGTCTCGGCGTCGTTGGATTTGTCGGCCGGCACCGCAACAACCGAGTTCGGGGAGATCAGGATCGTCTCCTCCCCACGCGTCAGGAGCACTCGGCCACTTCTGCCGGTGCGTATTTCATCGCCACTCTTCAGTGTGGTCGAAGTATCGAGGGAAGCCTGCTCAAGCCCGGATCCCGCAATCCACACATCGCCCGTCGCCTTTGCGACCTGCCAGGCTGGCTCCTGAGCGGCAACGCCCGATGCAAGAAGGAGCGTCATCCCGCCAGCAACCAGGAGGGTCGTCCACGCAGAGCCATGTGGGTTCATTGGGGCTTTACTCACCTACTAAAGGCCGGGAACACGGCCAGAACACTCGACCCTCGCACCTGCTGCCTAACGAGTCCTTTCCTCAAGTCAGATCAACGATGTTCAGTGGTCCTACTGTTAGGACTTCGTAAATCCGAACCGCTGAACGTCTCCAAAAGGGATTTGAACGGCGGGGACGGGCACGTGCGGTTGGGGCAAGGGCTATCGCTCGCGGCAATGGCGACGGCGACGCTCTATCAATCTTCGTCATGGGCGGCCGAGGCCAACCGCAGCGGTCAACGCACACCCATCGAAGCCACGAGGACATACGACGCGGCACAGGCACGTCGCAGACCCGCCGCCCCGCCCGCGTTTCCTGAACCTGCGAGCGACTCCGTCGGCACGGGGTCTGACGGAGGCGATACCTTCACGCTCGAAGCCATCGAGATTGACGGGGCAACCGCGATTCCGCCTCAGGATCTCGCCGTCGCTTACCAGGATTATCTCGGGCGGAGCGTCTCTATATTGGATCTCTCCGCAATCTCTCAGGCGATCACAGACCTATACCGCAACGCCGGCTTCAGCCTGAGCCGAGCCATCGTCCCTCCGCAGGACATCACCAACGGGCATGTTCACGTCTCGGTGCTGGAGGGCTACATCGACGAGATCATCCTTGACGGTGTCGACGATGATGATTTCGGCGCCCGCAGGATCTTGGCTCTCCTCCAACAAGAGCGCCCGCTGCGCCAAGCCGCCCTCGAGCGCCAGCTGCTGTTGGTCAATGATACTCCCGGCTTGCGTATCGCCGACACTGCACTCGAGGAGATTGGAGAGGCAACAGGGCGATTTCGACTCGTAGTCACGCTAGAGCGCTGGCATCTCTACCTGGGTGTTGGTCTGGATAACCGTGGCACCAATGCAGTCGGGCGGATGCAAGGGTTTGTGGCTCCCGCTGCCAACTCTATTGTTTTTGGGGGTGACACACTCGGTGCGGCTCTGTCTTCGGTGCCCGATACGCCAAATGAGCTTCAATTTGGCCGTGTTTTCTACGTTGCGCCGATTGGGAGCAACGGAGCACGCGTATCGGCCAGCGCTTCCTATGGCGAGATCTGGCCAGGAGACGAGCGCCGTTACGATGACAACTACACGTCGACAGCACGCTACGAGATCAAGGGGACTGTCGTGCCATTGAGGACCCGTGAGATGTCGCTGTGGCTGCACGCAGGCGGCGACATCAGCGATGTCCGCGAAAGCGACGACGGCGGGCCTATCTCCGACGACCACATCCGCGCCCTGACGTTCACAATGGACGGCGAGCTTCACGACTCCCTGCGCGGTTCGAACTATCTCACCGCACTCGTTCGCCAAGGACTAAACATCCTTGGTGCTTCAACGCATGAAGATCCGTTTTTGTCCCGAGAGGATGGAACAGGCGAATTTACTGTCGCCCAGATGTTCTACACCCGCTACCAGAACCTTTCCGAGCAATGGTCAGTCAACTTCTCCGCCGCAGGTCAACTGGCGTCGGCAGCCCTTCTCGCCCCTGAGGAGTTCTACCTGGGTGGCCCGACGTTTGGACGCGCCTACGACAGCGGCGAGATCAGCGGCGAAAATGGGCTGGCGGCCTCCCTTGAGGTGCGCTTCGACCAAGCGCTGGAGAATACATACGTTGCAGGCTACCAACTTTATGCGTTTGCCGACTACGGCGCAGTCTGGGATTTTGATCCAGATGGCGACGAGCGACTCGAGCTGGCATCCGCGGGTGGTGGCGTTCGACTATTCATGCCCAACGATCTGCAGGGTGCTATCGAATTAGCAGTACCTCTGTCCGGAGACCCCGCAGACAGCTATGCCGTGCGCGATCTCAGCATCTACTTCTCGCTGTCCCAGTCCTTCAAAGCGTGCCGAGGCGAGGAATCCGCTTTCTGCTTTCGTCCATGAGTCAAAGCGGATGAATCGGCATCGTTGGCCTGCCGAGCGCGCGACGCCAAAGCACCTCCGCCCTCCTCTGAGCGCCAACAAAGGTATGGCCCGCTTGGGGTCAAAATCGACTGCCAGCTCAACAGCGAACTCGTCCGGATGCATGCCAGGAGCGGACCTCGCCAGGTACGCGGAGGCAGCAGTGGTCAGAAGTTCGACTAGTATCCGGTTCTGCGAGTCTCCGGACATCCTAGACGCTGTGTCCTATAAGTTCGACCGCGCCATCGACGATGACTGCAATTGGCGCGCCTCGCATCGTATTCGGCGAAGTGAGGCTTGGGCCTTGGAGTTGCGGCCACTGCTCAGTTGTCTCATGCGAAACGTGTGGGCGGCTCATACGTGAAGCGCGTCGCGAATGCCGTAGAGGGCATAGGCCGCCTTGAGGCAGCAGCGCAGGGCGAGATTGGCGGGAGGCAGCTTCGGCGGCAGCCCTCTGAAGAGGGCGGGAACATCTTTCCCGCCGGCCACGCCGGCGACGAGATCGGCCGCAAGTCGCCCAGACCAGCTCATGGTCGCGGTTCCCGAGCCATGGCATCCGAAGGCGAAAGCGACGGTTGCGTCGTCGGGATCGCGGCCCAGGGCGAGAGTGCGCCGGGAGGTGAGGCAGACAAGGCCGCGCCAGGCCGAGGAGATTTCGGCATCGCCAAACGCCGGAAGGACGCGCTTCAATGATGCCAGCGTGCGCGCCGATTGTGCGCGGGCGGCGGCCGGTGTCCCACGCGTGTCTCCGCGCTGGCCGAAGAGAATGCGCCCGCCGGGGAGACGGCGGTAGTAGTGAATGAGGTTGCGCGAGCTATAGGCCGGCGTCTCGGAGCGGAAGCCCCGCGCGTCGAGGTCGCGAGGTTCATAGGCTTGCGTGACGACGATGCTCGAAATCGCAGGAATGCTGCGGAAGGCGAAGGCGGGGTTGAGGCGGTTCGGCGTGTAGCCATTGGTCGCGAGCACGACGCGGCCTGCGGTGACCTTTGCACCCGCAGCCGTCGACAAGCGATGACGCGCCCCTTCGCGGTGCCAGGCGATAACCTCGGCGCTCGTGTAGATGGCGACGCCCTTTGCCTTGGCGACGCGGGCGAGACCGCGCACCAGCCGCGTCGGATGCATGGCGAAGCCCGGTCTCGTTCGGAGCGCGCCGTGAGCTTCGGGGCCATCGTGGAATTCCGCGCGAAGGCGCTCGGGCGGGATGAAGTCCGCCTCGACGCCGAAGCGCTTCGCGAGGATCTCGGCCTCCTCTGCCAGCGCCGGGGCCGCGCTCGGATGATGGGCGACGCAGAGATTGCCGTCGCCCGTCACCTCGCAGTCGATGGCATGGTCGGTGATGAAGGCGCGCAGCTCGTTGACGGCCGCTATCTGAGTTGCCCAGTAGCGCCTCACCTCTTCCTCGCCCACGCGGCGCACCATCTCGCCGATCTCGAGCTTGGTGCCGCCCATCGATACGAAGCCGGCATTGGCGCCGGAAGCGCCCCAGCCGATGCCGGCACCCGCCTCGAGCACCGCGACGCTCGCCCCATGCCGGGTTGCCAGGCGATGGGCTGCGAAGAGGCCAGTGTAGCCGCCGCCGATCACGACCACATCGACGGTAATGTCCTGATCCGGGACCCGCTCTATACCCTCGAATGGCGGGCCCGCCGTCAGCGCCCAATGGTGCTGCGGCATGCGCGCGAACGAATAGATATCAGCGTCATAGACCCCCGTGGAGACCACGCGATCACCTGTCCCTTTTGCTCCGCGGCGTCCTGACCGGCGATCAGAGGCTGCCCGCCGGGGTGAAAATTGTCAAAAGAAACGAGAGCAATCGAAATAGCGATGGAAATAGTGTGTGGGCTGCCTTCATCTCAACTTTCCAGTCGTGTTAGCATTTCTGCGATTCTCCGCGATTTGGTTGCGTCTGGCACGGAAATGAAGGGCGTCTGTGCCGGGAGACTGAAAGTCCCACTGGCGGGTGCACTGCGGCGGCGGCATTATCAGCGCCGCATTCAGCTTTATCGTGCCAAGGCCCAATATGGCTTCGACTGAACTCAGAGCTTTCTCCCTCGCGGCGGCCTTCCTGCTCACGGCCGTCGCCGGCCCGGCACAGGCGGGCCCGGTGCTCGTCTACGATGCAACGAGCGGCCAGGTTCTATTCGCGGACGACGCCGATCAGCCCTGGTATCCGGCATCTCTCACGAAGATGATGACGGCCTATGTCGCGTTCGACGCGGTGAAGTCGGGACGGGTGTCGGAGAGCAACAAGATCGTCATTTCGCCCCGCGCCAATGCCCAGCCCAAGATGCGCCTCGGTCTCGGCGCCGGCAAGGAGATCACGTTCGACGAGGCGATCGCCGCGATCATCGTCAAGTCGGCGAACGACATCGCGCTCGCGCTCGCGGAAGCGGTCGGCGGCAGCGAGGGCGCCTTCGTGGCCGAGATGAACGACACGGCCCGGCGGCTCGGGATGCATGGCACACACTTCATCAATCCGCACGGCCTGCCCGGCGAAGGCCAGTACACGACGGCTAGGGATATGGCACTGCTCGCTCAGGCAATCGAGCACGACTTTCCCCAGCACATGCACTTCTTCTCGATGACCATGGCAGAGGTCGGAAAGCGGATGATCGCGACCCATAACAGCATTCTCCTGAGGGTCGACGGCGGCGACGGCATGAAGACGGGATTCACGTGCTCGGCCGGCTACAACATTGTCGCCAGCGCCACGCGCAACGGACGCAGAATGGTGGCGGTGGTGCTCGGCGAGACATCCAACGCCAAGCGCACGATCCGCGCCGCGGCGTTGCTCGATTATGGCTTTCGCATGCGTGAGTGGAAGGCGCTGTTCCCGGCGCCGGTGGTCGAATCGCTCCCCGAGGGAACTTACGATCGTGAGCTTGTCCGGACGGCGAACCTCACGACGCGCTACAAAGACTGCGTCGCTCCGGTGCCGGAAGTGACTGCGTCGGCGAAGGGCGATCCGGCGAAGGCTGCCGTGGGCCCGGACGGCAAGCCGATCACCACGGCCGCGATTGCGCCAGAAAAGACGGCCACGCCAGCCAAGAAAGCCAAGCCGAAAGGAAACCGCTCGGCGAAGGTGGCCGGCAAGCATCGCAGCGCCAAGAAGCGCGCGCGCGACGTCGAGGCCGGCGAGCAATTTACGCTCGCGAGCCCGTGAGCCGAAGCGTCAGGCGCCGAGCAGGGCGCGCGCGGCCGCGAGATCCTCGGGCGTATTGGCATTGAAGAACGGATCGATGGTCCCGCCGCCGCTCTCGATCAGCGGAAATGACACGGGCACCGCGCCTTGGCGCTCGGCGAAGGCGTGTGCCTTGCGCTCGTCTGCGGCAAGGACCGCATCGAGATCGGTGGCGAGCGAGACGGGCCACAAACCGATCACGGGATGAAGCCTGCCGCCCGACGACGCGACGGCCGGCAGCCGCGACTTTCCGGAAATGGCATCGAAAAGCCGCGTGACGAGATCGGACGGCAGAAACGGCGTGTCGTTGGGCACGCTCGCCACGTAGCGCGCGTCGGGCCGGTTCTCGACAGTCCAGCGGAGGCCCGCGAGAAGTCCTGCGAGCGGCCCGGCAAAACCTGCGATCGTGTCGGGGACAACCGGCAGGCCGAACGTGTCAAAGCGCCCGGGATCGCCGCCGGCATTGATGATCAGGCTTCCCACCTGCGGGCGCATGCGCTCGATGACGTGGGCCAGCACAGGCTTGCCGCCGAGATCCATGAAGGCCTTGTCGGTGCCGCCCATGCGCCGCGACAGACCTCCGGCGAGGATGACGCCGGAGACGAGCGCTCGATGGTCCCTGTGAGTCACGACTGTCTCACGCCTTCGCCCGCTATTTGCGCTCTTGCGCGCGTCGCAGAGCGGCCGCAAGCGCGCTCTCGGCCGGGGGCTCGGGCGGAGCCTTGCGCACGGGCGGCGCGCTCGATGTGCCGGTCGGCCTCGTGTCGCTGCTTCCCGAGCGATCGATCGCGCCAGATTTCATTGTGAGCGCAATGCGCTTTCGCGCGGCGTCGACCTCCTTGACGCGCACCTTGACCACGTCACCCGCTTTGACAACCTCGCGCGGATCCTTGACGAAGCGGTCGGCCAGCTCGGAAATGTGGACGAGGCCGTCCTGATGCACGCCGACGTCGACGAAGGCGCCGAAGGCCGTGACGTTGGTCACGACGCCTTCGAGCTGCATGCCGGGCTTCAAGTCGGAAATCTTCTCGATGCCTTCCTGGAAGGTCGCGGTCTTGAACTCGGGGCGCGGATCGCGTCCGGGCTTTTCGAGCTCAGTCAGAATATCGGTCACGGTCGGAATGCCGAAGCTCTCATCCGCGAACTGAGCTGGCTTGAGCGCGCGCAGGAAGGCGCTGTCGCCGATGATCGACTTGACGGGACGCTTCGCCGTCTCGGCAATCTTCTCGACGACAGGGTAGGCCTCGGGGTGAACGGCTGAGGCGTCGAGCGGATTCGAGCCGTTCATGATGCGCAGGAAGCCCGCCGCCTGCTCGTAGGCCTTGGGACCCAGGCGCGGTACCTTCTTCAGAGCGGCGCGCGTCTTGAAGGCGCCGTTCGTATCGCGGAAGGCGACGATGTTCGAGGCGAGCGTCTGATTGAGCCCCGACACGCGCGCGAGAAGCGGCGGCGAGGCGGTGTTGACGTCGACGCCGACCGAGTTGACGCAGTCCTCGACCACGGCGTCGAGCGAGCGCGCGAGCCCCGTCTGGTCGACGTCGTGCTGATACTGGCCGACGCCGATTGCCTTGGGCTCGATCTTGACCAGCTCGGCGAGCGGATCCTGCAGGCGCCGGGCGATGGACACGGCTCCGCGCAGGCTGACGTCGAGATCGGGAAATTCCTTCGCTGCAAGCTCGGAGGCGGAATAGACCGAGGCGCCGGCTTCCGACACCATCGCCTTGGTGAGCTTGAGTTGCGGCATCTTGGCAATCAGCTCGGCAACGAGCTTGTCGGTCTCGCGACTTCCCGTGCCGTTGCCGACGCTCACGAGATCGACCTTGTGCTTCATGGAGAGCGCGGCGAGCGTGGCCAGCGCCCCCTGCCAGTCGCGCCTGGGCTCGTGGGGATAGATGGTGGCCGTGTCGACGAGCTTGCCGGTCTGGTCGACGACGGCGACCTTGACGCCCGTGCGCAGGCCGGGATCGAGGCCCATCGTCGTGCGCGGCCCTGCCGGGGCGGCGAGCAGCAGGTCCTTGAGGTTTTTCGAGAACACGGATGTCGCCTCGGCGTCGGCGCGCTCCTTGAGGCGTGCGAGGAGGTCGGACGAAAGAGTGCCGGCGAGCTTCGATTTCCATGCCTGGCGCACGGTCTCGGAGAGCCATGCGTCCGCCGGGCGGCCGCGGTCGGAGATGTTGAAGGCGGCCTTGATCTTGGCTTCCGCGGGATGCGACTTCTTCTCGTCGTGCGCGACGTCGAGATCGAGGTCGAGAATGCCCTCGTTCAAGCCGCGCAAGAGAGCCAACGCGCGGTGCGAGGGCATGTCCTTGATGCGCTGGCCGAAGTCGAAATAGTCGGAGAATTTGGCGCCCTCTTCCGCCTTGCCCTTCTTCACCTTCGAGGTCAGCTCGCCTTCCGTCCACTTCCATTCGCGCAGGGAGCCGACGAGGCCCGGGGCCTCGCCGATGCGCTCAATGAGGATATGGCGGGCGCCATCCAGCGCGGCCTTCGCGTCGGCAACGCCCTTCTCGGCGCTGATGTACTTTGCCGCCTCCGCCTCGGGGTCGAGCGCCGGATTGGCGAGCAGCGCATCGCCGAGCGGCTCGAGGCCTGCTTCGCGCGCGATCTGCGCCTTGGTGCGGCGCCTGGGCTTATAGGGCGCGTAGAGGTCTTCCAGCTCGACCTTGGTCGATGCGGCGTTGACCTGGCGCGAAAGCTCGGGCGTGAGCTTGCCCTGCTCCTCGATCGATTTGAGCACAGTCGCGCGGCGATCCTCGAGGTCGGTGAGATAGCCGAGGCGTTCGGCGAGCTTGCGCAGCTGCGTGTCGTCGAGGCCGCCGGTGCGCTCCTTCCGGTAGCGGGCAATAAACGGCACGGTCGCGCCTTCGCCCAGCAGCTCGACGGCGGCTGAGACCTGCCCGATGCCGACGCCAAGCTCGGCGGCGATGCGTTGATTGACCTTGTCCATGGACAAGCCTTTATGACCCGGAAGCGCGGGAGGTCAACCGCTTGACAGCCTCGGGCTGGTCGTCGTCGTTGTCGTCGAGGTCGAGGGAGACGAGCCTCTTGCCGCGAGACGTGATCTTGGCCGCGGAAGCCGAGAGCTTTTCCAGGGCCTTGCCGGACAATGTGAAATGGCGCTCGAGCTCGGAGGCGCGCTCGGTCAGCCGACCCACATCGTCCAGCAGCAGGCCGACTTCGCGCTGAATGACGCTCGCATGGTCGCGCATCTTCACGTCCTTGATGACGGACTGCACGGTCTGCACGGCCAGCATGAGCACGTTCGGCGCCACGATCATCACGCGGGCGCGGTAGGCCTTCTGCATGAGATCGGAGAATTGCTCCTGGAGCACGGCGAATATCGACTCGGAGGGCACGAACATGAGGGCCGTGTCCTGGGTCTCGCCGGCAATCAGATACTTGCCGGCGATGTCCTCGACATGGTGGCCGACAACCTGGCGGATGGCCTGTGTTGCGGCCTTGACGTCCTCGGGTGTGCGCGCAAGGCGCAGGGCCTCGAAGCCTTCGAGCGGAAATTTCGAGTCGATCACGAGCGGGGCGGGCGTGTTGGGAAGGCGGATCAGGCAATCGGGTCGGCTGCCGTTCGAGAGCGTCGCCTGGAACTCGTAAGCGCCCGAGGGCAGCGCGTCGCGGATGATGGTCTCCATGCGGACCTGGCCGAACGCGCCGCGCGCCTGCTTGTTGGCGAGCACGCCCTGAAGCGAGACGACCTCGGTCGAGAGATCGGCAAGGCTCTGGCGAGCGTCGGCGATGATCGCCAGGCGCTCGTTGAGGTTGGAAAGCGTCTCCGACGTGCGCCGGCCCGCTTCGCTGACGTTGTCGCCGAGGCGGGCGGAGACGGCATCGAGGTTCTGCGCGAGGTGGTGACTCAGCGCATCGATGCGATAGTTCATTCCCCGTGCCTGCTCGGCCTGGGTGCGCGACGTCATCTCGGCAATCGCCGAGAGGCGGCCCTTGATCTCGGCGAACTCGAGCGCGGCAGCCCGGCTGCGGCGCCGCCCCGAGGCGAGCAGAAGTAGGAGCGCGAGAACGGCAACGAAGGAGGCCGCCAGCATCGGCAGCGGCCATCCGGCGCTTTGCGCCCACGCGAGCGCTCCCCCGAGATCGAGATGTTCGAGCAAAGTAGACATCGGGCTCAGCGATAGCTGATTCGAAAGTGCGGAATTCGGCCCAAGACGCCAAGCGGCATCATGTTGTACATGGCGCCATGGCAAATCCGCAGACCCAAGCTCCTCACTCCAGCGAATCTCACTCCCAGGTCGCCGTCATCGGTGGCGGGCCCGCGGGATTGATGGCGGCGGAGGTCCTTGCGCGCGCCGGCGCCGCCGTCACGGTGTACGACCGGATGCCGTCGGTGGGACGCAAGCTTCTGCTCGCGGGGCGCGGAGGCCTCAACCTGACGCACAGTGAGGATATCGAGCGGTTTCTCGGACGCTACGGCGCCGCCGCGCCGAGGCTGCGGCGGGCCATCGAGGCCTTGTCACCGACCGATGTCATCGCCTGGTGCGAAGGTTTGGGCCAGCCGACATTCGTCGGCTCGAGCGGGCGCGTTTTCCCAAAGACGATGAAGGCGTCGCCGCTCTTGCGCGCGTGGCTCGAGCGACTTCGCACAATGGGCGTTGCGTTCAAACTCCGCCACCATTGGCGCGGCTGGGACGACGGCGGCCAGCTGCTGTTCGACACGCCGCAGGGGCGCATCGCGATCACGCCCGACGCGACCGTGCTGGCGTTGGGCGGCGCGAGCTGGCCGCGGCTCGGCTCCGACGGCGGATGGGTCGGCCCGCTCACGGATGCGGGAATAGCGGTGGGCGACCTCAAGCCCGCGAACTGCGGATTCCTCGCGCCCTGGTCGGACGTGCTCAAGAGCCGGTTCGCGGGCGCGCCCTTGAAGCGGATTGGGATCTCCTTCGGCGATACCAACGTGCGCGGCGAAGCGATCATCACCACGACCGGCCTCGAGGGAGGCGCCGTCTATGCGCTTTCGGCCCTGCTGCGCGAGGCCATCGCGGAGGAAGGCGAAGCGACCCTCTCTATCGACTTGCGCCCGGACATGGCGCACAGCGAGCTCGCGCAGCGCCTCAGCGCGCCGCGCGGCAAGCAATCGCTGTCGACGTTCCTGCGCAAGGCGGCGAGCCTGCCGCCCGCTGCGATCGCGCTCCTGCACGAGGCGACCGCCCCCTCTACCTCGCGGGTAGCGACGATGCCGCCCGACGCGCTTGCGAGCCTGATCAAGGCCGTGCCGGTGCGCCTCACCGGCGTGGCGCCGATCACGCGCGCCATCTCGACGGCGGGCGGAATCTTGCTCGACGAGATCGACGAGCATTTCATGCTGCGACGGCGCCCCGGCGTCTTCGTTGCCGGAGAGATGCTCGACTGGGAGGCGCCGACGGGGGGCTATCTGCTGCAGGCCTCATTCGCAACCGGCGCTGCCGCCGCGCGTGGCGCACTGGATTGGCTCGCGCGAGCTGGAGCCGCCTAGCGATCAGGATTTCTCGATCTCGCTGCGGAGGATCTCAAGCTCGAGCCACTTCTCCTCCGCAGCCGAGAGCTCCGATTCCGATGCCGCGAGCGCGTCCGTGGCCTCGGCGAACGCATGTCGGTCTCGTGCATAGAGATCCGGATCGTCGAGGCGGCGACGGAGCTGGCTCACCTTCGATTCAAGCGCGGCGATCCGCTGAGGAAGGGTCTCGAGCGCGTGCTTCTCGTTGAAGCTCAACTTGCGCTTGGCTGGCTTCGCCTCGGGTTGGATGGCTGCGGCCCTGACCGGGACCGGAGCGGAAGCTGCCTTCGGCCTCGCCGCCTCTCTCCTGGCGATGTCGGTGCCGCGCTGGGCGAGCATATCGGCATAGCCGCCCGCGTACTCGATCCAGCGGCCGTCTCCTTCGGGCACGATCACGGCGTTGACGACGCGGTCGAGGAAGTCACGGTCGTGGCTGATGAGAATGACCGTGCCGCCGTAGCCGCCGAGCATCTCCTCGAGCACGTCGAGCGTCTCGAGATCGAGGTCGTTGGTCGGCTCGTCCAGGACAAGAAGGTTCGAGGGCTTGGCAAGCGCGCGGGCCAGCATAAGGCGACCGCGCTCGCCGCCCGAGAGGACGCGAAGCGGTGTGCGCGCCTGCTCGGGCAGGAACAGGAAATCCTTCATGTAGCTCACGACGTGCTTGGTCTGGCCGCCGACCGTCACCTTGTCGCCGCGGCCGCCGGCCAAGGCCTCGCTCAGCGTCCAGTTGGGATCGAGACTTTCGCGGCCCTGGTCGAGCGCGGCCATCTCGATGTTGGCGCCGAGGCGCACGCTTCCGGCATCCGGCTCGAGCGCGCCCGTGAGTAGGCCGACGAGCGTCGTCTTGCCGCTGCCGTTCGGGCCGACGATGCCGATGCGGTCGCCGCGCATGATGCGGGTCGAGAAGTCGGCCACGATCGGCCGTGATCCGAACGACTTCGAGATGCCCTTGGCCTCAATGACGAGTGCGCCGGATTTTTCACCCTCGGCGGCATCGATGACGGCCTTGCCAGCAGCGCGGCGGTAATCTCGACGCGTCTGGCGCAGTGCCTGCAGCTCTGCCATGCGCCGCACGTTGCGCTTGCGCCGCGCGGTGACGCCGTAGCGGACCCAGTGCTCCTCGGCGACGATCTTGCGGTCGAGCTTGTGCTGGGTGACCTCCTCCTCGGCAAGCTGCTCGTCGCGCCAGGCTTCGAACTCCTTGAAGCCAAGCTCGACGCGGCGCGTCCTGCCGCGATCAAGCCAGACGGTCACGCGCGTCAGGTTCTCCAGGAACCGGCGGTCGTGGCTGATCAATACGAGTGCGCCGCGCTGCTCGGCGAGACGGGCTTCCAGCCATTCGATGGTCGGCAGATCGAGATGGTTTGTAGGCTCGTCGAGCAGGAGGATGTCGGGGGCCGGCGCCAGGGCGCGGGCGAGCGCGGCCCGGCGCACCTCGCCGCCCGAGAGATGGGCTGGGTCCTCGTCACCGGTGAGGCCCAGCTGCTCCAGGAGATAGCGCGCCTGATGAGGGTCGTCGGCCGGTCCGAGCCCGGCCTCGACATAAGACAGCGTCGTCGCATAGCCGGCAAGATCGGGCTCCTGCGGCACATAGCGGATCGAGGCTCCCGGCTGCACGAAGCGCTCGCCGTGATCGGGCTCGATCTCGCTTGCGGCAATTCTGAGCAGCGTCGACTTGCCGGAGCCGTTGCGGCCGACGAGGCAGACGCGCTCGCCGGCGGATACGGAGAGGTCCACGCCTTCGAGCAGCGGAGTGCCGCCAAAGGTCAAGGAAATGCCGCTGAGCTGGATGAGAGGCGGTGCCATGCTGCCCGTGGTGCTGCGTCGATGACAGCTCTATAGCGTCTGACGTGCGCCCTGTCGTGCGCCCGCGACATCCCGTAGCTGCGGCTCGAGGGGGGCGGCGCGCAGCCGCCGGCATTCATGGCGACGGCTTGGCCTCGAGCTCCTTCAGCCAGCGCTGTGTCGCCTGAAAGTCTGGATCGGCCTGAAAGCGATCGGTCGGCGCGAAGCCCTCGGCACCGCCTATCGCCCGGGCGATAAGCTTGCGGAATTCGGGCACGTCAAAATAGCAAGTGTGAATGAGCTCCTTCCAGCTCAAGTAGCTCGAGACCATCTCGGTTTTCTTGTCGCCCCCTTCCGCGAAGGCGAGCGTGCTGATGGCGTTGCGGAACTTGGCGAGCGAATGGAAAGTGGCCTGGTTGCTGCACTCGGTGATCTTGTCGCCGAGCTCAACGGGAAGATGACAATAGCCAGGTGAGATCCAGCCGGGCCGGTGGTCGGCAGCAAACGCGATCTCGCCCTCGGTGTCGTTACCGAACGCGGAGCGCCTGATCTCCGAAAGCGTCATCGCGTTGAGCCGGCCGCTCAGCCAGGCACTGATGCGCACGGCTGCGAGGCGAATGACGGCGAGGAAGGCGAGCGCGAGGAATGCAAATACGACCGGCACCAGCACGATCGGCACCAGCAGGCGCAACGTGCCGCCGAATGCACCCCATCCGATCTCATCATTGACGACGGCGCTCGAGAGCTCGTCGGTGACGACATGGAACAAGAGCTTGCTGTTCAGAGCGTAGTCGTGCCCACTGCCGCAGAGCGTCCCGCCGTCACACGGCTTGCCATCCTTTTCCAGGAAACGTCGCTTGAAGCGGAGAGCGCGCTCGGCCTCAGCGAACTCAGGATAGGACGTCTCGAACTTCTGGCGCTTTTCTCTCAGCGTCGTGCGCAGCTGCTCTGCCCTGCGACGCGAATCCTCGGCCTGGCTCGGCTGAAGGCCGGATCTCTCTGCCTCCTCGCGCGCGTTGCGCATATCGCGCGATAGACGCCGCATCTCATCGCGGGCCGCCGCTATCGGCCCTTCTGTGCCCTGGTACTGATCGACGGCGTAGACCTTGTTCTTCAGGAAGTCGGCAATGCCCACCATGATCGTCGGCGAGGTCACGACGAGAAGGTAGGCGACGGGAAGGAAGAATATTGCCGCCATCGTCAAGGTCGAGACGGCGAAGTCCTTCTCGAAGAAATGCAGCTTGACGCTCGGCAGATATCTCAGGCCCTGCACCGCCTCGTCGTCCTCGTGACAGAGAGAGAGCCACTTCGGCGCATAGAGCTCATGGGCGCGCCTGATGGCCCTGCGGCCGTAGGAAAACAGCTCGCGCCTGTCGAGGTACTTGAAGACGAAATAGAGCACGACGAACGGGATGCTCATCATGGCACCCGAGAACAGCAGTCTGATCCAGTAGTACTCGCTGCTGACGCGTCCGGCTCCGCTCAGAATCTCACCCACGACGTAGAAGATAAACATCATCAAGAGCATCAGGGATGCGACGAACAGCACCTGCCGGGTGAGGGAGAGGCGCGAAAAAAGGAAGTTCTCCTTCTTAAGCTCGATAAAGGGCGTGCCGACGGAAATCCACTTTTTCATGCCGCTGAGCGGGGCTCCGCGCGCAACGCTTTCGACCAACGCCGAGGCGATGACCGAGCCGCCGTGACTGTGACCGATCAGGCAATAGCTCTCCTGGCGTGCCTCGAGCCCGCGGAGCATGGCCAGAAGGCTCGATCCCGCATTGCGGCGGGCCAGCTCGCTGTTGATCGAGCTCCAAGCGAAGGGCACGAACTCGAGCTTGCCGTCCGTTCCTTGAACCAGCTCGCGGGTATGGGATTCGAACCCACTGCCGGCCTGCCACCATTGCGGGTCGGCGTTCTCATTCAATCCGAGCGCGTCCGCGGTCCCCGCCGCGTGCGCAAAGGTGCCGTGCACAGTCACAACCGTGGCCATTTCGCCTCCGCAAGCCGCGAGCGCCTCATAGACCGGCTGCAGGCTTAGCGCGTGGAGCGCCGTGAGCGCTCGTTCAGGCAACTTGCAGCCCCCGGGCTGTGGGCTCGGCTAAACAGTCTCCAAGGCCGATTTGAGGCCAAGCGTTCAGTTCCACTAAAGCCGCGGCTGCTAGCGTCGGGCGTGCAAGCGCGTACCAAACTGCAAGTGTGGAAGCTGATCGGCCCCGGTGTACGCCGTTAGTTTCGGGCCGATGCAAAACTGTTACATTTGACGTGCGCGGAGTGGGCTATCACTCCCATGATCTGGAAGCGAAATCCCGCGGGAGATCACATCTTGCAAGGAGCCGCGTTGCAAGAAGCCGCGCCAGCGACGAGGTTCCATCGCGCTCCCTGTCGCTCGCGCATGGCCCTGGTTGCTGCGGCAATAGCGGCGTTGATGCTGCAGGCACCTCCCGCGCCCGTCCATGCCCAAGGCAACTCGACGTTCGACAGCGGAGATTCGCAACCTCGCAAGCGCGCGCAGACGCAGCGCAAGACGACCGCAATCAAATCCGCCCGGGCTTCCGACGGCGATCGGGAAACAGGAAAGAAGCGCAAGAAGGGCGAAGCGGAAAAGAAGGGCCAGGACAGCAAGCGCTCGGCACGCCCGCTCTTCGCCGTGGTCTCGATCGCCGATCAGCGGGTCTCGATCTACAATCATCACGGCCTGGTCGCGCGCTCCGTCGTCTCGACCGGCATGGCCGGCCATCGGACGCCGACCGGCATCTTCTCGATCATCGGCCGCGAGAGATTTCATCGCTCCAATCTCTACAGCGGCGCGCCGATGCCGTTCATGCAGCGGATCACGTGGTCCGGCGTCGCCATGCACCTGGGCGTCGTGCCTGGCTACCCGGCCTCGCACGGCTGCATCAGGCTTCCGTCACGCTTTGCGGCCGAGCTTTGGGGGCTGACCAAGATCGGCGAGCGCGTGGTCATTGCGCCCCGGGACACGGCGCCGCGCGAGTTCTCGCACGCGCTGCTCCCGACACCCAAGATGCAGCCGGATCCGAATTCACCGGACGAGAGCGCGGCTGCCACTGGCGGCATCGTCACCGGTGCCACCCGGGCTAGCGAGGTCGTGCACGTCGCGGCGACAGAAAACGAGGCTCCGGCGGCAGTCGCTCCCAGCCCGCCGTCGTCCAAGTTGCTCAATCCGATGGAATTCGCGGCCGCCTACAAGGTGAAGGCCGCCGCCGACTCCGCGCGTGCGGCAAAGGCGGCAAAGGAAGCCTTCGAGGCCGCGAGCGCCAGGACGGCAGAAGCGCGGCGCGCGGTCGCCGACGTCAAGGCCGCCATGACCGCGAGGGCGGCAGCTGAAGCAAAGGTTGCATCCGCAGCCAAATTGCTTGCAGAAGCCTCTGCGGAGAAGCTAGCCGCGGCAGAGGCGGCGAAGTCGGCCGCCGAGGCCGAACTTTCCTCCGCCGACGCCAGGCGCAATGAGGCAATGGCGGCGGAGCCACTCAAGTCGGCCGATTCGTTCGAGGCCGTTCGGCATTGGAAGGAGGCGAGCTCTCAAGCGGCAGCAGCCGCTGCAAAGCTCAAAGAGGCGGGACGGCGCGCATCGCCCGTCTCAGTGCTCGTCAGCAAGAAGGACCAGCGCGTCTATGTCCGCCAAGCGCTTGCCCCCCTTCTCGAGGCGCCTGCTAGCGTGCGCGATCCGGAAGTGCCGCTCGGCAGCCATGTCTATATCGCGAGCGCCATCCAGGAGGACGGCACATCCCTCAAGTGGTCCGTGATCTCGATGCCGCGCACGGCCGGCGACAGGGCCGCGTCAGACAAACGCAAGAAGGTGTCGCGCGGAGACGTCAATCCGGTCGACGTGCCGCGGCCTCAGGCGTCGAGCCCGGCAGAGGCGCTCGAGCGGATCGAGATTCCGGCTGAGATCCGCGAGCGCATATCCGAGCTGCTGTGGACCGGAGGGTCGCTCATCATCACCGACAACTCGCTCAGCGGCGAGACGAGCGACGACGGCACGGACCTCGTCGTCAACGTGCGCTAGCGAAGAGCATCGCCGCGCCAATGCATACTGCCGGGAGCGGGGACCACTCGCCGGCAGGGCCAATTCAAAAATCGATGTCGAGGCGATATCCGACGCGACGCAAGGGCCGCGCCAATATCCAGCTCAGGCAGCGACGGGGGCCGCGAGCGCCGCGTCGATCTTCTCCTTGAGGACCTTCTCATTGAAGGGCTTGATGATGTAGCCGCTGACGCCTGCGGTCTTCGCGGCGTTAATGTTGTCCTGCTTCGACTCGGCGGTGACGAGAATGAAGGGCGTCTTGGCCATCGCGGGGTCGGCGCGCACGTTCTTCAGAAGATCGTAGCCCGTCATCGGCTCCATGTTCCAATCGGAAATGATGAGGCCGTACTGCTTCTGCTTGATCTTCTCGAGAGCGGCCTGGCCGCTCGCGGCGTCATCGACGTTCTCGAAGCCAATCTGCTTCAAGAGCTTGCGGATAATCCGAACCATGGTGCTGTAGTCGTCGACGACGAGGACAGGCATGTTGTTCGCGCTCATAACGTCTCTTGGCCCCTTACCCCTAGTGCGTGCTCCGCCTGCCTCCCTGGAGGGGCGGGCGCACTGATAACTCCACCGTTGCAAGAGCAGTATGGGGCCAGATACTTGCCAGTCTGTTAATGCGTCAGCAGTCTGAACACTGCCTTTTTCACTTGCGCGTCGAAAAAGGGTCGCCGGTCTCATGCCCTGGCTCGGCCTGCCAATCTGCTTCGACTGGAAGCGGCAAACTGCGGCGGCTGTCCGTGCACCTCCGGCTGACCCCCAGAAGGGACATGGCCACCAGCTGTCATGATTGCGGCAGTTTCGTAACCAAACGGCAATGGTTGCATGTGTTAACTGCATGCCGGGCGGAATTCTTCCGCCGCGATTGGACGCATAGTCAAAGAGGGGCCGACGGACTCGCCACACGAGCCAGCGGTCAGGGTAATCCAGATTTATATGCCCACACCGATCCGGGTCTTGGTCGTGGACGACTCCGCGCTTATCCGCGGAGTGCTGTCGCGAAAGATCGAAATGGATCCCCGATTCAAGGTCGTCGGCACGGCAGCCAACGGGCGCGAGGGGGTGGCAAAGGCGCTGAGCCTCAAGCCAGACGTCATAACGCTCGACATCGACATGCCGGTCATGAACGGCATCGAGGCGCTCAAGCTCATTGTCAAGGACTGCTCCTCTCAGGTCATCATGGTGAGCGCGCAGACCGAGGCCGGTGCCGCCATCACGCTGCAAGCGCTCGAGATCGGGGCCATTGACTTCATCCCGAAATCGCGCGGCGCCGAGCTCATTCACGAGAAGCTTTTTGCTGCCGCCGGGGCCAAGCCCAAGGGCGCACGCGCCGCTCCGAAACCTGCAGCCATCCGCCCGCTGACGCCGGCCAAGCCCGCTGCGGGCGTGCGCGTCAACGCGAAGATCGCCGTCATCGGCAGCAGCACGGGCGGTCCCCAGGCGCTACAGGCCGTGATCAGCCAGCTGCCCGAGAACCTCCCAGTCCCGGTCGTCGTCGCGCAGCATATGCCGCCGCACTTCACCAAGGCTTTGGCCCAGCGCCTCAACGATACTTGCCCGCCCAAGGTCGTCGAAGCCAAGGATGGCGACCCGCTCGTCAGGGGCACCGTCTATATCGCTCCCGGCGGCATGCAGACGCGCGTCACGGCGAACGAGATCAAGGTCGCGCCGGATCACGGCGAAAGCCTTTACAAGCCCAGCGTCGATGTGCTTGCAGAAAGCATTCGCAACGCATTCGGCAAGAGCGTCCTCGGCGTCATGCTGACTGGCATGGGCGGCGACGGCGCGATCGAGTTCACGAAGCTAAGGAAAGCCGGCGCCTACAATATCTCGCAGGATCAAGCGTCGTGCGTCGTTTACGGCATGCCGCGCACTTTGTTCGAGGCGGGAGGCGCCGACGAGGTGCTGCCGCTCGATCAGATCGGTGCGCGCATGCGCTCGGCGCTCGGCTGTTAGAGAGCTTTACAGGCTCACTTCGACGTCGCTCTCGTCGAAGTCGCTCAAGTCCGTCTCGCCGCTGAGCAGAGACAGCACGATGGCGTGACTCTTGTTGGCGGCGCTCAGCTTGCGCTTCACGTTCTCGATATGAACGCGAACCGTATTGGGACTGATTTCGAGCTGCTGGGCGACCTCTTTCTCCGAGAGCCCTTTGCCGCTCAAGATCAGGCAGTCTCGCTCGCGACGGGTCAGTATTTCGCGCCGCTTCTGAATTGCCGACTTCTCGTGGAGCGCCGTCACCGCAGTTTCCCTGTATCGATTGCTGGTTGATCCGCGGTGTGCCGCTCGCGGGCGGAACTCAAACGAATGCGCATTCTTTCGATGCATCAAGAACTATCGCGAAAGGCTTGCCCCAGGCTGGCCGTGCGCAGCGCTTGCGCACCTTCTTGCCGCTCGTCAGGCGCGCGAGCAGTACTCGCTCCAGAGCTTGCGATAGACGCTCTCGACATCGCGTGCCAGCAGCGCCGGCTCGCCGCCCAAGGGAGACGCCTTGAATCGCGCTCTCAGAGAGGCGCGCAACTCGGCCAGCGCGCCCAAGTCGGACGCGGCGTCGACGGCGCGTCTCATGTAATCCTGCACGCTGCGCGCGACCCAGTCGTCGAGACGCAGGCTGCCAAGGATCGACGCGCCGAAGCGGCCGACAGGCGGACGGCTCGCGAGCGATACAACCGGCACGCCGAGCCAAAGCGCTTCGATGGTCGTCGTGCCTGCGTTATGCGGAAATGGATCGAGCGCGATGTCCACATCGCCGTAGGCCGCCCACGTCTTGGGCTGCGGCGATGTGTAGATAAGCGAGATCCGATCGCCGACGATGCCATGGGCAGCAAAGCGGGCACGCCAGGCTTCGTGACCTTCCGACTCGCGGAACGGCTTGCTGTTCAATACGAGCCGTGAGCCCGGCACCGCGTTGAGGATGCCCGCCCAGGCGCCGATGACGGCGTCATTGATTCGTGCGGTGCGGCTGAAGCAGCCGAAGGTGACGTAGCCGTTCCTGAGCGCGGGGAGCGGCGCCACGTCCGGCATGCCTTGAGGCGGAGCGTAGACGAGCGGAATGCGCGGCAGGCGCAGCACGCGCTCGGAGAAGAAGCGTTCGGCGCCGGGCGGAACGAGCGCCTCGTCGGCAAGAAAAGCGTCCATCGCCGAGAGGCCCGTGGTCGTCCCGGAGCCGACCATCTGCGTGACTTGAACGGGGGCGGGCTTCCTGGCGAAGGTAAGCAGGCGGTTGCCGGCCGTATGACCGGTGAGGTCGACCAGGATGTCGATACCGTCGGCGCGGATGAGATCGGCGAGCGCGGCGTCGCCCATGCCCACCGTCGAGCGCCAGCGATCGGCATGGCGCTTGAACCGCTCCGTCACGGCATCGGGATTGGAGACCTCGGAGTAGCAGGTGATCTCGAATTGCCGCTTGTCGTGGGCCGCGATCAGCGGCTCGATGAAGAAGCTCACGGCATGGTAGCGGAAATCCGAGGATACGTAGGCGAGGCGCAGGCGACGCTTTGGGTCCCTGCTGTTCGCGAATGCGGGCGCCGCCGGCATGAGCTTTTGCGCATGGACGGCGTCCCATTTCTTGTAGGCGGCAAAAATCTCCTCGGCCGAAAGATCTGTCCGGTAGTTGAGGCAGAAGAGGAGATTCGAGTGGGCGATCGCGAAATCGGGCTTGAGGACCACGGCCTGCTCGAAGCACTCCGTCGCCTCGCGCAGACGGTCCTGCTGCATGAGCGCCGTGCCGATGTTGCTCATGGCGTTGGCGTCGTGGGGATTGATTGCGAGCGCGCGGCGGGCGGCGGCTTCCGCTTCGCGCGCATTGCCGGCGAGCGCGAGCGTCCATGATAGATTGGACCAGGCGTCGGAATAGTCGGGCTTGAGTGCGATGGCCCGGCGATAGTGTGCCTCGGCCTCGCCGTGCCGGCCGAGCTCCTTCAGCACGGAGGCCAGGTTGTTGTGGGCCTCCGGAGCGTCGGGGGCAAGAAGGACGGCTTCGCGCCCTTGCGCCTCGGCCTCCTGCAAGCGCCCGAGGTTCTTCAGCATCACGGTGAGGTTCCAACGCACGTCGGCGCGCGCAGGCTCTGCGGTCGTCACCTGGCCCAGGTCGTCCACCGCGTCGGCGAGCCGCCCGAGCCTATAGGCCGAGATGCCGCGGAGGTGGCGCGCCTCGACATCTCCCGGTCGGGATGCCAGGCAGGCGTCGGCGATGCGCCAGGCGCGCGCGTGGTCGCCGGCCTGGTAGGCGGAGATGGCCGCAGGAAGCGTCGCGCTCTCTGTAGCGCTGGCGCCGGTGGTCTTGCACCAATCGGTCCAGAGCGTGCGGAAGGCGGCCTCCATGTCGCGGGCAAGGCCCTTCCCGTCGCGCAGGGGCGAGGCCTCGATCTGGGCACGCAGGTTGGCCCGGAGCTTGACCAGGGAGCCCAGATCGCGCGCCTTGGCGGCGGCTAGAGCGACGTAGGCCTCGACGTCGGGGGCTACCCAGTCCTCGAGCCCCACCGCGCCCAGAATGCTCGCTCCGAAGCGGCCCACCGACGGACGGTCGGCAATCGAGACCACGGGCACACCCAGCCACACCGCCTCGATGGTCGTCGTCCCGGCATTGTGCGGGAACGGGTCGAGCGCGATGTCCACCTCCCCATAGGCGGCCCAGGTCCTGGGCTGGGGGCTCGTGTAGACCATCTCCAAGCGCTCGCGGCCGATGCCGTAAGCGGCAAAGCGCTCGGCCATGAGATCGGCAAAGGCCGTCTCCGAGAACGCCTTCGAGTTCAGCATCAGCCGGCTCAAGGGAACCTTCGCCAGGATCTCCGACCAGGCTTTCACCACCCGGTCGTTGATGCGCTCGGGGCGGCCGAAGTAGCCAAACGTCACATGACCCTTCCTGATCGCGGGGAGAGGGCCAACCTCGGGCATGCCCTGGGGCGGCACGTAGGCCAGGGGAATGCGCGGCAGACGGATCACGCGCTCGGAGAACAGGCGCTCGGCCCCCGGAGGCACCAAGGCCGCATCGGCGAGGAAGGCATCGACCGCCGAGAGCCCAGACGTGTAGCCGTGGCCCAGCATGTAGGCGATCTGGACCGGGGCGGGCTTGCGCGCCATCACCAACAGACGGCTCGCGGAGGTATGGCCGCCGAAGTCCATCAGCACGTCGATCTGATCGCGACGAATGAGGGCTGCCACCTCGTCGTCGGTCATGCCGACGGTGGAGCGCCAGTGGTCGGCGAGCCCCTGAAACTCGCGCGTCACGCGGTCGGGATTGGCCACCTCCGCGTAGCAGAAGAGCTCCATCCTCCCCCGGTCATAGTGGGCCAGCAGAGGCTCGATGAAGTGGCGCGCGGCGTGCTCGCGGAAGTCAGGCGACAGATAACCGACACGGAGCTTGCGGCCCGGGGTGGGATCGTTGGCGAAGGCAACTTTCGCCGGCAGGTGGGGCCTGGCGTGGGCCGTATCGAAGCGGCGGTACTCGGCCAGGATCTCCTCGGCCGACTTCTCGGGGTGGTAGTTCACGCAGAACAGCAGGTTCGCATGCGCCAGTGCGTAATCGGGACGCAACGCGAGCGCGCGCTCGATCAGCGCAATCGCCTCGTCGAAGCGACCGAGGTCCTCCTCGAGCAGCGCCATGTTGCCGAGCGCGCGCCAATTCTTGGCGATGAGATCCTTTGCCCGGGCATAGAGCGCCGCTGCCGCCATAGGCTGACCGCGCTGGCGCAGGAGCTGGGCGAGGTTGTCGTAGATGTCGCCGTCGTCTGGCGCGAGCTCGAGGGCACGCTCGAGCAGCGGCTGCGCGTCATCAAGGCGCGATTGCCGCAAGAGACAGCGACCGAGATTGCGCAGGACCTGGGGGTCGTTGGGGGTAAGGGCCAGCGCACGGCGCAATGACGCTTCGGCTTCGGTGCTGCGGCCCCGATCCTCGAGCAGATTGGCCAAATTCATGTGCGCAGTCACGAAGTCGGGAGCGCGCGCGATGGCGTCGCAGTAAGCGGCCTCCGCCTCGCCTCTCTGGCCCGCCATGCGCAGTGCGGCACCCAGGTTGGAAAGTATTTCCGGGCGCGGCGCGATCGCGGCGGCGGCGGCGAACTTCTCGACAGCACGCTTTGCGTTGCCAGACGTGTAGGCTTCGCCGGCGCTCGCCTGAAGGCTCGCGATTTCGGTCTCGCGGTCGCAATAGGCCTTCCAGAGCTCGGCGTAGGCCCCCTCGAGGACCTGGGCCAGCCCGCGCGCGTCGCAGAGCGGGGAGGCCTGCATTCTCTGGCGCAGGCTCGCGCGCAAGAGGGCGAGCGCGTCGATGTCCCTTGCCCGCGCAACAGCCGTCGCGATGTAGCTTTCGATATTGTCGGCCGCCCAATCCTTGAGGCCAATGGCAGCGAGGATGCTTGCGCCAAAGCGGCCGACGGAGGGCCGGTCGCGAAGCGAGATCGAGGGCACGCCAAGCCAGGCCGCCTCGATGGTCGTCGTACCGCCGTTGTGGGGGAAAGGATCAAGCGAAATGTCGACGCCCGAATAGGCGTCCCAGGTCGTGGGCTGGGGCGTCGTGAAGATGAGATCGACGCGGTCGGCAGAAATTCCGTGCTCGGTGAACATGGCCCGGTAGCGCCGGCAGACCTCCTCGTCCATGTAGGCGACAGAGTTCAGGACCAGGCGGGAGCGGGGAACGGCCTTCAGGATCCTCGCCCACACCGAGATGACGCGCTCGTTGAGCCGCACCACACGGCCGAAGTGGCCGAAGGTGACGTAGCCGCGCTTCAAGGCCGGCGACGGGGCGACGGCCGGCATGCCCTCGGGCGGCGTGTAGGAGATCGGAATGCGCGGCAGGCGAAACAGGGGCTCGGAGAAGTATTTCTCGGCGCCTGCAGGCGCCAGCTCCTCGTCGGCGAGGAAGGCGTCCATGACCGAGAGGCCGGAGGTGTAGCCGTGGCCGAGAAAATGCGCGATCTGAACCGGGGCGGGCTTCCGGGCGAGCGCAAGCAGGCGGTTGCGCGCGGTGTGTCCGCCGAGGTCGACCAGAACATCGATGGCATCGCGCCGGATCAGGTTCACGAGGTCGTCGTCGGTCAGGCCGACGGTCATGCGCCAATGGTCCGTCAGCGCCTTCAGGCGCGCCGTCTCGCCGTCGGGCGCCGGCACCTCAGCATAGCAGAAGATCTCGACCTTGCTGCGGTCGTGGCCGACCAGCATCGGCTCGATGAAGTGGCGCGAGGACTTGTTGCAGAAGTCCGGCGAGACGTAGCCGATGCGCAGCCGCCGGACGCCCTGGCCGGCGTTGGCCCAGGGCCCTGTCCTCAGCGCGTACTTCGCCGCGTGAGCATCGTTCCAGCGGCGGAACTCGGCGAAGATCTCGTCCGACGTCAGACCGGGATGATAGGTCAGACAGAACAGCATCATCCCGTGGCCCTTGGCGTTGCCAGGGACCTTGTCGAGCGCGGCACGGAACGCATCGACCGCCTCGGGCACGCGGCCCTGGTCCTGCAGGTCGGTGGCCAGGTTGTAGCCAATGTCGGCAAGATCGGGACGTGCAGCGATCGCCTTCTTGAGATCGCGCTCGGCCGCCGTGAGCTCGCCGCGGCGCATGAGAGCGAGCGCTCGGTTGTTGAGCGCGATCGCGTGGTCGGGCCGCTCCTCGATCGCGATCGTGAAGGCGTCTATCGCTTCGCTGACACGGCTCTGCGCGGCCAGCGCGTTGCCGAGCGCATTTGCGCCTGACGTGGAGCGCGGCACGAGGCGCAGCGACTCGCGCGCCGCTTTCTCAGCGTCCGCGAGGCGGCCAAGGCGGCGGCAGACGTCGGAGTACTCCGCAAGGGCTTCGCTGTCGGCCGGGCTCGCAGCGAGATAGGCCCTCCAGGCCTGCTCTGATTCCGCAAGCCGCCCCTGCGCATCAAGCGTGCGCGCACGCGCCGCGGCCTCCTGGCGGGCCCGTTCCTCGGTCGCGCTGGCGCCGGTGGTTTTGCACCAATCGGTCCAGAGCGTGCGGAAGGCGGCCTCCATGTCGCGGGCAAGGCCGCGGCCGTCGCGCAGGGGCGAGTCCTCGATCTGGGCACGCAGATTGGCCCGGAGCTTGACCAGGGAGCCCAGATCGCGCGCCTTGGCGGCGGCTAGAGCGACGTAGGCCTCGACGTCGGGGGCTACCCAGTCCGAGAGACCGACGGCGCCCAGGATGCTCGCTCCGAAGCGGCCCACCGACGGACGGTCGGCGATCGAGACCACGGGCACACCCAGCCACACCGCCTCGATGGTCGTCGTCCCGGCATTGTGCGGGAACGGGTCAAGCGCGATGTCCACCTCCCCATAGGCGGCCCAGGTCCTGGGCTGGGGGCTCGTGTAGACCATCTCCAAGCGCTCGCGGCCGATGCCGTAAGCGGCAAAGCGCTCGGCCATGAGATCGGCAAAGGCCGTCTCCGAGAACGCCTTCGAGTTCAGCATCAGCCGGCTCAAGGGAACCTTCGCCAGGATCTCCGACCAGGCTTTCACCACCCGGTCGTTGATGCGCTCGGGGCGGCCGAAGTAGCCAAACGTCACATGACCCTTCCTGATCGCGGGGAGAGGGCCAACCTCGGGCATGCCCTGGGGCGGCACGTAGGCCAGGGGAATGCGCGGCAGACGGATCACGCGCTCGGAGAACAGGCGCTCGGCCCCCGGAGGCACCAAGGCCGCATCGGCGAGGAAGGCATCGACCGCCGAGAGCCCAGACGTGTAGCCGTGGCCCAGCATGTAGGCGATCTGGACCGGGGCGGGCTTGCGCGCCATCACCAGCAGACGGCTCGCGGAGGTATGGCCGCCGAAGTCCATCAGCACGTCGATCTGATCGCGACGAATGAGGGCTGCCACCTCGTCGTCGGTCATGCCCACGGTGGAGCGCCAGTGGTCGGCGAGCCCCTGAAACTCGCGCGTCACGCGATCTGGATTGGCCACCTCCGCGTAGCAGAAGAGCTCCACCTTGCTCTTGTCGTAGTGGGCGAGAAGGGGCTCGATGAAGTGGCGCGCGGCGTGCTCGCGGAAGTCGGGCGACAGATAGCCGACACGCAGCCTTCTCCCCGGCGTCGGATCGTTGGCGAAGGCAACTTTCGCCGGCAGGTGGGGCCTGGCGTGGGCCGCATCGAAGCGCCGGTACTCGGCCAGGATCTCCTCGGCCGACTTCTCGGGGTGGTAGTTCACGCAGAACAGCAAGTTCGCATGCGCCAGTGCATAATCGGGACGCAACGCGAGCGCGCGGCGGCAGAGGTCCTCGGCGTCAGAGAACCGGCATAGGTCCTTGGCGATCACGCCCAGGTTCGTGATCCAGCGCGCCTCCTGCGGCGCAAGCTCCATGGCGCGGCGCGTCGATCGCTCGGCCTCGACGAGACGGCCCGAACGAAGCAGAAGCGCGCCGAGGTTGCCATGCGCCGACGAGAGGGCCGGGTCCATCTCGACGGCTTTGCGCAGCAGCGCCTCTGCCTCGGAATTGCGCTCGCCGGCCATGGCGCAGGTGGCAAGGTCGCTCACGATATCGGCGCGGTGCGGCCGCAGCTCAAGCGCCCGCTTGAACGCCTCCTCGGCGGCGGGGATCAGGTTCTGCTTCTGGAGCGTCAGCGCAAGACCGTGCCAGGCTTCGAGGTAATCTGGCTTTGCCGCTGTGGCGCTGCGAAAGCATTGCTCGGCGTCGCGGAAGCGGCCTTGATCGCAGAGGAGATTGCCGAGGTTGTGGTGGGCCGGCGCAAACTTGGCATTGCAGGAGATGCCGGCGCGGTAGGCGCTCTCGGCTTCAGAAGGGCGGCGCGCGGCCTTGAAGACGACGCCGAGGTTGGTGTGAAAATCCGCTGACTTGGGTTCGAGGCTCACGGCCTTGCGGCCGGCTTCAATCGACGCCTCGTAGTCCCCCTCGCGGTAAAGGGCGATGCTCAAGACCTCCCAGCCGAGAGCATCGCCGGGAGCGGTGTGGATGGCCTCGCGCGCCAGAGAGGTGGCCCGGGCGTACTTTGCTTCATCGAGCGCGGCGGCGGCCTGCTGGACAAGCTTTGCGCCCTGGCGAACGGCCGGCTTATTCCTGACGCCTCGGCGCTGCATGCCTCAGTTTCTCTTGAGAAATCCCTGGGGCCAATAGGTAACGCGCTCCTTGACGACGCCTTCGTTGAATGGGAACTCGGGCTCCTCGAGGCTGAACTCCGGGTGCTTGGCAGCGAACTCGCGCGCGGCGTCGAGGGGGTTGTTCCAGCCCCAGTCGGGGCCTGTGCGCGGGGCGCCCGCGACCTCCTTCATGATGCCATCGGTGGCGACGATATAGGAGCCGGGCGTGACGAGCGGCCCGTACGCCTCGAGCTCGGCCATGACGTGCGCCTTGGTGTGGTTGCTGTCGAGGAGCACCAAGACCGTATCGCCGGGCTTTATCTGGGAGCGGACCTCGGCAACGATGGAAGGATCCGTGGAGCTGCCTTCGACCAGCGTGATCAGGGGCTTCATCTCATGCGCCTCGATGGCGCGGCGGTTGTGCGGCCTGATCTCGATGTCGATGCCGATCACGCGGCCGCGGCCCATGGCCTTGAAGAGGCTCGCGTAGAAGATGAGCGATCCGCCGTGGGCGACGCCCGTCTCGACGATGACGTCGGGCCGCACGCGGTAGATCACCTCCTGGATGCGGAGCACGTCCTCGGGCAGCTGGATGATGGGGCGCCCCATCCAGCTGAACGAGTAGACGTATTTCGTGTCCCAGCCGCAGCGAACCCACGCCTTCGAGACAAGCCGGAATGCTTCCGCAGAGTCGAGCGGGTGGCTCGTCTCGCCATCGGGCCCGTCAACGCTGACGACGCCCTTCGCCTCATCGATCTTGAGCATGGGTGCCGAGTTGCCTCTACCATTGAGAATGCCGGGAAGCTTGATCTCTCCCGATTTGGCTTGCCCCAAACTGATCGGCAGCGAGGTTGCCGGACTATGGACGCCGGCAAGCGCCGGATCGAGCGGCCCGAGCCCAGGTGAAGCCACGCATACGGACTCGCCCAGGGACAGGGACCGACTCCAAAACAAAGCGGCCGCGTCACAAGACGCGGCCGCCGGCTTTTTTGTGGCCCTGTGAGCTCGCCGTCCGGGCTTAGACGTCGATGAACTTCGTGAAGTCGTAGGTCCAGGGGGTGGAGCCGTTGGTCGTGATGATGCCGACCAGCGTGCCGCCGCCTGAGAAGACGCCGTTCGTACTGAACCACAGCTCGCCGGTATCCTGCTGGTAGGCGAAGGCGCCCACGCCACCCGATGTCACCGATAGATTCGTCGCCAGGAGTGCCGCATTGTCGGCGACAACCTTGATGTTGCCGTTGTCCGTAAGCGCGCCCGTCGTGTTGTACGTGTTGGTTGTGAACGTCGAGCTGTTGTCGGTATCGAGGCCGATCTTGTCGGCACCGGTACCCATGTTCTGGACCGCCATGTAGCTGCCGGCCACCTTCTTGTCGAAGACGAAGGTGTCTGCGCCAGAGCCGCCGGTGACGATGTCGATGCCGCCGCCGCCGCGGACGGTCGCCGCGCCGGAACCGGAGACCGTGATCGTGTCGGCATCGGTGCCGCCGGTGACCGTCTCGACGTTGATCACGGTGACGGTGTTGGCGAAGTTGCCGAGCGTCAGCGTATCGTTGCCGGTCGTGAGGTCGATGGTCGCGGTTGCCGCCGTACCGAGAGTGATGGTGTCGGTCGTGCTGCCGCCGGTGATGCTCTCGACGTCGGAGACGGTCGCCGTGTTGGCGAAGTCGCCGAAGTTCAGAGTATCGGTGCCGTCGCCGAGGTTGATCGAGCCCTTCGACACGAGCGTCGTGTAGGACACGGTGTCGTTGCCGGTGCCGCCGATCAGCGTCTCGACGTTGGCCACCGAGCCCGTATTCGTGAAGTCGCCGAGCGTCAGCGTATCCGAGCCGGCGCCGAGGTCGATGCTGTTCGAGGCTCCGAGCGCCGAGCCGAAGGTCAGCGTGTCGGCCGCGGTGCCACCGATCAGCGTCTCGACGTTGGAGATCGTCGCCGAGTTGGCGAAGTTGCCCAGCGTCAGCTTGTCGTTTCCGGAGTAGAGGTCGATCGTGATGCCCGACAGGAGCGTCGAGATCGTGATCGTGTCGTTGCCCGAGCCGCCGAGGATGCTCTCGACGTTCGCCACCGTCGCGGTGTTGGCCGCCGTGCTCAGAGTGAGGTTATCGGTGCCTACTCCAAGATCAACTGAGCCATTCGAGATCTGCGTCGTCAAGCTGATGGTGTCATCAGCCGTGCCGCCGATCAGCGTCTCGATATTCAGTATCGAGCCGGTGTTGTAGAAGTTGCCGAGCGTCAGCTTGTCGGAACCGGAGCCCAGGTCGATGCTGTCGGTCGCCGCGACCTCGGATGCCAGGGTAATCGTGTCGTTGCCCGAGCCACCGACGATGGTCTCGACGTTGGAGATCGTCACCACGTTGGCACCCGTGCTCAGCGTCACCTTGTCGGTGCCGGAGCCGAGATCCACCGAGCCCTTCGAGAGGAGCGTCGTGACCGTGACGGTATCCGTTCCCGAGCCGCCGATGACGGTCTCGACGTTGGTCAGCGAGCCCGTGTTCGTGAAGTCGCCCAGGGTCACCGTATCGGATCCCGCGCCGAGGTCGATGATGTTCGAGGCCGCGAGAGCCGCACCGAAGGTCAGCGTATCAGCCGCCGATCCGCCCGTGAGGGTCTCTACGTTCGAGAGCGTTGCCACGTTGGCAAAGTTGCCGAGCGTCAGCGTATCGTTGCCGGAGTAGAGGTCGATGGTCGCGTTCGACGCGATGGCGCTGAGCGTGATGGTGTCGTTGCCCGAGCCGCCGAGGATGCTCTCGACGTTGGACACGGTCGCCGTATTCGCCGCTGTGCTGAACGACAGGCTGTCGTTGCCGAGCCCGAGATCGACTGTGCCGTTCGACAGCTGGGTCGTGTAAGTGATCGTGTCGTCCTCCGTGCCGCCGATCACGGTCTCGATGTTGGTCACCGAGCCCGAGTTCGTCTCGTTGGAGAGCGTCAGCTTATCCGAGCCCGAGCCGAGGTCGACACTGGTCGGGAGCGCAGAGGCGAGCGTGATGGTGTCGTTGCCCGAGCCGCCGACGATGGTCTCGACGTTGGAGATCGTCACCACGTTGGCGCCGGTGCTCAGCGTCAGCTTGTCGTTGCCGCCAGCCAGGTCGACCGAGCCCTTCGAGAGGAGCGTCGAGACCGTGATGGTATCGGCACCCGCGTCGCCGACGATGGTCTCGACGTTGAGAACCGTGCCGGTGTTGGCGAAGTTGCCGAGAGTGAGGCTATCGGAGCCTGCACCGAGGTCGATCTTGTCGCCGGTGCTGTAGACCGAGGCAAGGGTCAGCGTATCGGCGCCCGTGCCGCCCGTGATCGTCTCGATGTTCGAGACGGTCAGCGTGTTGGCATAGTTGCCGAGGGTCAGCGTGTCGCTGCCGGAGCCGAGCGCAATCGTCGCGTTCGAGGCGATGGAGCCTAGCGTGATGGTGTCGTTGGCCGTGCCGCCGGCGATGCTCTCGACGTTCGAGATCGTGACCGTGTTGGCCTGCGAGTTGAGAGTGAAGCTATCGGTGCCGACGCCGAGATCGACGGTGGCGTTCGAGAGCTGAGTCGTGGAGGTGATCGTATCGTCGCCGGTGCCGCCGATCACGGTCTCGACGTTGGTCACCGAGCCCGAGTTGGTGACATCAGCCAGCGTGAGCTTGTCCGAGCCCGAGCCGAGGTCGAGGCTGGTCGGGATTGCCGTGCCGAGCGTGATGGTGTCGTTGCCCGAGCCGCCGACGATGGTCTCGACGTTGGAGATCGTCACCACGTTGGCGCCGGTGCTCAGCGTCAGCTTGTCGTTGCCGCCGGCCAGGTCGACCGAGCCCTTCGAGAGGAGCGTCGAGACCGTGATGGTATCGGCACCCGCGTCGCCGACGATGGTCTCGACGTTGAGAACCGTGCCGGTGTTGGCGAAGTTGCCGAGAGTGAGGCTATCGGAGCCTGCACCCAGGTCGATGCTGTCGCCCGTGCTGTAGACCGAGCCGAGCGTGATGGTATCCGCGCCGCCGACACCCATGAGCGTCTCGACGTTGGTGACCGTCGCCGTGTTGGCGTAGTTGCCGAGCGTCAGTTTGTCGGAGCCGCTGTGGAGATCGAACGTCGCGCTCGAGGCGATGGCGCCCAGCGTGATGGTGTCGTTGCCCGTGCCGCCGAGGATGCTCTCGACGTTCGAGACCGTCGCCGTGTTGGCCGCCGTGCTCAGCGACAGGCTATCGGTGCCCTCGTCGAGATCGACAGTGCCGTTCGAGATTTGCTGAGTGAGCGTAATCACATCAGCAACCGAGCCGCCGAAGAGCGTCTCGACGTTGGCGATCGAGCCCGTGTTGGAGACATCGGCCAGCGTGAGCTTGTCGGAGCCCGAGCCGAGATCGATAATGTTCGAGGCAGCAAGGGCCGTGCCGAAGGTGATGGTGTCGTTGTTCGAGCCGCCGGTCACGCTCTCGACGTTGGAGATCGTCACAGTGTTGGCTGCCGTACCCAGCGTCACCTTGTCGTTGCCGCCGGCCAGGTCGATCGAGCCCTTGGCGAGCGCGGTCGCGATCGTGATGGTATCGGCACCAGCATCGCCGGTCAGGGTCTCGACGTTGGAGACGGTACCCGTGTTGGCGAAGTTGCCGAGCGTCAGGCTGTCGGAGCCGCCGCCGAGGTCGATGCTGTCGCCGGTGCTGAAGACCGAGCCGAGCGTGATGGTATCCGCCCCGCCGACGCCCACTAGCGTCTCGACGTTGGTGACCGTCAGCTCGTTGGCGAAGTTGCCCAGCGTCAGCTTGTCGGAGCCGGAGTGCAGATCGATGGTGATGCTCTCAGCGATGGCGCCCAGCGTGATGGTGTCGTTGCCCGTGCCGCCGAGGATGCTCTCGACGCTCGAGACGGTCACCGTGTTGGCAGCCGTGCTGAGTTTCAGGCTATCGGTACCGTCACCCAGATTGATCGTGCCGTTTGAAATCTGGGTTGCATAGGTGATCGTGTCGGCATCCGAGCCGCCGATGAGCGTCTCGACGTTGGACAGGGTTGATGTGTTGGCCACGTCGGCAAGCGTGAGCTTGTCCGAGCCCGAGCCGAGGTCGAGGCTGTTACCGATTGCCGTGCCGAAAGTCACGGTGTCATTGGCAGAGCCGGCGATGAGAGTCTCGACGTTCGAGATCGTCACGGTGTTGGTGAAGTCGCCAAGCGTCAGCTTGTCGTTGCCACCGGCGAGATCAACCGAGCCCTTGGCGATCGCGGTCAGGAGCGTGATCGTGTCGGCACCGCCCACACCGGTCAGGGTCTCGACGTTGGAGACGGAACCGGTGTTGGCGAAGTTGCCGAGCGTCAGGCTGTCAGAGCCGGCGCCGAGGTTGATGCTGTCGCCGGTGCTGAAGACCGTCGTCAGCGTGACATCGTCGATGCCCGTGCCGCCAGCCAGCGTTTCCACGTTGGTGATCGTCACGGTGTTGTCGAAGTTGCCGAGCGTAAGCTTGTCCGATCCGGTATGGAGGTCGATCGTGGCGTTCGAGGCGGCTGCGCCGAGCGTCACGGTGTCGTTGCCCGTGCCACCCAGGATGCTCTCGGCATTGAGAACGGTGACGGTGTTGGCAGCGGTGCTCAGCGTCAGGCTGTCGGTGCCGGCGCCAAGGTCGACGTTGCCGTTCGAGAGCTGCGTCTTGAAGGTGATGATGTCGTCGTCAGAGCCGCCGACGAGCGTCTCGACGTTCGACACCGAGCCAGTATTGGCCGCCGCGGCAAGCGTGAGCTTGTCGTTGCCCGAGCTCAGGTCGATGTCGCTCGAGGCGGTGATGGCCGTGCCGAGCGTCAGGGTGTCGTTGAAGGCGCCGCCGACGAGCGTCTCGACGTTGGTGACGGTAGCCGTGTTGTTGAAGGCGGCCATCGTCAGCTTGTCGTTGCCGTCGCCGAGGTCGACGGTGCTGTTCGAGGCGAACGAGCCCAGGGTGATCGTGTCGGCACCGGTGCCGCCGGCAATCGTCTCCGCGTTGGAGATCGTGGCAGTGTTGGTGGCGACATCGGCAAGGGTCAGCTTGTCCGAGCCCGCGCTCAGGTTGATGGTGTTGGTAGCCGCGAGCGCGGTGGCGAGCGTCAGCGTATCAGCACCCGTGCCGCCGACCAGCGTCTCGACGTTCGAGAGCGTTGCGACGTTGGCAAAGTTGCCGAGCGTCAGCGAGTCAGAACCCGTGTGAAGGTCGATCGTCGCGTTGGACGCGATGGTAGCGAGCGTAATCGTGTCGTTGCCCGTGCCGCCGAGGAGGCTCTCGACGTTCGAGACGGTCGCGTTGTTGGCGGCCGTGCTCAGCGTCAGGCTGTCGGAGCCGGCGCCGAGGTCAACCGAGCCCTTCGAGATCTGGGTCGAGAGCGTGATGGTATCCGCGCCCGTGCCGCCGGTCAGGCTCTCGACGTTGGAGATCGAGGCCGTGTTGTCGAAGGCACCCAGGATGAGGGTATCCGAGCCCGAGCCGAGATCGACCTGGTTGCTGGCGGCCAGGGCGGAGCCCAGCGTCACGGTATCCGCGGTAGAGCCGCCGGTCAGCGTCTCGACGTTGGTGACCGTCGCCGTGTTGGCGAAGTTGCCGAGCGTCAGCGTATCGTCGTCGTCGCCAAGGTCGATGGAGCCCTTCGAGATCTGCGTCGAGAGCGTGATCGTGTCGGCGCCCGTGCCGCCAAGCAGAGTCTCGACATTCGCGATGGTGCCGGTGTTGGCAGCGTCGGCAAGAGTGAGCTTGTCCGAGCCAGCGCCAAGGTTGATGCTGTCGGTGGCGGAAATGGCCGCACCGAACGTCAAGGTGTCGTTGGCCGATCCGGCGACGAGCGTCTCGACGTTCGAGATGGTTGCCACGTTCGCCGCGTTGGCGAGCGTGAGCTTGTCAGAGCCGGAGTAAAGGTCGATCGTGATCTTCGAGGCCACCGTGCTGAGCGTGATCGTATCGTTGCCCGAGCCGCCGAGGACGCTCTCGACGTTCGACACGGTCGCCGTATTGGCGGCCGAGCTCAAGGTCAGGCTGTCGTCGCCGGTTCCGAGATCGACGGTGCCGTTCGAGATCTGCGTGTCGAACGTGATGGTGTCGATACCCGAGGCACCGGTCAGCGTCTCGACATTCGAGATCGAGCCCGTGTTCTCGAAAGCGCCGAGGATCAGGGTATCCGAGCCCGAGCCGAGATCGATCTTGTTGCCGGACGCCAGGGCGGTGCCGAGCGTCACGGTGTCCGCGGCAGAGCCGCCGATCACGGTCTCAACGTTGCTCACCGTCGCCGAGTTGGCGAAGTTGCCGAGCGTCAGCTTGTCGTTGCCGTCGGCAAGGTCGACGGAGCCCTTCGAGAGCAGCGTCGAGTAGGTGATCGTGTCAGCACCCGTGCCGCCGGTCAGCGTCTCGATGTTCGAGATCGAGGCGGTGTTGGCCGCGTCGGCCAGCGTGAGCTTGTCACTGCCCGAACCGAAGTCGATGCTTTCCGAGCCGCTGAGCGCCGCGCCGAGGGTCAGGGTGTCGTTGCCCGTGCCGCCGGCCAGCGTCTCGACGTTGGAGATCGTGACGTTGATCAGGGAGCCGTTGAGGATCAGCTTGTCATTGCCCGAGTAGAGGTCGATCGTCACGCCGGACGGCATGGTGCCGAGCGTTATCGTGTCGTTGCCCGAGCCGCCGAGGATGCTCTCGACGTTCGAGATCGTCGCCGTGTTGGCGGCCGAGCTCAAGGTCACGGCGTCGGTGCCGCCGCCGAGATCAATCGTGCCGTTCGTAACCTGCGTGTCGAACGTGATGGTGTCGGCACCCGAGGCGCCTGTCAGAGTCTCGACGTTTGAGACCGAGCCCGTGTTCTCGAAGGCGCCGAGGATCAGGGTATCGGAGCCCGAGCTCAGATCGACGGTGACCGAGGTCGTCAGAGCGGCACCGAGCGTGATGGCGTCCGCGTTCGCGCCGCCGAGGATGCTCTCGGCGTTCGCCACGGTTGCGGTGTTGGCAGCCGAGCTGAAGGTCAGCGAGTCGGTGCCGTCGCCGAGGTCGACCGTGCCCTTCGAGCTCTGGGTCGAGAGCGTGATCGTGTCGTTGCCCGAGCCGCCGATCAGCGTCTCGATGTTGGCGAACGAGCCCTTGTTGGTCGCCGTGTCGGCAAGCGTCAGCTTGTCGTTGCCGGCACCAAGGTCGTAGCTGCCCGAGGAGACGATGGTTGCGCCCATGGTCACGGTGTCGACACCCGAGCCGCCGGCCAGCGTCTCGACGTTCGAGACGGTGAGCGTATTGGCGAAGTTGCCGAGCGTCAGCTTGTCAGAGCCGGAGTAGAGGTCGATCGTGACCTTCGAGGCCGCCGCGCCGAGGGTGATGGTGTCGTTCTCCGAGCCACCGAGCACGCTTTCGACGTTCGACACAGTCGCCGTGTTGGCGGTCGAGTTCAAGGTCACGCTATCGTCGCCGGCACCGAGATCGATCGTGCCTTTCGAGATTTGGGTCGCGTAGGTAATGACGTCCGCGTTCGTGCCGCCGACGAGCGTCTCGACGTTGGAGACCGAGCCCGTGTTCTCGAAGGCACCGAGCGTCAGCTTGTCGCTGCCCGAGCCGAGATCGAACTTGTCGGTCGCGCTGAGAGCGGAGCCGAGCGTCACGGTATCTGCGCCAGAGCCGCCGACCAGCGTCTCGATGTTGGTGACCGTCGCCGTGTTGGCCGCGGTGCTGAGCGTCAGCTTGTCGTTGCCGTCGCCGAGGTCAACCAGGCCCTTGGAGGCCTCGCTCGAGAGCGTGATGGTGTCGGCACCCGTGCCGCCCACGATCGTCTCGGCGTTGGCGATCGAGCCCGTGTTGGTTGCGTCGGCCAACGTGAGCTTGTCGGAACCGGCGCCGAGGTTGATGCTGTCGGTGGCGGAAATGGCCGCACCGAACGTCAAGGTGTCGTTGGCCGATCCGCCGATGAGCGTCTCGACGTTCGAGATCGTTGCCGAGTTGTTCAGGTTGGCAAGAGTGAGCTTGTCAGAGCCCGAGTAGAGATCGATCGTGACCTTGGATGCGAAGCTGCCGAGCGTCACGGTGTCGTTGGCCGAGCCGCCGAGGATGCTCTCGACGTTGGACACGGTCGCCGTGTTGGCCGCCGAGTTGAAGGTAATGGAGTCTTCACCGATGCCGAGATCGACGGTGCCCTTCGACAGCTGTGTCGAGAGGGTGATCGTGTCAGCGCCCGAGGCGCCGGTCAGCGTCTCGACGTTGGAGACGGAGCCGGTGTTCTCGAAGGCACCCAGGATCAGGGTATCCGAACCGGAGCTCAGGTCGATGCTGTTCGAGGCCGAGAGGGCGGCACCGAGCGTGACGGCATCCGCACCTGCGCCGCCGGTCAGCGTTTCGATGTTCGAGACGGTGAGGGTGTTGGCAGCGGAGCCGAGCGCCAGCGTGTCGTTGCCGTCACCGAGATCGACCGAGCCCTTCGAGATGGTGCCCGAGAGCGTGATCGTATCAGCGCCCGAGCCGCCGATCAGGGTCTCGACGTTGGCGAAAGATGCCTTGTTGGTCGCCAGGTCGGCAAGCGTCAGCTTGTCAGAGCCCGAGCCAAGATCGTAGCTGCCCGAGGAGAGGATGGCCGCGCCCATGGTCAGCGTGTCGTTGCCGGAGCCGCCGACCAGGGTCTCGACGTTGGTGACGGTCGCGACGTTGGCGAAGTTTCCGAGCGTGAGCTTGTCAGAGCCGGAGTAGAGATCGATCGTGATCTTGTTGGCGAGGGCGCCTACCGTGATGGTGTCGTTGGCCGAGCCGCCGAGGACGCTCTCGATGTTCGAGACCGTCGCCACGTTGGCCGTCGAGTCGAAGGTGACGCTGTCTTCGCCGGCGCCAAGATCGATGGCGCCCTTCGAGACCTGCGTCGCGTAGGTGATGGTGTCGGCACCCGAGGCGCCAAGGATTGTCTCGACGTTCGAGACCGAGCCCGCGTTCTCAAAGGCGCCGAGCGTCAGGACGTCGGAGCCCGCCATCAGGTCGATGCTGCTGGCGCTGGTGAGAGCCGCGCCGAGCGTGATCGAATCAGCGTTGGCGCCGCCGATGAGGGTCTCGATGTTGGAGACGGTGGCCGTGCTGGCAGCGCTGCCGAGCGTCAGCTTATCGTTGCCTTCGCCGAGGTCGACGGAGGCCTTCGAAAGCTGCGTCGAAACCGTGATGGTGTCGGCACCCGTGCCGCCGAGGAGCGTCTCAACGTTCGAGATCGTTGCCGTGTTGGCCGCGTCGGCAAGGGTCAGCTTGTCGTTGCCGGAACCGAGATCGATGCTCTCGGAGCCGGAGAGGGCCACGCCCATGGTCAGCGTGTCGGCAGCGTTGCCGCCGATGAGAGTCTCGACGTTCGAGATCGTGGCGTTGTTGTTCAGGTTGCCGAGCGTCAGCTTGTCGTTGCCGGAATAAAGATCGATCGTAGCCTTGGAGACCGCCCCGCCGAGCGTGATCGTGTCATTGCCCGAGCCGCCGAGGAGGCTCTCGACGTTCGATACGGTCGCGTTGTTAGCGGCCGAGCTGAGGGTCAGCGAATCCGTGCCGCCGCTGAGATCGATGGTACCCTTCGAGATCTGCGTCGCCAAAGTGATGGTGTCGGCAGCCGTGCCGCCGATCAGCGTCTCGACATTCGAGACCGAGCCCTCGTTTTCGAACTTGCCGAGCGTCAAGACGTCCGAGCCCGCGCCGAGGTTGATCGACTGGTCGGTCGTCAACGCCCCGCCGAGCGTGATCGTGTCAGCGTTCGCGCCGCCGACGATGCTTTCGACGTTCGTTACCGTCGCCAGGTTGGCAGCTGTGCCGAGCGTCAGCTTGTCGTTGCCTTCGCCGAGGTCGACGGAGGCCTTCGAAATCTGCGTCGAGACCGTGATGGTGTCGGCACCTGAGCCGCCGAGTAGCGTTTCAACGTTCGAGATCGTTGCCGTATTGGCCGCGTCGGCAAGGGTCAGCTTGTCGTTGCCGGCGCCGAGGTCGACGCTCTCGGAGCCGGTGAGGGCCACGCCCATGGTCAACGTGTCGGCCGAGTTGCCGCCAATCAGCGTCTCGACGTTCGAGATCGTGGCGTTGTTGTTGAAGTTGCCGAGCGTGAGCTTGTCGTTGCCCGAATAGAGATCGATCGTGGCCTTGGAGACTGCCGCGCCGAACGTGATCGTGTCATTGCCCGAGCCGCCGAGCAGGCTCTCGACGTTCGACACGGTTGCGTTGTTGGCGGCCGTGCTGAGGGTCAGCGAATCCGTGCCGCCGCCGAGGTCGACGGTGCCCTTCGAGATCTGCGTCGCATAGGTGATGGTGTCGGCACCCGTGCCGCCGATCAGCGTCTCGACGTTCGAGACCGAGCCCTCGTTGTCGAACTTGCCGAGCGTGAGGCTATCCGAGCCAGCGCCGAGGTCGATGCTGCTGTCGCTCGTGAGAGCGGCGCCCAGCGTGACCGTGTCGAGGCCCGTGCCGCCAATCAGCGTCTCGACGTTCGAGACCGTCGCCACGTTGGCGAAGTTGCCCAGCGTCAGCTTGTCGGCGCCCGAGCCGAGATCAATCGCGCCCTTGGACACGATCGCGGAGTACGTGATGGTATCCGCGTCGGAGCCGCCGATGAGCGTCTCGACGTTGGAGGCGGAGCCCGTGTTGGCGACGTCGGCAAGGGTCAGCTTGTCGGCGCCCGAGCCGAGATCGATCTTGCTCGATCCCGATAGCGCGCTGCCAAGCGTGACGGTATCGGCCAGGTCGCCGCCTTGGAGCGTCTCGACGTTGGAGACGGTCGCGTTGTTGGCGAATTTGCCGAGGGTCAGCTTGTCGTTGCCCGAGCCGAGGTCGAAGGTGGCTTTGGAGGCGGCGGAGCCAAGCGTAATGGTGTCGTTGCCCGAGCCGCCGAGAATCGATTCGACGTTCGAGACGGTGGCCGAGTTGGCCGCCGTGCTGAGCGTTACCGAGTCGGTGCCGGCTGCCAGGTCGATGGTGCCGTTCGAGATCTGCGTCGTGAACGTGATCGTGTCGGCACCCGTGGCGCCGATCACGGTCTCGACGTTGGTGATCGAGCCTTCGTTGTCGAACTTGCCGAGCGTGAGCGAATCCTTGCCGGCTGCGAGGTCGATGTTGCTCGAGGTCGTGAGGGCAGAGCCGAGCGTGACGGTGTCGATGTTGCTGCTACCTGTCAGCGTCTCGACGTTGGAGATCGTCACCGTGTTGGCGAAGTTGCCGAGCGTGAGGTTGTCGGTGCCATCCCCGAGGTCGACCGAGCCCTTGGAAATCAGGGTGGAAAGCGTGATCGTGTCGGCGTCCGAGCCGCCGATCAGCGTCTCTACGTTCGCGATCGTGCCCGTGTTGCCGAAATCTCCGAGCGTCAGCTTGTCGGAGCCCGAGCCGAGGTTGACGTTGTCGGACGTCGAGAGGACGGTTCCGAGCGTGACGGTGTCGGCCATTTCGCCGCCAACGATCGACTCGACGTTGGAGACAGTCAGCGTGTTGGCGAACTTGCCGAGCGTCAGCTTGTCGGAACCGGAGCCCAGGTCGAGCGAGGCCTTTGAAGCGGCCGCGCCGAGCGTGATCGTGTCGGCACCCGTGCCGCCGATCAGCGTCTCGACGTTCGAGACCGTAGCCGTGTTGGTGAAGTCGCCGAGGGTTGCGGTGTCGGAGCCGCCGGCAAGGTCAAGGACGCCCTTGGTGAGCGCCGTGGCATAGGTGATCGTGTCGGCACCCGTATTGCCGATCAGGGTTTCGATGTTCGAGACCGATCCCTCGTTCGTAAATTTGCCGAGCGTCAGGCTGTCGGAGCCCGACATGAGGTCGACACTGCTGGCGCTGGTCAGCGCCGCGCCGAGCGTGATCGTGTCGGCGTTGTTGCCGCCGGTCAGCGTCTCGACGTTGGAGATCGTCGCCGTGTTGGCGGCCGAGCTCAGGGTGAGGACGTCAGCGCCCGAGCCAAGATCGATCAAGCCCTTGGAAACCTGAGCCGAAATCGTAATCGTATCGACGTCAGAGCCACCGATGATGGTCTCGGCGTTGGCAAGCGTGCCGGTGTTGGCAACGTCGGCGAGCGTCAGCTTGTCCGCGCCCGAGCCGAGGTTCACGCTGCTCGATGTCGTCAGCGCGTCGCCGAGCGTGACCGTGTCCGCCAGATCGTTGCCGACGATCGACTCGATGTTCGTCACAGTCAGGTTGTTGGCAAACTTGCCGAGCGTCAGCTTGTCGGAGCCGGCGCCGAGATCAATCGAGGCCTTGGATGCCGCCGCCCCGAGCGTGATGGTGTCGGCATCCGATCCGCCGATGAGCGTCTCAACGTTGGAGACGGTCGCCGTGTTGGCGGCGCTGCTGAGGACCAGCGTGTCGGATCCGCCGGCGAGATCGACGGAGCCCTTGGAAATCTGAGCGGCGAAGGTGATCGTGTCGGCGCCCGTGTTGCCGATCAGCGTCTCGAGATTGGAGAGCGTGCCTTCGTTGGCGAACTTGCCGAGCGTGAGGCTGTCCGAGCCCGCTCCGAGATCGATGCTGCTTGCGGTTGTCAGGGCATCGCCGAGCGTGATCGTGTCAGCGCCCGAACCGCCAACGAGCGTCTCGACGTTGGTCACCGAGGCCGAGTTGGCGAAGTTGCCGAGGGTCAGCGTGTCGGAGCCGTCGCCGAGGTTCACCGAGCCTTTGGAAATCAGGGTGGAAAGCGTGATTGTATCGGCATCCGATCCGCCGACAATCGTCTCGACGTTCGAGATCGAGCCCGTGTTGGCGAAGTCGCCGAGGGTCAGAGAATCGGCGCCGGACCCCAGGTTGACGCTGTCAGATGTCGTGAGCTGGGTGCCGAGCACAACCGTATCGGCGAGATCGTTGCCGACGATCGTCTCGACGTTGGTGACGGTCACCGAGTTGGCGAATTTGCCGAGCGTCAGCTTGTCGGAGCCAGCGTCGAGGTCGACCTGGGCCTTGGAAGCAGCGGTGGTGAAGGTGATTGTGTCGGCAGCCGAGCCGCCAACGAGGGTTTCGACGTTGGCGACCGAGGCCGTGTTGGCGGCGCTCGCGAGCGTCAGAGTGTCCTTGCCTGCCGCGAGATCGATAGAGCCGTTCGAGATCTGCGTTGCATAGGTAATCGTGTCGGCGCCAGTGCCGGAGACGAGAGATTCGACGTTGGAGACCGAGCCTTCGTTGATGAAGTTGCCGAGCGTCAGCTTGTCGGAGCCCGAGCCGAGATCGATGCTGTCGGAGGTCGCGAGCGCGGTGCCGAGGGTCAGCGTGTCGGCGCTGGCGCCGCCGATCAGGGTCTCGACGTTGGAGATCGTCGCGGTATTGGCAAAGTTGCCGAGGGTCAGCGTATCCGACCCGGCGCCAAGGTTGATCGTTCCTTTGGAGACGGCCGCGCCAATCGTAATTGTGTCGCCCGCCGATCCGCCGATGACTGTCTCAACGTTCGATATGGTGGCGGTATTATCCGCTCCATCGAACGTGATCTTGTCATTGCCCGCCAACAGGTCGATTTTCGCGCCCGTTGTTGTATCGGTCAGCAAAACCGTGTCCGCTGCCGCGCCGCCCGTCAGCGTATCGACGGTGGCCGCGGTATAGTTATTGGCCGAGTTCGCGTTCGGCAGCGTTACAGGCATAGTCCGTACCCCGAATTAGAGTTCCTTGATCAACCCAAAAATCTGCCTAGATCGCCCCAGAACGCCGCCGTTTGCCGATTGCGCATTTTTTTTTCTTCTGAATTCCGATAAACGCTCAACTTGTATCGGCCTTCATTTACGCATTTAAACCCAGGCATATTTTTAACGATAACGATGTGTATTCTTTGATCCCATTCTATTTCAATTCGGTAAAATTGAAAACATTTGAGCCTAACAAATGGGCCATAAAAACGCCTAATTGAAACCAGCTATTTTCATCGTTTTTCCTATTGTTTTGTTGATCTGGAGCGTTTCTCGAATTAAATGCAGCCCATCCGTTTTGGCGCTTTTTTGAATCGCCAATCACGAAAGTTTTTGAGTTGTAGAGAATCCGAAACCGGATGATTCTCTTCCGGCTGGGCGCTCAGATGCGCCGCGCGCAACTCGAGCACCCGCGTAATCAGGTCAGCGTCGCGCAAGCTTGCGTGTGCTACTCGTTGGCGCAAATTAGCGGGAATATACGCATCGATGCCGCGCCTGTTCTCCCCGATCCTCCTGGCTGGCCTGATCGGCTACAAGCGCTATTTGGCTTGGGCCGGCATCTTCAGCTTTTTCATGAACGTTCTCACGCTCTCAATCCCGCTCTATTCCATTCAGGTCTACGACCGCGTGATGGTGAGCGGCAGCGGATCCACGCTCCTTGTATTGACAATTGCAGTTCTCGGCGGACTTGCCGCGGCAACAGCTCTCGAGGACATAAGGGCGCGATTGCTGGTGGCGCTCGGAATTCACTTTGACGGACAACTTGCAAGCAGGGTTTTCGAGCGCGAAATAGAGTCAGAGAACTTGACGGGTCGCCGATCGGGTGGCCGTACAATCCGCGATCTCGATCAGGTCCGACATGTCCTGACGGGCAGCGGCACGCTTGCGCTCTTCGATTTGCCGTGGACGCCGCTCTTCATTGCCGTTTGCTTCTATCTGCATCCGGTCCTCGGCGTCATAACGCTGGCCGGGACGATGGTTGTATTTGCGCTCGCGCTCGCCAACCAATGGCTGGTCGACGGTCCCCTAACAAAGTCGGCCGAAGAGTCCGAGGCGAGCTATCGCATGACGGACGGGGCGATCGCCAACGCGGAGACGGTCCGAGCCATGGGCATGCTGCCCGATCTCGTCCGGCGCTGGACCACCGTGCGATCTTCGGCGATCTCGACCCAGGCGGCCGCAAGCACGCTCAACGCCAGCATCTCGAGCGTCATCAAGTTCTTCCGCTATGGGCTGCAGGTGGCGACGCTCGCCGCCGGCGCGTGGCTGGTCGTGGATCGCGAGCTCTCGGCCGGCGGGCTCTTTGCCTCATCTATGATCTGCACCCGCGCACTGATGCCGATCGACCAGATCGTCATGGTGTGGCGGCAGATCACGTCGGGCTGGGGGGCGCTACAGAGGGTCGAAGGCGCGCTCGCCGGTCCCGGCGTCCACCGGGCCATGAAGCTTCCACGCCCCCAAGGGCGGGTCAGCGCCGAAGGCCTCGTCTATGTGCCGGCCGGCGGCAAAGCACCGACCATCGCCAACGTTTCGTTCGAGGTCGAGCCCGGAGATGCGGTGGGCGTCGTGGGCCCGAGCGCCGCCGGCAAATCCACGCTGGCACGCCTCGTTGTCGGCGCGATCAGACCGACGCATGGCAGCGTCAGGCTCGACGGCGCGGAGACGTGGACATACGATCGGTCGGATTTCGGCGCTCTCGTCGGATACGTGTCGCAAGGCGTCGAGCTGTTCGAAGGCACCATCGCCGAGAACATCGCCCGCTTCCGCCAGGCCGACAGCCTCGCCATCGTGGCGGCAGCGCGCACCGCCGGCGTGCATGAGATGATCCTCGCGCTTCCCAGGGGCTACGAGACGATGCTAGCGCCGTCGGGTGCGCCGCTCTCGGGCGGCCAGCGCCAGCGGATCGCGCTCGCCCGCGCCGTGTTCGGCGATCCCAAGCTCGTGGTCCTCGACGAGCCGAACTCCAACCTCGACGGAGAAGGCGAGGCGGCGCTCCACAGCGTCCTGGCCGTGCTCAAGGCGCGCCGGGCCACCGTGTTCATCATCGCGCACCGGCCGAGCCTGCTCGTTGCGCTCGACAAGGTCCTCGTGCTCCGCAACGGCACCGTCGGCGAGTTCGGGACCGTCGAGCGGATCATGCCGCGCATCGCGCCGGGCTTCCCGGTCACGCAGAAGCGCATTGCGGGGCATGCATGAAGTTCGCCCTGCCACGCTCGCTGCCTATCTTCAAGGCCGACGCCGTCGACGCCGAGATCGTCGGCGCGGCGCAAGCGATCGACGCCGCCAAGCTCGTACGGGCCGGAACCGCGGTCATCATCGGCTTCTTCGGCTTCCTCGGAGGCTGGGCGGCGATCAGCCCGCTCAACAGCGCGGCCGTCACCTACGGCGTCCTCGGCGCCGAGGGGAGCCGCAAGTCCGTGCAGCATCTCGATGGCGGCGTCGTGCGCACCATCAGCGTCAAGGAAGGCGATCTCGTCAAAGAGGGCCAGGAGATCATCCAGCTCGATCAGGTTCAGCCGCGGGCCGCGCTCGAAATCCAGAGCGCTGCGGTGGAGACGCTCGAAGCGGTGAACGCCCGTCTCGAGGCCGAGGCGACGGGTGCGGACGCGGTGAAGTTTCCGTCTTACCTCATCGCGCGCAGCGAGGAGCAGTCCGTCAAGACGCTGCTCAAGTCGCAGGAGCAGCTGTTTGCCGCGCGCGCCACCGCGATCGCGGCGCAGATCGGCACCATTCGCGAGCAGATCAAGCAGGCCAGGAGCCAGATTGAGATTTACCGCGGGCAAGTCGCGACCGTCGAGAACCAGTACCGCATGGTCAACGAGGAGCTGGCGCCGAAGCAGATGCTCTATGACAAGGGCTATGCCACCAACTCGCCGGTTCTCCAGCTGCGGCGCGCGGCGACGGCTCTCCTCGGTCAAAAGCAGGAATACACCGGTCACATCGAGCGGCTCGAACATTCGGCCGCGCAATTCGAAGCGCAGATCGGGCAGATTCAGAGCGACTACCAGCTCAAGGTGGCGCAGGAGCTCGAGGACGCGCGCAACAAGCTCGCCGATGCGAAAGAGCGCCAGCGGGTCGCGCAAGACGTGCTCGACCGCACGGTCATCCGTGCGCCGTCGACGGGGCACGTGCTCGGATTGTCGGTCAACACGATCGGCGCTGTCGTCGGCAAGGGCGACAAGCTGCTCGAGGTCGTGCCCGACACCGGCGCATTCACCATCAAGGCGCGCCTCAAGTCCAGCGACGGCATCGAGGTCTTCGAGGGCATGGAGGCGGAGCTGCGCATCCTGTCTGCGCAAGGGCGCAAGCTGCCGATGATCCACGGGGTCGTGCGCAATCGCTCTGCCGACGCGCGGCCCGATCCGGCGACAGCCACGCTCTACTATGACGTCGATGTCACGATCGCAGACAGCGATTTGCCGATCATGGCCGATCTCAAGCTGCTGCCCGGAACTCCCGTCGAGGTGATCATTCCCACGGGTAAGCGTACGGCGCTCGATTACATGCTCGAGCCCATCTCCGTATCGTTGCGTCACGGCATGCGCGAAAAATGAGCCCGTGAGCGGGCTCGCTCGATTCTTGGGGGCAAGATGGAAGCTATGATTCTGTGCGGCGGGCTCGGAACGCGTCTGCGCGAAGAGACCGAATTCAAGCCGAAGCCGATGGTCGAAGTGGGGAGCCGCCCCATTCTCTGGCACATCATGATGCACTACCGTCATCATGGCGTTGGACGCTTCGTGCTCTGTCTCGGCTACAAGGGCGACGCGATCCGCGACTATTTCATCAACTACCATCATCGCTCGCACGATCTCGAGATCGACATCCGCACGGGCGGGATGTCGGCGCGGCGCTCGCCGAACTCGGACCGCCTGGATGCGCGCGTCGTGCTCGCCGAGACGGGCCTCGAGAGCCTGACGGGGCTTCGCATCCTCAAGGCTCTTCCGCACATCGAGGGCGATACCTTTCTTGCCACCTACGGCGACGCCGTCGCCGACGTCGACATCGACGGCCTCATCGCCACGCACAAGCGTATGGGGCGCCTGGCGACGGTGACCGCGGTCCACCCGTCGTCGCGCTTCGGCGAGCTCGCGATCGACGGCGGCATGATCACCAGCTTCGCCGAGAAGCCGCAGGTTACGCAGGGCTGGATCAACGGCGGATATTTCGTCTTCAACCGCCGGGCCTTCGACCTCCTCGATCCGGACCTCAACGAGCCGCTCGAGACGGGGCTGCTCGAGCGCCTCGCCGGCATGGGCGAGCTTGCCGTGCACCAGCACAGCGGCTTCTGGCAGTGCATGGACACGTATCGCGAGATGCAGCTCCTGAACGACATGTGGCACAAGGGTCAGGCGCCCTGGCGGGTCTGGAACTGAGAGCATGCGGGTCGCGCACTTGAAAGACTTCTGGAACAGCCGCCGCGTGTTCGTCACCGGGCACACGGGTTTCAAGGGCGGCTGGCTCTCAGCGCTGTTCAGCCGCCTCGGGGCGCAGGCGGGCGGCTACGCCCTCGATCCCATGACGGCGCCGAGCCTCTACGACGTGGCGCGCATCGGCGAGCTCGGCCCGTCCGTGATCGGCGATATCCGTGATCGGGACCGGCTTTCGAGTGCCATGCGCGCGGCGCAGCCCGAGATCGTGTTCCATCTTGCAGCGCAGGCGCTCGTGAGACCGGCACGCGCGCAGCCCTTCGAGACGTTCTCGATCAATGTCATGGGCACGGCAGAGGTGCTGGAAGCTGTGCGCGTCACGCCTTCCGTCAAGGCGGTGGTCGTCGTCACAAGCGACAAGGTCTACGACAACGTCGAGTGGGAATGGCCGTACCGGGAGACCGACCCGCTCGGCGGGAAGGAACCGTACGGGGCGAGCAAAGCGTGCGCCGAGATCGTCGTCGATGCCTACCGGCACACCTATTTCTCGGGCGCGGAGCGCACCGTTCACATCGCCACGGCGCGCGCGGGCAACGTCATCGGCGGCGGCGACTGGGCGGAGGACCGTCTTGTCCCCGATGCCATGCGCGCCTTCTCCCAAGGCCAGCCGCTCATCGTGCGCAATCCGGCCGCCGTGCGGCCCTGGCAGCACGTGCTCGAGCCGCTCTCGGGCTACCTCAGGCTCGCGCAAGCCCTGCTCGACGGCACGCATTTGCCCAACAAGCCTGCGTTCAACTTCGGGCCGCACGCCGAGGACGCCGTCCCCGTCTCTGCCATCGCCGACCAGCTCGTCTCGCGCTGGAGCGGCGGTGCAGCCTGGCGCCAGGACCAGGGCTGCCAGCCCTACGAGGCGCGCCTGCTCGAGGTCGACAGTGCGAGAGCCCGGTCTGGCCTCGGCTGGAGCCCGCGCTGGCGCCTCAGAGAGACGCTCGACCGCACCGTCGACTGGTATAAGGCGCACTATGCGGGTAAGGACATGCGTGCTTTCACCTTGGCGCAGATAGACGAGTATATGAATGCCTGATGCCGCGACGACGCCGTGCTGCCGCGCTTGCGGAGCAGCGCTCGCCCATGTCTTCGTCGATCTTGGAATGTCGCCCATCTCAAACGCAATGCGCCGTCCGCAAGACGTGCGCGAGCCCGAGCCGTTCTACATTCTGCGCACCTTCGTGTGTGATCACTGCAAGCTCGTGCAGATCGAGGACGTGCAGCCGCCCGAGCAGCACTTCCATGGCAGCTATACGTATTTCTCGTCCTTCTCGAAATCGTGGCTCGAGCACGCGAAGCGCTATGCCGAGATGATGATCGAACGCTTCGACCTTGGCGCGCAATCGCGCGTCATCGAGGTGGCGAGCAACGACGGCTATCTTCTGCAGTACTTCAAGGCAAAGGGCGTGCCCGTGCTCGGCATCGACCCGGCGGCCAACTGCGCCGAGGTCGCGGAACGCGAGCGCGGCATCCCGACCCTCGTGCGCTTCTTCGGCAAGGCAACGGCGGCGGAGGTCGCGGCCGGCGGCAAGGCCGACGTCATCGCCGGCAACAACGTGCTGGCGCACGTGCCCGACATCAACGATTTCGTCGGGGGCTTGAAGATCCTGCTCAAGGACAAGGGCGTCATAACGATCGAATTTCCGCATCTCCTGCGCCTCATCGAGTCGAGCTATTTCGACACCATCTACCACGAGCACTATTCCTACCTGTCGCTGCTCGCCGTCGAGCGCCTTTTCGCGCGCCACGGACTTGCGGTGTTCGATCTCGAGGAGTTGCCGACGCACGGCGGCAGCCTGCGCATCTTTGCGGGGCACGAAGGCTCAGTCCCGCCAGCTTCGGATCGGCTCATTGAGTTCCGCGCCCGGGAGGCGGCGGCTGGCCTCGACGATCTCGCGACCTACAAGACCTTCGCCGCCAAGGTGCGGCACGCCAAGCGCGAGCTGCTCAGCTGCCTCATCGAGCTCAAGGAGAAGGGTGAGAGCATCGTCGCCTACGGGGCGGCCGCGAAAGGCAACACGCTCCTCAACTACTGCGGCATCCGCGGCGATTTCATCGACTACGCGGTCGACGCGAGCCCGCACAAGCAAGGGCTGCTTCTCCCAGGCACCGGGATTGCCGTCTACGCCCCCGAGCGCATCTTCGAGACGAAGCCCAACTATGTGCTGATCTTGCCCTGGAACCTCAAGGACGAGATCATCGCGCAAACGGAAGGCATCCGCGCCTGGGGCGGGCGCTTCATCATTCCGCTTCCCGAGCCCAAGATCATCGCATGACATCATGCTGATCATCTCGCCATCGGCCCGCGTCTCGCCCCTCGCCGACATCGAGGACTCGACGCGCGGGACGAAGATCGTCGTCGGCGACGGAGCGGTGATCGATGCGTTCGTCAAGATCAAGCCAGCGGGCGGGGCGGGCGATGTCGTCATCGGGCCAGGCTCGTTCATCAACTCGGGATGCGTGCTCTACACAGGCCACGGGATAAAGATCGGCGCCAACGTTCTCATTGCGGCGAACTGCACGCTCGCGCCGACGAACCACGAGATACGCGACCGCAACCGGCTCATCCGCGAGCAGGGGTTCAGCCCGAGCCGGGGCGGGATCGTGATCGAGGACGACGTCTGGATCGGCGCCAACTCGGTCATACTGGACGGCGCCATCTTGAGACGGGGCGCGGTCGTCGGCGCGGGCTCGGTCGTGCGCCATGAGCTTCCCGAGTACTCGATCAGCGTCGGTGCGCCGGCGAGGACCATTGCATGGCGGGAATGACCGCCAGCGTCTTCGGCGCGCAGGGCTTCGTCGGGCGCAATCTCGTGCGACATCTCACGGGCCGGGGCTATGACGTTCGCCCGTTCGGGCGCGGCGACGAGGGCTGGCGTGGGCGCCATCTCGGGCACGCCTTTTATTGCATCGGCCTCACCGCTGACTTCCGCTCGCGGCCGTTCGAGACCATCGATGCCCACATTTCGGTTCTCACCGACATGCTCCGATCGGCGCGTTTTACGTCCTTCGTCTATCTCTCCTCGACACGTGTCTATGCGCGCGCGGGAACAACCGACGAGGCGGCCGTCATCCCCGTGCAGCCGGCCGAGCCCGACGACCTCTACAATATCTCGAAGCTCATGGGCGAGGCCGCCTGCCTCGGCTCCGGGCTCGCAAATGTGCGCGTGGCGCGGCTCTCGAACGTGTTCGGCGACGATCTCGGCTCGAGCAACTTTCTCAGCGCCGTCATCCGCGAGGCTATCGATACAGGGTGCGTTCGCCTCAGGACGGGCCTCGCCTCGGAGAAGGACTACGTCTCAATCGGCGACGTCGTCGCGGCGCTCGAGGCGATTGCGACGCGTGGCAGGGAGAAAATTACGAATGTCGCCTATGGGGCCAACACGACGCACGGCGAGATCATTGAGGCTCTGACCAGGGCGACGGGCGCGCGCGTCGAGGTCGAAGCCAATGCTCCGGTCGTAAGCTTTCCGCCGATTGTGACGCGGCGCCTGGATCAGCTCGCAGGTGGACAGCGGGCCGCGCTCGTACCGATGGTGAGCGCGCTTGCCGCGGCCTTCAGAGGCCGCTCAGCCAAACAATAGGCGGAGGGACAGCGGAGCCCGCTCTCAGTTCAGGTCTTCGCGCAGGCGAGGCAGCGGGAGAACGGCGATGCCTTCCTCGACCAGCTCCCTCGCCTCCTCGGTGGAGGCCTCACCATAGACGCCGCGCGCCTCGCTCTCCTCATAGTGGATCTTGCGCGCCTCCTCGGCGAAGCGCGGCCCGACATAGTCGGCCTTCTCCTCGACGGCCGCGCGCAGCTGGCGCATCAGCGCACGCACCTGCTCGGCTGCCTTAGCTTCCTTGGAGGCGCCCGGCGCGGACGCGTGATCGGTCCGCGTGGCAACGTTCGGAGCCATGATGGCCTTGGTCACGGCGAGCGAGCCGCAATGCGGGCAGCCTATGTGACCGTCCGCCGCCTGGGCATCGTAGGCGGCGCCGCTCTTGAACCAGCCCTCGAATTCATGCCCGCCATCGCAGGCGAGGCGATACTTGATCATGACGCAACCTCCGCGGCGGCCTTGCCGCCTGCGTGAACCACATCGAACGTCCTATCATGGCGCAGGGACGGCACCCGTGTCCGGACGTCCTCAACCATGGCTAATTCAACATCAGCATAGATGACGGAAGGATGAACGCCGCCCTCGGCCAGAATCTGGCCCCAGGGCGAGATAATGAGGCTATGGCCGAAGGTCTCGCGCCCGTGCTCATGGCGTCCACCCTGCGCTGCAGCAAAGACGAAGCACTGCGACTCAATGGCGCGGGCCCTCAGGAGCGTGTGCCAGTGGGCCTCGCCGGTGAGGCGGGTGAAGGCCGCCGGCACGGCCAGGAACGTGGCCCCCGCCTTGGCCATGGCGCGATAGAGCTGGGGGAAGCGCAGATCATAGCAGATCGAGAGGCCAAGCCCACCCCAGGGCAGATCCGCGACCACGGCGTGCTCCCCCGGCCCGTAGTTGCCGCTTTCACGATAGGTCTCGCCGTTGGCAAGATCGACGTCGAACATATGGATCTTGTCGTAGCGCGCGGCGACTTTGCCCTCGGGCGAGAAAAGAAACGCGCGGTTGGCGAGCTTGTCGGGGCTTGCGCGCACCACCATGGAGCCGACGTGGAGCCAGACTGCCAGCTCCTTGGCCAGGGCCGCGAAGTGCTCGACCGCGGGGTTGCCCGCCTCCGGCAACGCCGCAGCGAACAGGCGCTCGCGCTCGAGCTCCATCAGCGTCGTCACCTCGGGTGTCTGGACGTAGCGAGCGCCGCCGCCGGCTGCCTCGCGAATGAGCATGGTCGCGTCATGAATGTTGCGCTCGACATCGCGTCCGGAGCACATCTGCACGAGGGCGGCGCGGAAACTCGACGGGGAATTTGAACTCGTCATCGTTCACTCAGGCCAAGCTTGGTCTAGCCCGCCGTGCAAAGCAACGAGTCGAGCTTGCCGGCGCGATCGAGACACATGAGATCGTCGCAGCCGCCGACATGATGCTCTCCGATCCAGATCTGAGGGACCGTGTTGCGCCCGCCCGCCTTGGCACGCATCTCGGCGCGCAATGCCGCCTGGCCCGTGACGTCGACCTCCTCGAAGAGGACGCACTTCGCTCGCAGGAGCTCCTTGGCCATATGGCAGTAGGGGCAAAGTGAGGTCGTGTAGATCCTGACGGTCGGCATAGCTCCGGACAGTCCTCAAGGGCCGGCTGATCCAGGCGCCAAGGTAACGCTTCATTGCGGCGAGGCAAGGGGATCGGCGCCCCGGATCACAGGCTTTCATCGGGATTTCGGCGGTTCAGGCGGGGATGAGTGCCATATCCGCGACAATCGCCAGGGCTAGAACGTCGACGCGGTCCGCCCCGGCGCGCTTGAGAGCGGCAGCGCAGGCGCCGACGGTCGCACCCGTGGTCACGACGTCGTCCACGAGCAGGACGCTCTTGCCACGTATTACCGGAACCTGCGACGGCGGCACGGAAAACGCGCCGGATACATTGTCGCGCCTCTGCAATCGCGTCAGGCCGACCTGGGCGCGGGTCGCGCGGGTCCGCTCGAGAACCATCGGCTCGTAGGCCAATCCGGTCCGGGCTGCGATCTCGCGGGCCAGGATCGCGGCCTGATTGAAACGGCGCATGAGGAGCCGCCAGCGGCCGAGGGGGACCGGCACGACGATGTCCGCCGCGCGAATGAGCTGCGACCCCGCCTCGGTGAGCCAGCGGCCGAACAGGCGGCGCACGTCGTGGCGATCATGGAATTTCAGGTCATGGATCAGGTCGCGCATGACGCCCGCATAGCAGGCGACGGCGCGTGCGCGGTCATAAGCAGGAGGATCGGCGGTCGCTGCCGCGGAGACCATGTTGCCGCCGGTGTCGAACGGCATCGGCAGGCCCAGGCGATCACACAGCGGCGACCGGATAAACTCGATGCTGCGCCAGCATTCCGGGCAGACCGAGTCGTGGGCGGCAAGGGGTGTGCGGCAGGCAAGGCACGAGGGCGGGAGAATGAGGTCGGAGGCCGCCTCGAGCCCGCGGCGGAAAAGCCGGCCCGCCGTCGAGGCAGCGCCCGCCGGCTGCTCATGGCTTGGCGCATTTGCCGCGTCGCGCTCGGTCATGCCTCTCATTCCTCCGCCCGCCATGGTAGCTTCTCTCTCTCGGTGAGGCGAGCGCGATGGCGCACCTCGGCAGATGTCCGGCTGGCGATGAGCGCACCAAAGATTTTCGATCGTGATCTTCTCGTGCGCCGGCGCGACCGAGCGGCGCGCGGAGGCGGTGCGCCCGATTTCCTGTTGCGGCGCGTCGCCGACGACATTGCCGAGCGGATCGAGATCGTGGCGCGCGCTTTTCCGGTGGCGCTCAATCTGGGTGCACAGCAGGGGCTTCTCAGCCGCCGCATCCGAAGCCTGAAGAATGTCGGGACGGTTATCGACGCGGAACGCTCGCCGCGGCTGCTCGCGCTCTGCGACGGGCCCTGCGTGCTCGCCGACGAGGAAGCGCTTCCGTTTGCGCCGGCGTCCCTCGATCTCGTCGTCTCCGGGCTCACTCTTCAGCTCGTCAACGATCTGCCGGGGGCGCTCGTGCAGATCCGCCGTGCGCTGAGACCCGACGGGCTTCTGCTCGCCGCCCTGCTCGGCGGGGCGACGCTCGCAGAGCTGCGCGAAGCCTGGATCCTGGCCGAGGACGAGATCGCGGGCGGGGCTTCGCCGCGCGTCGCGCCGTTCGCGGACGTGCGCGATCTCGGTGCTCTTCTCCAGCGCGCGGGCTTCGCGCTTCCGGTCGTCGATGCCGACACGGTCACCGTGACCTATGCTTCTCCGATCGCGCTCATGCGCGACATCAAGGCCATGGGCGCCAGCAACATGCTCGCCGACCGCAGCCGCAGACCGGTCACGCGCGATCTCATCTCGCGCGCTTGCGACATCTACGCGGAGCGCTTCGCGCGCGCCGACGGGCGCATACCGGCAACGTTCGAGATCCTGACGCTCACCGCATGGGCTCCGCACGAGAGCCAGCAGAAGCCGCTCAGGCCAGGCTCGGCGGAAGCGCGCCTCGCCGATGCGCTTGGCGTGACGGAGCGAAAGCTCGATAGGTGAATCGCATTTCAGCCTCATGGTGAGCCTGTCGAACCATGAGGCTGGCGGCGGTGACTGTTCCCTCGTCCCCGTATCAAGTCCGGGGCAGGCTCTTCGATAAGCTCAGGATGAGGGAACTGAACTCCGCCCGCTCTGTCGCCCTAGGGTCGGTGCGTCAGCGTCCGCGAGACTGCGTCTTTCCAGGCGGAGAGCATTTTGGCGCGGGTTGCGGCGTCCATGGCAGGCGTGAATCGCCGGTCGAGCGCCCAGACCTTGGCGAAGTCGGCGGGCGGCGGATAGAAGCCGCAATGATGCCCCGCTAGGTAGGCGGCTCCCAGCGCCGTCGTCTCGAGTACCGAGGGGCGGTCAACAGGCGCATCGAGGATGTCCGCGAGGCGCTGCATGGTCCAGTCGGATGCCGCCATACCGCCGTCGACGCGCAACACCGTTCCCGTCGCGGACGGCCAGTCCTTGCGCATGGCGCCGAGGAGATCGTGGGTCTGAAAGCACACGGCCTCGAGCGCGGCGCGCGCGAGCTCGTTGGGTCCCGTATTGCGGGTCAGGCCGAAAATCGCACCGCGGCAGTCGGAATCCCAGTGCGGTGCGCCGAGGCCGACGAACGCCGGCACAAGGATCACGTCCTGCTCGCTGTCTGCTGCTGCGGCCATGGGGCCCGCGGCGGCGGAATTGGGAATGACCTTCAAGCCGTCACGCAGCCATTGCACGGCGGCGCCGGCAATGAAGATCGCGCCCTCGAGGGCGTAGGTGCGCTTGCCGTCAAGCTGATAGGCAATGGTCGTCAAGAGTTTGCTCTTTGAGACCATCGCATCGGTCCCGGTATTGAGAAGCGCAAAGCATCCCGTGCCGTAGGTGGCCTTCATCATGCCGGGCTCGAAGCAGGCCTGCCCGATGGTTGCCGCCTGCTGGTCGCCGGCAATCCCCGCGATGGGCACGGGCGCACCCAGGATCTCAGAGTCCGTCTCACCAAATTGCGCCGCGCAGTCGCGCACCTCGGGCAGGAGCGCGCGCGGCACGCGGAAGAGATCGAGCAGCCCCGCATCCCATCGACCCGTGTGGATGTCGAGAAGCGAGGTCCGGCTGGCGTTGGTGGCATCCGTCGCGTGGACGCGACCGCCCGTCAGGCGCCAGAGCAGGAAGCTGTCGACGGTGCCGAAGGCGAGCGATCCGTTCTCGGCGGCGGCGCGGGCGCCGGCCACGGAATCGAGGATCCAGGCGATCTTTGTCGCTGAGAAATAGGGATCGAGCTCGAGGCCGGTCTTGACCCGGACCGCCCGATCGTGTCCGGCCTCCTTCAACTCACGGCAAACGCCCGCGGTGCGGCGGTCCTGCCAGACGATGGCATTGTGAATCGCGCGCCCGGTCGCTCGATCCCAAACGACGGTCGTCTCGCGTTGGTTGGTGATGCCGATCGCGGCAATCTCGCGCGCCGTTGTGCCAGCGTTTGCCAATGCACCACGCGCGGTTGCGACTACGGTGCTCCAAATTTCCTCGGCGTCGTGTTCGACCCAACCCGAGCGCGGGTAATGTTGCGCAAACTCCTGCTGTGCGAGGCCGGCGACCGAAAAATCCCGACGGAAAAGAACAGCCCGGCTCGAGGTCGTACCCTGGTCGATCGCCAGAACATAGCCAGGCATGCGCTCCCTCCCACTCGAGCCCGCTGCGGGGCTCAAGTTTGGCCGGTTTCACACGCTGGGGAAAGCGCCTCGCTGGGCCGGCGCAAGGCCCGTGCGCTACGGCTGTCGCATGAAAAGCGGCGCGAGATCCTTGAACTTGCGCAGCGACTTCACTCTGGCGCTGTCCAAATCGAGCGGCGGCTCGAATTTTACGCCCACGCTCTTGAGCTCGCGGCGCATCACGACCGCCTCGCGAAGAGAATGATCCGCCTTGCGATACAGCAAGAAGGACTTGGGCAGGCTGGCAACGCTGTTGACGAGCAAGCGCGCACCCGTCGCGGAGAGGTCCAGCATGACGCAGCTTTCGACCTTGCCCTGCGCCTCGAGGATGATCTTGCCGACCTCCTTGACATTGCGCCGCGGTGACTGGCGTTTCTCGGCCATGCGTTTTGTTCCGATAAGACAACGATTACATGACGTTATACTCTGCGTTTCGACTAATCGTATACTGAATATTGCTCAGTGTGCAGTGGCATCAGCAGACGGATAATCAAACCCAACATGGCGCGGCCTCAACCTTCGACCGAAGCGCGAGAAAGCGTTCGACCGCAAGAAGGAGATGGCATCTCGCTTCACAGAGAAAGCGTGTGCGGCTCGTGGTCACTTTCGCGTCGCAGATCGGGACGTGCAGGCGAGCGGATTTAGGAAAAATTACGCATTCGCGCGTATTCATTCTTTCGATACGAGCGCCAGGGCCATCGACACCGAACGTGGCGGGCGCGGCACACCCGGACAAATTCTGTCCGGTGACAATCCCAGCCCGCAGGATGCGCACCTCAGCGGGATGTGAGGACATCCATGACCCATGACCGGTTCGACGTTGTAGGCATCGGCGATGCGATGGTCGACATCATCGCCCAATGCAATCCCGACTTCCTCGCTCAGTATGACCTGAAGCTCGAGGAGGTGAGGGCAATCGACGACAAGCTTTCGGCCAAGCTTCAGTCCGAGATTTCCAATCCGAAGCGTCAAGCCGCCGGGGCAGCGGTGAACACGCTGGTCGGCGTGAGGTCGCTCGGCGGACGCGCGGCGATGATCGGGATCATCGCCGATGACGAGCTGGGGCAATTGTTCGAGAGCGATCTTGCATCTGCGAACGTGCAGTTTCATAGGGCTAGTCGCAGGGCCACAGCGCCGACGTCTCACAATATCGTGCTCGTCACGCCGGACGGGCGGCGCACGATCGGCACCCACATCGGCTGCGGCGGCGGACTCACGCCATCTGACCTCGATGCGGACCTCATCAGGTCGGCGCGAATCACCTACCTTGAGGGCTACCTGCTCGCGAGCGAGAAGACGCGATCGTCGCTGCATGAGGCGTTGAGAATAGCAAAGTCCGCGGACCGGATGGTCGCCCTCGGGCTGTCGCATCGCAGCATCGTCGGCAAGTACCGGCGCGAAGCGCTCGAGCTGATCCGAAGCGGTGTCGACATCCTTCTCGGCAACGAAGCGGAGATCACGTCACTCTACGAGACGACGGCCTTCGGCGAAGCGGCTCATCGCGCGGCACAGGACGCCGACATCGTGGCGCTGACACGTGGACGGCGAGGCTCGTATGTCGTCTCGGCCTCACGCGGGATTCACGCCTCGGTCGAGCCGTGCGCGCGCATCGTCGATATTACCGGTGCCGGCGATCTCTTCGCGGCAGGATTCCTCATGGGGCTCTCGGAGAAAAATTCGATGGAGCTCGCGGCGCGGCTGGGCAATGTTGCGGCTGTGGCCATCATCCAGCAGCTCGGCGCGCGGCCCGAGAAGCCGCTTGCTGCCTTGGCGCGCTCAAAGGGATTGCTTGCTCCTCCGCGGCCCGAATACTCGGAGCAAGAGCTCTTCTGCTGAGGCCGTGCGCCGGGCCCTGCCGGTGCAATAGCACGTCGAGAACTTTGCCGCGGCGAGCTCTGCTATGCTTTTCTGAATTCGGCGCTGCACCAAGCATTGCGCACTCGTCGCCGCCCCTCAATAATGGGCGCAAACACGCGCCGGCCTTGCCCTCGCAAGCGAAATGGCGGACGAGGGGAGGAAGGGCAAATGAACGCAGAGGCGTCCGCGCTCATCGAGAAGGTGCAGCGCGACCCGGAGTTTCGTGCGCTGGTCAGACGCAGGTCGGCCTTCGCATGGGGTCTATCGGCACTGATGGCGGCGATCTACTTCGGCTTCATCCTTGTCGTCGCGTTTGCGCCGGGCCTGCTCGGAACCCCGATTGCGGGCGGCGTCACGACAATCGGCATCCCGCTCGGGCTCGGCGTAATCCTCGCTGCTTTCGTGCTCACGGGTCTCTACGTGCGACGCGCCAACTCCGAGTTCGACGCCATGACGCGGGCGATCGTCGAGAGGGCCAGGTAGTGCCCAACCCAGCCCAGACGCTCAATGTCGAAGCCATCGTCATGTTCCTCGCCTTCGTGGCGGCGACGCTCGTCATCACGAAGTGGGCCGCGAGCCGCACACGCTCGGCCGCCGACTTCTATGCCGCGGGCGGGAGCATCACTGGCTTCCAGAACGGTCTCGCGATCGCCGGCGACTACATGTCTGCCGCATCGTTCCTCGGCATCTCGGGCCTCGTGTTCTCGTCCGGTTTCGACGGCCTCATCTATTCGGTAGGCTGGCTCGTCGGCTGGCCGATCGTGCTATTCCTCATCGCGGAGCGCTTGCGCAACCTCGGCCGCTACACATTCGCCGACGTGGCCGCGTTCCGTCTCGAGGCGCGTCCGATCCGCACGCTGTCGGCGGTGGGCACGCTGGCAGTCGTCGCCTTCTATCTCATCGCGCAGATGGTCGGCGCCGGAAAATTGATCGAGCTCCTGTTCGGTCTGCCCTATCTCTACGCCGAGATCCTGGTCGGCGCGCTCATGGTGACTTATGTCGCCTTCGGCGGCATGGTGGCGACGACGTGGGTGCAGATCATCAAGGCGTGCCTGCTGCTCGGCGGGGCGACCTTCATGGCGGCCATGGTGCTCGTGCACTTCAGCTTCTCGACGGAGGCGATGTTTCGCGCGGCAACGGAGGTTCACCCCGGCGGGATCTCGATCATGGCGCCGGGCAAGCTCGTCGCCGATCCCATCTCGGCGGTGTCGCTGGGGCTTGCGCTGATGTTCGGCACCGCGGGGCTGCCGCATATCCTCATGCGCTTCTTCACGGTGCGCGATGCGCGGGCGGCGCGCAAGTCGGTGTTCTTCGCGACCGGCTTCATCGGCTACTTCTATATCCTTACCTTCATCATCGGCTTCGGCGCCATCACGCTGCTCATGAGCGATCCCGCCTATTTCAAAGCCGGCGCCGACGGGGTAATCGACAAAGTGGGCGGATTGCTGGGCGGCAGCAACATGGCCGCCGTGCATCTCGCCAATGCCGTCGGAGGGTCGTTGTTCCTCGGCTTCATCTCGGCGGTGGCATTCGCGACCATTCTCGCGGTCGTCGCGGGCCTCACTCTCGCGGGGGCTTCCGCCGTGAGCCACGACCTCTATGCCAACGTGTTCGCCAAGGACCGCGTCTCGGAGCATACGGAGGTGCGGCTATCAAAGATCGCGGCGGTCGCGATCGGCGTGGTCGCGATCCTACTCGGCTACGTGTTCGAAAAGCAGAACGTCGCGTTCATGGTGGGGCTCGCGTTCGCGGTCGCGGCGAGCTGCAATTTTCCGGTGCTGCTGATGAGCGTGTTCTGGAGAGAGACGACGACGCGCGGGGCGCTGATCGGCGGCTTTCTCGGTCTCGCGTCGGCGGTCGGGATGGTGATCCTGAGCCCGGCGGTGTGGGTCAAGACATTCGGGTTTCCTGCCGCGCTCTTTCCCTACGACAACCCCGCCCTGTTCTCGATGAGCGCAGCCTTTCTCGGCATCTACCTCTTCTCGAAGCTCGACCGAAGCGCTCGGGCAGGCCGGGAGCGCGCAGCATTCGAGGCGCAGTTCGTGCGCTCCGAGACCGGCATCGGGGCCGTCGGCGCAAGTGCGCACTGAGTGACGGCGAGGTCCGCCAGCGCTCTGATGTGTCGCGTGTGACAGCGCTGGCCGGCGCTATGCCCCAGTGTTCGCACGAACTCATTTGCAGAGGGAATCGACCGATGCCGACATCCGCAAGCCTCGAGGACGTGCACGCGCCGCAGCTCATTGCCCGTGCACAGCAGGGCGGCGCCCTTCGCGCACCGGCCGACATCCTCGAAGCGCTGATGGAAGCTTTGACCAGTGGCGAACGCTATCGCCTCATCGAGCGCGACGGCGAGCTCCATCTCATCGCGCAGTCCTGACTGGATTTCGTGGGGCTTCAGATCCCGCCGGGAGGAAGAGCGGCGATCTCGGCATCCAAGACGTTGCGCAACTGGAGAAGTGCGGCCTTCTGGACGGCCTCGATATCCATCGTGCCCTTGACGGGAACCTCGACCTTGCATTCAAGCCATTGCCGCGACGAGCCGGGCGTCGGGTCGTCGCCGATGAACATATGGACGCGCATTGCCTTGGACGCACCCTCGAGCTCCACATGGTGCAACTTCATAGCTCGGTCCTCGATACTCAACGAACCCGCGCATGCCGAATATAGTCGCGATTGGGCGGAGTTGCGACGTCGCGGCAAGCGCGAGCGGTGAGAGAATCTAGGTGATGAGCGGTGTTAAATTCAATGGCTCGCCTGTTTAGCCAAGCAGATCGCGCAGCCAGGGAATCAGCGGTGCATCAGCCGGGGGCATGGGGTAATCGGCGAGCCGCGTCGTACGAACCCATTTGATCTCCTGGCCCTCGATCGGCGTGACGTCCCCCTCCCAGTTGCGGCACAGGAAGAGGGGCATCAACAAGTGAAAGTCTGGGTAGGCGTGGCTCGCGAAGGTAAACGGCGCGAGGCAGGTCTCGCAGACATCGATCGCCAGCTCCTCCCTGAGCTCGCGGCGAAGCGCCTCCTCCGGCGTCTCTCCGGGGCCCACCTTGCCGCCCGGAAACTCCCACAAGCCCGCCATGGGCTTTCCTTCAGGGCGCATGGCGATCAGCACGCGGTTGTCGACGTCGACGAGCGCCGCCGCAGCCACCAGGAGTATGGGCTTCGTCATGATTTGATTTCGAACTTGTCCGCCCCGCATCGGGCCCTATAGGAAAGCCCATGGGATCTACCATTCTCGCGCTTGGACACTATGCGCCCGAGCGACGCGTGACAAATGCCGAGATCGAGGTGCGCCTCGGTCTCGAGGCCGGCTGGATCGAACGGCGCACCGGCATCCGGGAGCGCCGGTTCGCCGCCGACGGCGAGGCGCTTTCGGATATCGCCGTCAAGGCCGGTGAGATGGCGCTCGCACGGGCCGGATTCGATGCAGCACGCATTGGGCTTCTGATCCTTGCCACCTCGACGCCCGACCACCTATTGCCGCCATCGGCGCCGCTCGTCGCGCACCGGCTCGGATTGGGCGGGGCGGGAGCGATCGACATGGCGGGTGCCTGCTCAGGCTTTCTCTATGCGCTGGCGCTCGCGGACGGATTCGTGCGCACACAGGCGAGACCGGTGCTCGTCATTGCCGCAAACATCCTTTCGCGGCGCATTAACTTCGGCGAGCGCGGAAGCGCGATCCTGTTCGCGGATGCGGCGGGCGCGGCGCTCATCGCGCCGTCGGAGCGCAAAGGGACGGGCGTGCTCGGTGTCGAGCTCTGCTCTGACGGGTCGGGCTACGACCTGATCCGTATTCCGGCGGGTGGAAGCCGAAGGCCATTCGGACCGGATCTCGCAGCCACCGACGTTCTCATGGAGATCAAGGACGGCAAGGTCGTGTTCGCCAAGGCGGTGAAGATGATGGCGGAGGCATCCGAACGCGCGCTCGAGCGAGCGGGCCTCTCGGTCGCGGACATTGGCCATTGGATTCCGCATCAAGCGAATTCGCGCATGATCGCCGCTACGCAGGAGAAGCTCGCGATCAGCGACGACAAGGTCGTCTCGAGCGTCGCGCTCTATGGCAACAGCTCGGCGGCGACGATCCCGTTCACGATGTCGCTCACATGCGAGGAGCGCGCCTACAAGGCCGGCGACCACATTCTTATGTGTGCGGCGGGTGCCGGCCTCACGGGCGGCGCTCTGGTGTTCAGGCTCTGAATGAGCGTTGCTTGCTAGTTCGGGCGCGTCTGACCGGCCGTACCGGAAATGCTCCGTTGTGCAATTGAGCGCGGTGCGGGCCGCGGGGGCAAGAGCGACGGCATCGGGTTCGCCTTGGCGTGAGCCGCGAGATCGTTGAGCAGCACATCGAGGAGCGGCGCGGCGACCTGCGCCGCATGTAGGCTCGTGCCCCAGGGCTCGTTCGCCGAGCCGGTGCCGATCAGCACGACGTAGGAATATGCGGCCCCGTTCGCGAACTGGATGGCGCCCGTGGTCCAGACATCGACCGTCGCATTGCGATCGGCCGCGACCTGCGTCCCAGTCTTGGCGAAGTGGAGGCGCACGTCAGCTCGCCGACCGGCGCACCAGCGCGACAGGCTTTTCAATGTGCCGGCCGGAGCACCACCCGCCGTGTAGCAGAGCGGAGCCGAGAGCAAAGCCTTGAGAAGAGGCGCCGCGGCGCGGCGGATGACCTTGTTCGGAATGATGCCGGGGGGCTGGGCCGTGACCGAGCGTTCGAGCGACTCGAGGCTCGTATAGTCGTAGCGGCTGACGAGCGTCGGCTGCCTCACGGGAACGGCACCACGCCCGATGAGGGAAGCAAGCACGACCGCCGACATCTGATGCACGCGCCGCGGCGCGCCCGAGATCTGCCCGAGCACCGCGGCGGTCGACGGCGGCGTGTCGCCGGGCGGCATGTTGAAGCCGAAGGCATCGATAAGACCCCTTATCCGCGCCTGCCCGGCAAGGGCCGCTCGGTTCAAGAGCGGCGCATTGAGAGAGCAGGCGAAGGCGACGATGGCGCGCCGTCCATGGCGCCCGGTGCCCTTGGCGCAGCTCTCGAGCCCGCGCTCGGGCGCCTCGCTGTCGAAGTAGAGCGAATTGCTCGAGTCCTTGCCGCCGTTGGCGATGGCAATGGCGACGATCATCTTGCCCGTCGAGGCGATCATGCGCGGATCACGCGCGGGCTCGTAGAAGCCGGTCGCGGCATTGCGCGCCGCGGGCGAGCCGAAGTAGGCGGCCGTCTCTCCCGCCTCATAGTAGCGCACGATCTCGCCCTTGGCGTTGGCGGCGACGACGATGATGTTTGGCGTTCTCACGTCTGCGCTCGCCTTCGCGGGATCGAGCGTGAAGCCCGGCGTCTTGCGATCGCGCAGGGTTGCGTCGATGCGCGCGAGCTCGCTCTTGATCCTTTCATCGAAGGCCAGATTTTCGGCAGCTTCGAACGTTGCTGTTATCCCGCGCACATGCTCGCGCCAGCCGAAGCCATAGGCGTGCTTCATCTCCTCGCGGAGCCCGAAACGCGCCGACGGCATCAACACCTTGGCGCGGATCTCCGGATTGGCCTCGGCACGGTGGGCGGCCGAGGGTGCATAGCGCTCCAGGGCCGCCTCGAGCCGGGGCCTCACCTTCGGATCTGGCGGACCGCCGGCGAGCTGGATCAGCTCGAACAGCACCTGCTTCTTCTCTGCCTCATCCGTGAGAAGTTTCTCGGCACACAGGCGCGCGCGCACCTCCGTGATGTAGCGCCAGCGATCGAGACGCACAGCGTTGAGCCTGTCGCTGCCCTCGAGCACGATGATCGGCTTGTTCACGGCGGAGGCGAGCACGAACTGCTCGGCGATCGAAAGGTCGCTTGCCTCCTTGCCGAAGATGACGCGGCTCGTGACCTCGATGCCATGCAGCGGCGTGCCGCCGGTGCGCTGTGCGAGCCAGAGGTGATTGGCGGTCCATTGCTTCAGGCGCGTCGCGTCGCCGCCTCTGGTCAGCTCGCGATAGATGACGGGGGCGAGCCACCACTCGGTGATCTTGCGCCTGAGCTTGGTGAAGCCCCCCTCATTGCTGTGTGGGGGCGTCTTGTAGATGACGCGTGCGAGTTGCATGGGCAGCGTCGATCCGCCGACGCCGAGACCGGGCCTCCCCAGCGCGAGCGAGCGCTCGAGCGTCGAGTAGGGGATCTTCAGCACGCCAAGCAGGTCTATGCCGAAGGGATTGAGCAGGCCGCCCAGGTAGCGGTCCTCCTGGTAGACGAGGCATTGCCAGTAGTGCTCGGGGACGTCGCGGACGGGGATCGACTTGTGATCGGGATTGGCCGTGTAGTCGGCGAGCTCGATCGCGGCGTCGGTGAAATTCACGTCGCGCTGGCTGTCGAGCCGCGCATCGAAAGTGCCGACGAAGCTGCCGGTGCGATCATAGATGGCGGTCGCGAGCCAGCGCTCGGCGTCGTAGCGCAACTTGTCGCCGAGGTAGATTTGGCCGACGTAGCCGCGGATCGGGGCCACGACATAGACGAGGAGCACCGCAAACGCCACGTAGGCGATCGCCAACGTTGCGACAGGGCGCAACGGACCGAGGCGCGGGCTGAATGCCGCCGAGCTGGTCAATAGCCGCGCCAACCCGACGCCCATGCTGAGGGCAAGCTCGAAGGCGCGCGAGACGCTGCGAAGCAGGAAAAGCATCAATCCCTGGTCGGCCGTCCGCGCAGCGCCGGCATCGCCCGCAGTGGCCCAGGACAAGGCAATAGGGAGCTTTTGTGGCGGAAGGGCGAAATGCGGGTGCGCGCGCCGCGGCCTATTTCAGTTGCGAAGCGAAATCAGATGCGAGGAGGGAAATATAAAAGCGGGCGGGGAGATTATCTCCCGCGGAGTCAAAACTCGTCGCCGGCCCGGCTACAAGGATTCGTCTGCCCGCCTCGACAACACCTTCGCGCGAGCAACGTCTACCGGCCTCTCAACGATCGCTTTCGTGCCGCTCTCAATCAGAAGTTGTTGAGCAGGAGAAAGAGACCCACACCGATGACCGGCCCCAACATCGTGGCAACGACCATCATGACAAACGACTTGCCAACCATAACGCGAAACCCCGCACTACATGCTATTCCACTGATCCCGAAGACGCCCACACAGCTTCGGGTCACGCTCGGACTAGAACCCTCAAACAAATCCAGTCCGCAGATCATTTTTACACTAAAATTTTAGTTGGCTCACGAGTTATTCCAACTCTCGCCACATTTCAGTCTCGCGTGTGCGAAGGAGGTTTTGCACAGCGTCATTGGTGTGCGGCCTGTCACTTGGACCCAAAAAACGAGCTCGATTTCAATGAGATGATGATAGCCTCTTAAATCTTGCCAACAGCCGGCGTGAGTAGGCGGCCCTGCGTGGACCTGGAATAACTGGTCCACAATACTGTTGATAACTCGAGCGAGGACTTGCGCGGCCCGCGCCCTATCGCACGTCAAAAAGCTTGAGCTGGCGCTCGTCCTGGCCTTTCGTCTCGCGGGCGAGCTGCTCGATGCGATCGAAGGGCACCTGCTCGGCCTCGATCAGCGAGCGCTGCGCCTTCATGGACCGCACTAGGCCTTCCTGGACGAGGTGGAACTCGCCCACTGTCTGGCCGGGAAGGACCGCCGCCGGCTCGAGCCCGCTTTCACTCTGGAAGGCGGCCTTGAGCTTCCTCAGCGCGGTGTCCTCGCGGACGCGACCGATGAACCAGCTTGTGATCTGGTCCCTCGATTTGTAGTCGAGGTCACCGGGCGACTGGGTCGCGAGCATCAGGCCGAGACCGGCCGAGCGGGCACGCTTGAGCAAACTCTGGAGCGGCTCGGCAGTCGCCGGCTTGGCGTTGGCCGGGATGTAGAGGTCGGCCTCGTCGAACATGACGACCGCCTGGAGCTCGTCGTTCGGGTTCCTCTGGCAGAAGCGGAGCGCCTCCGACAGGAATTGCGACACCCAGAACAAGATGTTCTCGTTGTCGCCCAGGAAGCCCGTGTAGATGATCGAAAGGCGCGTGCGCCCGTCGCGGGCGAAGGGGCCGATCCCGAGCAGGCTCTCCATGGTGAGTGATTCACCGCCGCCCTCGAAGAGCGCCGAGTTGCGATGGCGGAGGCTGTCGAGCTGGGCGACGAGATCGCGGCGGATCTTGCCGGAGGGATCCATGCGCTGCGTGAGATCGGTGAGCTCGGGGTCCTCGTCCTCGAGCAGGTGGATGAGGTCGCCAAGCGTCACCTCTCGGCTGTGGCGCATGCCGAGGATGCGCAGCGCCACCGACAGCGTGCCGGACTGCTTCTGGTGCGTGGCTGAAGTCTTGAGGTGAAGCATGTCGCCCAGGGCGGCCGCCGAAAGATTGGCGAGCAACTGCTGCTCGTGGTCGGGAAGCTCGTTGATCCCGTTGGGGAGCAGCGTGATCGAGATCGGCCGGCCCGAGGCGCGGCCGGGCGTGTAGACCGCGACATCGATGGCGTCGGCGAGCTTCTCGCGCTCGCCGCGCCGCTCCGAGAATTCGTTGTCGTTGGCGCGCCAGACATCGGGGTTGGCGTAGCTGCACAGATCGCCCTTGCGGTCGATGAGGACGGCCGGAATTCCCTTCAAGAGCAGCTGCTCGATGATGCAGAGCGCGAGCGTCGTCTTGCCGGAGCCCGAGCCGCCGAGCACGGCACCGTGGCGCTTCAGCACGTTCATGTTGAGCGTGATCGGCTTGCCGCGACCGCCGACCTCACGGCCCGCGAGGATGCTCGTGCCGTTGCTCCCGCTCTCGTCGAGAATGACGGACAGCGGCAGCTCGTCGTCGTTGGCCGGCAGCGGCTCGGCGGCGGTCCCCCCAAAGGTCGCCCACGACGGGGCAGGTGCTTGCAACGCCGCGCCGTTCTCGTCGGTCGCCGCCTCTCCCGCCTCCGAAACGGCCGAAGCGTCCTTGACGAGCTTCGGCAGCGTGTAGCCCAGGAGGTCTAGGCGCAGAAGCTGGACGATCGGGATCAGGTTCGAAAGCAGCTTGGCGTTCTCGAACCAGGTCTCGAAGCCGCGATCGTTCTTATGGTGGGCGTGGAACTCGCGCACCATCATCATGCGCTCCCACTCGGGGATCGGCACCAGGATCTGGCGGCCGCCGCCGTCGCGGAACTTGCGGAAGGCCTGGGCGGTCTGGTTCTTCCTGTTCGGCGGGAAATCGGAAGCGCGCAGCATGACGCACGTCTTGCCGGCCGTCGCGGGGAGCACCTTGTCGAGCTGGCGCTTCAAGCCGCCGCCCTGGGTTGGACGGTTGCAGAGGAAGACGCGGGCGTCGCTCATCTGGCCCGACTTGTGCCGGACATGAATATCGAGCGCCGGGACGTCGTCGGCGACGTCGAGGCGCTCGACAGCGAGCGTGATCCTGCCGCCCCATTCGAGCTTTGCGAGCGCGAGCGCGGAGGCGAAGATGTCGAGCATCTCGTTCTCGTCCGAGGGGATCTCGGCCTCCGAGGCGTTCTGGAAGCGGTCCCATGCCTCGCGATAGTCGACAGGCGACACAACGGGACCTTCGCCCGTCTCGGCGCCGCTGAATATTCCGCCAAGGACGGACGCGAGCGTGGATGTCCAGGAGTGGGGGGCCTCCTCCTCGGGCTCGGGCCGCGCCTTCTCGCGCAGGCGAGTCTGGGCGTGCTCGAGAAGACGGCGCGTCGAGAGGCCGCCGAACTCCTCGAAGAAGTCGGCGCCGAAGAACTGCGCTGGATCGGGGAAGCTCAGTCCGCCGCCTTGCGTCTCGGCGATGTGCTCGAGACGGCGGGCGATGATGAGCCGGGCCTCCTCGGCAGTGCGGCTCTCGTGCAGCGCCACGGGGCCCGCCTTCTCGATGCGGTCGACGTAGGACTGGGCGAGCACGCCGCGCACCTGGCCGTAGAAGTCCTCGAGGCAGGAGATGATGATGATCGCGGTCGGCAGCCGGTTGGCGATCTGGATCAAATCGCGGGCGGCGCGCTGGAAGCGCTCCTCGGCGTCGTCGAAGAAGCGCAGGTCCTCGACCTGGTCGATCGAGAACACGAGCGCGGCGCGCTCGACCGTCCACATGAGGGTGCCGAGCGCGGTGATGATCTCGAAGGCGCGGTCCTCGCCGGTGTTGGGATCGAGGGCGGCGACGGCCTGGTGGGCGAGCGGCGTCAGCTGGCGGCCGAAGAGATACTGGCGCACGCGCTGGTCGATGCGCGGGTCGCGGCGCTCGAGATAGAGCAGCGCGCGCACGATGTTGATGTCGAGCTCGAGGTCGTGGAACTTGGGGCTTGCGACGATGTGGTCGGCAAGGCGAAGCACGAGGCGCGCGAGCTCGTCCTCGTCGAGCGATCCGTCGCGCAGCTCCTTCAGATCCTTGGCGGGCAGCGTCTCGGTGTCGCTCACGAGCCGCGCCGTCAGCCGGACGAGGCCGCTCACGCCTTCACGGTCGGGGTCGTAGGGCTTCTCGAGCGAGTGCACGAGGCGGCGCAGGTAATAGTCGGCGTAGTTGGCGATGTCCGGCGTCATCTGCGCGTAGCCGAAATACGCCTTACCTTCGCGATGCGCAGCCGTTCTCAGGGCGCGCAGGAGGTGCGTCTTGCCGGCGCCCGACTGGCCATGGAAGAGGAGAATGCGCGATTGCGAGCTCGCGCCCTGGCCGGCGGTGACGGCGGCAAGCAACTCCTGGAACTTGCGGCGCGCCTTCAAGTGCACCTCGGCGACGTCGACGGGGTCGGCCCGCCAAATGTCGTCCTCCCAGGTGATGCTTTGCTCAAAGGCTTGAGAAAGCTTGTCCGGCGCAATGGCGTCCGCGGCATCTTGATGAATCAATCGATGATCTCCAACAACGCCAACGGGTGAGCTTGGGACTAGTCTTCGACGCGCACGAAATGCCAGACGGTATTCTTGTAGAGCACCGCGGAATTTTCGATCTCGGTGATGTTCTTCTTGTCCTTGAGATCGGCGTTCGCGAGCACGATGGCGCCCAAGCGGTGGGCCTCGGCAAGCATGCACTTGAACTCGATCTCGGACAGGCTCCAGTGCGGCTCGGTCGACCGAATCGCTTGCCAGACATGCGAGATATACGCCTTGCGGCTTCCTGGCCAGCCCTCGGCGCGCGCTCCGGCGGCCACTTTCACGGCGCGCGAAAACTCGCCGAGATCGGGTCGCGCGGGCTTGGGCGGCGTGAGCGCTGTCGGACCGCGGTCGTTCGCAGCCGCTGGCACAGCGGCCGGCATATCGGGCATCAGCAATGGCGAAGCGCGGCTTGCTTCTGCAGTCCTGGCCTCGAGCGCGCTCGTGCCGAGCTTGCGCAGGATCGCCTTGCGCAATCCTTCGAGATCGGTGTCGACAGTGCCTGTGTGCTCGGCGGCGAGCGCCGCGATCAGCTTGGCGTCGGTCGCAAAGGCACGCGGATTTTGCGAGAGCTGCCCCGCGAGCAGGCGCCCCGCCTTGGCGGAAAGCGCCGAGCCCTTGCCGAAGCCTGCCTTGATCCGGTTGCCGAAGGCGCGCTCGAGCGCGATCACGGCAAGCTGGGCACGCAGCTTGGCGGGCGGCGGGTTCTTCTTCAGCGGCAGACCGAAGGCTTTCTGCACGATGGTCGCGCGCAGCCCCTCGATGCGGGCCAGGGGTTTCAGGCGCGCAAGGGTTTCCTTCTCGAGGCCGAGTCCCTTGGCAACGAGAAGGAGGTCGCGCACCTCAGGCCAGGAAGCGTCGGGCAGGCTCTTTTGACCGAGGAAGCGCGCGGCTGCGGAGGAACCAGTGGCATTCGCCGTGAGCAGGTTGGCGGATTCCGCAACACTGTTCGTGGCGACGAGCTGGCCGATCTCCTTCTCGGCGAGCCGGCGCCACTCCTGCGGGGAAAGCTTGTGCGTGAAGAGGGGGGCGAGATCCGCCGCCACCGCGGTGCGAGTTGCGCCACCAACCGCGGCGACGCGCGCAAGGATGAGGACGCCTACAGAGGACGCTTCGGCACTGCGCTTGCGCGTGAGAGTCGCCCCGCCGCCAACCGCCGACATGCACGCGCCTCCCTGGTTGGAAATCTGCACCCCTCGAAAGCATGGGCCTTCTCAGGGATTCTCGTTGCAAGCCGTACGCGCGAATCACCGGCTGATGGACGATCATCTTGTTAGAGTCGGCAGCCGCTTCCAAGGGGTTCGCCTGGTGTGAGCGGCCTTTTTCGGGGTTGCTATGGCAATCGGACCCGAATGGCTCTCGGGGGCCCCGTGAACCTCAAGCATGAAGTTCTGCATGCAAAGGCCGGGTTTCGCCGCAGGCCGGTCAAAATGGCGACACCTTCGTCGGACCAAATGGTTAGCGACGCCTCGGGGAGGACCTGGACCACTGCGAACGGCAAAGTTGCCGGCGTTTCAGTGAGGTGGTCGCGGATCGAGAGGTTTCAGTCCTTTCATCATTAACGGTGGGTTAAGGGGTCCATGCGAAGGTCGCGATCTGTACCGCGCGTCATTTGGCGGGAGTTTGAGGAAATGTATCGCGTCACCCTAGCGGCCGCACTTGCGGTCACGCTCACGGGTTGCAGTCTCGGGTCGGTCGGAATCTCGTCGGGATTTGCCGAGGCCCCAGCGACGGCATCCGTCGATGCCTCATCATCGTTCGCTTCCAAAGACAGCAGCGCCGGAAGTGCATTCAGCGGCGCAGCGAAGGCCGAACGCGCGCAGTACACTGCGGCCGGCACAAAGGTCGCGGCACTGCCCGACAAAGCACCTTCAGGAACATTCGAGAAAGCGCCCGCGGGTGCGCTCCAGGATCGCGACTACTCCGGCACGTCGCTCAATGCGGAGATGGCGCGCGACCTCATCAATCAATATCGCCGCGAGAAGGGCCTAAAGCCCCTGAAGCTCAATCCCGCGCTCACGGAAGCGGCGAAAGAGCACTCGCGCGATCTCGCGAAGTGGGACCGCATCTCGCATTACGGCTCGGACGGCTCTAATCCGTGGGATCGCGTGAAGCGCGCGGGCTACAAGGCCAAGCTCGCGGCCGAGAACGTCGGCACGGGCCAGGTCAACTTCGATGAAGTCTTGAGGGGCTGGAAGGAAAGCGCCGGCCACAACAAGAACCTTCTGTTGGGCGACGCGCAGGAAATGGGCCTGGCGCTGGTCCAGGACCCCAAGACCGAGTTCAAGTCGTTCTGGACGCTGGTGATCGGCGCTTCGATGTGAGGCGCGTGGCGTGTACCGCCACGGTTCGAGGTTTCCGCGCCCTATCAGCAATTCCGAGCCGCCGCGCAGCCACGGCGATCTTGCCACCCTTCATCCCCGGATCAGGTCCGGGGCAGGCTCTTCGACGAGGCCAGGATGAAGGGCTTAGCGGATCGCCGCTGGAATTCCGACAGCTTCATGGTGAGCCTGTCGAACCATAAGCCTGCCGCCCGACGCTCCTTTACTGCCGAATTGACGCGGCGAGACAGAGTCAGGGCTCGTGGGGTCAGGGGTCGCGCGCTGCGGCGTTCTTGGGGACCGTCTCTTCTTTCTCGTCTTTCTCGGCGCTCGCGCTCGCATCAGGCGACAGCGCGAACTCGAGCAGGACGGTGCGCTGCAGAAACGTGTTGAAGTTGTCATCCGAGATCATGGTGATCAGCAGCTCGCCCTCCGGCCCCTCGCGGACGGATAGGCTCTCCATATTGTCGATCTCGTAGGCCATATCGGCCTCGATGAGGACCTCGCCTTTCGTGACCGCTCCCGGCGCCACGGCGGCAGGCTCGAGCCGGCGCAGGCGCATCTTGACGCCTTCGCTCCAGGTGAAGCTGCGCTCGAGCAAGAGAAGTCCGCCGTCGGCGAGCGCCGCCGCGTCGGTGATTTGGAACACGCCGGTATCGGTGACGGTGAAGGGCATCGGCTCGGCGCCGATCCAGATCCAGCCCGTGTGGTTCGCGCGGCCGCGCAAGCGGTGCTCGGCGAAGGCGACAACCGCGCCCTTGAGCGGGCCGTCTCGGAGCACGGTCACGGCCTCGACGCCGTCGCTCGAAGCGCGCCGCAACTCGGGGGGCATCTTGAGATAGGCGAGCGGGGGGCCGATTTCTCCGTCGGCGAGCGCGAAGCGCCCGATGCGATTGTTCTTCTCGAAAGAGATCAGGACATTCCCGGCCGACAGCGTGCCCTCCGCCACGGCAAGGGACTCGGAATCGCGATCGCGATCGCGCACGAGAGGTTTGTTGCCGCGCGCCTTGAGCGGTCCGATCCTGGCATGCGTCAAGCCGGTGGGGCGGGCTTTCGCGTCGCGTGCGATGTCTGCGGTCATCCAGGTGCCGGCGTCCGAAATGGCAAGGAGACTGTCGCCGCTCGGGTCGAGCGCCAGGCCCGACCAGCCGCCGAAGCTCGACGACGGAGAGGTCAGCACGATGCCGCCGCGCCAGTCGAGCCTTCCGTAGCGGGAGCGTGTTGTGCCATTCTTCTCGAAGGAAGCGATCGGGCGCGCGGAGACCTCGATCGCTTGCACTTTGAGCCCCGCCGTCTCGGGCTTGCCTTGGGCGAGCGCAAAGCCGCTCAAGGCGGCGATGGCAACGGCGAAGGCAATCAGCCGTCGCTTGCGGCCGCGTGCGGCGCGGAACGACCTGTCGATCGCATTGATGAACCCCGTGTGCACGCGCGGCGGCTCCTTCAGTTGAGGGTCGAGCGAGCGCCCGGCGCCCTGCCTTTGGCGCGCGGGCGCGCCTGAGGCATCTCCTGGTTCTCCTCGAAAAGCTCGACAAGCTTGTCGGTCATGGCGCCCGCAAGCTCGCTCGGGTCGGTGATAGTCACGGCGCGGGAGTAGTAGCGCGTCACGTCGTGGCCGATGCCGATGGCGATCAGCTCGACGGGGGAGCGCGTCTCGATCTCCTCGATGACCGCACGCAGGTGATGCTCGAGATAGCTGCCCGAGTTGACCGAGAGCGTCGCGTCGTCGACGGGCGCGCCGTCCGAGATCATCATCAGGATGCGGCGTTGCTCGGGGCGCGCCATCAGGCGCTTGTGGGCCCAGGAGAGCGCCTCGCCGTCGATGTTCTCCTTCAACAGACCCTCGCGCATCATGAGCGCCAGCGAGCGCTTGGCGCGCCGCCAAGGCGCGTCGGCCGTCTTGTAGATGATATGGCGCAGGTCGTTGAGACGGCCCGGAGATGCCGGCTTGCCGGCGGCAAGCCAAGCCTCGCGCGACTGGCCGCCCTTCCAGGCCCGCGTCGTAAAGCCCAGGATCTCGACCTTCACGCCGCAACGCTCGAGCGTGCGGGCGAGGATGTCGGCGCAGCAGGCCGCGACCATGATCGGGCGGCCGCGCATGGAGCCCGAGTTGTCGAGCAGCAGCGTGACGACGGTATCGCGGAACTCGGTGTCGCGCTCGTGCTTGAACGAGAGGGGGTGCATGGGATCGATGATGATGCGGGTGAGCCGGCCGGCATCGAGCGCGCCTTCCTCGAGATCGAAATCCCAGGCTCGGTTCTGCTGGGCAAGGAGGCGGCGCTGCAGGCGGTTGGCCAGGCGCGCGACGACGCTCGCCAGGACCTTGAGCTCTTTGTCGAGGAACGTGCGCAGGCGGTCGAGCTCATCGGGCGAGGAGATTTCCTCGGCGTTGACCTCCTCATCGTAGGCGCGGGTGAAGACCTTGTAGCCAAAGGGCTCGGGGTCATCGAGCACGGAGACGTTGGGGCGCCAGGGCTCGGTCGTCTCGGCATCGTCGGGCGCCTCGAGATCGTCGTCGATCTCAGGCTGATCCGGCGTGTCGCCTTGGTCGAGCGCCTCGCCGGCCTCGCCATCGGCAAGCGACTCCTCGCGCTTGTCCTCGCCGCCCTCGCCGCCTTCCTCGTCGCTCTCGGTGTCCTGCTCGCCGCCGTCGGGCGTCTCGTTCTCGTCCTCGGCGCTGTCGGCGGACTCGCCTTCGGCCAAATCCTCGGCAAGCTCGAGCGCCTTCAAGAGATCGCGCGCCAAGCGGCCGAAGCTTTCCTGATCGTCGGCGAGGGCGTCCATCCTCTTCAGGACCTTGCCGGCGCGCTGCTCGACCAATGGCCGCCAGAGATCGACCAGCGCCTTGGCCGTGGCAGGCGGAGCGCGCCCCGTGAGGCGCTCGCGCACGAGCAGTGCGAGGGCCTCCTCGAGCGGGGCCTCGGCGCGATCGGTGACGTGGGTGAAACGGCCGTGCGCGAACTGGTCCTCGCATTTCGCGGTCAGATTCTCGGCCATGCCATCCATGCGGTTGGCGCCGATGGCCTCGACGCGCGCACGCTCGATCGATTCAAAAACCTCGCGCGCGGAGCCGGCGGCCGGAGCCAGGCGCCTGTGCAGCTTCTCGTCGTGGCACGCCGCCGTCAGGGCGAGGCTATCGGCCCAGCCGCGGATGACCGCGATTTCGCCACGCGAGGGCACGCGCGAAGGCTCGGGCAGACGGACGTGCTTGCCTTCGAGGGCGGGCTTGCCGGGACCAAAGCCGACCTCGACCTCGTGATCGCCGGCAATCGCGCGCACCGCGAAGCCCAGCACGCGCTTGAACGGCTCGGAGGGGGCTTCCTTGCGCTTCGGCCCGTTGGTCATGCTCAGCTCAGAGCGACGTTGGCCGCACTCTCGGGGAGCTCCTCGCCGAACGAGCGCTGGTAGAACTCGGCGACGAGGGGGCGCTCAAGCTCATCGCACTTGTTCAAAAAGGTGAGGCGGAAGGCGAAGCCGATGTCGCCGAAGATCTCGGAATTCTCGGCCCACGTCATCACGGTGCGCGGGCTCATCACGGTCGAGAGATCGCCGTTGATGAAAGCCTGGCGCGTCAAGTCGGCGACGCGCACCATACTGGCGATCGACTTGCGCCTGGCCTCGCTCTTGGCCCAGCCCTTGACCTTCGAGAGCACGATCTTCACCTCGTCGTCGTGCGGCAGGTAATTCAATGTGGCGACGATGGACCAGCGGTCCATCTGGCCCTGGTTGATCTGCTGCGTGCCGTGGTAGAGGCCCGACGTGTCGCCCAAGCCGATGGTGTTGGTCGTCGAAAAGAGCCGGAACGCGGGATGCGGGCGGATCACCTTCGACTGATCGAGAAGCGTGAGCTTGCCCGAGACCTCGAGCACGCGCTGGATGACGAACATGACGTCGGGACGACCGGCGTCGTACTCGTCGAAGACGAGCGCCGTGTTCGACTGCAGGCAGTAGGGAAGAATTCCCTCGCGGAACTCGGTCACCTGCTTGCCTTCCTTCAAGACGATCGCGTCCTTGCCGACGAGATCGATGCGCGAGACGTGGCTGTCGAGGTTGACGCGGATGCACGGCCAGTTGAGCCGCGCCGCAACCTGCTCAATGTGGGTCGACTTGCCGGTGCCGTGATAGCCCTGGATCATGACGCGCCGGTTGTGCTTGAAGCCGGCAAGGATCGCGAGCGTGACCTCCTTGTTGAAGAGGTAGTCGGGGTCGAGATCGGGGACGTGCTCGTCAGGCTTCGAATAGGCCGGCACCTCGAGGTCGGTGTCGAGGCCAAAGACTTGGCGCACGGAGAGCTTCATGTCCGGAAGCCCGGGGCCGCCCGCCGGGGCTCCGGCCTGGGATTGAGCACGCATATCTATTGTCCGTTACAGGGTCTCGGGAACAGGGTTCCAGGGTTGTCGCAGGGGCCATCCACGCTCGCGACGGCATGTCGCCTTGTCGGGCCCTGCATAATCAAAGCGCTAGACCGATCAGACAAGCCCTGACTGCTTTAGATAGTTATAGGCTTGGATAATTTCGCGCAACTTATCCTCCGAGCGAGTATCACCGCCGTTCGCGTCGGGATGGTGGCGCTTAACCAGCTCCTTGAAGCGGGCCTTGATCTCGTCCTTCGATGCCGATTGCGACAAGTGCAGGGCTTCGAGCGACTTCCTCTCGATGGGTCGCAGCGGACGGCGGCGCTCCTCGACCGGCTCGTCGCGCGCCTGCCGGGCGCGGGAGGCGAAGAGCCCGTGCGGGTCCTGGGCCTGGAAACCGGGCGATCCGGCCTCCTGAAAGCCCTGCGCGCCCTCGCGCGTGCCGTGCGCCCAAGAGTTGGCGCCGACCTTCCAGGTCGGACGGTGCCCCGTCATGGCATCCTTCTGGAAATCGGTCACCTCGGAATCCGACATGCCGTCGAAATAGTTGTATGACGCATTGTAGGCGCGCACGTGATCAATGCAGAATGCGAAATACTCGCCATCCTTGCCGCGACCCTTGGGCGCACGATGGGGTGCCGGGCGGCCGCATCCCTTCCACTGGCACACGGGATGGCGCTTCTTGGAGGCCTCCTCCTCGCGCTTGCGCTGCGGCGCGACGCGGATCGAGTCGAAGTATTTGGAGTCGAGCTTCATGGCGCTAAGTATGGTCTCCAAGCTCTCGCCGCACAAGCCGCTCCGCCGGGGCAAGAGACCTGCCGTTGCTGCGGGGCCATAAGCCAAGCGTTATTGTCGCACATCGAGGATTAGAGGAGTGTCAATGTCCGCCGAGACCCGAATGCGCGAAAAGCTCATGCTCGCGCTCGAGCCGACACGGCTCGACATCGTGAACGAAAGCGAACTGCATGCGGGGCACCGTTCGTCCCCGGGAACCGGCGAAAGCCACTTCCGCATTCTCATCGTCTCACCGAAATTCTCCGGCGCCTCACGCGTGGAGCGTCACCGCATGGTCAATGCGGCAATCGCGGACGAGCTCCAAGACCGGATCCATGCCCTCGCACTCAGCACGTATGCGCCGAGCGAAGACATAAGATAGGTGCGCGGGGTCGCGGTCACAACCTCAGCGGACCCGGTCCGGCCGATCGGCGTGCACCGCGCCGTCCGCAATCCAATCTCCAGGATTGAGCGCCCGCAGACGGGCCTCGAACTCCGCGAAGCTCACCCCCTTCGCACCGCGGCGGTGGAAATAAACGTGCTGCGCGAGGCGGCGCATCGGAGCCGATCGCAACGCGAGATCGATCACCGCGTTGGGCGGGGCGAGATCAAGAGCGGCGCGCATCGCGTGCTTCAATCCGAAGCGCGGCATTTCGCGTGCGAGCGCGATCTCAGGCGCGGGGCCAAGGTTCAAGAGATGGTCGGCGATCGCCTGCGCCGCGCGCCGGCCGAGCTGGAAGGCTAGGCGAATGCCGCCGCCGGTCGCGGGTGAGACCTGTCCCGCCGCATCGCCGACGAGCATCACGCCGTCTCGTGCCCAAGGCGCGACCAGCCCGCCCGCGGGTATGCGCCCGGAGCGGCGCTCGACAATGCGGGCCTGCGAGTAGCCGAAGAGCGGCTCGGTCGCGTGCAGAAAGGCCTTGAGATCCGGGCGGCGTCCCGGTCCCACCGCGAGACCGACCTGCGTGACGAGCGGGCCAGGCGCAACCCAGGCGAGATAGCCCGGCGCTAAGCGCGAATCGAGGAAGCAGTGAAGGAACCGCGGGTCCGGCGACTTGAGGTCCGCGTACTCGACCTCGAGGCCGACGAGGAACCGCTCGTTGCGCCCGAGACCGAAGTGCCGCGCAACGGCGGAGCGCGCGCCGTCGGCGCCGAGGATGAAGCGCGCGTCAATGTTGAGCCCATGGAAGCGAAAGAGGCCGGCCTCGCGCGTGGCGCCCTCGAAGCGGGCGCGATAGAGGATCTTCGCGCCTGCGCGCAGCGCCTCGCGCGCGAGCCAGCGCAGGAGGTTTGCCGTGTCGGTCGTGAGGAAGAAGTAGCCCGGCGCGAAGAGGTCGATGTGCTCGTGGTTCGGGGCGTAGAGCCTCACGCCATGCACCCGGCGCGTCAGCGCGTGCGGGATATCGATCTCCTCGGCCGCCTCCTTGACGAGAATGCCGGTTGTCGCAACGCGATGGCCGGCCTCGGGCTTGGCTTCGAACACGGCGACGCTCAAGCCGCGCATGGCCGCGGTTCGGGCGGCAACGAGGCCCGCAAACGATGCGCCGACGATCACCAGATCGTAAGGGCGTGCAGTGTCCGGCATCACGTGTCCCCCGCAATGGAAGGGGCTGAGTGTGCGTGGCGATTGTGGCCAAGACGCGGGGGCAGCTGGCGATGTGCAGGCGTCCCCTAGCTCGCGCTTGCCGGCTCGCCCGAACCCGCCGGCTGATCCGCCTCCCTGGGCAGAGGCTTGATGCGGAGCGCCGCAATCTTGTTGCGGCTACGTCGCAGGATCTCCATGCGATAGCCATAGAAGGTGAAGACCTGCCCCGGCTCGGGGATCGTCTGCGCCTCGTGGACGACGAGGCCCGCAATCGTCGTCGCCTCCTCGTCCGGGAGATCCCAGTCCATGTAGCGATTGAGGTCGCGGATCGGCACGGTGCCGTCGACGTTGACCGTGCCGTCGGCCTGCGGGCGGATGTGAACCTCGACCGCATCGTGCTCGTCGGAGATCTGGCCGACGATTTCCTCGAGGATGTCCTCGAGCGTGATCAAGCCCTGCACCTCGCCGTACTCGTCGACCACGAGAGCCATCTGCGCCTTGCGACGCAGGAACTGGTTGAGCTGATCCTTGACGCTCGTCGTGTCGGGGACGAACCAGGGCTTCTGGGCCAGACTCATGATGTCGAGCTTCGAGACGTCCCAGCCCGTGCGCGACAGGGCCGCCAGAAGATCCTTCGTGTTCAGAACGGCTACAATATTCTCGGGCTCGTCCTTCCAAACGGGAACGCGGGTGTATTGAGACTTCAGGATCTCGTCGATGATGAGCTGGGGCGGATCGTCGGCGCTGAGCGTCTCCATCTTGGTGCGGTGGACCATGATGTCGGAGACCTGAAGGTCGCGCAGGTCGAGCACGCCGCCCAGCATGTTGGCGTCGTGACGCCCGACGGCGCCGCCCTTCGCCTGCAGATCGATGGCGCCACGGATCTCCTCGTGCGCGGCGAGAATGTTGGCCTCATCGTCCTTCGTCGTCGGAGTGAGAGACAGGATCCAGCGGACGATGACCTCGATGGTGCGCGTGAATGGCGTGAGAAACAAAATGATCCAGCGCATGACCGGCGCGATGAAGAGCGCTACGCGATCGGAGTAGGCTAGCGCGTACGTTTTCGGCAACACGGCCGCGAAGATGACGATCAGGATCGTCACGATGCCGGTGGCGTAGACGACGCCGACGTCGCCCACGAGCTGGATGGCGAGGCTCGAGGCAAGCGCGGCGGCCAGCACGTCGACCAGCGTGTTGCCGATCAGGACCGCGCCGATCATTTTCTCGGGCGCCGAGAGCAGGCGGTTGACGAGCCTTGCCTTTGCGTTCCCCTCCTGCTCGAGCCCATGCATGCGGGCGCGCGAGGCGGCGGTGAGACCCGTCTCGCTCATGTTGAAGAACGCTGACATCGCGATCAGGATCACGATGGCGGCAATCTGAAGTCCAATTTCCAGTGACATGGCCTCGGCCGGAAAGAGTTGATCGTTCGCCCGACTATATAGGCATTATCGCGGACTTCTTGGCAAAGCCCCCGCGCATTCCTCTGTTCGAATCAATAGGAGCGCCTAATCCGCCCCGATTTCGGCGGCGAGGAAATCGCGCACTTTGCCGGCCTCGACGTCGCGCGTGACGAAGGCCTGGCCGATGTCGCGCACGAGAATGAAGGTGAGCTGACCCTGGCGCACCTTCTTGTCCTGGCCCATCAGACGCACAAGCTCGCCGGCATCGGCCTTGCCGCCGGGGATGGCTGAAATGCGTGTCGGAAGACCTACCGCATCGAGATGCGCCGTGACGCGCTCGGCAGTGCCCGCGGGGCAGAGGCCAAGATTTTCGGAGAGGCGGAAGGCGAGACACATGCCGATCGCGACGCCCTCCCCGTGGAGCAGGCGATCCGAATATCCGGTCCAGGCCTCGAGGGCATGACCGAAGGTGTGTCCCAGATTGAGAAGCGCGCGGTCGCCCGTCTCGTGCTCGTCGCGGGCGACGATGGCGGCCTTCGCCTTGACGCTGGTCTCGATCGATTGGGCGAGGGCTTCGGCGTCATGCTCAAAGACGGCTCGCCAGCTCCTCTCGAGCCAGGCGAAGAATTTCGCGTCGCCGAGAAGGCCGTACTTGGCGACCTCGGCATAGCCAGCGCGCATCTCGCGGGCAGGAAGCGTCTTCAGGACGTCGGTGTCGGCGATGACGAGGCTCGGCTGATGAAAGACGCCGATCAGGTTCTTGCCCTGGGGCGTGTTGATGCCGGTCTTGCCGCCGACGGAGCTATCCACCTGCGCGAGGAGCGTCGTCGGGATCTGCACATAGCGCACGCCGCGCCGCAGGATGCCCGCGGCGAAGCCCGCGAGGTCGCCGATCACGCCGCCGCCGAACGCGACGACGACGTCGCCACGCTCGAGACCAATCTCGAGGAGGCGCTCGCAGAGAGGCGCGAGCTCGCGGAAGCTCTTCGTCGCTTCACCGGGCTTCAAGACAATCTTGCCGGCAAGGCGTCCTTCGGCTGCGAGGCTCGCCTCGAGCGCGGGAAGATGGTAGCCGGCGACATTCTCGTCGGTGACGATGGCGCAACGCGCCTTGCGGAGCCGTGTGGCAACGAGTCGGCCCGCCTCGGCGAGTAGACCGGGGCCGATCAGGACGTCATAGGCGCGCCCCGCGAGCGGCACCTCGACCGTGCGGATGGCGCGCGACGTCGCGGCAAGCGTGTTTACGACTGTCGGCATCCCAGGGACTTCATTTCTCTCAAGCTCTTTGCGGCGCACCAAGCGCCTCTCGTATCAGACGGAGGAGGCCTGCGCCAAGACCGGGTGCTTGGACAGGGTTTCGATGATCTCGGCGACGATGCTGTCGTGGGGGACATCCCTGCTCTCGATCGTGAGGTCGGCCTCGGCGTAGACGGGATAGCGCGCCGCCATCAGCGCGCGCATGACGGCCTCGGGATCGCCGTTCTTCAAGAGCGGGCGCGTGTCGCGCTTGCCGACCCGGCGCAGGAGCACCGGCAGATCCGCCTTGAGCCAGATTGTGATGCCGCTTTCCTTGATCTTGGCGCGCGTCTCGGGGTTGATGAAGGCCCCACCGCCGGTCGCAAGCACCTGGGGACCCGATGCCAGGAGGCGCGCGATCACCTTGCCCTCGCGATCGCGAAAGAAGGCCTCGCCGTGGTCGGCGAAGATCTCATTGATGGTCTTCTGCGCCACCTGCTCGATCTCCTCGTCGGCGTCGACAAAGGGAAGGCCGAGCTTCAAGGCGAGGCGCTTGCCGACCGAGGACTTGCCGCAGCCCATGAGACCGACCATGACAAGCGAGCGCCGCCCCAGCGCGCGGCGCACTCTTTCCACGACTTCTGTTTCCTGAGCCTGCATCGGCATTCTGCAACAATCCGATCGAATCAGTCACGCTGACGTTGCTGTGCCACAAGGCAGCGCGGATACACGAGCCAAGACAAGGCGGGCAAACGGCCCTTCATCTCAAGGCTTTAGGAGTTGGCATGGCACGGAAGAATGCTGCATCCGCGATTTTCGGTACCTTGCGGGTGGTGGCTCCGGGCCATAATGGTGCCAACTTGACCCGAGACATAGCAGCTAGCGCGGATCCTTCAAAATGCCGAGCCTTTTCAGGTTTCTTTTCGTGGTCGGCAGCTTGGCGGCCGTTGTCTCCGGCGGGCTCTACATCCTTGCCGTCAAATTCGAGCCGGAGGTCCGCGAGGTGACCAAAGCCGTCCCTGGCGTCAAGATCCGCAAGCAATGAGCTCCTCCCCCAAATGGCGGCTGGCGCCGATCAGGTCCGTCATCGTCGCCGGGGTTGCGCTTGCATCTGGTCTGGCCGTGGTTCCTGCCTGGTCCGAGGACGGCTTCAATCCTTTCGACGAGCCCCAGGCTGCTCAGTCTCCGCCGCGCAAGGCTCAGGAGCCGGCGCCCGTAGATGATCGCCCTTTGCTCGCGCCGATGGACGGCGAGCCGCCGGCCGCAGGCCGCTACGCGCCGCCGATCAATGCCGGTCCCCGCGATGCGGGCATCGTCGGCGACGAACCACCCGCCGGGGGCATCGACGAGAAAGGCCGCTCCGTCGAGCGCACCGAGCTCGCTCCGGTCATGGCGGAGGACGGCTCGGGCCTGCCTTACGAGCTCTGGCGGGGGCTGAGCCTTGCCGACGTCGAGGGCCATATCGCAGCACTCGAGATCCCGCCGCGCTCGGCGGCCCTGCACGAGCTTTGGCGCCGGCTCATCACGTCAGCCATATCGGCGCCAACGGGCGGCGCAGGCGACGTGCAATTCACGGCCCTCAGGGTCGAAGCGCTCGACCGATCGGGCCTCATCGACGAGGCGGCCGAGGTGCTCGCCAAGAATCCGGCCAGCACCAGCGATCCCTTGCTCGTGACGCTGCTGGCACGCAGTGAGATCGGGCTCGGAAACCGCGATCGCGGCTGCGAGCTCGTACGAGGAATCGGGCCGCGGAACGCTCAGATGCCCCAGGGCCACAAGGGCGAGGCGGTGCTCATCTCGGGGTATTGCGCGGCTCTCAAAGGCGACATGGGCGCGGCCGGCCTGCAAGCGGGGCTGGCGCGCGAGCTCGGCCTCGAGAATACGGCAGGTCCCGACGCGCTCGACGCCATCGCCAGCGGCGCCAGACCTGAACTCGGCAAGGGCCACAGGCTGTCGCTCCTCGACTACCGCATCCTCGGGCTCAAGGGCGACATCGATCACACGGCGCTCGTCAGCCGCGCGTCGCCGGGCCTGCTCGCCGTGCTCGCACTCACGCCGGGGCTGGACCCCGGCCTCAAGCTCGCGGCCGCAGAGGCGGCAGCGGCGGTCAATGCAATTGCTCCAATCGATCTCGCAGCGATCTACAAGGCCTCGGGCGCGGCCCGCGGCTCTGGCCCTGCGTTCACCCGCGCGGCGCTCTACAGAGATGCGGAGAGCGAGCGGACGCCGCTCAAGAAAGCGCGGGCCGTTCGGGCGTTTCTCGACGAGGCACGACGTGCGGGCCTCTACTGGCCCGCTCTCTTTCTGATGGCGAAACCGGCCCAGTCGCTCGAACGGGTCGCGGAGATCGGCTGGTTTGCCGAGACCGCCGTCGAGGCCAGCATCGCTGCGGGCGATTTCGAGCGCGCACGCGCGTGGGCTACATTCGGCTCGAAGAGCGACCAATCTGCGGGCACGGGTGGCCTCACGCACTGGGTCGCGCTCGCCGACATTGCCGATCCCGCGCTCCAAATGCCGCGCACGGCCAACCTCGGCGCGGTCGAGCAGATGGCGCTGCACGGCCGATTTGATCCCGTCGTCCTGCACCGACTCGCGACCGTGCTCGACGCGCTCGACATCAACGTGCCTATCCCGCTCTGGAACCTCGCAAGCCGGACGCCACAGCCTTCCACCGGATACCTGCCGGACACGGGCGTTCTTTCCGATCTTGCCGACGCCTCAAAGAAGCAGGAGTTCGGGCGGACCGTGCTGCTTGCCATGCGCACGCTTGGGCCAGCAGGCGCGGAAGGCGCACATATGATTGCGCTTGGCGATGCCATCCGGGCCTTGAAACGGGCTGGACTAGAAGGCGATGCGCGACGCCTTGCACTCGAGGGCCTGTTCACAAGCTGGCCCCGATCAGTCAGCAACTGAGGCGGCAGTCGTGTTGCCATGAGCGATGAGGACCGGCGGCACATTTCAGCGTTTCTCGAGATGCTCGCGGCCGAGCGGGGCGCGGCCGACAACACGCTCGAGGCCTATCGGCGCGATCTCGGAGATTTCCAAGGCTTTCTCTCGGCGGGCAACCTTGCCATCGCCGGTGCCGGGGCCGGCGACATCTCACGCTACATGCGATCGATCTCGACTGCAGGGCTCGCGCCGGCCTCGCGGGCGCGAAGGCTATCGGCCATTCGGCAGCTCTACAAATTCCTCGAGGCAGAGCGCGTCATCGCCTTGAGCCCGGCTGCAGGAGTTACCGCGCCAGGGAAAAGCAGATCGCTGCCCAAGACGCTCTCGATTGCAGAGGTCGACCGTCTCATTGAGACGGCGGCCAAGGCTACCGTCGGCCTCAGAGGCCGCGAGCTCGTGCGTGCGGCGCGCCACCACTGCCTGATCGAGATACTCTACGCGACGGGCATGCGCGTCTCAGAGCTCGTCTCGCTGCCGCGCTCGGTGCTCGCGGGCGATCCGCGCGTGCTCTCGATTCGCGGCAAAGGCGGACGCGAGCGTCTCGTGCCGCTCAATGCGTCGGCGCGTGCCGCCCTCGACCGCTACCTCAGCCTGGGCGTCGATCCCAATGACGGCGTCGCGCCGATGCTCGCGACCAAGATGCTGTTCCCGTCGAAGAGCACGGAGGGCCATCTCACGCGCCAACGCTTCGCGCAGGATCTGAAGGAGACCGCCACCGCCGCGGGGCTCGACGCCCTGCGCGTCTCGCCGCACGTGCTGCGGCATGCGTTCGCGAGCCACCTTCTGGATCGTGGCGCGGACCTGCGCGCGGTCCAGCAGCTGCTCGGACACGCCGACATCTCGACGACCGAGATCTATACACACGTGCTCGAGGAGCGGTTGAAGCGGATCGTCGCCGAGCACCATCCGCTGGCAAGGAAGGGATAGGAATCGCGCGCCTACGGCAGACCAGGTGTCAGCGTGCCGCGGCACCTGACACCTGCTGCCAAATGTCGAGCCTTCCCTGCAAAGGATCGGTCCCGAAGTCAGCGCCAGAGTTGGTGAAGTGGAAGATGCCGCCGGCCATCGGATCGTGGCGCGGCCAAACCGGCCTGCCGGCGCCATTGGGGTCGCCGGTCAGCGCGAACTGGACCCAGTAGGCGCTGGCGAGATGACCCATGGCCTCGTCGGCCGGCATCGCGTTTTCACCGACGAGGTAAGACGGGGTGTCGAGCGTGAAGCCGACATCGGAGCCATGGAATGCGCCCTTGTCGATGCCGCGCAGGGACTGGGGGACGTAGGCAAAGCGGTAGAGCCACACCGGCTGGCCCGCGCCTGCCAGCTCGTCGGCAAGATGGCGCGCCGGCTCCACAAAAACCCTGTCGGCGAGCACCTGCTGCACCAACTCTGCGAGCGTCTCGTCTCCACGAGGATCATAGAGCTTGCGTGCCGCGGCTGCACTCGGCCCGAAGACGGAAAAGAGCTCGTCCTTGCTGGCTGCGCCGCCGACCGCCAAGTCGCGGTCGGCTGCGCCGACGATCACAGGCACCCTGTTCTGGCGACCGGCAGCAAACACCGTCTCCGGCGCCTCGGGAATGAGCTTGCCGTCGCGTATTGCCGAAGCAAAGCCCGCGGCATGCTTGCCTGCCGAAAGCGCCGAGATCTCGTCCGCGCAAGACGCCCCATCCAACAGCTTGTCGGCAGGAAGTGCGCGCAGCGCCTCCAGTGCTGCCGGACCTTCTCCTTCAATCCCCACCGCGTGCGCGTAATCCACCGCCGCGCGCTCGGCGTCCGCAAGCTCGGTCAGCGGGAGGACCTTCGCCCGCGCCGTCGGAAGCGCGGGGGATTGCATAATGGCGCGGTGAAACAGACCGCGCGACAAGGGCGAGGTCAGGTGCACCATCACCGAGCCGCCGCCGGCGGACTCGCCGAAGATGGTGACATTCGCGGGATCGCCGCCGAAGGCCGCGATGTTGCGCTGGACCCATTGCAGCGCGGCGCGCTGGTCCATGTGACCGTAGTTGCCGCGCACATCGCCGGGAGCTTCGGCGGCCAGCGCCGGGTGAGCGAAGAATCCAAACCGGCCCAACCGATAGTTCACGCTGACGACGACGATGCCCTGCTCTGCCAGGGTGCCGACCGGATAGAGCGACGTGGTCCCGCAAATTAGCGCGCCACCATGAATCCAAACCATCACGGGAAGCGGCCCTGCCGAAGCAACAGGCCTCCAGACGTTGAGGGTCAGGCAATCCTCCGACTTCGGAGAAAAGTCCGACTGCATGCAGCCCGGACCGAAGTCGCCCGCCGAGAGCTCGCTCTGCCATGGCTTGACCGGTTGCGGCATTCGCCAGCGCAGCGCGCCGACAGGCGGGGCGGCGTAAGGCAGGCCCTTGAAACTCACGACATTGCCCGCAGCCACGCCACGGACCGGCCCCGAGTCAATGCGGACCACCGCCGGATCCGCCAGCGCAGGCCAACAGGCGGCCAACGCCGCGAAAACACTCGCGACACCGAGCTTGTAAGAACCAGTGCCAATAGTGATTTGAAAATCCATCGCGTGACCTTGGTGCTACGCCATCAGAGCGGCAACCAGCGCCAGATTTGGAGCGCCGGTTCCATACATGGTAAACCCCATCGACATCGATGGTGTGTGGGGAGCGTGCGCTGATGCCGAAGACCGGGAAGCCGTTGACATTTTTTGCACTCTTTGCCGCCGCCGCCGCCGTCTGCGTCGTGCCGGTCGAGGCAAAGGAGTTCACCTTCAGCGAGAGGCAGAACGACCGGCTGGCGAAGAAGCTCAATATCCCCGTTTACTTTACGCTCCCGGCGAGCGCTCGGGCGACGCTGCCGAGGACCATCAACACGACCGACCTTCTCGTCGATTTCAAGCACCCCGATGCGATCAAGTCCGGCAGCGACGCCGGGCTCAGGATGGTGCTCACGCCGCGGTCCGGGATGGCGCGGCGGCTCGGCAAGAGCGGGCTGTTCCAGACGGGCGACCTCCTCCTCACCTTCCGCTCCGAGTGGGGCGGGGCCGGCGCCTATCCGAACGTGCAAATGGGCATCAGCCACACGGGGCTCGCCTACATCAAGGACGGAGAGCTGCACAATCTCGACAACCCGCTCAACGCCGAATATCTCGGCGCCAACATGCGCGGCGATCTCACGAGCGAGCACTACAGGACGCTCAGCTATATTCACGTGATCCGGCCGCGCGACTTGACGGATGCGGAGCGGGCCAACCTGCTCGCATGGGCGAGCCGTCTCACCAGCTCCGCCAAACGCGTCTATCCGAGCCAGATCAAGTTCAACGACGACTACAACGCGCCGAAGTACAAACCCGGCAAGCCGGTCGAGTTCGTGAAGCACCTAGCGCAAGTCGCGCTCGGACAGAACCCGCCGGGCACGATCGACTTGTACTGCTCGGAGTTCGCGTGGTCGCTCCTGTCGCTCAGGAACTGCGACCCGGCGAAATCGGCTGACACGTTCAACGGCGGCGGCATACCGACGTGCATCAAAACCCCGATGCGGCCGATGGAGGCAACCGGCGACTACATGCGGCGGCGGGCAACGTCCTCATATGCCGGGCTCGCCGACGGGCCCATGATGGTGGTCGACACGCTCAAGCTGCCGAAGGCGGACAAGCTCACGTTGCTCGGTACCGTCTTCATCGAAAATCAGAGCGGCATGGACAAGATGTCGGCGGGGCACAAGAAGGTCGCCGAGGACATGCAGCCCAAGTTCGAGAAGCTCAAGGACTACTATCTCGGCCTCAGCGGCGGGGGCGTGGTGCAGCGGCTCCGCGCACGCCTGATCAGCAGCGGGTTCAACGGGGCGATCCCCGAGAATTACTCGCCGACGTCCTACCTCATCAACACGCTCTTGCCCCCGGACAACGTCAACCGGACGATGGACTACGTGGCGACGATCGTGATCGAGTAGTCGCCCCGAAGGCGGCGCGGCAGCGAGGGCAATCGACAATGGACCGGCGGCAATTCCTTCTCGCGGGGCTCGCGGCGCCGTTTACCGCCGCGGGGCGCGCGTCGGCAGGCGATCCGATCTACATCGGCGACATGCATGCGCACCTTTTCTTCATCGGGCCGCGGCCGGCGAGCAAGCACCCGCTTGGAAAGTCCATGGTTGGCGGGGGGGCGACCCTGGCCACGTGGTCGCTGGTTGGAGATCAGCCGTGGCTCGCCATCGGCGGCGGCGGGTTCAAGCAGAAGGGGGCGCCCAAGAGCGGAGAGGCGCCAAAGTGGCTCGATGAGGAGCTCGCGCGCGTCAAGGCGCACCTCGCAGCGCAGAAGCTCAAGATTGTGGTCAATGCGGGGGACGTCGACGCGGCGCTCAAGGGGGAACCGCATGTGGTGCTCGCCGTCGAGGGCGCCACGTTTCTCGACGACGGGATCGGCCAACTCGCCGTCGCCTACGAGGCCGGCATCAGGCTCATCCAGCTCGTGCACTATGTGCGCAATCCGATCGGCGACTTCCAGACCGAGAAGCCCGAGCACAATGGGCTCTCGGATTTCGGAAAGACGGTCATCGCCGACTGCAACCGGCTCGGCATCCTGGTCGATCTCGCGCATTGCACAAACGAGACGGTCACCGATGCGCTCACCCAATCCAAAGTGCCCTTGATCTGGTCGCACAGCTCGGTGACCCGGGAGCGCACGCCCGATTGGAGAATGCCGGTATGGCAGGCCAGGCAGCTCTCGCTCAAAGGGGCGAAGGCGATCGCGGACAAGGGCGGCGTCGTCGGCCTGTGGGCATTAGGTGCGGACGTAGGAAAAACTCCCGATAGCTATGCCGCGCGGCTGCTCGAGATGGCCGAATGGCTCGGCGAGGACCATGTCGCGTTCGGCACCGATATGAACGCATTGTCCGCGCCCGCGATTGCGAGCTATGCCGACCTCGCGCGCGTGGTGCGCATCATGGAAGCGAGAAAGGTTCCCGAAGCGCGGATCCGTAAGCTTGCGATCGAGAACTATGCGCGCGTTCTCAAGGGTGCTTTCGCTGCTCGAAAAGCCTGACCCGTTCGCCGGCAGAGACAGACAGCCGCATTTCTGCTGCGCCGCACAAAGAGAAGCGCGCGAGATTCTTTTTTCGGCATCGCTAACGTTGCCGACATGCCCGCCGCTTCTGGTTCAATTTACGCTCAAGCAAGCGGCGACAAATTCCCGACACAAAATTCGCAATGCAATAAGCGAATTATTAGTAGCTCTCCGAGTGTCTATCGGTATTCTCGTTGCTGACGCAGGCGCGTACTCTAGTTAGTCAGTCACCGGTTGCTGCGTCCCAGGTGATTGTCGATTGGGACTGCGGGCCTTGCATGGGCCTTGCTCCTAGCGGAACGCGCGACCGGCTTCGCGCACGCGGGTACCCATCTATGACCTCCAAAGCCCTCTCAGGCTCAAGCATTCTCATCGTCGAGGACACGACGCTTGCCGCATGCGATCTGCGGTCGGCATTTCAAAAGCTCTCTGCCAAAGTGCACGTCGTGAGCAACGTCAACGCCGCGCTGACCATCGCCCGGCGCAAGCGCCTGAGCGGCGCCATCATAGATCGCAGCTGCATCGATGCGTCCTGGCCGCTGTGCGCGGAGCTGGCCAACGGGCAGGTTCCCTACATCTTCCACAAGGAGCCGGCGGCGACGAATGTCGTCGACGACATGATCGAGCTGATGACGAGAACCAAGTCTTCGCCGGTCTTGGCCGAGGCCTGATTTTTTCCCGCATGCCGACGCTGCACTTTCGGCCTGACAGCCGAAAGTGACGCGTGCGTTCGGCCACGAGAGAGGCCGCATCATTCCGATGCGGCCTCGTTGGGTCTTGCTCGCTCGCGCGACGGGTCGGTCGACAGCGGGCAGCGGGCAGCAGGCAGCAGGCAGCAGGCAGCAGGCAGCAGGCAGCAGAATGTGAGCGGCAAAGCTCACGTGCTCAAGCGGGCGCCCGCAAAAACTTGATTGTCACGCGAAGGCCGGGGCGGTTGTCGGCCAGCTCGACGGTGGCGTCATGCAGATCGGCGACGGCGGCGACGAGGCTAAGTCCGAGACCGCTGCCGGGCGTCGAGCGCGCGCGCTCGAGCCTATAGAGCCGCCGAATGACATTCTCAGCATGGTGCGCGTCAGGACGCGGCCCTTGTTGCGCATGAGGACTTCCAAGAGCCTGAACCCGCGCGGCTGAAGCTCGATCTCCTCGCCGGCCCGCGTGACCTTGCGCGAGATCAGGTCCATCTCGAGATCGGCAACCTTGAGCTTGGTCTCCTCCTCCTTAATGTGGGGGCGACGTGCCAACGCGTGCACACGCGCCATCAGCTCGGAGAACGCAAAGGGCTTCACGAGGTAGTCGTCACCGCCGGCATCGAGACCGTCGACCCGATCGTCGACGCCACCCAGCGCGGTGAGAAACAGCACAGGCATCTTTCGACCAGCCCCGCGCACGGCCTTGACGATGGATAGACCGTCGAGGCCGGGCAGCATGCGATCCAGGAGACGATGTCGTAGGTCTCGCCGACCGCCTGCACCACGCCTTCGTGGCCATCGGCGAGGTGATCGACGGTGTGTCCCTCGCCCTCAAGCCCGCTCACGACGTAGCTGGCGATTTCTGGGTCGTCTTCGATGAGGAGGACACGCATGGTCGAGAGCCGTTCAGAGCAAGCACACAGGCTTATCACCTCGAGGCCGGCTCCAGGCGAAGGCTGGCCCGGGGGGGAGAGGATCCGCCCCGGGCCAGCGTGGACCCAGCGCGGGGGACGTCAGCGCCCGGTCCGGTCATTCCCAAGACACCCATGCATGGCAGCCCCACTTCTCAGCGGAGAATTCACATGGTGCTCAGAAACAGGCTCAGACTACGCGTGGCGCCTCGCCGCAACGTTGCCGAGACTATACGAATTCGTAAGCTCGGGGGTGAGAACGTCTCGACGCGAGCCTGAAGCAAGCGTTTACGACGCTCCCAACGGCCCTTGACAGGGTGTAAGCGAGAGGGGCAACGTGCCCTTCTGTAGCCCCAATATCCCTGATTTCTCGCGACCGTCCGCCTTCCGGCGGCAGCGAAGAGGCCGAGCCTTGGAACCCACCAACTCCGAACGCAGCGTCGTCGTACGCACCTATCTCGATTTCGAGAAGCCCATTGCCGAGCTCGAGAGCAAAGTCTCAGAGCTCAAAGCGCTCGAGGGCGACGAGGGGGTTTCGATCTCGGACGAGATCAAGAAGCTTGAGCAGAAGGCGCGGTCGGCCCTCGTCGATACCTACGGCCGGCTAACGCCCTGGCAGAAGACGCAGGTCGCGCGACATCCCGAGCGGCCCCACTGCCTCGACTACATCGCCGCCCTGATCGAGGATTTCACGCCGCTCGCCGGCGACCGCTATTTCGCCGAGGACGAAGCCGTCATGGGCGGGCTCGGGCGGTTCCGGGGGCGCTCGGTGGTCGTCATCGGCCACGAGAAGGGCTCCGACACCGAGGGGCGCATCCGCCACAACTTCGGGATGGCCAAGCCCGAGGGCTACCGCAAAGCCGTCCGCCTCATGGACATGGCCGACAAGTTTAACATGCCCGTGATCACGCTGGTCGATACGGCGGGGGCCTACCCGGGCATCGGCGCCGAGGAGCGGGGCCAGGCCGAGGCGATTGCGCGGTCGACAGATCAGTGCCTCGCGATCGGGGTGCCGATCATCGCCGTCGTCATCGGCGAGGGCGGATCGGGCGGCGCGGTCGCGATCGCCACCGCAAACCGCATCCTGATGCTCGAGCACGCCATCTATACGGTCGCCTCGCCTGAGGCCGCAGCCTCGATCCTCTGGCGTGATTCCGCCAAGGCGATCGACGCGGCGACGAACATGAAGATCACAGCTCAGGATCTCGAAACGTTGGGCGTGATCGACGTCATCATCCGCGAGCCGGTCGGCGGGGCGCACCGGGACCGCGAGCACGCGATCGAAGCGGCGGGCGACGCCATCGCGGCGGCGCTTGCCGAATTCGAAGGCAAGAGCCCGGCCGAGATTCGCCGCCTGAGGCATGAGCGCTTCCTCGAAATCGGCCGGCAGCTCTAGCGCGCGTTCTGTTCCTACGGAATCGGAAGCGCGCTCCAGGTTCTTGAGTTATCGCATTTTCGTCGACGAACCGGAGCCCACTTCGTCGGAAAATGCTCTGAGCCGTCAGCCGGCCCGCGTGTTCCGCAAGCCACAGGTCTCATCGTGAGCCTATCCGGCTCTTGGTTTGGTGTTCAGCCCATCCTTCGACAGGCTCAGGATGAGGCGCCGCAGCACTCTCAAGCCTCATGGTGAGCTTGTCGAACCATGAGAGGCGGCCGTCACGGCCATGTACGCCGGGAGGCCTACCTCTCGTGTGGACGGCCGTGGGCGCGCGCCGTAGAGGCGCCGCAATCCTCAGGATACTCCTGTTCGCTCTAAGGCCCTGGGACTTGACAGTATTCTTGCCTCGTCCAATAAACGGCTGGGGGTTTCGTAACGTTAATGACTTGTTTACGAATTCCATCGGAAGGTGACCGCGTGCGCCAGGGGGAATGCGTATGCGTCTAATCATCCTCAGTGCTCAGGGCGCCGCGCGCGTGCGCGGCCTGCTCGTTGCTGCCTTTACGGGCTCGCTCCTCGCAGCTTGCGGAAGCCCTCCCGTAATCCCGCCGGCGGCGCAGCCGCTCGCAAACGAAACGCTCACGCTTCTGGCCAAGAAGGGCATGACGCCCTCGGCGCCGATCTTCGTGCGCATCTTCAAGGAAGAATCCGAGCTCGAGGTGTGGAAGGCGCGCGACGACGGCCGCTTCTATCACTTCAAGACCTACCCGATCTGCAACTGGTCGGGCGAGCTCGGCCCCAAGGTCATACAGGGCGACAAGCAGGCTCCCGAAGGCTTCTACACAGTCTCGCAGCAGCAGATGAAGCCGGACTCGAAATTCTATCTCGCCTTCAACCTCGGCTATCCCAACGCCTATGACCGCTCCCTCAACCGGACTGGCGAAGCGCTGATGGTGCACGGCAAGTGCAAATCGGCCGGCTGCTACGCCATGACCGACGCGCTCGCCGAAGAGATCTACGGGCTGGCGCGGGAAGCATTCCTCGGCGGGCAGACGAGCTTCGAGGTGCATGCTCTTCCATTTCGCATGACGAATGAGAAGCTCGCCCGATTCAAGGGTCACAAGTGGTACCCGTTCTGGACCACATTGAAACAGGGCTACGATTACTTCGAGGTCAACCGCGTGCCGCCGACGGTGGCCATCTGCGAGCGCCGCTACGTCGTCAATGTCGTCATGCCGGCCTGGGGCCGTGTCGATCCCGAGGGCCGGTGCCCGGCCTTCCGCCGCCCCCTGCTCGAGCCGTTCGCGCCGCGGCCGGCCGAGTGGCAGATCGCGCAGGAGCGCATCACGGTACCGGGCCCCAAGACGCGCGACGCGGCCGAGGTTGCCGCGGTCGCTGCCAAGGATCAGGAGGCCATGGGCGCCGCCTACACGACGACGGGCGCGCTGCCGCCAGCCTCCGCGCTCGGCTTCAATCAGTAACGGCTGCGCTTTGCGCCAGTCCCAATCTCCAGAGGGAAAGGGCGCTGAGCCGGCGGCGCCCGGCGCTGACAAGCGCCGTCGACCGAGACGCTGGTGGCGCGCGCTTCTCGTGCTGATCCTGCTCGCGGCCGGCGGCACCTTCGCCGCCTCCCTGCTCTGGCCCGGCGAGTTCGAGCATCAGAGGATCAGGCTCGAGCGCGAATTTCGTGCCACGCTCTACGATCTCGGCATCACGCTTCCAGGCACGCCCGATTTTTCGGATTTCGACGGCCGCCTCAAGGCGCATGGCGTTGCACTCGGCACGCCGGTGTTCATGCGCATCTTCAAGCGCGAGTTCGAGCTCGAGCTCTGGCTCTTGCGTGACGGACGCTACCATCGTTTCGCGACCTATCCCATCTGCCGCTGGTCGGGGCGGCTCGGGCCGAAGATCGTCCAGGGCGACCGGCAGGCGCCGGAAGGCTTCTACACGGTGGACGAGACGGCGCTCAATCCGAACAGCAAGTGGCACCGCTCCTTCAACCTCGGGTTCCCGAACGCATTCGACCGTGCCCAAGGGCGGACGGGATCGCTGCTGATGGTGCATGGCGGATGCGGGTCGATCGGCTGCTATGCCATGACGAACGCCGGTATCGACGAGATATGGCGCCTCGTCACTGCGGCGTTGCGCAACGGACAGGCGCGCTTCCAGGTGCAGGTGTTTCCGTTCCGCATGACGGAGGGCAATCTCGCGCGCCACGCCTCGAGCCCCGATGCCCCGTTCTGGCGCGATCTCAAGACCGGATATGATCTGTTCGAAGCCGGCCAGCTGCCGCCGAAGGTCGCCGTCTGCCAGGGACGCTATGCTTTCGAGGCGGCGCGTACGCCTGCCGACGGCAACACGCCGATCGGCGACAAGTGTCCGTAAGGCAGCCTACTCACGGCCTTTAACATCGTGCCATACGGCGCCGTTAAGCTTGCCTTGTCCACATGGTCATTCACAGGCTGGAAGAGGCGCGCGGAGCGCGCTAGAAATGATCGCTGATCACTTCAGGAGGCGCGCGCTGTCCTCGTAGGCCCAGAGTTAGTCGCATTTTCTAAGACGAACCGGTGTCCACTTCGTCGGAAAATGCTCTCTGATGAGCCCGCCGGACAACAATGGCAGGCAGTCGCGCGCTTTGTGCGGGTCTTGAGTGTTGCGGAGGTTGCGTGCGGATTTGCGGCTTGTTTCCGCCTGGCGCCATTGCCCTTTCAGTGGCCGCAGCCGGGTTCCTGGCGATGCTTGCGGCGAGCGCTACGCCGGCCGGTGCAATTTCGATCGAGCTCAAGGACGTCGCTACTGACCGCATCGAGCGGCAGCGCGCATTCGTGGAGGGGCGCCTCCCGCTTCCCGGCACGCCAGACACCAAGCGCCTCGCGGAGCGCCTTGCCGAGAAGGGCCTCAAGGCCGGCCTGCCGGTTCTGATGCGCATCTTCAAGGAGGAGTCGGAGCTCGAGCTGTGGATGGAAAAGGACGGCAGCTACGTCCATTTCGCCACCTATCCCATCTGCCACTGGTCCGGCACGCTCGGGCCGAAGATCCGCGAGGGCGACAAACAAACGCCCGAGGGATTCTATTCAATCGCCCGGCGCCAGCTCCACCATGAGGGCCGCTGGCCGCTCTCCATCAACCTCGGCTTCCCGAACGCCTTCGACCGCGCGCACAACCGCGGCGGCTCCTACATTCTCATGCATGGCGGCTGCTCATCGGTCGGCTGCTTCGCCATGACCAATGCCGTGATCAACGAGGTCCACGGGCTTGCGCGTGCCGCCTTGAATGGCGAGCAGCGCTTTCTTCCCATCCATGTGTTCCCGTTCAGGATGACGGACGAGCGCCTCGCATCATGGAACGCGAGCAACTGGAGCGGTTTCTGGCAGGACCTGAAGCAGGGCTACGATGCATTCGAACGCACGCGCCGGGCTCCAAACGTCAGCGTTTGCGAGGGCCGCTACCGGATCGAGGACGGTGCGCCCAAGCCGGTCGCGGAAGAAAGTAGCGAGGACAAGAAATCATCCCGTACCCGCTCGGTCGCCGGCGCGGTGCGCGAAGCGTGTCCACAGCCGGTGGTCGCCGCGGCAGCGGCCGGCCGAGGCGGACCTCAGAGCGAGTTCATGAGCAAGCTCGGCGGTCCCGTAGACGCCGCGTCTGGCCCAGCCCCTTCCGGCCGCGACGCCAGCGCACGTTAAGAGCCCTTGTCATTCTCCTGGCCGACAACCACGTTGCGGGCTGCGGCTTGCGGCATCGAGAGCATGCGTGCAATACACCGTAACCCGTTCTCATCTCCGGCTTTTTGAGGGATCAAGCAACCGGCATGTGGCAGAAATATTCTGAGAAGGTTGAAACGTCGCTCGAGACCCTCGTGTTCGCGAGCCGCTGGCTCTTGGCGCCGTTCTATCTGGGCCTCGCGCTTTCACTCGTTGTGCTGCTGATCAAGTTCATCGCCGAGTTCTGGCACATTGCCTCGCATGCCTTCACGTCGACGGAGTCGGAGGTGATCCTCGGCGTGCTCGCACTTGTCGACATGACGCTCACGGGATCGCTCATCATCATCGTCGTCCTATCCGGCTACGAGAACTTCGTGTCGAGGATCGATCACAGCGGCCACAAAGACTGGCCGGCGTGGATGGGCACGATCGACTTCGGCACGCTCAAGCTCAAGCTGCTCTCCTCGATCGTCGCCATCTCGGCCATTCAGCTCCTGAAGCAGTTCATGTCGATCAACAACGTGTCCGAGCGCGATATCTTCTGGCTCGTCATCATTCACGTGGTGTTCGTGGTGTCGAGCGTGCTGCTGGCGCTTTCGGATCGCATTGCCAGCGGTGGTCATGGCCCCGCAGTGCCCGTGGTGAAACCGGCCGGCGACGGGAACGAGCATTAGCGCGAGATGCGTCAGGCGACGCGGCGGGCCTTCTCGGACGCGAGCAGGCTCTCGAGCCCCGCCTGCGGCACGGCCTTGCTGAAGAGATAGCCCTGGCCCTGGTTGCAGCCGACCGATTTCAGGAAGGCAAGCTCCGCCTCGGTCTCGATGCCCTCGGCGGTGATCGTCATGCCGAGGCTAGCGCCGAGACTCATGATGGCTCGCACGATCGCCTGCTGCTCGGCGTTGGCATGGATCTCGCGCACGAACGAGCGGTCGACCTTGATCTTGTCGAACGGGAAGCTGCGCAAGTAGCTGAGCGACGAGTATCCGGTGCCGAAGTCGTCGAGCGCAATGCGCACGCCCTTGGAGCGCAGTGCGTATAAAGTCGAGAGGACATGCTCGGACTTCTCGAGAAACAGCGTCTCGGTGATCTCGACCTCGAGGCGCTCCGGCGGGAGTCCGGAATGCTTCAAGGCGCCGATCACGGCATCGAGGACGTTGCCGACGCGAAACTGAAGCGGTGACAAGTTGACAGCCACCGTCATGTGCTCCGGCCAAGTCATGGCATCGGTGCAGGCGCGCCTGAGGACATAGGCTCCAAGCGGCGCGATCAGGCCTGCTTCCTCGGCCACCGGAATGAACTCGGCTGGTGCGGTGGCGCCGCGCGGCCAGCGGACGAGGGCTTCCACGCCCATCATCTCGCCCGAGGCGATATTGACGAGGGGCTGGTAGTGAACCTCAAGCTCGCCGTCGCTCAATGCGGTGCGCAGATCCATCTCCAATCTGCGGCGCGCCTGAACGCGCGCGTTCATTTCCGACTCGAAGTAGCGGAAGGTCCCCTTGCCGTCGCCCTTGGCCTGATAGAGCGCCATGTCGGCGTTCTTCAAGAGCTTGACGGCCTCCTCGCCATCGCTCGGGGCTAGCGCGATGCCGACGCTGGCGCCAACGAGAACGTGATGGCCGTGGATGTCGTAGGGAGCGCCGATCACCTTGATCAGCCGCTGGGCGATAGCGCTCACTTCGTTCGGCTCGACCATGTCCGGGAGGACGACCGCGAACTCGTCGCCGCCGAGCCGGGCCGCGAGGTCGCTGTCACGCAGCGTCTCGCCAATGCGCCGCGCGACGTACTGCAGCAGCAGGTCGCCAGCCGGGTGGCCCAGCGCATCGTTGACGCCCTTGAAGTTGTCGAGATCGATGCAAAGCGTGGCGAAGCCTTTCGTGGTGCGCCTGAGCCGGCCCAGGATCTCCTCCATTCGCGCGCGAAGGAAGACGCGGTTGGCGAGCCCCGTGAGCGCGTCATGGTGCGCCATGTAGGCGACCTGCGCCTCGGCGCGCTTTCTCTCGGTGATGTCGACCGCGGCAAAGAGCACGGCCGGGACGCGCTCGTGGGTCACGGCACGCGAGTAGATCGCGACGTCGATCCTGGATCGGTCGCTGGTCAGATGCTTCCAGGTGCGGCCGGTATAGGCTTGGGAATGCGCCCCGTAGAGATGCTCGAGCTCAGAGTGGTCGGCGGGATCGTGCAGATTGAAGAGATTCATTTCGATGAGCGTCGGGCGCGGATAGCCGTAGTGCTCGACGGCGGCGTCGTTGGCGGCGAGGATCGCCTTGGTGTCGCGGGCGAAGACGAACATCGGCACAGGGTTGGCATCGAACAGGAGACGGAACGAGGATTCGCGCTCCTTCATCTCCGTGATGTCGACGCGCAGGCCGATGATGCCCCCGTCGCTCGTATTGCGCTCCTCGATCAAGACGCAGCGCCCATCCGACAGCCACTGCTCGTGGCGCTCACCCGGGCGGTAGAGTCTCGAGAGGCGCTCCTTGAGCCACTCCTCCTCCCGACCCTTGGCCGTGGGATAGTCGCCGCGCTCGATGCCGATGCGCAGCGTGTCCTCCAGCCGGACTCCGACTTTGAAAAGATCGGCGCTGCGCTTGTAGATGTCGGCGTATTGCTTGTTCCACAGGACGTAGCGGCCTTCGTTGTCAAGGAAGACGACACCTTGGGGCAGGATGTCGATGGCTTCGCGCAATCGCGCATCGGAGGCGCGGGCCTCGGCAATCGCGGCGGCCGTCTCGGCACGTGCAAGGCTCACGGCGCGCGCGTCGACGTCGGAGACATCCCACGGCGCGCGGCTTTCGCCCAGCACCTTCAACGGCGCGCGCAGCGGCTGACGCTTTGCTCTTATGCGAGAGCGCAGCGTCTCAGCGCGGTGTTGGACATGCCGTGACGACATCGGGTCTCCGTCGGTGAACGTGGATCAAAGTTTGCGAGCGATCTGCTTAAGAACGCGTTGTGGGCGCAGTTCCTCAGACCCCTGAAGAGATTGGAAAAAACGCCTTCAAGTTGATGCAGGCCGTTAACAGGCATCCCAACCGGGGACGGCAACGGCGGCGGGCGCCATTTGTGCCGGCCAACCCTGCACAAGGCGCCGCCAAGTGCCGAAGCGATGGGCAATTGCGGGCCTCGAAAGCTGCGCGAGGCGCCAGGAGAGAGGCAACGGCGGGTAAATCGCCGCACTTGGATTGTGGTTAGCAGAGGGTGTGCGCCCGTATCGGGCTCGGTCGTTTCCGCTGTAGCTTGCCGCGCGATCGCGGAAGCGCACGCATTCGGCTCTACGCGCACGGGCAACATGACACGCGTCCTCATCATTGGCGGCTACGGCGCCTTCGGAGCGCGGATCGCGGAACGGCTGTCCCACGATGAGGGGCTCGAGATCGTAATTGGCGGTCGCAGCGGTGAGCGGGCGGCGGCCCAGGCGCTCAGCCTTCGCGGGCACGCGAACGCCAAGATCAGCCACACGTCGCTCGATGCGCAGCGGGCAAGTGCCGCCGACTTGCGTGCGCTCGGCGCGCGCATCGTGATCAATGCGTCGGGGCCCTTCCAGGGCCAGGATTACGCGTTACCTCGAGCCGCCATCGACGCGGGGTGCCACTACATCGACTTGGCCGACGCGCGAGACTTCGTCGCCGGCATCACGGCGCTTGATGGTCCAGCCAAGGAGAGGGATGTGCTGGTCGTCAGCGGCGCGAGCTCGGTGCCGGGAATCTCGTCGGCCGTCGTCGGCGCCTTCGCGCACGAGTTTGCCCGGATCACGCAACTCGATATCGGCATCTCGCCCGGCAACAGCTTCGATCCCGGCGTGGCGACGACGGCTTCCGTGCTCGGGGGCGTCGGCAAGCCGATTGCGATGCGGATCGACGGGGCTGCACGCACGGTTTACGGCTGGCAGGGGATCGGCCAGCATCATTTTCCGGAGATCGGCAAGCGCTGGATGGGCTACGTCGACGTCCCGGATCTCGGCCTCTTTCCCGAGCACTATCCTTCACTCGAGACCGTGCGCTTCCGCGCCGGGCTCGAGGTCGGCGTCTTCCATATTGCGCTCTGGCTGCTTTCCTGGGCCGTTCGCGCAGGTCTGCTCAAGCGACCGGAGCGTCTCGCGGAGTCGCTTCTCGCCGCAAAAAAGCAGCTCCGCTGGCTCGGCAGCGACGCGGGCGGAATGTTCGTCACGATCGAGGCCTTGGGCCGCGACGGCGGGCCCAAACGCCTCACTTGGACCCTCATCGCGCGCAGCGGCGACGGCCCCTTCATTCCGGCGATCGCATCGGTGATCATCGCCCGGCGGCTCGCAAGCGGCGCGGAGCGCCGCCGCGGGGCCATGCCTTGCTTCCAGTTGATTACGCTCGATGAATTCGACCGGGCGGTCGCGGATCTCGATATCGGTTATCCCAACGTCCCTCGCGTGCCGATGGACGGGAGCCATGGCGCGAGCTAGCCTCGCAGGGTTGCGCTTTCGTCCTCTGTTCTTCTGGGAGATCAAAAATGAGGGCATCACACACGCTTCGCGCTCTGATCCTGGCCGTCGTCTCGGCACTCGCGGCCTCGGCGCTCATCTCGACCACTACCGTTGCCGGAACCGGCGGAGGCTCGGGTGAGCCGACCAGCGACGGCGGCGGCACGGGCGGCGGCTCCGGTACGACGGACGGCGGAGGCGGAACAGGCGGCGGCTCCGGCGAAACCCAGAAGTAGGTCCGCTTCGCTTCGCGCTGGCATCGAGGGGCTTCTGCCGGGACCGGTCTCGCTCCCGGCAGATGTGCTGAGCAACACCATGCTCTCGGACACGACATCGAATGCGGGTGCCCCCGATCGGTTTCCGACGATCCCGTTGCTTGCCGTGCTCGCCGCTATTGCGGGCCTCGTGGCGCTCTTCTTTGCCCCGGTCCGCGCGCAGCTAGCCGGGATCGAGTACTGGACGGCCGACTGGCGCACGGCGCTGCTCGCAGATCGGACGCCCGGGACGCACGACAAGATCGCGGTGGTCGTCTTCAACTCCGATACCTTCGGCGGCGCGACCGTCACGCCGATCCCGCGCGATCTCCATGCGCAGGTGCTACGTGCCGTGGATGGCATGGGTCCCAGCGCCATAGGGACCGACTTCTATTTCCTGGCCAGCCAGGGAGAGGAGAAGGACGGCGCATTCCTGTCGGCGGTTCGCGACGTCAAGACCCCGCTCGTGCTCGGCGCGGTTGATGGCCGCACGAAGGAGTTCACGCCGGGCCAGCTCGCCTACCAGGACACGTTTCTCGCCCGGGCGGGCCGGCCAGCCGGCTACCTGAGCCTCAAGTACGACCACGGCAACGTCGTGCGCAGCATGAGCCCGCCGCTCGCGGGCTCGCCGTTCACGGAGGCCTTCGCGCACGCGGTCGCCAAGGCGTCGGGAGCCTCGCTCGCCGATGTCTCTCCTGCAGAGCGGATCGCGTGGCTCGCGGGCCCTGACCCCAGCGTGCAGCCGTTCCTCACCATACCGGCGCAAGACGTGCTGTCGACGGACGCTGAAAAACGCCGCGCAGTCGAAGATCTGCTCAGGGGCCGGGTTGTGCTGACGGGGATCGACATGCCGAACCAGGACCGGCACGAGACGGCGCTCAGCGTGCGCACCGAGGAGCGCATGCTGGGCGTGATGATTCATGCCCACATGCTGGCGCAGATCCTCGATGGGCGACACTTTCGCGAACTCGCGGGGGCGCGACTCGCCCTGCTGCTCGCCACGGTGGGGCTCATCGGCTTCGGGCTGAGCTGGCTGTTCTGGCGGCGCAAGCTCGATTTCCTCAGTCTCAGCGTCGCGACCGCCGTGCTCGTGGCACTCGATGTCGCGAGCTACTCCACACTCAGGATCGTGCTGCCGTTCACGCTCCTCACGTGCGTCTGGTTCATCGGCGTCACGGCCGGCCACAACATGCGCGCGCTCGTGGCATGGGCACGCGCCCGACAAACTTCCGAGCGAGCGACTTAGAGCGTGATTGGTTTTGATTGAATCGCAATCACGCTCCAGCTCTTTGATGAGACAATGATTCACGCTTCGGACTTCTCTTGCGCTGCCGATTCACGCCGCGCCTGATAGGCGGCGCGGCGATCGGAGCGCGTAGGGTCCGAAGCGATCATGGTCTAGGAGATCAACACCTTCAGGTGCGCCAGGGATGGTCGGGGAGATCGGTGACGCCGAGGACCTTGGCGCCCGCCTGTGCGACGATATGATCGTTCTCGACGGAGGAGCCCGAGACACCGATGGCGCCGACCAGCACGCCCTCCTTGTCGACGATCGGCAGGCCGCCGGGGAAGGTGATGAGCCCCTCGTTCGAGTGCTCGATGCCGAAGAGCGGCCCGCCGGGCTGGGAAAGCTTGCCGATCTGGCCTGTCGGCATGCCGAAGAAGACCGCGGTCTTGGCCTTCTTGATCGCGATGTCGATCGAGCCGACCCAGGCGTCATCCATGCGATGGAACGCTTTCAGATTGGCGCCCGAGTCGACGATGGCGATGCACATCTTGGTGCCGGTCTCGAGCGCCATCTCGCGCGCTGCCTCGATGGCAGCCTGGGCATCATCGATCGTGACGTGCATGGCGGTACTCCTCGGCTGGCCGTCAGGGTGGAGCGTGCATATCGTGTGGCAATGGGGCGAAGTCAATGAGGGACGGTTAACGCACTCAACTGACTTTCCGGGACGAGCTGGCTTTCGTGGCGCGCGGGAGTTTGCCCGCATAGTAGTCGAGCGCCCAGCGCGTCTTCATCTGCTGTGCGTTGTCGCGCTCGGCGCCTAGCTCGGCGAGGAAGGCGAAGAAACCCGCGTTTGCCACAGCGGCTTGGGCGACCGGCACGCGTGTCGAGACCTCGAGGACGGTCGCGCCGTCGCCACGCTTCCATAACTCTGCAGACACGGGCCAGGGGAGCCCCGGATGATCGAACTTCCAGCACGACGACTCTATCGGACCGAGAACCGAAAGACTTGCGAGCTCATAGCGGATCGTCGCCATCTCGGCGAGAAACAGCTCCTGAGCTTTGCCGAGCATCGACGCCAGCGACGCTTTCTCCTGCTCGACGTCCTTGATCATGCCCTTGGCGACCGGCTTGGTCAGCGACGCGGAGAGCACGATGCCTTTCTCGCCCGCGTCGGCCTCGATCTTGAAGCCCCTCTCTTTGCGCCACTTCAACGGCACCTTTTCCGGCCGGACAGGGCGTATCTTGACGGTGCTGTCGTGCTGCTTGTCGATGATCCGGCGCGCGCGGGCGATGATGCCGGCTCGAAAAAGTGTGAGCGCCGGCGTATCGAAGAAATAGATGAAGCGTCGCTCGGCGTCCTTCTCGCCGAGACCGAAGTGCTTCAGGCCGCGCTTGGCTTGCTTGTGCGCGATCGTTGCCTTGACCTCGACTGTGTCGGCGCCCGCGACGAGATTTCCGACGCGTCCGCGGGATGCTGCTGGTCTTGGCATGGCAATGCTCCGGCTGGAGGCATCCAGCCTTCTCTCTCTCATGCTTCGCAGTCTAGCAGGGTGGCTCGCCGACGTCGTCTGCAATGGGTGAGGAATTGGCATGCGCCGCGCAAGATTGCTGCCGTTGCCGCTTCGCTAGGCGCGCGGGGGACGGCGCCGATCGCTGAACCACGCGCGGTACTCCGTCATCTTCCCGCGCTGCGCCTCGGGCGCTCGGCGCTTGCACGTCGAGGCCTCGTCGCTCCCCTCAGGCGCTCCCCAGCGGTGCTCGACGCAATCGTTCACGTTGTAGGCCATCTCGAGGGCGGCCGTGCGGTCGATCATGTCCTTGAGCGTGAGCGACCATTCTGAATTGTCGCTCCTGAGATAGGTGAACTTCCGCGCCCCGAGCTCGGTCACGAGCGTCGTCTCTAGCTCGGCCTTGACGTCGGCAGCGCTCTTGCCGGCCGGCATCGCGTAGCGCTCAGGGCGACGCGCGACGCGATCGGGGAAGCCACGCACGACGTCAATCGCGATCAAGAGACGCAGGTCGCGCGAGGGTGTCGCGAAATCCTCCCAAGCCCCCGTCGTCTCGAAGATCGCCGCGCCATCGGGCATCGCCACCTCGGCCCCGCCGCCCACCTGATACTTGCGGCCGTTCTCGACCGAGGTGACGCGCGTCTTCGCCTGCTCCTCGAGTGCGGTGATCGCCTCCTTCAGGGCGCGCACGGGGTCGAGCGGGGCGGGCGACATCACGTCGTCCATGCGATCGTAAAAGTCCTCGATGGCAAGCTTCGATTGATCGAGAGAGAAATCAGCGTACTCGGGGTTCTTGGCGATCTCCTCGTTGGAGAGGCGACGCAGGCCGCCGCCCTTCGCAGCGACAACAGGCCGGAAGCGCTTGAACCCGGGACTGCCGAGCGCGGGGTCCTGCGCAAAGAGGAAATTGCCGCGCCAGAAACGCTTGCGCGCGACCGTGCCGTCAGGCTGGCCGTCGACGGCGAGGAAGACGCCGGCCCCGTCACCCGACTGCTCGATGCGCTTCGAGATCACCAGGATGTGGCCGTAAGGATCGGCATAGACCGTTCCCGGACGCAGCGTCTCCTGCGTCAAGGGCACGGGGTAATAATCGTTGTCGTCGTCGGCAGCCGCCGTGCGGCCGTTGCCGGAATGGACGGCGTTGGCGGTCGTCGTGCGCAGGTAAAAGCCGAACCCCGGCACAAGCCCCTGCGGCTTCGGCGGAAGCATGGGGGCCGGAGCCGCCAGCGGCTCGCCGAAGAACCCGAACAGGCCGCCGGAGCCGCCGGACGCGTTCTGTGCGGCCTTCAGCTCGGGCGGAACAGGTGGGGGCTCCTCGTTCTGGATGTTCCACCATTGCGTGCACCTTGGCGCCTGGCCGCCGCCGCCGCGATTGCACTTCGAATAACCGAACGGAAGACCCATCTTGAAGGCGAAGTAGGCGCGCAAGAAGTAGGGGAGGTCGGCGCAGTCAGGTCGGATGACGAGCCCCTTCTCGTCCTCGCGAAGGCTCAAGTGATTGAAAAGCACATTGCGCGAGCGGTCGCGCAGCACGTCATGCAGGGCCTTCCAGGAGGGCTGCTCCTCGAGCGGCGCATCGAAGAGCTTCTCGATCCATGCCGAGTAGAGGTTTTCCGTCGCGCGGCTCCATGTGTCGCGTACGGGCCAGACGCTCTTCGCGGCCGGGCGCGGGGGCGAGGGGGATTTGCGAACTGTGAGCGCGCGGGCGATCGTGGCACAGGGCCCCGTCACGCCGTCGCGCGCGAGCTTCGCCTGCCACGTGCCAGCGGCGGGTGAGGCGACCTCGGCGAACCAGAAATAGGGCGGGCCGCCGTGGCGGTCGCGCGATGTGGCCGCGACCTTGCCGTCGGGTGCGACGAGCGACAGCTCGCCGTCATGCTTTTCCTCGACGGTGATGATGACGCGGAGCGGCGCGCCCTTCCACGGCGCGATGGGCGATGCGAGGACCGCGAGCCCGGCCGCGTCCTCGCAGCCGGCAGATGGCGCCTTGGCCTCAGCGGCAAGCGAGACGAGCGGCGCACCCGCGACGAGCGGCAACGCCGTCACAGCAGCAGCGGCAAACTGGCGAGCAGCAGACAATCGAGCCCCTGAGCCTCCCTCGACTGCAGCCTGGAGTAGCCCTGAAAGCCTCACGCCTAATCATGGCAAAATTTGTCGCCGGGCGGCCTCAATGCCCCGTCCCGCCGCGTGTCACGGTTAATTATCGCCGTTCGGGGAGCAGAATCCAGCTCGGGGCGGCCTGCGGCACCCCAGACGGGCGCGGCAGGACTGGGGCTCGGGGGGGCCGAGCGGGTCCTCCACTATGACCGGCCAGCCTTCTCGTCGTCCTTGCCTGCGCTGAGCCTGTAGAGGTTGGAGAGCAGCGCATCGAGGCCACCGGCGCCGGTGTGGAGGTCGATGCGGCCGACCTTCTCGACAAGACGCTCCAAGGCCTCGAGCTCCTTCAGGCGGAGGAGGAGCGGATTGTCCTCCATCAACTTTGCCGTGTTGAGGAGCGAGCGCGTGGCGGCCGTCTCCTCCTGGCGGCGGATCAGGTTCGCCTTGGCGACGCGCTCGGCCTCGACGACCTTGTTCAGAAGCTCGCGCACGTCGCCCGGAAGGATCACGTCCTTGACGCCGATCTCGCCCACCTCGGCACCGAGATCGGTGGCGCGCGCGGTCACGAACTCGCGTACCTGGCGGTCGATCGAATCGCGCGCGGCCAGGATCTCGTCCAGCGTGCGCGTCGCGACCGCCTCGCGGATCGCGAACTGCACGAGCTTGTAGAGCGTGCCCGGCACATCGGCCGAGGCGAGCGCCGCGCGCTCGGGATCGACGATGCGCATGAATGCGGTCAGCGTGACGCGGATGCCGACACGGTCCTTGGTCAGGATCTCCTGCGCCGTCACCTCGAGCGGCTGCGGGCGCAGGTCGACCTTGGCGACGCGCACGGTGCGGCCGATTTGCCAGAACGCGTAGCGGCCCGGCTTCAGGCGCTCCTTCAATTCGCCGTCGACGAACAAGAGCCCCGCCTCGTGCGCCTCGACGACGGACAGGACCACGGCCGAGCCTGCGCGCGCCAGATCGAGCTTGTCCATGTGGCGCCTGGCGATCCTGAGATCGCCCGCGGTCTCGATGCGCTCGACCTCGACGCGGGTCAAAGTCTTCCAGAACGCGCGCGTGGTGTTGGACGCGACAAGGTGCCTGGGCTCGCCATCGAAGGAGACGATCGCGACCTCGGTCGGGCCGGTCTGCACGATCTCGAGATTGCGTTCGGCGATGTCGGGCTCGAGCTTGGCGAGGAGCAGCGCACGCTCGGGCGCAAGCTCGGTGCGCATGACCTTCACAACCTCGGCCGAGAGCCGGCCAAAGGGATCAATCTCGGTGAAGCGGCCGGGATGCAAGAGGCGCTCGAAGCGGCCGTCGCGCATCAGGAAGGCGCGCTCGTCGTCCTTGACGACGACAGTGGTCCAGAAGGCGGACCGGGTCATAACACTCACTCCTTACTTCCTACTTCACGACGTCTCTTCTTCTTGCCGTCCGATGCAAGGTCGCCGGCCGCCCACCCACGGCGATGACACGGGCTCCCGCTTGAGCCGTGACGTTCGGCCATGCACCCCGCACTCGAAGGTGCAGCCCCCGTAGAGACTGCGCCCCAGCTGCGAGGCTCCGGCGTCGCGTCGCGGCGGTATCCGCGGGAGCGCAGAGCGCATCGTCGCTCGCCGTTCCCGCGCCGCCGTTGGCCGAGGCCGCAGGCGTTGCGAGGCGGGCCGGGAAGGCTGCCGGCTTCCCGTATTCAGTCGTTGACGTGGGAGTCGAACCCACTACCGCAAGGATAAAAGCCTTGTGCTCTACCCAATGAGCTAGTCCATGGAGAAGCCAGAAGGAATCGAACCTTCGACCTCCCGCTTCCGCGGGCGCTCTGCCACTGAGCTAGGGCCTCGGCTGACCTCAAGGGCGCGGAACACGCGTTCGCAGGGCGGCGCGCGCCAGCCGGGTCTCAGCGAGCCCGGACACGTGGCGTCCCAAAGGGAGCGGCGATAAGCCCCAAGAATCCGGCGGAATTGCGGGTTTGGCGCGATCAGCCGCCCGGGACGGACGGCGCTTCGGCCTTCGCCTCCTGAGGCGCGCCACTACGGCGACCGGCGAAGAAGAAGGCTAGAAGGAAAATCGCGGCCTGGATCAAGACGATGCACGGACCCGTCGCGCCATCGATGTGGAAGCTCACGATGGTGCCCACGACGGAGGAGCCGATTGCGACCGCCAATGCGATCGCCAGCATGCGATCGAAGCGGTCGGCGATCAGGTAGGCGATGGCGCCTGGCGCGACGAGCATCGCCACGACGAGAATGATGCCGACGGCTTTGAGAGCCGCGACGATGGTAAGCGACAGAAGCACAAGCAGGCCGTAGTGAAGGACGCGCACGGGGAGGCCGATGGCGCGGGCGTGGCTCGGATCGAAGCAATAGACGAGGAGGTCGCGGCGCTTGGCGAGCACGATCCCAAGTGTCACCGCGGCGACAAGCGCGGTCTCGGCGACGTCGCGCCATGTGACGCCCAGCATGTTGCCGAACAGGATGTGATTCAAATGCTGGTCGGTCTCGACCTTGGTGAAGAGCACGAGGCCGAAACCGAACATGCCTGAGAACACGATGCCCATCACCGTGTCCTCCTTCACGCGGCTGTTCTCCTTGAGATAGCCGGTGAGGAGAGCGCATGCCAAGCCGGCAGCGAAGGCGCCGATGACGAGCGGCAGACCGAGAACGAAGGCGATGACGATACCGGGCAGGACGGCATGCGAGATGGCGTCGCCCATGAGGGACCAGCCCTTCAGGACGAGATAGCAGGAAAGCACGGCGCACACGGCGCCGACGAGCACGGCGACGATCAGCGCGCGCTGCATGAACTCGTAGCCGAGCGGCACCGCCACAATGTCCCAGAGTGCACTCATCGTGCCGTCTCCGCTGTGTTGCGCCGGCGGCGGGCGGCGAGAAGCCCATGCTTGGGTGCGAACAGAAACGCGGCCAGGAAGAGCAGCGTCTGAAGCGTCACGATCACGCCGCCGGTCGCGCCGTCGAGGAAGAAGCTCAGGTAGGCGCCGACGGCGCTCGTCGTGGCGCCGATGGCGACGCTCAGCAGGAGCAGCCTCTGAAAACGATCGGTGAGGAGATAGGCGGTCGCGCCCGGCGTCACCACCATGGCGATGACGAGGCAGGCGCCCACGGTCTGCAGAGCCGCGACCGTCGAGGCGGCGAGAAGCGTGAAGAAGAGAATGTTGAGAGCCGTGGGATTGAGGCCCACGGAACGGGCGTGCTTCTCGTCGAAGAACACCACCATCAGGTCCTTCCACTTGGCGATGAGGATGGCAAGCGAGATCACGGCAATGATGACCACCTGCAACGCGTCGCTGTCGGAGATGCCGAGGATGTTGCCGAGCACGATCGACTGCACGTTGACGGAGGTGGGATTGATGGAAACGATCAGGAGGCCTGCGGCGAAGAACGCCGTGAAGACGATGCCGATCGTCGCGTCCTCGCGGAGGCGCGTGCGACGCCTGACGATATTCATGCCGAGCGCGGCGAGCAGCCCCGCGACGAAGGCTCCAGCCGCGTAGGGGAGATTGAGGAGATAGGCAGTGGCGACGCCTGGGACGATGGAATGGGCGAGCGCATCGCCCATCAGCGACCAGCCCTTGAGCATCAGGTAGGCGGACAGGAACGCGCAGACCGCGCCGACGAGGGCGGAGACCCAGATGGCCTTCACCATGTAGTCGTAGGCGAACGGTACGAGAAGCTCGCTCACTTCTTCCCCTTCCCCTCGTGGTCCTGGGTGCTCAAGGGCTCCGCCTCGCCGCGGCGCTCGCCGTAGAAGACCACCGGGCGCTCGTCGTCGGTAAGGACGGTGACCGTGCGCCGGTCGTCGTCCTCGTGCAGCTCGCGGCCCTCGAGACGGAAATGGCGCAGCACGCCGCCGAAAGCGCGCTCGAGGTTTGCCTGGGTGAAGGTCTTGGCCACCGGACCGGCTGCGAGCACGCGCCGGTTCAGGAGCACGACCTCGTCGCAGAAGTCGGGCACGGAGCCCAGGTTGTGGGTCGAGACGAGCATCAGGTGACCGCTGCTTCTCAGCTCGCGAAGGAGCTCGACGATCGCGGCCTCGGTCTTGACGTCGACGCCTGTGAACGGCTCGTCTAGCAGTATGACCTTGCCCTCCTGCGCCAGCGCGCGAGCCAGAAAGACGCGCTTCTTCTGACCGCCGGACAGCTCGCCGATCTGGCGGTGGCGATACTCGCTCATGCCGACACGGTGCAAAGCTTCAGAGACCTTCCGCTTGTCCTTTGGCGAGGCGATGCGCAGGAAGCCCATGTGGCCATAGCGGCCCATCATCACCACGTCCTCGACGAGCACGGGGAAATTCCAGTCGACCTCCTCGCTCTGAGGCACGTAGGCGACCGCGTTCCGCTTCAATGCCTTGTGCACAGGCAGCCCGCCGATGCGCACCTCGCCCGCCGTGGGCGTGGCAAATCCCATGATGGCCTTGAAGAGCGTGGACTTGCCGCTGCCGTTGACACCAACGAGACCGCAGATCGTGCCGGGACCCAGCTCGAAGGACGCATCGATCAGCGCCGTATGCCCATTGGCATAGGTCACGGTGACGTTACGCACCGACAGAGAGGCGACGAGCTCGTCGGCGCGGGCCTCCTGGAACTGCACGGCTTGCGGTCTTTCGCTCACTTGCCGAATCCCTTGACGATCGTCTCGACGGTGACCTCGAGCAGCTTGAGGTAGGACGGGACGGGGCCGCCCGCCTCGCTCAGTGAATCAACGTAGAGCACGCCGCCATAGCGCGCACCCGTCTCCTTCGCGACCTGACGCGCCGGCTTGTCCGAAATCGTGCTTTCGCTGAAGACGACGGGGATGGTCTTTTCGCGCACGAGATCGATGACGCGGCGCACCTGCTTGGGCGTTCCCTGCTCGTCGGCGTTGATCGGCCACAGATACAGCTCACGGAACCCGTAGTCGCGTGCGAGGTAACTGAAGGCGCCCTCGCTGGTGACGAGCCATCGCTGCTCTTCAGGTATGGTGAAAAGACGCGCCCGCAGGGGCTCGTCGATGGCCTTGATCTTGGCCGCATAGGCGGCGGCATTCTTGTTGTAATCGTCAGCGTGCGCGGGGTCGTGCGCGACAAGCGCCTTGCGGATATTCTCCACGTAGGCGAGCGCGTTCGCGGGCGACATCCAGGCGTGCGGATTGGGCTTGCCCGTGTAAGGCCCCTCCCTGATCCCCATCGGCTCGATCCCCTCTGTCACGACGGCGCTCGGCACATCTTTGACATTATCGAAGAACTTCTCGAACCAGCGCTCGAGATTCATGCCGTTCCACAGCACAAGGTCTGCGGACTGAGCCTTCACGATATCAAGCGGCGTCGGCTGATAATCGTGGATCTCGGCGCCGGGCTTCGTGATCGACTCGACGATGGCCGATGTCCCGGCAACGTTCTGGGCGATGTCCTGGATCACCGTGAACGTCGTCACCACGCGGAACGGTTTGCCGCCGTCGGGCTCGGCCAATGCCGGTGGCGCAGCGGCAAAAAGCGCTGTGATGAGCGCCGCCGCGCGCGGCAGGAAGCAGCAAAAGCAACGTGACATTCTTTGCCCTCTGTTCAACCGAATCAAGCGGTCTGCGCGCACTCGTCTAGCATGCATCGATTCTAGTTGCAAATGCTTTGCAAGTGCAAATGGGATCGGCGGGCTCGGATATCAAGACGCATTACGCGGGAGCAACGGAGCATGGCGGAGGCAAGAATTGCACTGACGTCCGTGTTCGCGCTAACCACGTGCACCGAAGAGAACAGCCGCCGGGCGCAAATGGGCTATCCGGGCGGGCCCGCGCCCCAGCGCGGCAGGGCAATCGTAAAAGGATCTCATGAGCAGACTTAGCCGACCGCATGAGGATATGAAGGCCCGCTACGACGTGATCGTCGTCGGCTCGGGCTACGGCGGCGGGGTCACGGCCTCGCGGCTTGCGCGCGCGGGAAAGCACGTGGCCGTGATCGAGCGCGGGCGTGAGGTCCTGACCGGCGAGTTCCCGGTGAAGTTCCCGGACTTCAAGAACGAATTCCAGGTGCGCAGCAAGAATTTCCGCATGGGTCCCGACACCGCGCTCTACGATGTGCGGCTCGGCGAGGACATGCATGTGCTCGTCGGGTGCGGGCTCGGCGGGGGCTCGCTCGTCAACGCTGGCGTCTCGCTCAGGCCTGACGCGCGCGTGTTCGCGGACGCGGTCTGGCCGGGGCAGGTGGCGCAGGACGGCATGCTCGACGAAGGCTACCGGCGGGCCGAGCAGTGGGTGCGGCCGGCGTCCGACCCGCGCGCTGCCGAGATGACGAAATTCAGGGTGCTGGCGAAGGCGGGGCAGGCGCTCGGGCACGAGACGATCGCGCCGCGCATTGCCGTGAGCTTTGCCGACAACGCGAACCCGGCGGGCGTCTCTCAGCCGGCGTGCACGCGCTGCGGCGACTGCTGCGGGGGGTGCAACGTCGGGGCGAAGAATACCGTCGCGCTGACCTACCTGCCCGACGCCGTCCGTCACGGCGCACACATCTTCACCGAGATCGCAGTGCGCCATATCGAGAAGGCGACTGGCGGCGGCTGGCGCGTATCTGGCATCGCGGCAGGAGCGAAACGAAACGGCGGGTCGTCCGAGCTCACTCTCGAGGCGCCGGTCGTGGTGCTCGCGGCGGGCACGCTCGGCTCGACCGAGATTCTTCTGCGGTCGCGCGAGCGGGGTTTGCCCGTCTCCGACCGGCTCGGGGCGCGCTTCTCCGCCAACGGCGACATCATCGCCTTCGGCTATGGTGCGAAGACGCCCGTCAACGCGGTGGGCGTCGGCTATCCTGCCAAGGTCGAAGGGCTCGAGATCGGCGCCTCAGTCTCGGGGCAGATCGAGATCCGCGACGCGGAAAAGCTGGCCAACGAGCTCAATGTGCAGGAGGGCGCGATGCCGTCCGCGCTCGCCCCGGTGCTGCCGGTTCTCTTCCTGCCGAACGGCAGACTGCTCGGCGCGCTGCAAAGCCTGATCAGCGGCGTCTACAAAGGCCCGTTCGCGAGCCTCCAGACATTCTTCGCCGTCTCCCACGACAGCGCGGCGGGCCGGTTCAGCCTCGAGGACGATCGACTGACGCTCGCCTGGCCCGGCGCCAATGACGAGCCGGTCTACGCCCGCCTCGATGCCATCCTCGCGGCACTCGTCAAGGAGAGCGGCGGCGACTACGTCAAGAACCCGCTCGCAGGCACGGTGATGGGACACAAGCCCGCGACCGCGCACCCGCTCGGCGGTTGCGGCATGGGTCGCGAGCGCGGCGACGGCGTGGTCAACCACAAATGCCAGGTGTTCGACGGCGCGGCCGGGGCGGGTCCGACGGCCGTGCACGAGGGCCTCTACGTCATCGACGGGGCCATCATTCCGCGCTCGCTCGGCGTCAATCCGCTGCTCACGATCACGGCGCTCGCGGAGCGGGCCATGATCCATTTTGCCGAGGATCATGGGCTGCGGTTCAATGCAGCCGCGGTCGAGGCTAGCCCAGTACCCGCGACGGCGCCGGGCATGGTCGCGGCGTGATCGACTGACCCATTCCGTTCCCTCATCCTGAGCCTGTCGAAGGACGAGGGAACGGCCACGACAGCAGCCTCATGGTTCGCCCCTCGACAAGCTCGGGGTGAAGCTCACCATGAGGCTCAGAAGCTATATTGAGCTGCAGGTACCGCTTCTCGAATGCGCATTGAATACCATCGCACGCTGATCGCCGACCGGGTTCGCAACCAGGCGTTCCACGATGCGTTGGCCCGCGTCATCAAGCCGGGCGAGACGATCGTTGCGGATATCGGCGCGGGCACGGGCCTCATCGGTCTCATCGCGGCCAAGCTCGGCGCGCGCGAGGTCTATCTTTACGAAGCCGCAGAGGTCGCGGGCGTCGCGGCCGAGGTGATCAAGGCGAACCGTGCGAGGAACTGCCACCTGATGCCCTGCCACTCGACGGAGATGCAGGATCCGCCGCGCGCCGACGTCATCGTCTCCGAGACGCTCGGCAACTACGCACTCGAAGAGAACATCGTCGACACTCTCGCGGATGCCAGAAAGCGGCATCTCAAGGACGGCGGCGTGATCATTCCCGGCAAGATCTCGCAGTTCGTCGCGCCCGTGGTCTCGGACCGTGTCCATCGCGAGCTCGCCGTGTGGGATGGCGTCGGCTTTGGACTGGACCTTGCGCCGGCACGAACGATGAGCCTCAACAACGTCTATGTGCGCCGGCTCACGCCAGATGAGCTTCTGGAGAATGGCCGCGCCGCGCAGATCTGGGACGACGTGGATCTCGTGAAAGGGCGCGGCGCCAACCGCAAAGGCGAGGCGAGCTTCAAGCTCAAGTCTGCCGCGACGATCTACGGCTTTGCCTATTGGTGGGCGGCCGAGCTCGTGCCCGGCATCGTGCTGTCGACGGCACCCAACGCCCCGCAAACGCACTGGGAGCAGCTCTACTTCCCACTTCTCGAGCCCATCAGCGCGAGAGCGGGGGAGACGGTGATGGCGTCGCTGCGCTCGCGCTCGTCGGAAGAGGCGGGCACGCACCTCGCCTGGACGGCCGTGCATTTCGGCCGCGACGGCAAGTCGATCGCTCGCCAGGCCCTCGACCTCGACAAGGGCTGGCTGCCGTAGCTTTGGCTTACGCCGAGCGGTCGCGGCTCGCGGTGTCGGGGGCGGGATCGTGAAAACGGAAGAAGCCGCCCAGCATGAAGCCTGTGGCCAGCGCCCAAAGGCGGAAGGGCGCCGTGTGCGCTGCGGCAGCGTCGGCGAAGAACGCCGCACGCGCCTCTCCGAGCCCTGCTCTGCGGAGACGCTCGACATGCGGATCGGGCGCGGTGTCGTTGGCGGGGGCGAAGCTGAACGCAGAGAACGACGGCTCGTTGACCTGGACGGCGGCGCGGGACGCGGCGGCACGGCGGTCGATCGCCGGCAGCAGCGGAATGAACTCGGCACGCGGATCGAACGCGCGCACGAACTGGACGATGCGCGGCACGATGTCGGCGCGGAAGCGGGAGCCGTTGAAGAGGCCGAAGTGGCCGACGTCACGGCAATCGTAGCGGACCTTCTTCGTCTCGGGCAGGTGCGGGCACAGGTCATGGGCGGCATGGCACTGACCGCGCCCCGTGATGTCGTCCCTTCCGCCCTCGATGGTCATCAGAGCGGTGCGGCGGATACTTGCAGGATCGACGCTGCGGCCGCGATGAAGCATGCGACCCTTGGGAAGGCTGTGGCGCACGAAGACGGCGTCGACGGTCTGCAGGTAGAACTCCGCCGTGAGATCCATCACGGCGAGGTAGTCGTCATAGAAGGCGCGATGCTTCTCGGCCGGCTCGCCGTCGCCGCGCACCAGGTTCAGGAACAGCTCCTTGTGCGCATGGGCGTGGCCGTCGGGGTTCATCGACATGAATCCGGAAAGCTGCAGGAAGCCCGGATAGACGTCGCGGCCGGCTCCGACATGCGGCCAGGGCACGGACGAGATGACGTGGGCGCGGAACCAATCGGTGTCGCGCTCCTCGGCAACCCGGTTGACGGCCGTCGGATTGATGCGCGTGTCGATCGGCCCGCCGGCGAGGATCATCGAGCGCGGCAGGCCAGGGTCGCCGTCCTCCTCCATGAGCGCAACCGCGGCCAGCACGGGGACCGCCGACTGGCTGACCGCCAAGACGTGCACGTCGCCGGCAAACTCGCGCAGCATCGCGCGCACATAGTCGATGTAGTCGTCGAGGTCGAACGTGCCGGCGGTCACGGGAACGCCGCGCGCGTCCTGCCAGTCGGTGACGTAGACCTCGTGATTGGGGAGCAGCGCCTCGACGGTGCCGCGCAAGAGCGTCGCGTGATGGCCCGACATGGGCGCGACCACCAGAATTCGCGGATCGCGCTCGCGCTGATCGGCGGTGATGTCACGCTTGAAATGAACGAGACGGCAGAACGGGCGCTCCCATGCGACCTCCTCGGCGACTGCAACCTCCGCTCCGGCGACGGTCGTCGTCTCGAGATCGAATTGGGGCTTCAGGTAGCGGCGCGTCGTGCGCTCGAACACCTCGCACGCGGCGGCCGCGTGGCGGCCGATCGTCGTGTGCGTCAGAGGATTGAATGGGTTCGTGAAAAGCAGGCGGCAGGAGTCGGCGACGGCGCGCGCCGGCCCGAAGGCAGCATGGCTCAGCTCGTACCAGTGGTAAAGCAACCGGCCCCCAAGTCCCACACCTCGCTGCCGTCTTGATGCGGCATGCGACCCCACCTTTTAATTAATAGTCCGCCGCAGCTCCAGCTCCCAACGCCACACAGTGCGCCCGAAAGTCTCTTTCGACGGATGCGTGTGCTTTTCTTGTCGTTCCCTCACGTCGAGCATGCACTGATTCGTGGGTGCCGACTAACGTTGCCCATTGCTACAAAGCCTTGGCCAACTCGTCGGCAAGCTGGTCGACGTTCACGGTGTGCGGGAAGTGCTTTATGAACTCGCCGGTGGGGCTCATAAGATACATGTAGGCGCTGTGGTCGACGCTGTAGTCGCCAGTCGTCGAGTTCGCATCGGCGACCTTCTTGAAGTAGACGCGATAGGCCTTCGCAACTGCAGCGATGTCCTCCGTCGACCCCGATAGGCCGACGATGCGCGGATTGAAGCTCTTCACGTACTCGCCGATCACCTTGGGCGTGTCGCGCTCGGGGTCAAGCGTGACAAAGATCGGCGTGAGGCCGTCTGCCTTGGGGCCCAGCTTGTCGAGAGCGGCGGCGATCACCTGCAGGCCCGCGGGGCATATGTCCGGGCAGTTCGTGAAGCCGAAATAGATGAGCATCGGGCGGCCGGCGAAATCCTTCTCGGTGACGCGCTTGCCGGTCGCATCCTCGAGGCTGAACGGGCCGCCGATCAGGGCCTTGCCCGTGGTCGTTCCGGCACCAGGTGGCGTTCCCAGCTCAGGGGCGAAGACAAGCACGAGTGCGGCCACGGCGCCCGCCAGAAGGCCAACGGCCCCGGCCAAAAGGAGCGGATTCTTCATTGCGTAAGAGCCTCCAGGGATCACTCTCCCATTTGAACCAGCGTGCCGGCGCGGCGCGCGCTATCGATCAGATAGCGAAAGAGCGCGAGCCCGAGCGCGAAATAGAGCGCATTCAGCGCCAGAGCCGAAAGCATGAGATCGGCACGGAACTCGCCGTGCAGCACAAGGGCGCGCAGCCCCTCGAACACGTGCGTCGGCGGCAGCGCCCACGCAAACGGCTGCAACCACCAGGGGAGCGTTGTCACCGGGTAGTAGACACAGGCAAGCGGCATCATGAGAAACGCCATCAGCCAGGCGATGTTCTCAGCGCCCAGCCCGTAGCGCAGCACGGCACCCGTCGAGACGAGCCCGAACGACCAGCTGGTCAGCACGAGATTGGCAAAGAAGGCCGCGAGCGGAAGCCCGAGGCTGAAGAGATTGTAGTCGAACATCAGGTAGGCGATGGTCGCGACCGGAACCATGGCGACCGAGAGCTTGATCAGGCTCACCACGATCAGGCTGGCGATGAGCTCCATCGGGCGCAGCGGGCTCATCATGAGATGGCCGAGGTTGCGCGCCCACACCTCCTCGAGAAACGCCATCGCGAAGCCGAGCTGGCTGCGGGCGAGGATGTCCCACAGCAGCACGCCGCCGACGAAGAGCCCCGCCGCGGTCGCCGCCAGACTCGTTGTTTTCGCCAGGTGAACCTGGAGAAATCCCCAGGTCAGCATCTGCACGAGCGGCCAGAAGATCATCTCGAGCGCGCGCGGCCCCGACGACCTCAGGAGATACCAATGGCGGCGCACGAGAGCGCCGATGCGGCGCGCAGAGGCCTGCGGCCCGTTCTGAGCCTCGAGGGCAACGGAAAGCATGGCCGGAACTTGGCCGCGGCGCTCCTGAAAATCAATCGCCATCGTGCGCCGCTCTCACGCTCATCAAATCGGGCTGGGTATTGCGCGCGATGTCGAGGAAGACCTCCTCGAGATTGCGGCGGCCGAAGCGGCTGATCAGGGCCTCGGGCGTCTCGTCGGCGACGATCCTGCCCTTCTCCAGCATGATGACGCGGTCGGCGAGACGCTCGACCTCGGCCATGTTGTGGGAGGCAAGAAGCACGGTCGCGCCGCGCGCGCGTCGGAAATCCTCGAGCTTTGTTCGCACCCAATCGGCCGTGTCGGGGTCGAGAGAGGCGGTGGGCTCGTCCAGGAGCAAAAGCTCGGGCGCATTGAGGAGCGCCTTGGCGAGGCTGACGCGGGTCCGCTGGCCAGCCGATAGCGTGCCGTAGGGACGGTCGAGCAAATCATCGAGCTTTAGCTCGCGGGCGAGCTCCGCGATGCGCTCCCGAAATGCGCGAACGCCGTAGAGGCGGGCGAAGACCTCGAGGTTCTGGCGCACGGAGAGGCGGCGCGGGATGTCGGCGTAGGGGCTCTCGAAGTTCATGCGATGGAGCACCTTGTGGCGCTCGGTCGCCATGTCGGCGCCGAAGACGCGGGCCTCGCCCGAGGTCGGAATGACGAGGCCCATCAGCATCGAGATGGTCGTGGTCTTGCCGGCTCCGTTGCCTCCCAGCAAGGCGGTGACGACGCCGGGGGCGAGCGAGAACGTGACGCCGTCGACGGCGACGACGCTCTCGTAGACCTTGCGCAGATCTCGCACCGCAACCGGCGGCACAGCTCGGTGGTAGGCGTCGGGTTGATCCTGCATGAAGCCTCTGGGTGCGGCGCTGTATCCCGGCAGGGGGGCCCGTGCCGTATGCCGTGGCCCGCTCTTCGCGCATTTGCGATGTTATCTGGAACACCGGCTCCGGCGTTGCAAGTCGTGCTAAGGTCGGGGCCTCGCGGGGAAGGATTACGACGCTAACAAGATGACAGCAAACGACGGCACACTAGGCGTGACAAGCAGGCACACGACACGAGATCCTGCACGGCTCATCTCGGCTCCGACCGACAGCAGGCTCAGGCTACAGACGATCGTTCGGCTCAGATGGCTCGGCGTGCTCGGGCAGGTCCTTGCCATAGGTATCGTCTGGCTCGGCCTAGGCTTCGATCTTCCGGTCGGATTGTGCCTCGCCTGCATCGCCATGTCGGCGTGGCTCAACGTCTTTCTCTCGATCCGCTATCCCGGCCGGCACAGGCTGTCGGTCGGGTTCGCGACGTCGCTCCTCGCTTACGACATCCTGCAGCTTGCTGCGCTGCTCTATCTCACGGGCGGAATCGACAATCCGTTCACGATGCTGATCGTGGCGCCGGTGACGGTGTCGGCGGCGACACTGCCGCTTGGAAACACGATCGCGCTCGGCATGCTCGCGCTCTCGGCGACGTTCTTCATCTCGCTCCATTCGCTGCCGCTGCCGTGGAGCCCGGAGATGAGCCTCCAGCATCCGCTGCTCTACAAGTTCGGCGTGCTGGCTGCCGTCGCCGCGAGCATGCCGTTTCTCGCTCTTTACGTGTGGCGATTGACCCAGGAAGGCCGGCAAATGTCAGCGGCGCTCGCGGCGACGGAAAACGTGCTCGCCAGGGAGCAGAAGCTGCACGCCCTCGATGGTTTGGCCGCCGCGGCCGCGCATGAGCTCGGCACGCCGCTGTCGACGATCACGCTTGTGACGACGGAGCTCGAGCGGCAACTTGCGGTCGACAGCCCCTACAGAGATGACATCGTCCTTCTGCGCAGCCAGGCACAGCGCTGCCGCGAAATCCTGCAAAAGCTTACAAGACACCCGGAAGAGGGTGATACCGTGCACTCGAGCCTGTCGGTTGCGGAGATGCTGCACGAAGCTGCGGGGCCCTATCACGGAGACCGTGCACCACTTCACATCTCAGCGGCGCCGTCGCCATCGGCATCCGGGCCAGCGGCCCGCCAGCCCGTGGGCCTGCGCAGGCCCGGCGTCATCTATGGCCTCGGCAACATCATCGAGAACGCGGTCGATTTTGCCGATACGCGCGTCGACATACGGGCCGAGTGGGATCAGAGCACGGTGACGGTGACCATCGCCGACAATGGTCCGGGATTTCGGGCCGAGGTCCTCGACAATCTCGGCGAACCCTATGTGACCACGCGCCCGGCGGACGAAACCAACGAAAGCGGCGAGAAGACCTCCGGGCTCGGCCTCGGCTTCTTCATCGCGAAAACGCTGCTCGAACGCTCGGGTGCGAGGATCGCCCTCGAAAATCAGCAGCTTCCCCAGCACGGGGCCATTGTTCGCGTCATCTGGCCGAGGCGGGCCTTCGAGGCCGGCCCCGCGGGGGCGCCTCCGCCCGAGGCCGTTTCCGTTAACAGAGCCCAGGAAGCTCTGGCGGCCGACTGATAACCATAGGCATTATCTTATTCTTTTGATTGAAGAAGCCCTTGGCGAACCGGGCCGCAATATTATACTCCCCGCCAATCGGGAGGTGACACGTGTGACCGAAGACCAGGACCTATCATTCCGCCAGGACGAGCTGCCAGACGATCGCTCGCTCATCATCGTCGACGACGATCGCGCCTTCCTGCAGCGGCTCGCGCGCGCCATGGAGCTGCGCGGCTTCGAGGTGAGAAGCGCACACTCGATCGCGGAGGGGGTCGACCTCATTCGCGCGCAGGCCCCGGCGTTCGCCATCGTCGACATGCGGCTCGAGGACGGCAACGGCCTCGACGTGATCGCCGAGCTGACGCGCGTCAGGCCGGATGCCCGCATCATCGTGCTCACGGGCTACGGCAACATCGCGACGGCGGTATCGGCGGTGAAGCTCGGCGCCGTGGACTATCTCGCCAAGCCCGCGGACGCGGACGATGTGACGGACGCGCTACTCGCGCCGCACAATGCGAAGGCGCCGCCGCCGGAAAACCCCATGTCGGCGGACCGCGTGCGGTGGGAGCATATCCAGCGCGTCTATGAGCTCTGCAACCGCAACGTCTCGGAGACGGCGCGGCGCCTCAACATGCACCGGCGCACGCTGCAGCGTATCCTGGCCAAGCGCGCGCCGAAGTAGCCGATCACAACTCGATCCACCTCATGGTTCGACAGGCTCACCATGAGGTTGCCACGAAATTGCCGGCAGATCTGCGAACGGCGTCAGAACTCGGGAAGCGAGAGGGCCGTGCGCAGCGAGGGGTCAAGCGCGACCGAGAGCCTTGCCGCTGCGGCGCGCGCGAACCGGAGCGTCATCGACTTGCGCCGCGCACCCGCGAGCCGGAGCTCGGGCGAGGGGCGGACGATCTCGCCACCATAGCGATCGGCGAGAATGAGGCCCGCATCCTCGGGCAGGATGTCGACGGGAAAGCCGGGGCGCACCGCAAAGAAGAGCCGGTCTGAAAAATCTCGATATTCCGGCCACTTCTGATCGGTGCGGAAATCCTCGAGCGACGACTTGATCTCGACGATCCAGATCTCGCCCTTGTCGGACAACGCGCAGATGTCCGCGCGCCGGCCGTTAGGGAGCGGCAGCTCGGCGACACTGGTCAGGCCATGAGCTGTCAAGAGCCGCACCACACCGCGACAAATCTCGTAAGCGACGGCAGATTGCGCCGGGGCTCCGAATACCGGCACGCTTGCGCCGTCCACTCCTTCTTTGATCGCGGTCATTGACCTGACATCCGTAAGTGACAACGAATCCGGCCCGTCCCAGCCTCGCCGGCGCTGAGATACCGACGGGCTTGCTCCGCCGCGCGCGAGATTGTAGCCCATCGGCCGGTCCGAGGGCTAATCTTGAAATGCGGCTCGCCGCGCCAAGCAATACCCCGTGTCGATGAGGACCAGTTGGCGATGTTCTTCAAGCGTGCGAGCAAGGACAACAACAAAGACAAAGCCGACGCGCCGATGCCGGCGGCCCAGGGTGCGGTCGCTCCCGTGGAGAACCCGACAAAGCCGCTCACCGCGGCCGAGCTCAGGCGCACAGTCGATCCGAAGAGCCTTGGCTTCAAGACCACGGCCGATCTCGAGCCGGCGGCGGGGCTGATCGGCCAGGAGCGGGCGCTCGCGGCCATCGAGTTCGGAGCCAACATCAAGGCACATGATTTCAACGTGTTCGTGCTCGGGCCCCCGGCCTCGGGGAAGAGCACGGCGGTCAAGGCCTATCTCGCCAAGAAGGCCGCCGGGAGCCCGATCCCCGGGGACTGGGTCTACGTCAACAGCTTCGAGGACGCGAACAAGCCGAAGGCGCTCAGTCTGCCGGCGGGACGCGCGAAGCGCTTCGCAAAGGCCATGGTCGAGACAATCGACGAGCTGCGCGCGACCGTGCCCGCCGCCTTCGAGAGCGAGGACTATCAGGCGCGCCGGCGCGCCATCGACGAGGAATTCCGCTCCGGCCAGGAGCAGGCGCTCGAAGCGCTCACCCGCAAGGCCGCGCAGCAGAACATCGCCGTCCTCAGGACGCCGCTCGGCTTCGGCATGGCGCCTATGCACGACGGCAAGGTGGTGAAGCCCGAGGTCTTCAACCAGCTGCCCGAGACCATGCGGCGCGAGATCGAGGCGCGCATCGAGGCGCTGCAGAAGGAGCTCGAGGCCGCACTGTCACAAGTGCCGAAAGCGGACAAGGTCCGGCGCACGCGCACAGCGCAGCTCAACGAGGAGGTGTCGCGCGCGGCCGTCGATGCCGCGCTCGACGACGTCAGGGGTGAATTCGCCGACCTGCCCCAGATTGCAGCCTATCTCGCGTCCGCCGAGCGCGATCTCGTGAGGAACGCCGGGGTCTTTCTTGCTCCTTCCGGCGAGGAGAGCGAGGTCGTCAAACAATCGGTCGACACATCGCGCGATCCGCGCTTCAGGCGCTACATGGTGAACGTCATGGTCTCGAACGACGAGAGCCAGGGCGGAGCCCCGGTTTACGAGGAGATCAATCCGACGTTCGGCAACGTCGCAGGGCGGGCCGAGCACATCGCGCAGATGGGCACGCTCGTCACCGACTTCCTCCTGATCCGGCCGGGCGCGCTGCATCGCGCCAACGGCGGCTACCTGCTTCTCGATGCGCGCAAGGTGCTTATGTCTCCCTTCGCGTGGGAGAGCCTCAAGCGGGCGCTCAAGGTCGGGCAGATCCGCATCGAGGCGCCGGCCGAGGCGCTCGGCCTCGTCTCGACGCAGACGCTCGACCCCGAGCCCATTCCCCTCGACGTCAAGGTGATCCTGCTCGGAGACCGCGAGCTCTACTATCTCCTCAATCAATTCGACCCGGATTTCTCGCGCCTGTTCAAGGTCCAGGCCGACTTCGACGATACGATCGAGCGGAGCAAGGAAAACGACGCGGCTTACGCCCGGCTCATCGCCGCGATCGTCGCCACGCACAAGCTCAAGCCGGTCGATGCCGAAGGCGTTGCGCGCCTCATCGAGGAAGGCGCGCGGCTTGCAGAGGACCGCGAGAAGCTCACCATCGAGATCGGGCGCATCGCCGATATCGTCCGCGAGGCGGACTATTGGTCGGGTGCGGCCAAGAAGAAAGTCACTGGGCGCGAAGATATCGCGCGCGCGATCGAGGAGCACATCCAGCGCTCGGACCGGCTGCGCGACCGCTCGCTCGAAACGCTCGAGCGCGGCATCTTGCTCGTCGATACCGCCGGCCAGAAAGTCGGGCAGATCAACGGGCTGTCGCTGCTCCAGCTCGGCGATTTCGCCTTCGGCCGCCCGAGCCGCATCACAGCGCGCGTCCATGTGGGACAGGGTCGGGTGACCGACATCGAGCGCGAAGCCAAGCTCGGCGGGCCGCTGCACTCCAAGGGCGTCATGATTCTCTGGGGCTACCTTGCCGGACGCTTCGCGCAGGAGGTGCCGCTGTCGCTCGCGGCGACGCTCGTGTTCGAGCAATCCTACGGCGCGGTCGAGGGTGACAGTGCGTCGTCGGCCGAGCTCTACGCGCTGCTCTCGGCATTGGCGGAGGCGCCCATCCGCCAGGATCTTGCGGTGACGGGCTCGATCAATCAGTGGGGCGAGATCCAGGCCATCGGCGGCGTCAACGAGAAGATCGAGGGCTTTTTCGATGCGTGCGCGGCGCGCGGACTGTCGGGCACGCAGGGCGTCCTCATTCCGCACGCCAACGCCCAGCACCTCATGCTGCGCGAGGATGTCGTCGAGGCCGTGAAAGCCGACCGCTTCGCGATATATGCCGTCTCTACCGCCGACGAAGGGATCGCACTTCTGACCGGACTCAAGGCTGGCGAGCGGCGCGCCGACGGGCTCTTTCCCGCGGGCAGCGTCAACCGCCTGGTCGAGGACAAGCTCAAGGCGTTTGCCGAGCGCGCGCGCAGATTCGCGGGCGGCAAAGGGGGCGAGGCCGCGTCGGGAAAGACCGACGCATGATCGCGCATGTGGCAGAGGCAGGCGAGGACCGGGGGCGCGTGGTGCTCCACCTCGGCTCGTCGGGACGCATGAGCGAGATCGCGCTCGAAGCGGCGATGCGCGTCGCGCAGGCGTTCCAGTCGGAGATCGAGAGCGTCTTCGTCGAGGACCGCCAGCTTCTCGACCTGGCGCGCTTTCCGTTCGCGCGCGAGATTGGGCTCTCGGGGCGACAGGTGCGCGCGCTCTCGCCGGGCGAGATCGAGCATGACATCCAGGTGCAGGCGGCAGCGCTGCAGCGCAAGGTGCTGGCCATCGCGCGCACTTTCGCGGTGCCGGCGCGCACGCGCATGGTTCGCGACGAGCCGTTAAGGGCGCTCGCCATCGCGTGTGCGGAAAGCGGTCCGTGGAACGTCGTGACGCTGGCCGAGCCGTTTACAGGGCGCGATGCAGCAGAGCTCTCCCATCTCTTCGATGCCGTGGCCGGGACGACGGGCGTCGTGCTGGCAGGGCCCAAGGCGCGGCACACGAAGGGCGACGTGGTGGCTCTGATCGAGGACGTGGACCGCGTGCCGCCGATGCTCAGGGCCGCGGAGCGGATCGCGGATGCGACTGGGGGCGTGGCGCGCCTGGTTCTGATCGACGACAATGCCGAGCGCCTCGCGTGGATGGACGGGCAGGTGCGTCTAGCGCTTGGGCAGCGCCCGGCGGTCAATCTCGAAGCGATCAACATGTCGCGCCGCAGCATGGGATCGGTCGCGGAGATCCTGCGCCGGTCGGGCGTGGGATTTGTCATTGCCCGCTTTCGCGGGCGGTTCGTCTCCGGCGACGGGGGCCTCGCGCAACTCGCCGCCATGCTCGAAGGCCCGCTGTTCCTTGTTCGCTGAGCCCTGCCGAAATCGCGCCGCGCAGCCGGCATACGCGCCCCTCTTGTTTGCTGGGCTCGGTCCGACTACTAGGGTCGGCGTGGCGGCGCCACAGCCGGAGAACGACGACAGATGACAGTTGCGCTCATGGGGCTCGCCGGCCAATCCACGACCTGGCTCGAGACCCTATTCGGCCCCGCTGGTGCGTACGCCGTCCAGGTTATCAAGATCATCGGCATCGATATCGTTCTCGCCGGCGACAATGCCGTCGTGATCGCGCTCGCCTGCCGGACGCTGCCGCCACGCCAGCGCATGATGGGCATCCTGCTCGGAGCAGGCGCGGCCGTGGTGCTCCGCGTGCTGTTCACGCTCGTCGTCCAGGAGCTGCTCGACGTCAACCTGCTCAAGCTCGTGGGCGGGCTCCTCCTGTTCTGGATCGCGGTCAAGCTCCTGATCGCCAACGATAGCAACGACGGCAACTACAAGAGCGGCACCAGCCTCTGGGACGCCGTGCGCATCGTCGCTCTTGCCGACATGGTGATGAGCCTCGACAACGTGCTCGCCATCGCTGCCGCAGCACACGGCGATCCGTGGCTCATCATCTTTGGCCTCGTCGTCTCTATCCCTCTCATCGTCGGCGGCGCGACGCTGATCACCAGTCTCCTGACCAGATATCCGGTTCTGGTCTGGGCGGGCGCAGCTCTGCTGGGCTGGATAGCGGGCGAGCTCATCGCCACCGAGCCTGTGCTGCAGCCGGCGATCGAGGGCGTCGCGGCGTTCCTCGGCGTGTCCGTGAAAGTGGTCGCCAGGCTGCTCGAGGTGACGGGCGCCCTGCTCGTGTGCACGATCGGATACGTGATCCAGCGCAGCAGCGAGCGGCGAAACGAAGCCTGAGTTCGAGCTTGAGCCGACGAGCAGAGCATGCCTGAGCTGCCGGAAGTCGAGAACGTGCGGCGCGGCCTCGAACCGCATTTCAAAGGCAACCGGATCCTGCGCGTCGAGACGCGGCGGCGCGATCTCAGGTTTCCGTTTCCCGAGCGCTTTGGAGAGCGGCTGGAAGGGGCGAAGGTCGCAAGCCTCGAACGGCGCGCCAAGTATCTCATCGCGCACCTATCGACGGGGGAGGCGCTGATCATGCACCTCGGCATGACGGGACGCTTCACTGTGCGCGTCAAAGGGGCAAAGCAGGCCCTCGAGCTTGGCGAATTCGCGTACGAGACGTCGAACGACGCCAAGCACGAGCACGTCGTGTTCCAGCTCTCGGGCGGCGAACAGGTGAGCTACAGCGATCCGCGCCGCTTCGGCTACATGCTGCTGGTGCCGGAGCCGCAGCTCGGCGAGCACCCACTGTTCCGCGGGCTCGGCGTGGAGCCTCTGGGGGCGGACCTGACGGCCGCCTATCTCGCCAAGCGGGCGCTGGGTCGGCGCAGCAATCTCAAGGCGTTCCTCATGGACCAGCGGATCATCGCCGGCCTCGGCAACATCTATGTGTGCGAGGCCTTGTTCCGGGCCGGGCTCGCGCCTTCGCGCAAAGCGTCCACGCTCGCGAAACGCTCCGGGGCGCCCTCGGTGCACGCGGAGCCGCTCGTTGCCGCCATCCGCGCCGTGCTCGAGGAGGCGATCGCGGCGGGGGGATCGACGCTGCGCGACTATCGGCGCGCCGACGGCTCAGAGGGCCGCTTCCAAGAGAGGTTTTCCGTCTACGGCCGTGAGGGAGAGCCTTGCGTCCGTCCCGGCTGCCGGGGCATTGTGCGGCGCACTATCCATGGCGCGCGCTCGACGTTCTACTGCCCCGTGTGCCAGCGCTGAGGCCCCTCACGCGCACAACCCCATAGAGATTACCGGAGCCTGCCATGGCCTTTTCCACGATCCTCACCGAGAAGAAGGGCCGCGTCGGCCTCATCACGCTCAACCGCCCGGCGGCGCTCAACGCACTCAACGACCAGCTCATCGGCGAGCTGAACCAGGCGCTCGACGAATTCGAGGCGGACGAGGGCATCGGCGCCATTGTCATCACCGGCTCCGAGAAGGCGTTCGCGGCCGGCGCCGACATCAAGGAGATGCAGGCCAAGACCTACATGGACGCCTACAAATCCGACTTCCTCGCCAGCTGGGAGCGCATCACGCGCTGCCGCAAGCCCACAATCGCGGCGGTGGCCGGCTTCGCGCTCGGCGGGGGATGCGAGTTGGCCATGAGCTGCGACCTCATCATCGCCGCCGACAACGCGAAGTTCGGCCAGCCCGAGATCAAGCTCGGCATCATGCCCGGAGCCGGCGGCACGCAGCGGCTCACGCGCTTCGTCGGCAAGTCGAAGGCCATGGAGATGTGCCTCACGGGTCGGATGATGGACGCGGCCGAAGCCGAGCGCGCGGGGCTTGTCTCACGCGTGGTGCCGGCGGCGGAGCTCGTGGCCGATGCGATCAAGACAGCAGAGACGATTGCGTCGATGTCGCTCACGGCGGTGATGATGGCCAAGGACTGCATCAACCGCGCCTACGAGACATCGCTCGCCGAGGGCGTGCGCTACGAGCGGCGCACGTTCCACGCCATGTTTGCCACCCACGACCAGAAGGAAGGCATGGCGGCCTTCACCGAGAAGCGAAAGCCCAAGTTCGAGCACCGGTGAGGGTGTCGGGCGCAGAGAGCAGTTGGCGCGTAAAGCTGCACAGCACCGATTGCCGTCAGGACGGGCGCTCGGCGTTGCGCAGCTGCGTGAAGGCAGCGAACAGGCAGAGCGCCACTATGGCGATGCCGCCCGCCAGGAACACATCGTTGGCGGCCCAGTCGCCCCGGTGCGTTTCGAGCTTTCCCGTGACTACGAGATAGAAAAGCCCGCTGGCAGCGGCCACGCCGTGCAGGACCGTGAGATAGAGGGGCGGCAATACCTGGCTCGCCTCGCGATCGAGACGGTAGGCATAGAGCGAGACGCCAACCGCGAACAATGCAGCGCCGAGGCCATATTGCCAGGAATGGCGCCAGACGAGATCGGACAGAGAGTAGACCGCAAACAAGGCGAAGGCGCCCCAGGCGTAGATCAGCCCGGCGATCCATACGTTGCAGACCAGCGTCGCCTTGAGGCCGTGGGCGTCCCTCCCGGGCGCGCGCAACCAGAAGGGCGCGTTGATCCAGAGAGCAGCTGCTGTTGTGGCAGTGGCGAAGAGGCCGGCGGCAAGCGCGGGATTGAACTTGTCGCCGCGCCCGGCGCCCAAGACCATCGCGGCGATGCTCAGCGCGCCTGCGAGCAGGAGCCATGGAAGTACCGGTCTCAACGACATGGCGCACTCGCAGGGTGGGGGCGTCGCACGCGCATTGTCAGACCCTGGCGCCCGTGCCTGGCTTCTTATCGTCGATCAGGGCATGGGCGGTGATGGCGAGCAATGCGAGTGCGCCAAACATGAAGATGATGTTGCCTGCCCAGTCGCCGTCGGCGGGCCAATAGAGCTCCTTGTCGGGGTCGATGGCGAGGCCGATCACGGTCACGGCCATGCCGACGAGCTGTCCGATCGCCATGTAACGGCCGAGAGCGAGCATCGTCTCGTCGTCGCGGCCGGCGGCAGCGTCGCGTTCGAGGAGTGCCGCGTAGCCGAGGCAAAGCGCGCCGACGACGGCGAAGGCGGCAAAGAACTGCCACCACTCGTGCCAAGTCAGGATGAAGACGTAGACGACGAAGACGCTCACGGCACCCCAGAGCCAGACGATACCCATATAGCGCGCCGTCGCGGCGGCGATCTTGCTTGCGGAGGCACCCGCAGCGGTCAGATTGCGGCGGTCGCGAGTGGCCATGAATATCCAACTGCCCGCTGCGATCGAGGAGGCGACGATGAGTGGCCCCGGCCTCTCCGCGGCCGAGATAATGATGGTCGCGATCAGGCTTGCCGTGAGCACGACGATACTGGCTATGAACGAGGAAACTGGCACGTTACCCCCCCGGGGCTCGATCCCCACGACGAAAGGGACCCGGACTTACACCACCATTTTGCGAACGTGAAAAGACGGCATCGGCGGCAGACTCGACCAGGCACACGGGCTCAAACGGCACCGAGGCACCAGGCCAGGACCGCCTTCTGCGCATGCAGGCGGTTCTCGGCCTCGTCGAACACGACGGACTGCGGGCCCTCGAGCACGGCCTCGGAAACCTCGTGGCCGCGATAGGCGGGGAGGCAGTGCATGAAGATCGCGCCCTTCGCGGCCTTGGCCATTAGCCCGGAGTCGACCGCATAGGGCTTCAGGAGCTGCTTCCGGCGCGCGCCATCTGTCTGGCCCATCGAGACCCAAGTGTCCGTTACGATGCAATCAGCGCCGCGCACGGCCTTGGCAGGATCCTCCATGATCGTGACATCGCCCTTCTCGCGGCGCACCCAATCGACGACCTCCTCGCTGGGGCGCAGCTCCTCGGGGCAGGCGACGCGGAGCGCGAAGCCGAAGCGCGCGGCGGCGTGCATCCACGAGGCCGCAACGTTGTTGCCGTCACCGACCCACGCAACCGTGCGGCCCTTGATGGGACCTATGTGCTCCTCGAAGGTCATGATATCGGCCATGATCTGGCAGGGGTGCGACTTGTCGGTGAGACCGTTGATCACGGGCACAGTCGCATGCTTGGCGAGGTCGACGAGGGTGTCGTGCGAATTGGCGCGGATCATGATGGCGTCGCCGTAGCGCGAGAGCACGCGGGCCGTATCGGCAATGCTCTCGCCGCGTCCGAGCTGCAGGTCGGTGTTGTTCAGCGTGATGGTGCCGCCGCCGAGTTGGCGCATGGCGACGTCGAAGGAGACGCGCGTCCTCGTCGACGGCTTCTCGAAGATCAGGAGAAGCACCGCATCCGCAATGCCCTTGGGCTTGAGCCGCGCAGGGACACGCTTGCCAGCGGCCTTCATGGTGTGCGCGGCATCGATGATCCGGCGCAGCGTCTTGCCGTCGATCCCATCGAGGTCGAGAAAATGGCGAATAACGTGCGATTTGCCCATGGCCCCGAGCGGCTCCAATTCCTGTGAGATCAGCCGCCGCTCGAACGCGGCTTGGAGAGGCGCGCCATGGCGCGCGACAAGCGCTCGACCGCTTCGCTGATCTCGCCGTCCTCGACGGTAAGCGGCGGCAAGATGCGCACGACGTTGTCGGCGGCGGCGACGATGAGCAGCTTCTCGGCCGCCGCGGCTCCAACTGCGTCGGCGGGCGGCAGCTTGAGCTTGAGCCCCATGAGAAGCCCTTGACCCCGCACTTCCTCGACGACATCCGGAAACTGGTCGGAAAGGCGAGCGAGGCCCTGCTTCAAGCGAAGCGCCTTCGAGCGCACGGCTTCGAGGAAGCCCGGCTCGAGCACGACATCGAGCACGGCGTTGGCGACCGCCATGGCGAGCGGATTGCCGCCGAAGGTCGAGCCGTGCGTGCCGGGCGACATGCCTTTCGCCGCCTCGGCGGTCGCGAGGATGGCGCCGACCGGGAAGCCGCCGCCCAGCCCCTTGGCGGCAGCCATGATGTCGGGCGTAATGCCGGCCCACTCGTGGGCAAAGAGCTTGCCCGTGCGGCCGACACCGGTCTGCACCTCGTCGAGCACGAGCAGGAGGCCGCGTGCATCGCAAATCTCGCGCAGGGCGCGCAGGAACTCGGGCGCGGCGCAGCGAACTCCACCCTCGCCCTGGATCGGCTCGACCATGATGGCTGCGGTCTCGGGCCCGATTGCGGCCTCGACCGCGGCGATGTCGCCGAAGGCGGCGTGATCAAAGCCCGCGATCTCGGGCCCGAAGCCTTCCATGTGCTTCTCGTTGCCGCCGGCAGAAATGGCGGCAAGCGTGCGGCCGTGGAAGGCACCCCGGAACGTGATGACGCGCCAGCGCTCGGGATGGCCGGACACGTAGTGGTAGCGCCGCGCGATCTTGATCGCGCCCTCGCAGGCCTCGGCTCCCGAATTGCAGAAGAAGACCTTGTCGGCGAAGGTTGCTGCCACAAGGCGGTCGGCAAGCCGCTCCTGACCGGCAACGCGATAGAGATTTGAGGTGTGCCAGAGGCTTTTCGCCTGCTCGGTCAGTGCCGCGACGAGGTGCGGGTGCGCGTGGCCAAGCGCGTTCACCGCAACGCCGGCACCGAAGTCGAGGTAGCGTTCACCTTCTCTCGTGACCAGCCAAGACCCTTCGCCGCGGTCGAAAACCAGGTCCCGGCGGGCATAGGTCCCCATGACTGCCGGCGACGGGCCATTTGCGGTGACCGAGCGTCTGGGCAGAGAGGCTGGCAGGGGTTTGGACATGGCGCCCATCCCACTCCCATGAAAAGTAAAAGGCCGCCTCCCCGGCGGCCATCAGAGCCACTGGGTGATACGCGCGGCGCGTTCCGCTGTCAACGCAGAGGTGTGCCCGCGCCGCGTCCCTGCGAGGGCAAACTACGCTTCGCCGGATGGCGGCCGACGAATTCCGGGGACACTCCCGAGCGAAGCCCGCCCGGCGGGCTCAGTCGAATCAGTCTGTGGCGTCGACGCCACGTCTCCCTGTCAACAGGCCGCAGAAAAGTGGCTGCGCCTTGTAGAGGAAAATCAGGTTGTTGTAGGTTTAGCCCGTCCGGCCACGAGATATCGCGTTGTATCGCGATCCAGTTGTACCCGTGCCCGGCACGCGTTGAGGCCCCAGTTTGTCCGGCCTCCCTACCTTACGCGTGCGTCCCAAGTCCTGCGTCATCTCAATAGTCCGTTGGGCAGAGCTCCCGTGTTCCGCCAGCGCGCTTCAGCGCTGTGGTGTGATCGGAGGCGTCGCTGCCTGTGTCAACAACGTGAGCCGCCCGCTTGGGCGCGGCTCCGCAGTGATTTGCATAAAGGAGCGACATGACGATGGCTTGGAATGATGAGCGCGTCGAGCTTTTGAAGAAGCTCTGGTCCGAGGGACTAAGCGCGAGCCAGATCGCGGGACGGCTTGGTGGCGTCACGCGCAACGCCGTCATCGGCAAGGTTCATCGGCTCGGTCTTTCGGGGCGCGCCACGACATCGCGCATGAAATCGCATCGGCCACGCGCACGCGCGGCGACGGCGCGCCGGATGGCGAAGTCGCGCTTCGCGACCACCGGCAACCCGGCGCTCAGGGCTCTCTATCATCCGGAGGCCGAGCCCTTCACACCGTCGGTCGAGGAGCTCGTCATTCCGGTCAAGGAGCGCAAGTCGATCCAGACGCTCAGCGAGTGCAGCTGCCGCTGGCCGATCGGCGATCCGCAGATGGCTGACTTCCATTTCTGCGGAAAGAACAAGGTACCGGGCTTGCCATATTGCGAGTTCCACGCGCGCCGCGCCTTCCAGCCGCCGCAGCCGCGCCGCCGGGAGCGCGAGGTGGTCGAGCCGAGGATTCCGGCACTCGCGACGCCGGCGCAGCCGGGCAAGGAGCCGGCCGACGCATAGAGCGCCTTCCGTTCCTACGGAATCGGAAGCGCGCTCTAGCTTCTTGTTTTTTCGCATTTTCTGCGACGAACCGGAGCCCACTTCGTCGGAAAATGCTCTAGGGCGGCACACCAAGCGTGCGCCCATTGGATTGCGGGGGGCAGGGCCGGAGGCCGACGGGGCGGCTTCCGGCCCATTTCTTTTGATCCCGCTTTGCGTGGCGACAGGTGTCAGGCGGTCAATTGACCGGGCGTTGCACGCGCCGTGGTCAGCGCTCCCTCGAGCACGCGGGCAAACTCGCGTTTCTCGTCGTCGTTCAGGCAGCGGGCGAATTCGAACTCACGGCCGTGCGAAGCGAGCCGCAAGTTGGTGCGCCCGTCTGGACGCTCGGAGAGGCGGACACGAACCCAGTAAGGGTTGAACTCGAAGCTCTTTTCTTTTCCCGACGGCTCCACCTGCGTCAGCGTCAGGAGCGCCGGGGTCAACTCGATCAGCTCATAGGCCCGGCCCGAACGGTAATTCAGCCGGAACGCGACGTAGATGAGAAGGACATCGAGACCGAAGAAGCCAAAGACCGGCCAGGCGCCCATGCTCAGAAACACCGCGCCCATCACGAAGCTGATGGTGCCAACGGCGAGCATCAGAATCAGGAAGCCGCGGGGCCCCAGGGACCTGTGGGGATGAAGGACGGCGCGAAAGGCCTCCTCCTCTTGCTTTCTGTCGGTCGTTTCGTCCATGTGGAAAGCCTAGCCGCTTACCGCACCAAGATGAAGCCCCCGATGGCAACTTCCCGCCGAAGCGGAAAGCCCAAATCCCGCGCCAAGACGGCGTCGGCGCGCCGCCCGGCCACGCTCAGCGCGGCCGATATCCGGGAGATCTTCCGGCGCTTCGCGGCCGAGAACCCCGAGCCCAAGGGGGAGCTCGAGAGCGTCAATACGTTCACGCTTCTGGTCGCGGTCGTGCTCTCGGCCCAGGCGACCGACGCCGGCGTTAACCGCGCCACGCGGGCCCTCTTCAAGGTTGCCGACACACCGAAAAAGATGGTCGCGCTCGGCGAGGAGAAGCTGCGCGAATATGTGAAATCGATCGGGCTCTATCGCAACAAGGCGCGCAACGTCATCCTGCTCTCGGAGAAGCTCCTCGCGCTCTACGGCGGCGAGGTGCCCGCCGACCGCGACGCCTTGGAGACGCTGCCGGGCGTCGGGCGCAAGACAGCGAACGTCGTCATGAACGTCGCCTTCGGGGCCCCGACCATGGCCGTCGACACGCACGTCTTCCGGGTCGCAAACCGCATCGGGCTCTCGCGGGGGAAGACGCCGCTCGCGGTCGAGGCCGACCTTCTCAGGGTGGTGCCGCCCGAGTATGGGGTGCATGCCCATCATTGGTTGATCCTGCATGGGCGCTACATCTGCAAGGCGAGGCGCCCCGACTGCCCACGCTGCATCATCAAGTCGCTCTGCCTCTACCCCGACAAGACCTTGGAATCGCAGTGATAACCCGGCGCTCTCCAACACTGAGCTAGGTCAGAGGCCGCAGATTTCGATACGCTCCTTTGCCAAATAGAAACCAGGACAATTCTTATACGGTCGATCCGCGTGCCGATTAATTAGAATATCACGCGCGCCCGATATAAAATCGGCTTTTGAAACGCGTAGGAAGCAAAGAGGGCGGGAGCTTTTGTAATGAGTGGTCCCGGCTCATCTCTGGCGGACGGCGAGGCCGTTCCTCTCAAGCCGCCGGATCTTGAAACGGCGAGACTTATCGAGCAGACGAGGAAGCTTGCCCAGCTCAACTCGTGGTTCGAGGTTGCGCTGAACAACATGGCGCGCGGCTTGTCGATGTTCGACGCCGACAAGCGGCTCATCGTGTGCAACGCGCTCTATCGTGAGATCTACGAACTGCCGGAGACGCTGACACAGCCCGGCACGCATATTTCGGATCTCGTCGCCTACCATGCCAAGAAAGAGAACGGCGACGACACTTTCGAAAATCGCGAGCGGCAGCACAAATGGATCGAGCGCCACGTGGCAGAGCTCGCGCGCGGCAAATCCTTCACACACACGCAGCATCTCAAGAACGGTCGCATCATCCTCGTGACGAACCAGCCGCTCGCCGATGGCGGATGGGTCGACATTCAAGAGGACGTCACGGAGAAGACCAGGGCGCAGGAGCGAATAGCCTGGCTCGCGCGCCATGATCCGCTGACCGAGACCGCCAATCGATTTCATATGCGCGAGATGCTCGAGCAGGAGCTCAAGGATCTCGCAGACGGATCGTGGCTCGCGATCCATCTCATCGATCTCGACCGTTTCAAGGAGGTCAACGACACGCTCGGACATGCGGCGGGAGATGCCCTGCTCAAGGCGGTCGCCAAGAGAATGCGCTCTACCGTGCGCGAGAACGACTTCGTCGGCCGTCTCGGCGGCGACGAGTTCGCCGTGGTCCAGGCGGGCGTGATTGCGGATGAACAGGTGTCGTCGCTCGCCGTCCGCCTGCTCAAGGTGCTCAATTCTCCCTTCCGCGTTCTCGGGCACACGGTGCGCGTCGGCGCCAGCATCGGCGTTGTCATGGCGCCCGAACACGGAACAGACCCTGACAGCCTGCTCAAGAAAGCCGACCTAGCCCTCTACCGCGTCAAATCGGGCGGGCGCGGCACCTACGCGCTCTACAGCCCGGAGTTCGAGCAAGCCGCGAACGCGCGCGTCGGGCTCGAGCAGGACCTGCGCGGCGCACTCGCAGCCGGAGAGCTCGAGCTCCACTACCAGCCGATCATCAATGTCGACACGCGCGAGGTGACGAGCCTCGAGGCGCTGATGCGCTGGCGGCATCCCAAGCTCGGCCCGGTCTCGCCCACCAACTTCATCCCGATTGCCGAAGACACCGGGCTCATCCTGGAGCTCGGCGAATGGGCGCTCCACCGCGCCTGCCAGGATGCCATGAGCTGGCCGGACAATGTGAAAGTGACGGTCAACCTTTCGGCGCTGCAGTTCGCGGAGGGCGATCCTGCCGCGATGACGGCAAGGGCGCTCGAGAGAACAGGACTCGCGGCAAGCCGTCTCGAGCTCGAGATCACCGAGACCGTCCTCATGCGCAATGAGGAGCGCACGCTCGAGGCACTGGGAAGCCTGCGGCGGCTCGGCGTCAGGATCTCGCTCGACGACTTCGGCACCGCGTTCGCCTCGCTCTCGTATCTGCGCAAGTTCGCCTTCGACAAGATCAAGATAGACCGCTCGTTCGTGCAGGAGCTGTGCGAGCGGGCCGATTGCGTCGCGATCGTGAATGCGGTGACCGGACTCGCCAGGGCGCTCGAGATCGGCGCGGTGGCCGAAGGCATCGAAACGGCCGAGCAGCTGGAGAAGGTCAAGCTCGCTGGATGCAAAGAGGTGCAGGGCTTCTATTTCTGCAAGCCTGTGCCGGCGAGCGAGGTCAGGGCCGCGCTCCGCGCATGCGAGGCCAAGCTATCCCGACCCGCTACGTGAGGCAGAGGCGTGAGGGCGCCAACGCAGCCAATCCGCTAGTTACGGACGGCAATTCCGGCGGCTGCCATGTGCCGCTTCGCCTCGCCGATGGTATGCGTCCCGAAGTGAAAGATGGATGCGGCAAGCACGGCGCTCGCGTGGCCTTCCTTGACGCCCGCGACGAGGTGATCGAGCGTGCCGACGCCGCCCGAGGCGATGACGGGGACGCTCACGGCGTCTGAGATGGCGCGGGTCAGTGCAATGTCGAAGCCTGCTTTCGTGCCGTCGCGATCCATCGAGGTGAGCAATATTTCGCCGGCGCCAAGGGCGACGACCTCCTTGGCGTACGCGATCGCATCGATTCCAGTCGGCTTCCTGCCGCCGTGGGTGAAAATCTCCCACCTGTCCGGCTCGCCGTCCTTCGACACCTTCTTGGCGTCGATGGCGACGACGATGCACTGAGCGCCGAACTTCTCTGACGCCTCCTTGACGAAGGCGCGGTTGTTCACGGCGGCGGTGTTGATTGAGACCTTGTCGGCGCCGGCCTCGAGGAGCTTGCGAATATCGTCCACGGTGCGCACGCCGCCGCCGACGGTGAGCGGCATGAAGCAGCGCTCGGCCGTGCGGAGCACGACGTCGAAGATCACGTCGCGGTCCTCGTGGGAAGCCGTGATGTCGAGGAAGCAGAGCTCGTCGGCGCCGGCTGCGTCGTAGGCGGCGGCGGCCTCGACGGGATCGCCGGCATCGACGAGATCTACAAAATTCACACCCTTGACGACGCGGCCGTCCTTGACGTCGAGGCAGGGGATGATGCGGGTTTTGAGCATGGGTCAGGCGGCAGGTGCGTCGGGGATGCCGCGGAAGATCGCAGCCATGGAGAGTGCAATATCGAGGCCGCCGAGTGGGATGGTCGGCTCGCGACCTTCCACCATCGCGGCCTCCACCGGCCAGGAACCATCCGCCTGCCGCGTCCAGACCCAGGCACGCGGCTCGTCCTGGCTGCAAACGAGATACGTCTGCAGCGATGCAAGGGAGGTGTACTCCCGCTGCTTCGTAGTCAAATCGAGCGCCGCGGTCGAAGGCGAAAGCACCTCGGCGATGAATATCGGCTCGGACGTCGAAAGCTCCGAGCCATCGAGCCGCGCCAAGTCGACGACAATATCGGGTCCTCTGATGCTGCCTCCCGTGCGCACGGCGAAGTCCGACGTCGCGATGTCATAGCGGTCGACGTCGAGGTACTTTACCAGCTCCATAAGTATGTTGCTGCAAATGCGGGCATGCGCCCGTGTGGTGTTGATCACAGTGCGTATCACCCGCCCGTTGGAAAGCTCGAAGCGGCCCGCTTCGCGCGGCTGGCGCGAGGCCCATTCGAGGAATGCGTCGGGCTCGGTCGGGATGTCGGCGAAGGGCTCCTGGCCGCGCTCGGCAAAGCCTGAACCCGATTGCTCGTGGTGACCGTTCATGACAGAAGAGCCAATGCTTCCTTGGGATCTATGCGGCCGTCGTAAAGCGCGCGGCCGGTGATCGCACCTTCCAGCATAGCATACTCGGGGCGGAGCAGCGCGCGCACGTCGTCGATGGAGGCCAAGCCGCCCGAGGCGATGATGGGGATTTTCGTCGCGCGCGCCAGCTCGGCCGTGGCCGCGAGGTTGAGGCCCTTCAGGATGCCGTCGCGCTCGATGTCGGTGTAGACGATGGCGGCGACGCCTGCGTCCTCGAAGCGGCGCGCGAGATCGATAGCGGTGAGCTCGGACGTCTCGGCCCAGCCCTCGACGGCGACCTTCCCGTGCTTCGCGTCGATGCCGACGGCGATGCGGCCCGGAAATTTGCGGCAGGCTTCGCGGACGAGCGCGGGATCGCGCACGGCGACCGTGCCGAGGATCACGCGGCGAATGCCTTTCGCGAGCCACGTCTCGATCGTCGGCAGGTCGCGGATGCCGCCGCCGAGCTGAGCCGGAATCTTGATCGCGGCGAGGATGTCCTCTACCGCCGCACCGTTGACGGGCTTGCCGGCAAAGGCGCCGTTCAAGTCGACGATGTGGAGATACTTGAAGCCCTGCGTCTCGAAGGCAGCGGCCTGCGCGGCGGGATCATCATTGAAGACGGTTGCCGCGCTCATCTCGCCGAGCTTGAGCCGCACGCATTTGCCGTCCTTCAGGTCGATCGCGGGGAAGAGGATCAAATGCGCCTCGACTTCATCTTACGCACAGTGGGGGCTGAGGCCCCCACTGTGATGAGGGGCCGTGCGCGGCCACAGGAATGCTTTCTTCGGGTGCGATCAATCGACTTTAGGCCCTCGCGTCAAGTGCAAGTCAGAGCCCCATGTCCCTCGCGTTCGTCACCTCGCCCCCGCCCGCAGTCGCCCACCGCCCGCTCACCGAAGCGGATGCCGTCGACATCTGGATCGCGCGCTGGCTGCGTGTGCGCCCGAAGGACCTAATCCGGCGCTACGGCTGCGACCCGCGCCGCCTCTACGAAATCTGGGGCGAGGAGCGCTTTCCCGGCAGTCGCGCAAAGGCGCTAGACGAATTCCGCGCGCGATTCCCGCGACTTACGGACCGCGTCGACCCCGGTCCACATCGGCGGATCTCGCGGGCAACACACCCCGATCAGCTCGATTTCTTCGTCGTCCAAGGGTGATCCGGCAACTCACGCCACAGTCTCTCCCTGGTCCGTCCTTCAGAAGAACAAAATTGGAACGTCCTCTAGACAGGGGTGACCGACTCATGACATGTTCCTCTTACGTTCTCACCCGCGTCCCCCGCCCTTCTCGCCCACGGAGTGGCCCCATGCGCACCTATCTCATCTCTTACGATCTCGCGAAGCCCTACCTCACGAAGCACATCATCGCGCAGGCCATCATGGCCGTCGGCGAGAGCTGGGCGCGCCCGCTCGAGCAGACCTGGTACGTGCGCTCGGAGGCGAGCCAGGAGGCGATCGAATCCCTCATCGCGCGCCACCTCGAGCCGGATGACGGACTCCTCATTCAGCAGGTGAAGGGAGAGGCGCTACTCGCCAACACGTCAGTGCGCTGGTTCCGTCAGCGCATGGCCGGCGTCGAGACGGGCGGCGAAACGAACATCATCGCGTTCCCGGTTCCGGCCCCCGTGCCGATGCCGACGGACGCGCCGGAGCTGCCGTTCGCCAGGGCGAGCTAAGTTTTATGTGGTCGTGCTTCTTATCGGAAAACCGGCTCCCATCCCCGGATGTCCATGCGCAGCATGGCTTCGCCATGACTCCGAGGACAGGCTTTTTCCGGAAGCACTCCAGAAATTCCCTCCCCCGTTGTGTACCGCGTATGGGATGAGGGTCAGGGTGAGGGGCGGAGACCTGTCATGCGTTTCTGCTGCCCCTCACCCGCATCTCTTCAGAGGAATTGGAAACGTCTGCCTTCATCCCCGGATCATGTCCGGGGCAAGCTCTGAGCCTGTCGAAGGATGAAGCTCACCATGAGGATGGTGCGGCAATTCTATGAGCGCAGGAACTCGCTGGCCGTGAAGAGTGACTGGAATGGGATGCCGGCGTCGGCGTAGAGCTTGGCCGCGCCCTCCTCGCGATCCAGGATCGAGATCACGAGCGCGATCATTGCGCCAGCTTCGCGCAGCGCCTCGACCGCCTTCATCGCTGAGCCGCCGGTCGTCGTCACGTCCTCGACGATGGCAACGCGCTTGCCCTTCACGTCGCTCAAGCCCTCGACGAGCTTCTTGGTGCCGTGTTCCTTCACCGCCTTCCTGACGAAGAAGCCCGGCATTGGCCGCCCTGCCTTGAGGCTCGCGATGGAAATGGGGGTGATGAGCGGCACGGCGCCCATCTCGAGGCCGCCCACGATCTCGGCGTCGGTGGCGGCGAGGCGCGCATAGATCAGCTCCGACAACAGGCTCGCACCCTCGGGATCGAACATCGAGGGCTTCATGTCGAAGTAGTGGTCGCTCTCCTTGCCGGAAGCGAGCACCACGTGACCGCGCACGAACGACTTCGTCCTGATGATCTCGAAGAGGCGCGCGCGGGCGTCAGCCGTGTTCGTCATGATCGGACCTCGATTATTGTGGCGCCCCCTCACCTCCCCAAGGGGAGAGGTATAGAAAGCGCGCCACGTCATCACCTCTCCCCGTCGATGCGAAGCATGGCTGCGCCATGACGGTGAGAGGTCGCGCAGCGAAGCTGCACGGGTGAGGGGCTATCGCACAGAGCTGAGACTTCTGAAAAGACTATTCGCTCAGCAGGATGCTCACCGCTATCCCGCTAACAGCTAGGGCGTCCACTTGAGGAAGTTCGCTAGAAGCTTCAAGCCCAAGGTCTGGCTCTTCTCGGGATGGAACTGGGTGCCCGCGACGTTGCCTTTGGCGACCATTGCCGTCACCGGTCCGCCGTAGTCGGTCTCGGCGACGATGACGTCGCGGTTCGCGGGGACGAGATGGTAGGAGTGGACGAAATAGGCGTGCAGCCCGTCGGGCCCGGTCTTGATGCCGTCGAGCAGCGCATGGGGCGTCGCCACGTCGAGCGTGTTCCAGCCCATGTGCGGGATCTTGAGCGCGGGGTCCCTGGGATCGATCGCGCACACATCGCCCGCCACCCAGCCCAGACCCTCGGTGATCTCGAACTCGAGGCCGCGCGTCGCCATGAGCTGCATGCCGACGCAGATGCCGAGGAACGGGCGCCCTTTCACGCGGACCGTCTCCTCGATCGCGTCGTGCATGCCGGGGACGGCATCGAGGCCGCGCTTGCAGTCAGCGAAGGCGCCGACGCCCGGGAGCACGACGCGGTCGGCCGCGCGCACGTCCTCCGGCCTCGCGCTGACGACTATTTCAGCGTTCGCGTTGCTCTCACGGCCGGCGCGCTCGAGGGCCTTCCCCGCCGAGTGGAGATTTCCCGACCCGTAATCGATGATGACGACGCGCTGCATTACCGAGCCATCAGGCGTTGGCGCCGAACTGGCTGCGCAGGCGGTGCATCAGGCTCCTCGCCTGCGTCTCGACCCAGCCGCCGGTCAGAGCGCGCACCTCGGGGTGACCGTAGGAGCGCCGGGCAGCGGACTGCTCGCCCTTGAGCCACGTTTCGAAGAAGCGGCGCTCGCACTCGTCGCGGCTCTGGCCGCTGACAGTCGCGATCTCGTGCCAACCCCGGCGGCCCAAGAGCCAGCGCTGAATTTCACCGGCCTCGAAGGCGAAGAAGATATTGAGAGCAAAGCTTACCAGAGACGCCCATTCCGGAGTGGCGCCAGCGAGCGTGAGCACGCCGGCAAGCGCGACCGCGGCCGCGACATAGATCGCGAGCACCAGCCATTGGCCGCGAATGGCCAGCCAAATCGGTGCAATCAGCGCCACGCCCCAGGAGAAGCCGTCGCGAACGAAGACGAGCGCATCCGCCCTGTCGAGGCGATCGGCCGGCGGGTCCGGCGGCTCATGCACTGTAAAGACGGGCACGCGAGAAAACACTCCAGTGGGCCTTGCGGCTCCAATCATCCGGCGAGCGTACCCTTGGTCGAGGGAACGCGGCTCCCCTGTCTCGGGTCGACCGCCAGCGCATGGCGGAGCGCGCGAGCGAGGGCTTTGTAGCAGGTTTCGGCGATGTGGTGGTTGTTGTCGCCGTAGAGGTTCTCGATGTGGAGCGCAATGCCGGCATTCTGGGCAAAGGCCTGAAACCACTCGCGAAAAAGCTCGGTGTCCATCTCGCCGATCTTGGGCTGGGAAAAGCGCACCTTCCAGATGAGATAGGGGCGACCAGACACGTCCACGGCCACACGCGTCAGCGCCTCGTCCATGGGAATATGAACGTCCGCATAGCGCGAGATGCCCTGCCTGTCGCCCAGCGCCTTGGAGACCGCCTGTCCGAGCACAATGGCGCTGTCCTCGGTGGTGTGGTGGAAATCGATGTGGAGGTCGCCCTTGGCCGCCAATTTGATGTCGATCAGCGAATGGCGGGCGAGCTGCTCGAGCATGTGGTCGAGAAAGCCGATGCCGGTCGAGATCTCGTAGGCGCCCGTGCCGTCGAGATCGACGGAAGCCGTGATCTCGGTTTCCTTGGTCTTGCGGGAAATCGTTGCCTGGCGCTTCACGTCTGCCCTTTCAGGTGCGCGGCCTGAAACGGCGCGCCCATTCCTCTCGAGCAAGCGTTTATCAGCTCGTCCGCCCGCATTCCAGTGCGGCCAGGAACCCGCATAGCGCCATGGCTAACAGCTGGTTTGGCCTACTTGATGAGCAGGCCCTGTCCCGTCGGGAGCTCGAGGACGTGATAGCCGCGCGCGGCGAGCCAGGGGTCCTCGGCGAGCTTCTGGGCGCGGTAGCCGCGCCAGCCGTAGTCGTCGAAGACGATGGGGGCGCCGGGCGAGACGCGGTCAAAAAGCTCCTCGAGCGCGCCGATCTCGGCCTCGGCATTGTTGAGATCGATGTGGAGCAGTGCAATCTTCTTGGGCGCGGTCTTGCGCAGGACGTCCGGCACCTTGCCCGCAGTCACGACCACGCCCGGCTGGTCCGCAAATCGCGCGACCGTCTCCTGGAAGAGCTTCTTGCTGTGCTCGGGCATGGCATGGTGGGCCATCGAGGGATCATGCTCGAAGAGGTCATAGAGATAATACTTGCGCCCCGTCTTCTCGAAGCCGACCGTATCGCAGACGATGCGCGCCGAGGTGCCGCGGTAGCAGGCGCACTCGACGAAATCACCGGGAATCTTGCGCTGAAGGGCCATTCGCGCGGCCCAGGCGAGCACGGCAATGCGCCAGATGCAGGCCTTCTCGGAGGCGGTCGTCGCGTGCTTGCTCCAAGCCTCGAAGAACGGCTGATCCTCGAGGAAGCTCAGGTTGCGACCGATCGTGAACAGATTGTCGCCGGCGAAGATACCGGCCTTTCCCTGCACCGCATTGGCGGCCTGCTGCAGGCCCGGGATGAACCCTTGATCGACTCCATAGAACGTGCCGGTTAGAAAATTGCTCATCAGGGCCCCGCATCGCGTCGTTCAGTTGGGCGGCAGGAGGCGGCAGGAGCCGCCTCGGCAGATTGAAGCTACATAGGGCGGAAAGCTTGCGCCAAGCTCACCCCCGGGCCGGCGCTAACGCGCGTGCCGGCTTAGCGGCAGATGGAAGCAGCGAGGACTGCTGGCTGGATTGCCCTGGCCACTGTAAGAGAGGAAGCAGGCTGCGGCTCACGCCCGAGAAGCCTGATCCAGCCGCGATCACGCTTGAAGGACAGCCCTGGCGTACCAACTTCCTGCGAGAGCCATGTCACAGCACTCCTCCATCTCTCAAGGCGACAACTCCTGGCACGCGACGACCATCCTTTCCGTGCGCAAGGGCGGACGCGTGGTCATCGCGGGCGACGGGCAGGTGAGCTTCGGCGCCACCATCATCAAGGCCAACGCGCGCAAGGTGCGCCAGCTCGGCAAGGGCGGCGTGATCGGCGGCTTCGCGGGTGCCACGGCAGACGCGTTCACCCTCTTCGAGCGGCTCGAGGCCAAGCTCGAGCAATATCCCGGCCAGCTCATGCGGGCCTGCGTCGAGCTCGCCAAGGACTGGCGGACCGACCGCTTCCTGCGCCGGCTCGAGGCCATGATGATCGTCGCCGACCGCGACACGACGCTCGTGCTCACGGGGACGGGCGACGTGCTCGAGCCGGAGCATCACGTGACGGGCATCGGCTCGGGGGGGCCATATGCGCTCGCGGCGGCCCGCGCACTTCTCGATTCCGACCTCGACGCGGAAGCAATCGCGCGCAAGGCGATGGGGATCGCGGCCGACATCTGCGTCTATACGAACGACAAGCTCGTCGTCGAAAGCCTCGAGTCCGCGAGATAGCGCTCGTCCCCCAACATTGAACGGTTGCAAGCCTCCATGACCACCTTTTCCCCGCGCGAGATCGTCTCCGAGCTCGACCGCTACATCATCGGCCAGGGCGACGCGAAGCGGGCGGTGGCGATCGCGCTGCGCAACCGCTGGCGGCGCCAGCAGCTCGCGGACGACCTCAAAGAGGAGGTGCTGCCCAAGAACATCCTCATGATCGGGCCGACGGGGGTCGGCAAGACGGAGATCTCGCGCCGCCTCGCCAAGCTTGCCGGGGCGCCGTTCCTCAAGGTCGAAGCAACGAAGTTCACCGAGGTGGGCTACGTGGGCCGCGACGTCGACAGCATCATCCGTGACCTGCTCGAGGTCGGCATCGCGCTCGTGCGCGAAGCGAAGCGCCGTGACGTGCGCGCCAAGGCCGAGAAGAACGCCGAGGAGCGCGTGCTCGACGCGCTCGTCGGCCCCACGGCCTCGCCCGGCACGCGCGAGACCTTCCGCAGGAAACTTCGGGAGAACGAGCTCAACGACAAGGAGATCGAGATCCAGGTCGCGGAGGCGGGCAGCGGCCTGCCGATGTTCGAGATCCCGGGGATGCCCGGCGGCTCGATCGGCGCGATCAATATCGGCGACATGCTGTCCAAGGCCATGGGCGGGCGGGCAAAGCCGCGGCGCGTGACGGTGCAAGACAGCCACGACCTCCTCATCGCGGAAGAGAGCGACAAGCTCATCGACGCCGATCAGATCACGAGCGAAGCGATCCGCTCAGTCGAGAACAACGGCATCGTGTTTCTCGATGAGATCGACAAGATCTGCTCGCGCGGCGAGACGGGGCGATCCGGCGCGGAAGTCTCGCGCGAGGGCGTGCAGCGCGATCTCCTGCCGCTGATCGAGGGCACGACGATCTCGACCAAGCACGGACCCGTGAAGACCGACCACGTGCTGTTCATCGCATCAGGCGCGTTTCATGTCGCAAAGCCGTCAGACCTCCTGCCGGAGCTCCAGGGACGGCTCCCCATTCGCGTCGAGCTGCAAGCGCTCACGCGGGCAGATTTGCGCCGCATCCTGACGGAGCCGGAAGCCAGCCTCATCAAGCAGTACGTGGCGCTCATGGCAACGGAGGGGGTGAGCCTCACCTTCACGGACGATGCCATCGACGCGCTCGCGGACACCGCCGTCCTCGTCAACTCGACGGTCGAGAACATCGGCGCGCGCCGCCTGCAGACGGTGATGGAGCGGGTGCTCGACGAGATTTCCTTCGAAGCATCCGATCGCGCGGGAGAGGCGATCACGGTCGACGCGGCCTACGTCAACGCGCGTGTCGGCGAGCTTGCCAAGAACGCCGACCTGTCGAAGTTCATTCTTTGAGATAAATGCGGGCGGTCGATCAGGCGCCTTCCGCCATCATGACCGGCAGTGATCTCATGTGGCGCCGGTATTCACTCGGAGAGAACCCGTATTCGGCCTTGAAGCGGCGGCCGAAGTGGGACAGGTCCGAGAAGCCCCATGAATACGCGATCTCGCCGATGGTCCTGTGCGCATGCGCAGGATCGCTCAAGGCGCTGCGACAGCGCTCGATCCGGCGATCCTGGATGTAGCGCTCAAGCGAGGTGCCCTCCTGCGACAGCAGCGTGTTGGCGTAGCGCACGCTCACTCCCGCGGCGGCTGCCACCGTCGCCGGCCGCAACTCAGGGTCGCACAGGCCGGCTTCCACCACGGCTTTCAGACGAAGGAGCGCCGTCGCGCGGGCCGACGAGAGAGCCGCGCCGTTGCGGTCGCCTTCCTTCGAGTAAGCGAGTGCAACCAGATCGAGTGCCTGGTCGGCAATCTTCTGTGCTGACTGCCCGTCGAGCGCGTCGACATGGGCGGGCAGCATCGCAAGGAAGCCTGACGCCAAGGCGGCAATGGGGCCTTGGGATGAAACCGACCGCGCCGTCAGGGAGGAGACGCTTCCCAGCCGCGCCTCGAGCAGCTCGCGCGGAATCTTGAGACTGAGGGTGCTGTTGCACGCACCAAGAGCAATGTTGAATGGTCGCCGCGTGTCGAGCAGCAGGAAGTTGCCGGCATCATTTATCGCCTGGCGGCTGTCCTGGGTGAAAATGCCACGGCCGGAAAGCTGGAGGCAGAGAAGGAGATCGTCGCTGTCGCTGGGGGCGGCCTGGCTACGCTCTACCTCGGCGGCATCGGCTGCGAAGGTGGCGACGCCCAGCGATGCAAGAGAGCCCACGCGTACACTGCCTTGGAACGCGCGACCGACACGCGAGCGAAACTCGTGCCTGACGAAGCCTTTCGTCGCCACTTCCACCCAGTAGGAAATGCGATCGCGAGGGTGGACGTCACTCGTGGAGAAGAGCGTGGCCATCACCGAACCGTCCCACTCGCTTCGTTCCCGGGAGGCCCGGCCAAGGCGGCGCGCACGCCAAAAAACATAACGGCGTTCAATACTTCGGCGGTACAGCTCGGTCGAGATGCCGCTGCTGTCAGTGGTGCACTTGTAGCATCTCGGGAAAATCTAAACTTGTCCGGCCGGACGCGCGGCGCGGCGCGTCAGGTCAAGCGGCAACGGCGGCCAAGCGCTAACAGTCGCGCCCGACGACAGCGGGTAAATTCTCTCCCGCGTGTCCACAGAGCACCCAAAGCTCGCTTCGGTGCCCTCTCGCATCCGAATTTGCCCTCTCGGTCGACCTTTTGTGCCACGTCGGTCGAGAGAAAACTCGGCTGAGAGCGCTTAATGCAGAATCGAGGTGTTTTGTCGCTTCGAGCGGGTTCTCTCCGCAATTCGCCAAGAAACGCAAATGGATTATCGGGATCGACGATGCAAAATACGGACAACGACGTTCTGGAACGATCGCCGCTCCACCTGCTGCACCGCGTCGGGCAATGTGCAGAGGATCTCTTTCAACTCGAGATGTCGGGTCTCGACCTAACGCCACGCCAATACATCGTCCTCCTGACCGTGTCGAAGGCTGAGGGGCTCAGCCAGACCGATCTCGTCGAAAAGACCGGGATCGACCGTTCGACGATGGCGGACCTCGTTCGGCGCATGCTCAAGAAGGGGCTGCTGCAGCGGCGCCGGAGCAATGAAGACCGTCGCGCCTATTCCGTCAGCTTGACTGACGAAGGTGCGCGCGCCTTAAGCGCGGCCGAGCCGGTGGCGATCAGGGCCGACGACAGGCTCCTCGTGGCCCTTCCTGCGCCCATGGCGGAGGAGTTCGTCTCCAATCTCAACGCGATTGTCCGCGCTTTCAGTGCCGAGAGGGCGATGTCTGCTCAGGACTTCGGCGCGGAGAGGATCGCGGCTTCTGCGGTGGTCGCTCAAGACGCGTAGCAAGCGCGCGAAGGCCGCCTGAGTGTTCACCTGGCACATGCAGGTAGGCACGTTCAGGCCCGCACCCGTGCGCGCGATGATATTGAGCGCGCCGTCATGGGCAGGCCGGGTGTTAGTCGCACTCAGACGACCTCGATGGGTCGCGCGCGACCGAGGCACGAGCCGGATCGCCTTGATCTAGCGCATGGCCGGTTCCCGGAAAGCCCGGCCATAAGCGGCTGCACCCCATCAGGCAGACAAGGACGGCCCATGAACCATCGCCATCGCAAAGTGCTCCATTCGCTCTTCTCCCACCCGTTGAACGCAAATATCGATTTCAAGGAGATCGAGCACGTGCTGCTCGAGCTCGGCGCCGAGATCGACAACAAGTCGGGAAGCCGCATCGGAGTGACGCTCAAGGGCCATACGGCCGCATTTCACCATACCAATCACAGTCTGCCCAAGGACGAGGTCGTGCAGATCAGGAAGTTCCTCGAGACCTGCGGCATTACGCCTGCCGACTTTCCCCTCTGAGGGGGGTGTAGTTTTCTCCCCGCTTCCCACCTCTGCACCCACAGACGTGCGCGGATGAGCGGCCGTCTCGAGGCTGCTAGCTCGGGGAACTCTGCCCCGATCGCATTTCTCGAGTGAATTTCGCGCCGGTGCTGCCGTCACAAGGCCGCACGGCGCTCCATCAATTTTATCGACAAAGCATGGACATGAACGATCGAACCCGCAGGATTCTGCATACCATCTTCACGCAGCCCTTCAGCGCCATCGTTGCCGCCGATGACCTCAAGCACGTTCTCCGGGTGCTCGGGGCGGACATCGACGACCGACCCGGCGACCGTTTGATCGTGAGGCTCAACGGGCGCGGAGCGTCCTTCCGCTATGGCCATCGCGGGCTGCCTGCGGAAGAGATCGTGCTCGTCAAGCAATTCCTCGAAAGGTGTGGCGTCGCTCCGGCCGACTTCGCGCCGTGACGCTGTTTGGGCATCTCGTGGGTTGACGTCGGGAGGGCAGCCCCTACATGTCGTTCAGCAATCGGGGGCAGGGGACGGCTCGCGCACATGCTGATCCGGGATACGAAGGCCGGCTATGGCCTCGCGATGCGCCTCATGCATTGGCTGATGGCGCTCGCGATCGTCGCCATGTTCGTGCTCGGGCTGTGGATGCGCACACTCGACTACTACAGCCCCTACTACAATCTCGCGCCCGACATTCACCGCAGCGTCGGCATGCTGCTCCTCTTCCTCCTCGTCTTCCGCCTTGCCTGGCGCGTCGTCAATGAAAAGCCCGACGACCACGAGCTGTCGCGGCTCGAAGCCGTCGCGTCGCACGCGGTCCACTGGGGATTCTATCCGCTGCTCTTCGCCCTCATGGTCAGCGGCTACATGATCTCGACCGCGGACGGTCAGCCGATCAGCGTCTTCGGATGGTTCGACGTGCCATCGCTCATCCAGGGCGAGGGCCAGGAGGACGCGGCGGGTCTTGTCCATGAGGTCCTCGCCTATGTGACGATCGCTCTCGCGGCCGTTCACACGATTGCCGCGCTCAAGCACCATTTTGTCGACCGCAGCCACATTCTCACGCGAATGTGGGCCGGCCCGCCTCGCCGCTGACCTTCAACCGAAACGGAGCACGCTCAATGAAGCTCGCATTCGCCCCTCTCGCTCTCTTTGCCGGCGCGCTCGCCCTTGCCCAGCCGGCGTTCGCCGCCGACTACGTCATCGACATGAAGGGCAACCACGCCTCGATCAACTTTCGCATCAAGCATCTGGGCTTCAGCTGGCTGACGGGACGTTTCGACAAGTTCTCGGGCACCTTCTCCTATGACAAGACGGCGCCCGAGGCATCGAAGGTGAAGGTCGAGATCGACACGGCGAGCCTCAACTCGAACCATGCCGAGCGCGACAAGCATCTCAAGAGCGCCGATTTCCTCGATGCCGGCAAGTTCCCCAAGGCCGTCTTCGAGAGCACCTCGGTCAAGGCGAACGGCGAGGGGAAGGCTGCGATCACGGGCAAGCTCACGCTCCACGGCGTTACGAAGGATGTCGTGATCGAGGCGGAGCATGTCGGCGGTGGGAACGATCCCTGGGGTGGCGTCCGCGACGGCTTCACCGGCACGACGACGCTCACGCTCGCCGACTTCGGCATCGATACGGCCAAGCTCGGCCCCTCGTCGGCAAATGTCGAGCTGACCCTCAACGTCGAGGGCATCAAACAGTAGGCCGCAGGCGATGTCGGGCGCCGGCCGCCTGACAAGGACACCCCGGCGCCGGCCGCGGATCACTCTGCGTGGCGCAACGACATGATGAACAGGGCGAGGTCGAACATCTCATCCTGGGAGAGGCGATGGTTCGGCATCATAGGCGGCATCGACTTGAGCCAGGCGACGGTGCCCTCGAGCGACTGGCCGGGGCGGTCGGCCACGGCCTGAAAGCCCGGGATGCCTGAGCGACCCTGCTTCTCGCCCTGTGCCGGATTCATGTGACAGCCGGCGCAGAGGCGCTCGGCCAGCGCGCGGCCTTTAGCAACGTCATCGGCTGCGCCGGCCGAGGCCGCGACGGGGCCGAATGCGAGGGCTAAGGCCGCGCTCAAAAGGAACAGCGGGTTCAGGCGCACCATACGATCCTCCTCGAAGACCGCTGGCATCGTGGGGCCGATGCACCGTCGTGGCGTTGCGTTGAGTCAATCTGGAAACCCCGCCAACAGATGCCCGCTGTTGCATCGGCTTCCCCGCGCCCGGCAAGCCGGCTCAGCTCTGGCGGGTCCTTTGAGAAAGGACTTGCCCGGCTCGAAGGCGCGTCTAAGAATGATATAACAATACAAATTGGAAGCCGAGGACGGGCGGCATGACCGGTGGGCATGGAAAAAGTCTGCTTGGGCGTCGGGCCATCATGGTGGCCGCCCTCGCTATCGCGGCTGGCCTGGCGCCGCTCACGTCCTCCGCTCAAGAGCCGGTTGCCGCTGCCTCGCGCATGACCCTCCAGGGCCACCAGGCCGACGTGTGGTCCGCCACCTTCAGCGCCGACGGCAGTAAGATCCTCACGGCCTCGGCCGACCGGACCGCACGCGTCTGGGACGCCAAGACAGGGGCCGTCCTGCTCACGCTCACGGGCCACGGTGAAGCGGTGCGCCATGCCGCCTTCTCTCATGACACGAGCCGTATCGTCACCGCCTCACGCGACGGCACGGCGAAGCTCTGGGACGCCAAGACCGGCAAGGAGATCGCGACGCTCACCGGCCACGAGATGATGATCGAGAGCGTCGAGTTCAGCCCCGACGGGGCTCGCATCGTCACCATTCCACACGACAAGACGGGGCGGCTGTGGGACGGCAAGACAGGGGTGCTGATCGCCGAGCTGCCGGGGCACGAGGAATATCTGACTTGGGGTGCGTTCAGCGCGGGTACGTCCAAGCTCGTCACCGCCTCGAGCGACAGAAGTGCGCGCGTCTGGGATGGCAAGACCGGAGCGCTCATCACCACGCTTGCGGGCCATGACGGCATGATCACGAGCGCGGTCTTCAGCCCCGACGGGTCCCGCGTGCTCACGGGCTCGACCGACAAGACGGCTCGCGTGTGGGACGCCAAAACCGGCGCTGTGCTGCTGACGCTCGCGGGCGGCCATACGCGAGCGATCCAGCGCGCGAACTTCAGCCCCGACGGCAAGCGGATCGTCACGGGTGCGGCCGACAAGGTGGCGAAAATCTGGGACGCAGAGACGGGGGCGACGCTGGTCACCATGGCGAGTGGGCACAAGCGGCTCTTGAGCGTCGCCGCCTTCAGCCCGGACGGGCGGCTCGTCGTCACGGCCTCGCACGACAAGACGGCGCGCATCTGGGACGCTACGACGGGGGCTCAGCTCGCGGTGCTCGCCGAGCACACGAAGGAGGTCGACACGGCCGAGTTCAGCCCCGACGGGCGTCAGGTGCTGACGGGCTCGTTCGACGGCACGGCGAAGGTTTGGGATGCGCCGGTCTTGCCAAGTGCCGGAACGCGGTAGCGGCAACGCGCTAGCGCTTGCCGGCGGCGTCGAGCGCGGTCATGAGCGCCGCGATCGGGCGTTTGTTCGAGGCCTGTGCGATCTCGACAAGGCGCTGCTCCATCGACTGGACTGCGAAGCCCTCGGCCTTGAACGCACCTTCAAGCACCTCCGGCGCGACGTCGAGCAGGCGCCCGACATCGGCGAGCTTCGCATTCTCGAATGCGCCGATGAGGCGCGGTACCGGCCCGTGGCTGCCGGAGATAGTCGCCATGCCGATGAAGGCTCCCGCGACGACGAGCGACAAGGCCAGAGGCGCCACGATCGTGCGCCGCCGGAAGTAGGTCATGAATGCGGGCCAGTTCTTGTAGGCGTGCAGGGCGACGGGGACGAGGAGCGCCAGTGCGAGCCACTCGTGCATCTCGCTCACGAGATCCTTGCCGATGTGAAAGAACATCGCCACGCCGGAAGCGGCGACGACGAGAAACAGCGCCGCCGTGACGGCAGTCGCATACTTGTTGATCCACCCTCGCATTCTGCTCGTGCTCCCAGTTGCTTCGGTCCATATCCGATCCCGGCGATCCGCATTTGCGGCGCAGCCCGGGGGACACGGACTTCAACGGCGGCGGGGAGCAAGTTCCGTTGGCGGGCCCGGTGCGTTGTGGCGCCGCAGGCGCGGCGAAGCGGCACGGAAGACCTCGGCAGCGGTCAGGATTCTCGGAAGCTCAAACGTCGAGGTTGGCGACGGAGAGGGCGTTCTCCTGAATGAACTCGCGGCGCGGCTCGACGACGTCGCCCATGAGCTTGGAGAAGATCTCGTCGACCTCGGATTGGTCGCCGATCTTCACCTGAAGCAGCGTGCGCACATCGCGGTCGAGCGTCGTCTCCCAGAGCTGCTCGGGGTTCATCTCGCCCAGGCCTTTGTAGCGCTGCAGCGAGAGACCCTTGCGGCCGGTATCGTAGACCGCGTCGAGCAGGGTGCGCGGGCCATAGATGTCGACCAGCTCGCCCTTGCGGCGCAGCTTGCCGGGCCTGGCGTAGACCTCCGACAGATGCGCATGCCTCTCGTTGAGGCGCCGCCCATCGAGCGAGGCCAACAGCCCGCGGTCGAGCGCGTGCGCCTCGGTGACACCGCGCACCTCGCGGGTGAACAGGAACCCGTCGTTGCCGAAGCGGCCCTGCCAGCCGGTCTCGGTTTCCTGGGCCGTGGTGTCGAGACGCTCGGCGACCTCGGCCGCGACCGCGTTCGCCTGCTCAGCCGATGTCAGCAGCGCGGGATCGAAAGCGCCGGCAATCGCCGCCTGCTCGACGACCGAGCGCTGATAGCGCGAATGGAGCTGGTCCATGAGACCCACGATCGAGCGGGCCTGGCTCACGATGTCGCGCAAGTCCTTGCCCGCACGCTCCTCGCCCGAGCCCGCGATGAGGACCGCCTCCTCGAGGCCGTGATCGATCAGGTACTCCTCGAGCGCGCGCTGGTCCTTGAGGTAGGCCCCGGATTTGCCGCGCGTCACCTTGTAGAGCGGCGGCTGGGCGATATAGACGTGGCCCTTCTCCACGAGCTCCGACATCTGCCGGTAGAAGAACGTGAGCAGGAGCGTGCGGATGTGGGCGCCGTCGACGTCGGCGTCGGTCATGATGATGATCTTGTGATAGCGCAGCTTCGAGAGGTCGAAGTCGTCGCGGATGCCGGTGCCGAGCGCGCCGATGATGTTGGTCACCTGCTCGGAGGAAAGCATCTTGTCGATGCGCGCGCGCTCGACGTTCAGGATCTTGCCGCGGATCGGCAGCACGGCCTGATATTCGCGCTTACGGCCCTGCTTGGCGGAGCCGCCGGCCGAGTCACCCTCGACGATGAAGAGCTCGGTGTTGGCGGGATCGCGATCCTGGCATTCGGCGAGGCCGCCGGGCAAGCGCAGGCCGTCGAGCGCACTTTTCCGGCGCGTCAGCTCGCGGGCCTTGCGTGCGGCCTCGCGCGCGAGTGCCGCCTCGACGATCTTGCCGACGATCGTTTTCGCTTCCTTCGGGTGCTCCTCGAACCATGCAGACAGCGCCTCACCGACCAGGCTTTCCACGACGGGCTTGACCTCGGAGGAGACGAGCTTGTCCTTGGTCTGGCTCGAGAACTTCGGGTCCGGCACCTTGACGGAAAGAACACAGGTCAGCCCCTCGCGCGCGTCCTCGCCCGAGAGATCGACCTTCTCCTTCTTGGCGAGCCCGCTGTCGCCCGCGTACTTGTTGACGACGCGGGTCAGCGCGCCGCGGAAGCCCGCGAGATGCGTGCCGCCGTCGCGCTGCGGAATGTTGTTCGTAAAGCAGAGCACGTTCTCGTGGTAGCTGTCGTTCCACCACAGCGCCACCTCGACGGCCACGCGATCCTTCTCGGCTCGGATCATGATCGGCTCGGGGATGAGCGCCTGCTTCGAGCGGTCGAGATAGCGCACGAAGGCGCTCGTGCCGCCGTCGTAGAGGAACTCTTCGCGCTTCACGTCGGCATGGCGGGCGTCCGTCAGCACGACCTTGGCGCCGGAGTTCAGGAACGCGAGCTCGCGCAGGCGGTGCTCGAGGGTGGCGAAGTCGAACTCCACCTTGGAGAAGGTATTCGTGCTCGGCAGGAACGTGACCTCGGTGCCGCGCTCGTCTTTGGCGTCGCCCACGACCTTCAGGGGTGCGACCGCAACGCCGTCGCGGAACTCGATCGCGTGCTCCTTGCCTTCGCGCCAGATACGGGCCTTGAGCCAGGTCGAGAGCGCGTTCACCACCGAGACGCCGACGCCGTGCAGGCCGCCCGAGACCTTGTAGGAGTTCTGGTCGAACTTGCCGCCGGCGTGCAGCTCCGTGAACACGATCTCGGCCGCGGAGCGCTTGGGGTCGTGGTCGTCGTCTTTCTTGATGCCGGTCGGGATGCCGCGGCCGTCGTCGCGCACGGTGCACGAGCCGTCCGGGTTCAAGGTGACGAGGCATTCCTTGGCGTGGCCGGCGAGGACCTCGTCGATGGCATTGTCGACGACCTCGTAGATCATGTGATGCAGGCCCGAGCCGTCATCGGTGTCGCCGATGTACATGCCGGGGCGCTTGCGGACGGCCTCGAGACCCTTGAGCATCTTGATGCTGTCGGCGCCGTAGTCTTCGGGCGCGGGGGTCTTTTTGGCGGGCTGAGCGCTCATTCTTGCGGGTATCCAAAAGGGTGCCTGGAAGGGTCGATTCCTTATATCACAGAACGGTCCCGGAGCGCCCATGAAAACGCCCTGCGGCAGGGTCGCAGCTCGCTGAAAAATACCTATCTTTTACAGGTGGTTATGGAATTAGCAGCGTGAGCGAGATAAGGCACCGCAAAAGGCCTCAAAGCGCTGTCGCGGAACCGCCATCGAGACGCCAGAACTGGGCCTCTCCAACGAGTGCGGAAAAGGCCTCCTGATCGGTGCCCGTCAGCCAGGCCTGGCACTCGAGGCGGAGCAGCTCGGCGAAGAGGGCTTGACGCCGCGCCACATCGAGATGGGCGGTCACCTCGTCCAGGAGGAGGGCCGGCGCCATGCCCTCCTGGCGCTCTTTCACCAGCTCGGCGTGGGCCAAGACGAGCCCGAGGAGCAGTGCCTTCTGCTCGCCCGTGGAGCAGAGCCTGGCCGGCATGGCCTTGGGCCCGTGCGTCACCACGAGGTCGGAGCGGTGGGGGCCGTCGAGGGTGCGGCCGGCGGCGCGGTCGCGCTCGCGCGTTTCGCGGAGCAACTTCATGTAGGCGTCCTCGACATCGACGGCGGGCAGGTGCGCGAGATCGGCGTCGATCGTTCCGGCAAGGGCGAGATCGCTCCATGGAAATGGCGAGCCTGGATCTCGGGCGCGGCGCTGCGCGATGATGCCGGCAAGGGCCGCCACTGCCTCGGCGCGGGCCGCGGCGATGGCGACGCCGGTCTCTGCCATGACAAGCTCGAGGCCGGCCAAGCGCGCATTCTCGCTCACGCCATCGGCAAGGAGCCGGTTGCGGCCCGCCATGGCGCGCTCGAACTGGCCGGTTCGCGTGCGATGCCCCTGATCAAAGCAGGCAATGAGGCGATCCAGGAAGCGGCGCCGCTCGGAGGCGGCGCCTAGAAAGAGGCCGTCGGTCGCGGGCGTCACCCAAACCATCTCGACATAGTCGGCAAGCGCGCCGGAGCCCGAACGCTGCTCGCCCTCGATGCGAACGATTCGTCCCGTGCGCTCGGGGCTGCGCGAAGCATCGGGTGCGAGACCGGTGCCGATGTCGACGGGTCCCAGCGCCGTATTCACGCGGGCGAAAACGGACCAGCTTCCCGTTCCCGGTGCGCGTGCGAGATCGGAAAACGGTGCCTGGCGCAGGCCCTGACCGGGGGCCAACAGCGACACAGCCTCGAGGATGTTGGTCTTGCCCGAGCCGTTGGCGCCCACAAGTACGATGCTGCCGGGGCGGAGCTCAAGCGAGAGCGTAGGGTAGTTGCGGAAGTCCGTCAGCGCGAGCCGCTCGACCCAGAGGCGCGGTGGCTCGGCGCTTGGTCTCTCCTCCTGGCCGAGAATGGGACCAGCGCTCGCAGGCATCGGCGGGCTACACCCGCATCGGCATCAGGACGTAAAGCGCCGTGTCGTCGCCGCCGCTCCTGATCATGGTGGGCGAGCCCGGATCGGCCAAGAGGAAGCGCGCCTCCTGGCCCTCGAGCTGGCCGGCGATGTCGAGCAGGTACTTCGCATTGAAACCGATCTCGAGCGGCGCGGCACTGTAGTCGACTGCGATCTCCTCGGTGGCGCTACCGCCTTCCGGGTTGTTGACGGAGAGCACGAGCTTGTCCTTGCCGATGTTGAGCTTCACAGCGCGGCCGCGCTCGCTGGCGATGGTGGAGACGCGATCGACGGCGCTCATGAAGGTTGCGTTCTCGACCTTGAGCTCCTTGTCGTTGCCCTGGGGGATGACGCGGCCGTAGTCGGGGAATGTGCCGTCGATAAGCTTGGAGGTGAGCGTCACGGTGCCGATCTCGAAGCGGACCTTGGCCGGGCTCACACTGACGGTCACGGTCTCGGCGCTCTCCTCGATCAGGCGGTGCAGCTCGTGGACCGTCTTACGCGGAATGATGACGCCCGGCATGCCGTCCGAGCCTTTGGGGCGCGGCAGCTCGGCCTGTGCCAGCCTGTGCCCGTCGGTCGCGACCGCGCGCAGCATCGGCGTCTTGCCGCTGTCGGCGAGGTGCAGGAAGATTCCGTTCAAGTAGTAGCGGGTCTCCTCGGTCGAGATGGCAAAGCGCGTCTTGTCGATCAGCCGCTTCAGGTCGCCCGCGGCAACCTCGAAGCTCACGCCGAGGTCGCCGGCATTGAGGTCCGGAAAATCCTCAGGCCCGAGCGTCTGTAGCGCAAAACGCGCCTGTCCGGCGGCGAGCGTCAGGCGCTCCTTCTCGGAGTCACGGCGGATGTCGACCTGACTGCCTTCGGGGAGCTTGCGCACGATGTCGTGGAGCATGTGCGCCGGCACGGTCACGGCGCCTGCCGCGCCGACCTCGGCCTTGACCTCCTCGATCACCTCGCGCTCGAGATCGGTGGCCTTGAGCTCGAGGGACTGGCCCTGAGCCTTGAGCAGCACGTTGGAGAGGATCGGAATCGTGGTCCGCCGCTCGACGACGCTCGTCACGTGGCCGAGGGCTCTCAGGAGTTCGCCGCGTTCGATCACAAGCCGCATAGGATTGCCTCGGCATTCGAGGTCTCGCCGGCGCATGGTGCCAGAGACCCAAGGATTGTACGAAAGGCGCGCTTTCCTTCCCTCGACGCCAGGGAATTGCGAGCTTCACTTTCGTCTGGGAGGAAGGAAAGGCGTGAAGCGCAGATTGACCCTATACCGGATCGATTTTCAAGGGCGCTGTTCAAATGCAGTCTTCGCGTCGGCACTGAACCGTTTGTGACACTTCCAGGAACGCGTTCGGGAGCGACGTCCAAGACGCCGCCCCCGCCCCACTTGAGACCGAGCCCTAATAGCCCTCAGAGCGCGGTGCTCAACTCGTCAGGTCACCTAGACCTCAGTGACTCAAAAGCTTTTTCAGCTCCTCCAGCTCGTCCCGCAATCCCGCATCGCCGGCGATCACGCCTTCGATCTTGCGGATCGCATGCAGCACGGTCGTGTGGTCGCGGTTGCCAAAGCGGCGGCCGATCTCGGGGAGAGAGCGGTGGGTCAGCTGCTTTGCCAGGTACATACCTATCTGGCGCGGCCAGACGACCGAGCGATGACGACGCTGAGAGAGCAGATCACCCTTCGAGACGCCGAAGTGGCGCGAGATGATGCGCAAGATGTCCTCGATCTTGATGCGGCGCGGCTCGATACCCTGGAAGAGATCGCGAACCACCGTCTCGGCGATGTCGAGGGTCACGGGGGCACGCATGTGCTGCCAGGTGAGGTAGAGACGGTTCACGGCGCCTTCGAGCTCGCGTCCGCTCTCGGTCAGCCGGCTCGCGAGGAGATCGATCACCTCACGCGAGAGGTCGAAAGAGGCATCGATGGCCCGCTTCTCGGCGAGACGCTGGGTCAAGACCCGGGTGCGCAGCTCGTAGTCGAACGTGCCGATCTCGGCGACCAGCCCGCGCTGGAGGCGCGAGCGCATGCGCTCGTTCAGGCGCTCGATCTGGGCCGGATGGCGCGCGGATGCAACCACGATCTGGCGCCCGCCATCAAGCAGCGCGTTGACGATGTGGTCGAACTCCTGCTCGGTCTTCTCGCCCTGCATGAACTCAAGATCGTCGATGAGCAGCATATTGATCGAGCGGAACTTCTCCTTGAAGGAGAGCGGATCCTGGTTCCTCAGCGCCTCGACGAACTGATAGCGGAAGCGCTCGGCGGTGAGATAGAGCACCTGAGCGTTTGGGGCGCGCCGCTTCACCTCCCAGGCAATCGCGTGCATGAGGTGCGTCTTACCGAGGCCAACCGAGGAATAGATGTAGAGAGGGTTGAATGCCGGGCTGTCGGAGAGCACGGTCTCGGCCACCTGGATCGCACCGGCATGCGCCATGCGGTTCGAGGCCCCGACAACGAAGCTGTCGAAGGTGTGATGCGGATCGAGCGGCGAGCCCTCGAAACCGCCGACGCCGGTGCGTCCCGGGATGCCGGTGTGAGTGCGCACGGAGGCGAGTCGCACCGGATCGCTCGGAGCGATGCGCACCTCGTTTGCGGAGGAATCGCGTGGCTTTACCGGCTCATTGTGAGCGCCAGCAGGACGGCCCGCTCCACCGCCCGGCTGACGGAGAAGGACCTCGACGCGCTCGGCCGTCTTGAACTCGGTCCGGCAGCACGCCAAGAGATCGTCGAGATAGTGCGACTGAATCCAATTGCGGAGAAACTTCACCGGCACGGAGACTTTGACGGTCTTGCCGTCGAAGGCATCGAATTCGAGAGCGTTGAACCAGCTCGTGAAGATGTCATCGCCAAGCCTGGCGCGAAGAGTCGCCCGAACCTTGGCACCGCGGCCTTCCGCAACGCCCGCTTCGGTTGCCCCGTCCTGGCGCTTCTGCTCAAGCCCCTCGGCCAGCGCCGGACGTCCGCGAACAAGCCGATCCGTGTTTGTCGATAGAGACAGCTCCGCCTTCGAAATCGCATGCATATGATTTACCCCGCACCTTATGACACCAGCCCTTACCAACCAGGCCAGTTGACCAGTGACGCTGCCATTCGCCCAAACGGCCGGCGTCACGCTTTCTTCATCAGCTTTCTTCCTTCAGCCTTGCACCCAAGGCAGACCGGCAGTTTTCCATCCCGCCACTCGGCCTCGATGACGGTCGGCATCGAGAGGACCCTCGAACCCGTCCGCCACGTTGCGGCAGCGCGAATATCCCGCTGCCGCCGTCGCCTCCGCCGCCATCCGGCTGCGGCCACCTGACCTGCAGATGAAGAACAAGTCCGTGTCCTTCTTCACGCCGGCCCCCTCAAGCAGCAGCCTCAGCCGGTCTGCAAATCCCGGATCGATCCGGTTGTCCGGAAAGGTCTGCCACTCAATCGTCACGACACGTTTCCCGATCTCAGATAGATCGGGCAGTCCAACAAACGCCCATTCTGCTCGCGTCCGCACGTCGATCAGAACGGATGGCGCATCATCCTTGAGGCGGGCCCAGACCTCTCTTGCGGGCACATCCTCAATCTCGACGCCGCCGACCAACCTTGCCTCCTAACCGTCCACCCTGCGTTCGCCATGCATCCATTGATCCTGCACGTCTCTCGAACGAAGCAATCAACCACCAAAGGAATTATCTAAGTATAATTCAGTAATAGCGTTGCCTTCGCCCAAATAACCCAGGCGAGATACTCGTATTCTACCGATATTCAGATGGGGCCAGGAACGAAATACAAAACTAAGCCTGGACTCGCCGCACGACGGTACTGAACAAGATACCGAGACTCGATGCCCGTCGCGCCGGGCGGACTCTTCTTAACGGGTTGCTAAACTCTTAGCAAGCTGTGAGCAGGCAGCGGAGACTCGGGAATGACTCGGAAGAGGCCGCGCGGGACGGGCGTGGAAAACTTGAGTCCTTTCCACAGCACCTGTGCACAAACGCTTTGAGCGAAAAGCGGATTCCGAGAGTCAATGACGGCTAGCAAAAAAGAATGACGGCCGTTACGTGGCGAGCGTCGTTTGTCGCTTTTTTTTGAAGGAGGGGGAAGGAGCGTCGACCGGGCGGCGGCAAGCTTGCGCGAGGCTGACCTCGAGCTTGCCCGCAGAATCCGAGACTTAGGCACGTTCAAAAAAGCTGCCCGCAAGCTGCCTTCGCGCTTTCCCTGTTGCGAACAGGGCACACTTCATCTTTCAATTAGAGTCGGCGCGAGAATAACTCAGCTGCCCATCGATTTGACGCGTGCTGCCAGGCGAGAAACTTTGCGGCTCGCCGTCTTGCGATGCATCACGCCCTTCTGGGCCGTGCGAATGAGGATGGGCTCCGCAGACTTGAGAGCAGTTGCGGCTGCTGCCTTGTTGCCGGAGGCAATGGCTTCCTCGACCTTGCGCACCTCGGTCTTCACCTGCGACTGACGGCCCTTGTTGATCTCGGTGCGGCGGACCATCTGGCGGGCGGCCTTTTTTGCCGACTTCGTGTTAGCCATTCCTGGAATTCCTTCTCTCTCGATTTGTTACACCGGCTGCTGATGCTCCAGCACGCCAACCGCCCGGAACACGGGTTCCGAGCGGCGAATTTGGCTGGTCTATAGCGATGACCCCGAAGCGGGTCAACGGATTTGGGCGCCGGTGGGGCTCAATTCACCATGCAAAGACGGCGCTCGCCCTCTCAATCATCGTCCCTCCACTTGATCGAGCAACCGATGGACGGGCGCTGCTCCTTGGGCCCCTTGCCGGTCGCCGCCACGAGCCTCATGGCTTCGAACAGCTCGCGGCGCGCACCCGGAGGCGCCGCTTCGCGGCCGCTGGCATCGATGCGGCCGCGATAGGCAAGCTCGAGCGCGCCGTTGAAGCCGAAAAAGTCGGGCGTGCACACGGCGCCATAGGCGCGCGCGACGTCCTGCGTCTCATCATAGAGGTAGGGAAATGGAAGCGCGTGAGCTCGTGCCACCGCCTGCATGCGCTCGAAGGAATCCTCGGGATAGCTCCTGGCGTCGTTGGACGAGATTGCAACCGAGCGGACGCCCGCCGCCTCGAGCTCGCGCGCATCGCGCACGATGCGATCGAGCACGGCCTGCACGTACGGGCAGTGATTGCAGATAAACATGACGAGGGTGCCCTTCGTGCCCTGCACGTCGGCGAGCGCGTAGGTCTTGCCGTCGGTTGCGGGCAAGCGGAAGTCGGGCGCCTTCCAGCCAAAGTCAGCGACGGGACTCGTTTCAGCCATCGGATACAGCCCGTGATGGAGTGCGTTGCTCGGATCGCCACATCGAACGACATCGAAGCGCGGGCGGTCAATCTCTCTCTTTGTCGATGCTCGGCACCTGTCCAACCGGTCGCTCGAGGCGTTCGTCAGACCCTCGAGGTCGGCTCGTCTTTGAGCTGTCACTTGCTTGTTGCCGGGCGGTTACATTCGACCCACGGACCACAAGCCATTCCGGTTGTGGAAAACACCTGTCACTGGCGCAAGTGCTTTGACACAATGCTGTCAAACGATGTCTGCGACACGCCAGCCGATCGCGCAGAAGCTTGGAAGCATGGGCCGTTTTTGATGTCAGTTGTCCCTTGAGACAATGAGGCGAGAGCGGGGCTGATCACCGTGCAGTTTGACGCACACGCGCCGCGATAGGCAGTAGTCGGAGCTTTGCCACAGAAAAGCGCGCGCGGGGGCGAGGTCGATCTTGAACTCGGCCAGCGACGCGAGCAGAGTTGCGCTCGACGGCATGACGGGAAGCGCTTTGAGGGAAGCGTCCGTCGAGCAACGTCACCGAGGGAGAAGAACAGAGAGACTCATGCCGGCGAATGCCGGCCCGCGCCTCACCAGCAGGTGGAGGCGTTCAACTCGGCAGCGGGGTAAGACTGCCGGCCTTCACAGGCCGGCAGTCTTTTTTTGTGGGCGTTTTTCACCGGGCTGCTGATCCATGCGTGCCTCCCGCCTCGTCGCGTTTACTATGCATTGCGTCGGGAGCCGCGCACCGCAGAGAGGGCCATGGCGCTGCCTTATTCTCGGCGACCCTATTTCCCGCCTTCGCCTGGAACTCGTCGGATACCACGCCGTGCAAAAGTCGAACGACACCCGCGACGACTTGAAGGCCCGGACGCTCTCGGGGTCCGATTGGCGCCAGTTGCGCCGGCGCGTCTACGAGATCCTCGAGATCGGCCATGGCGAGGACGGGGCGAGCAAGCTTTTCGATGGCTTCATCGTCACTCTGATCCTGCTCAACATTGCCGCCTTCGTTGCCGAGACGGTGCCGCGTCTCGCGGCCCAATACGGCCCGTGGTTTCACGCCTTCGAGGTCGCGTCCGTCGCCGTCTTCACGGTCGAGTACCTGCTGCGGCTCTGGACCGCGGTCGAGGTGCCGTTCCTCGCCAAGCTGCCGCCGTGGAAGGCGCGGCTCGGGTTTGCGCAGCGGCCGATGCTGATCATCGATCTCCTGGCCGTGCTGCCCTTCTATCTGGGCCAGCTCTTCACGCTCGACCTCAGGGTCCTGCGCGCGCTGCGGCTGCTCAGGTTCCTCAAGCTCTCACGCTACTCGCCGGCCATGCACTCGCTCCTGCGCGTGCTCTCGAACGAGCGGCGTGCGCTCATTGGAGCCGGGCTCCTGCTGCTCGCGGCGGTGCTGTTCGCCTCGACTGGTATCCACTTCCTCGAATCGGCCGCACAGCCCGACAAATTCGGCAGCGTGCCGGACTCTGCGTGGTGGGCGATCGCAACACTCACGACAGTCGGCTACGGAGACGTGACGCCGATCACGCCGCTGGGGCGTCTTTTCGGCAGTATGGTCATGATCACGGGGCTCTGCATCCTGGCGCTGCCGGTGGCGATCATCGCGGCAGGCTTCACGCAGGAGGTCAACCGGCGCGATTTCGTCGTCACCTGGTCGCTCATGTCGCGCATCCCGCTGCTCGCAGACCTAGAGGCGAGCGAGGTCGGCGAGATCATGCCCCTCCTGCATGCGCACAACCTGCCGCCGAACGTCGAGGTGATGGGCAAGGGGAGCGCGGGCAACGCGATGTACTTCGTCGCATCGGGAAAAGTGACGATGCGTTCGCTCGGAGAGGAGAGGACCTTCGGGGCAGGAGAATACTTCGGCGTCGCCGCCATGCTCGAGAACGATCTGCATCACGGCTCGTTCGTGACGGCGTCGAAGTGCCGGCTGCTCAAGCTGCACAAGGAAGACTTCCATCGCCTCGAGACAGCGAACCGGGAGGTCGCGAGCAGGTTGCGCAGGGAAGCCTCGGCGCGGCGCGCGGAAAGCATCGGCGGCGATCAGGGCGCCGATTCCAGCAGCGCGGGCTAGAGCGAGTTCCGTTCGAATGAACGTGCTCAACCGAGGTTCCTCATGGTGAGCTTGTCGAACCATGAGGAAGCCTTGGTGCACCTTACCCTCATCCTTCGACAAGCTCAGGATGAGGGTCACGAGGCGTGCGCCATTCCGTGCGGATGGTTGTTGTTCTAGGTCGTACGTGGCGCCGCGCGGCGCGAGAGCAGCGGCCGATCGAGCCGCAGCGCATTGGCGACGACAGACACTGAGGACAGGCTCATCGCGAGAGCGGCCAGCATGGGCGAGAGCAGCACTCCGAAAGCGGGATAGAGAATTCCCGCCGCGACGGGGACGCCGAGTGCGTTGTAGCCGAACGCGAAGACGAGGTTCTGCTTGATGTTTGCGAGGGTAGCCTCGGCAAGCGCGCGGGCGCGCACGATGGCCATCAGATCGCCCTTGGGCAAGGTGAGCCCGGCGCTCTCGATCGCGACGTCGGCGCCGGTGCCCATGGCGATGCCGACGTCGGCCGCGGCGAGGGCCGGCGCGTCGTTGATGCCGTCGCCGGCGAAAGCCACCTTGCGACCTTTGACCTTGAGCTCGGATACAAGCCGCGACTTCTCTTCCGGAAGCACGCCCGCATGGACGCGCTCGATGCCGAGCTCGCGCGCGACGGCTTCGGCCGTCTGGCGTGCGTCGCCGGTCGCCATGATGACCTCGATGCCGCGGGAAGCGAGCTCGCGGAGCGCGTCAGCAGCATTGGTCTTTATGGGGTCGGCGACGGCAACGAAGCCGGCGAGCCTGCCGTCGATGGCGACGAGGAGCGCCGACTTGCCTTGGCGCGCGAGGTCCCCGAGCGTCTCCGTCGCGTTATCTGCTGCAATTGCCAGGCTCGCGAGGAAGCGCTGGTTGCCGAGCGCAACCTCACGGCCGCGGACTCTCCCCTTCACGCCCTGCCCCGAGACCGCGGCAAAGGCTTCCGGCTCGGAGACCGTGATATGGCGCTCGCGAGCGCCGGCGACGATGGCCGCGGCGAGCGGGTGCTCGCTGCCTTTCTCGAGCCCGGCGGCCAGCTCGAGCACCAATTTTTCATCGAACCCGGGCAGGGCGACGACGTCGGTGAGCTTGGGCTTGCCTTCGGTGAGCGTGCCGGTCTTGTCGACGACGAGCGTGTCGACACGGGCGAGCTCCTCGAGAGCCGCCGCCTGCCGGATGAGGACGCCATGGTGGGCGCCGCGGCCGGTCGCCACCATGATCGACATCGGCGTCGCGAGGCCGAGTGCGCACGGGCAGGCAATGATGAGCACGGAGACGGACGCGACCACCGCATAGGCCAGCGACGGCTCCGGTCCGAAAGCCAGCCAAGCAAAAAATGCCGCGACAGCGATCGCTACGACCAGAGGCACAAACCACGCCGCGACCTTATCGGCGAGGCCCTGAATCGGGGCGCGGCTCCGCTGAGCCTCGGCTACCATGGCGACGATCTTGGCCAGCACGGTTTCCGATCCGACCTTTTTCGCCTCCATGATGAAGGTGCCGGTCGTGTTGAGCGTGCCGCCGGTTACGGTATCGCCCGTCTGCTTCTCGACCGGCAGGGGCTCGCCCGTGAGCAGCGTCTCGTCGACGCCGGAGCGGCCTTCGACAATGACGCCGTCGACGGGGATGGCTTCGCCGGGGCGGACACGCAGGCGGTCGCCCACGACGACGGTGTCGAGCGGAACGGCACCCTCGCTCCCGTCCGATGCCATGCGGTGGGCAGTCTTGGGCGCGAGGTCGAGCAGCGCGCGGATGGCGTTGCCGGTGCGCTCGCGCGCCTTGAGCTCGAGGACCTGGCCAGCGAGCACGAGCACGACGATGACGGCCGCGGCCTCGTAGTAGACGCCGACTGTTCCCCCGCGCGCCCCCGGCACGACCCCGTCATGCGCTCGAAGAGCGTCCGGGAACACGCCGGGCACCAAGGTGGCGACAACGCTGTAGAGAAACGCCGCGCCGACGCCGAGCGAGATCAGCGTCCACATGTTCGGGGCGCGATTGTGGATGGAGGCGACGCCGCGCTCGAAGAACGGCAGCGCGCACCAGAGGACAACTGGCGCCGTGAGCGCGAGCTCGACAAATTGCGAGAGGCGGCCGCCAAGCCAGTCGTGGATGGGGAGGCCCACGTGCGGGCCCATGGCCAGGATCAGCAGCGGGACCGTGAGCGCGGTGCCGATCTTGAGCCGGTACAAGAAGTCGACGAGCTCGGGATTGGGCCCGGCATCAGCCGGCGGAATGCCCATGGGCTCGAGCGCCATGCCGCAGATCGGGCAAGTGCCTGGTCCATCGCGCACGATCTCGGGATGCATGGGGCAGGTGTATTTCGTCCCGGCCGGGGGCGGCTTGGCCAGGGCCGCGCGCTCCGACGGGCTCTTGTCAAGGTAGCGCGCCGGGTCGGCGGCAAACTTCGTGCGGCAGCCGTTGCAGCAGAAGTGATAGGTCGCGCCCTTGTGCTCGAAGGTGGGCTTGCCCGCGGCGAGATCCACCGTCATGCCGCAGACAGGGTCGATCGCCTGGGCGATGGGGAGCGGGTGGAAGCCTTTGCCGTGATCGTGGGCAGAGGACGCTCCGTGGTCGTGGCCCGTGTGGGTGGTGCGGCTCTCGGGATCTGAACTCATGGGGCACCTGGGAGCTGGCTCGGCGCTGCGCGCGATCGGCACGCGAAAACGCGGCGAATTCCTGCTTGACCCCTTATACCCCATGGGGGTATCTGTCAATCATGCGCAAGGACGTCAAATTGACCTGCCTCAAGCGGCTGAGCCGCATCGAGGGCCAGGTGCGCGGTCTAGCCCGCATGGTGGAGGAAGACCGCTACTGCATCGATGTCGTGACGCAAATCTCGGCGGTCTCGGCGGCGCTGCGGCGCGTCGAGGAGGAAATCCTACGCGATCATGTCGCGCATTGCGTCGAGCACGCGATTGCGAGCGGGGACACGAAAGAGCAGCGGCGGAAGGTGGCCGAGCTCATGGGCGTGCTGATGCGCGCGGGGCGCTAGACTATGCCTTCGTGAAGACGAGACCGTCCGGCCAGAATACGTGGGCGCGTGCGCTCACGGTCTTTGGATCGCCGGTGGTGAGGAGCGTGACGCCCGGCGGCTCACCCTCGGGCGTGAAGTGGGGACGGCGCGCGAGATAGTCCTCGAGGCTGTCGGCGACGACTGAGGGCTGGGACAGGATGCGTGTCGCGGGCGGCAGGTGCTTGCGGAAGAGGTGCTCCACGAGGGGAAAGTGCGTGCAACCGAGAATGGCGCGGTGCGGCGGCTCGCCGCCCGCCTGGGCCATGGCGCCCGCGATGCCCGCCTCGACGAGGCGCTCGAGCTCATCTGCGGAAGCCTCCGCCTCGATGGCGCCGGCGAGCTCGGAGCAGACCTGCTGGATCACCTCGACCTTCGGGCAGCGTTTCTTGATCTCCTCGTAGTAGACGTTCGACGCAATGGTGCGCGTGGTTCCGAACACCGCGATGCGGTCGGTCAGATACTTCTGCGGGTATTGCGGCGTGGTGACCGCCCAGGGGGTCTGAGTGGCCGCCTCGACCGTTGGCGCTACAATGCCCAGGACGTTGTACCCCTTTGCCTGCCAATGGCTCCCCGGAAGCCAGTTCTGCTGCAGGCGCCGTGCGGCAACCGCAGTCGCCGTGTTGCACCCCAGGAGGACAAGCTTCGAGCCTCGCGCGAAGAGCGCCTCGACGCAGGCCCGCGTCAGCTCGACGATCTCGTCGGAGCCCCGGTTGCCGTAGGGCACGTGGGCATGGTCGCCGAGGTAGGTGAAAGAGAGGCCCGGGAAGCGCTGCACCAACGCGTGAAGGACCGTGAGGCCGCCGAGGCCTGAATCGAATACACCGATCATGGGGCGTGTGTTTGCTCCGGAACTCCGGCGCTGGTCAATCAGTTTCGATGGGTTGCGATGTGGGGCCCGGCGGCCCCGAGCTGTGTCACGGCGAGAATGATATGAACGCTCCGGCAATAATGTCCGAGAACGTCCTGCTTAACGCCGCATTAAGACAAGAGAAACGTAACCGGAATGTGCGATTCGATTGAACGCCGATCCGGAGGAAGTTTCGTGTTGTATTGGTCGAAAGCGTGGCAGACGGCGCCACGATGGGGCTTTCTGGGCCGACTTGGTGCCGACGCGCGCGCGTCCTGGCAGACCATCGCGCGTGCGCTTGGCGCCAGCGACGGGAGCGTTGCCGCTGCTGCTGCTCAGGTCAGGCATTTTTGCGAAGCGCGCCTTGCGTACACGCGCGAGCTTTTCAGACTGTTAAGATCGGACCTTCAATTCGCGGCAAAGACGGTGGCGCTGATCGTGAAGCGCGCGAACCGACGCTTCTCGCGCTGGAGCATGGCTGACGCGGCAGAGCCGGAGAAGAATGGCGTTTCGGAGCGCCTCACGAAGCGGCTCTCCGACCACGATGTGCAGGGCGAGAAGGCGATCGCCGTCGGGCAGGCCCTCATCTGTTGCCTGGTCCTTGGTCTGCACGTCCTGGCCCGCATCGAGAGCGGGCTCTCCATGATCAACCCCTGGGTCGTGCTGACGCTCACCGCCCTCATTTGCAGCTCAGCCTTCAGATTCCACCTCGCGAATGGAAAGTCGCTTCCCAATCGCACGGTCGATCTCCTGAACGTCCTCGACATCAGCATCTTTCTGCTGCTCATCTGGAGCTATCAGCTCGCCTATCGGCATCCAGCCGGCGGCGTATTGAAGGCGCCGTCGTTCGCGCTTCTGGCCACGCTCGTCGCCCTGCGTGGCCTCAGATTCCATCCCCGGCCGATCCTGGTCGCAGGCGCGACGGCGATCATCGGTCGGATTGTGATGGTGCTGGTCGCCGTCGCTCAAGACGGCACATCCGCGCTCACGCGAGACTACAACGTATACCTCGCCTCACACAGCATCCTGCTCGGCGCCGAGTTCGAGAAGCTCGTCGCGCTTGCGGCACTGGTCGCCTGTCTTGCCGCCGCGACCTACAAGGCGCGGCAGATCCTCGGGAAGGCGGCGCATGCGGCAGACTACGCCGAGGCGCTCTCGGCAGCAGAGAGCCATCTGGTGGAAGCGACGGCCGCGAAGGAGAAGGCCGAGACCGCGATCGTCGAACTCGACCGTCGCGACGCAGCGCTCTCGGAACAGAACACACGCTTCAACGTGGCGCTGGCGAACATGTCGCAGGGTCTCTGCATGTACGACAAGGAGCAGCGGCTCCTGGTCTGCAACGACCGATATCTCAGCATGTACCGCCTGCCACAGGAGGTGGCGGCGCCTGGAACCAAGTTCCGGGATGTCGTCAGTTGCTACGTCGGCAAAGGCATCTATGCCGGCGAGGATCCACAGGCCTATGTGGAAGAGCGCCTTGGGGAAGTGCTCGCGACAGAACCCTACACCACGATCAAGGAGCTCAGAGACGGGCGCGTGTTCGCGATCAAGCATCAGCCGATGGAGGACGGCGGCTGGGTCGCGACGCACGACGACATCACCCAGCAGCGCCGGGCTGAGGCGCGCATCTCGCACATGGCGCGACACGACGCGCTCACAAATCTGCCCAACCGCGTTCAGCTGCGCGAGCGCATGGACGATGCGCTCTACGGCGCCCACGACGACACTCAATCTCTGGCGCTCCTGGTGCTCAACATCGACCGCTTCAAGGAGATCAACGATACGCTCGGGCATTCGGTCGGCGACACGCTGCTGCAAGGCATCGCGGAACGTCTGCGCGAAAAGCTCGCAGACGTGACCATGGTCGCGCGGCTGGGGGGCGACGAGTTCGCCGTGCTCGAGATGAGCGATGAGCCCGTCGAAAGGGCCGCGGAGCTGGCAAAGAGGATTCAAGGCGCCATCAGCGAGCCTTTCGACATCGATGGTCACCAGCTCGTGATCGGGGCGAGCGTCGGCATTGCGATTGCGCCGACGGATGGCAACGAATCCGACCAACTCCTCAAGAACGCCGATCTCGCACTCGACCGCGCGAAGGGCGATAGACGCGGCACATACAGCTTCTACGAGCGAGAGATGGACGAGCGCCTGCAGGCGCGCCGCAATCTCGAGCAGGAGCTGCGTCTCGCCATTGCCAACGGCGAGTTCGAGGTCTTCTACCAGCCGCAGCTCAACCTCGCGTCCAACAAGATCTCCGGCTGCGAAGCCCTCCTCAGGTGGCGACACCCACTGCGCGGCCTCATACAGCCCGCCACATTCATACCCTTGGCCGAGGAGACAGGCCTGATCGTGGAAATCGGCGACTGGGTCCTGCGGCGGGCATGCGCGGACGCCAGCTCATGGCCGGGCAATATTCGCGTCGCGATCAATGTCTCTGCCATTCAGCTCAAACGCGGCGACGTGCTGCAAAGCGCACTCGGCGCACTCAATGCGTCCGGTCTTTCGCCTACGCAGCTCGAGCTCGAGGTTACCGAATCCGTGCTCTTGGAGGAGCATCTGGACGTGCTCGAGACGCTCCAGCAACTGCACAATCTCGGCGTGCGCATCGCGCTCGACGACTTCGGCAGCGGATACTCCTCGCTCGGCTATCTCAGGCGTTTTCCGTTCGATAAGATCAAGCTCGACCGGAGCTTCGTGAGCGAGCTGGCTGAGACGACCGGCAACTCGAGAGCCATTGTGCGCACCGTGGCCGCGCTCGGCAGCAATCTTGGAATTGCAACCACCGCCGAGGGCGTCGAAACCGAGGAGCAGCTCGCGCTCGTGCGCAAGGAGGGCTACACCGAGGTCCAGGGCTACTACCTGAGCCCGCCTGTCCCGCTTGCCGACCTTGGCCCGCTGTTCGCGCGGCCGATCAAGGGCGCGGCCTGACCATGCTCTCATTGCCGGGCCCCGGGATGTGACCAGGGCCGCGGAGCGCCGGTCCGACATCAGGTTGCCTAGTCATTCCATCCGCCGAACAGTGCTCTTTTCATGGAATTCTAACGCGCTTCTGTCTCTATCAGGAGGTTGCGTATTCAGGGGCGCTAATGGTTGCCAGGTCACCCGCCGTGCGGCCGACGGACAAGGCCCGTCATACCGTGCTCACGGCGCTCGGGATCGCGGCCGTTTGTCTCGTCGCCGTCATACTCGGCGGAACGGTCTATCAGGCGCAACATCGGGCCGTCACGGAGCGGCTCGTTTCCGCTCAGAAGTGGTCCGATGAGGTGCTGCTGGCCGACGAGCGGCTCAGCGCCGACGTCGACATGGCACTCTCGACGGGCGACCAGCAGTGGGTCGATCGCTATGAGGCCGACACCTCGGCCCGTGATGAAGCCATGCGCAACATTTCGAGCATTGCGCCGCCGGATGCACGCAAGCGCCTTCAGAGCCAAGCACTGTCCTCGATCGAGCGTCTCGCCGAAATGGATCGGGCGATATTCGATGCCATCGGCGCCGGCAACAAGCCCGCCGCGCGCAGCCCCCTCGAAGAGTCGCTCTATCAGTACCACAAGCAGATCAGGAGCACGGCAACGCGCGAGTTCCTCGACAGCGCGATTGCAGCGGTCCGAGCGGACTTCACACGCGTGCAATTCGATGCATTCATCGCAACATCCGCGGCCATTCCGATTTTCATCGGTGCCGCAATCATCCTTTGGCGGCGCCTCGTCGCAAGCCTCGTCAGGTCGGATGGGGCCTACACGGAAGCCGAGCAGCGGATCAAGAACCTCGCGATGCTGGATGTGCTGACGGGGCTATCCAATCGACTGGCCATTCGCGAGTCGCTCCGGCATGCGATCTTCCGCGCCGAGCGCGAGAAGACGAAGCTCGCTCTGCTCATGATCGATCTCGACCGCTTCAAGCCCATCAACGACCGTCACGGCCATCTGATCGGCGATCTCGTCCTGAAGGAAGTTGCGGCGCGCATGGCAAAGGTCGTGCGCAACCGGGAGCTGCGCGGTCGCTATGGCGGCGACGAATTTGTGGCGCTCGTCGAATTCGGAGACGATGACGAGGTTCCGCGCCGCGTCGGCAGACGGCTCGTCGAAGGCCTGTCGGCGCCCATGACGTTCGATGGCCTCACCGTAGACATCGGGGCGAGCGTCGGCTTCGCCGTCTATCCGACCGATGCCACCGACGAAGAGCAGCTGATGCGCCGGGCCGACACGGCGCTCTATGCGGTGAAGGAGGCCGGCCGCGGGAGCGTGCTCGCCTACACTTCCGACATGGAAGCGACTGTCGAAGCACGCGCAGAGCTCGAGCAGGACCTGCGTCAGGGAATTCGCGCCGGCTTGATCGGTCCGTTCTATCAGCCGCTCGTGGAGCTTGCGACGGGCAAAATCTGCGGCCTCGAGGTGCTGAGCCGCTGGCACCATCCGACAAGGGGCGTCATCATGCCCGTGGACTTCGTCGAGATGGCGGAGTCGGCGGGCGTCATCAACGACATGACGATGGCGGTCCTGCAGAAGGCCTGCCTCGACGTGCGCTCACTGCCGGCCCATCTCACGATCGCGATCAACATCGCGCCGCGCCAGATCCAGGACGAATGGCTGGCGCAGAAGATCATGACCGTTCTTGCCAAGACCAAGTTCCCGCCGCAGCGGCTCGAGGTCGAGCTGACCGAGAACGCTCTCGTCGACGACATCGCCTCGGCAAAGCACGTTATCAGCTCGCTCAAGGCGCAGGGGATCAAGGTCGCGCTCGACGATTTCGGAACCGGCTATTCGAGCCTCTGGTATCTCTCGGAGCTGCCTTTCGACAAGATCAAGATCGACCGCTCCTTCATCAAGACGCTGCACGAGCGCCCCGAAAGCGCGAAGATCGTCGCCGCGATCATCGGGCTCGGCAAGAGCCTCGGCGTGCCGACCACGGCCGAGGGTGTCGAATCGCAGCGCGACGCAGAGGTCTTGCGTGGGCTCGGATGCACGATTGCGCAGGGCTTCTACTATTCCAAGCCGGTCCCGGCTGCCGATCTCGCTGAGGTCGTCAAGAGCCTCTCGCCGCCGCCGAGCAAGCGGGTCGCCTGAGCAAGCCCGGCGCGTTGCGGGCGCCAGGGCCGCGCCAGCGGCCGCATGCAAGCATGCAATTCTTTTACTGATGGCTGGCGAGTGCTATTCCGCGGCCTCGGACGGCGACCGGGCGCCTGCGTCGTGCTCTGCGGCCTTCAACGCATCGAGCGTCGGCATGGCAACGGTGCTGTAGCCGCAGTCGACGAAGTGAACCTCGCCCGTGACCGCGCCCGACAGGTCGGACAAGAGATAGAGCGCCGAGCCGCCGACCTCGTTCAAGGTGGGCGTGCGCTTCAGCGGCGCGTTCTCCTTCTGGAAATTGAAAATGACGCGTGCGTCGGAGACGCCGGCGCCGGAGAGCGTGCGCATAGGCCCTGCGGAGAGTGCGTTGACGCGGATCTGCTGCGGTCCGAGATCGGCCGCGAGGTAGCGCACGGATGCCTCGAGCGCGGCTTTGGCCACGCCCATGACGTTGTAGGAGGGCACCGAGCGGGTTGCGCCGCCATAGCTCAGCGTCACCATCGATCCGCCGTTCGGCATGAGCTCGGCGGCGCGCTTTGCGACCTCGGTGAACGAGAAGCAGGAGATCACCATCGTATTGGTGAAGTTCTCGCGCGTCGTGTTGACGTACCGGCCGGAAAGCTCGCGGGGGTCGGAATAGGCGAGCGCGTGAACGACGAAATCAAGGCTGCCCCAGACCTCCTTGACGCGCGCGAAGACTTTGTCGACGCTCTCGAGATCGAGCACGTTGCACGGCTCGACGATCTCGGAGCCGAGCGACTGGGCGAGCGGCAGCGCGCGGCGGCCGAAGGCGCCGTCCTGATAGCTGAAGGCCAGCTTTGCACCCTGGCCCGCGAGCACGCGGGAGATGCCCCAGGCAATCGAGCGGTCGTTGGCGACGCCCATGATGAGGCCGCGCTTGCCGGCCATGAGCTGTCCTGAATTGGCGTTGGGGTATTCGTCGGCCATGGGAGCCCTCGCATTCGAAGCAAATCTACGGCCGCTGATCTCGAACCAGCCGCTACCGTTCCTGTAGACCCGCATATCTCGCCGTCCCAGAGGAGCTCAAACTTCACTCCATAGAGCCGCGATATGACAGGTTGTTAACCATTCATGCGGCGGAACACGAGACTTGCATTTGTTCCACCGAAACCGAAGCTGTTCGACATCACACAGTTAAGCTCAACGTTATCCTGCCGTTTCTGGACAATCGGCATGTCCGCGAACGCGGGATCGAGCTCCTCGATGTTGGCGCTCTCGCAGATGAAACCGTTGTTCATCATCAGCAGTGAGAAGATCGCCTCTTGAACTCCTATCGCGCCGAGCGAATGGCCGGTCAATGACTTCGTGGCCGAAATCTGGGGCACGTCCTTCGGGAAGACCTGGCGGATGGCCTCGATCTCCCTCAGGTCGCCGACGGGCGTCGCCGTCGCGTGGGGATTGATGTAGTCGATCTTTGCGCCGACACCGCGGCCGTCCATGCCGGCGAGCGCTATGCGCATGCAGCGCACCGCGCCTTCGCCGGACGGCGCCACCATGTCGAAACCGTCAGAGGTGGCGCCGTAGCCGACGAGCTCGCCGTAGATCTTGGCGCCGCGTGCCTTGGCGCGTTCGAGCTCCTCGAGCACGACGACGCCGGCGCCGCCGGCAATGACAAAGCCGTCGCGGTTTTTGTCATAGGCGCGGCTCGCCTTGGCCGGGGTGTCGTTGAAGTGTGAAGACATGGCCCCCATGGCATCGAAGAGCACGGACAGCGTCCAGTCGAGCTCCTCGCAGCCGCCGGCAAAAATCACATCCTGCTTGCCCCAGCCGATGAGCTCGGCCGCGTTGCCGATGCAGTGAGCGGACGTCGAGCAGGCGGACGAGATCGAGTAGTTGACACCCTTGATCTGGAAGCTGGTCGCGAGCGCCGCGGATGGGCCCGAGCACATGGCCTTGGGAACCTCGAACGGCCCCACCTTCTTCGGGTCCTTCTCGCGCGTCGTGTCGGCGGCCCAGACGATGGCGCGCGTCGATGGTCCGCCCGAGCCCATGATGATGCCGGTGCGCTCGTTCACGACATCGCCCGGCTCGAGGCCGGCATCGCGAATCGCCTGATCCATGGCGATGTAGTTCCAGCCGACACCGGCCTCCATGAAGCGCTTCGGCTTCCTCGGAACCTGGGATTCCCAATCGATCTTAGGTTCGCCATGAACCTGGCAGCGGAAGCCGAGCTCGGCATACTTGTCGGCGCGCACCACGCCGGATTTGCCTTCGCGGAGCGAGGCGAGCACCTCTTGGGTATTGTTCCCGATCGAGGAAACGATACCCATGCCGGTGACGACCACCCGTCTCATCGACGAACCCTTTCCTCAAAGCCTCGAGGTCATACGCTTCGCTACGGCCGCGGGCGGCTCCGCAGGTAACACATCCATCCTACGCTTCGGCCGCCGGCGCCTCGCCGGCTTCAAAGAGACCAACGCGCAAATCGGACGCCGTGTAGATCACCTGGCCGTCAGCCTTGAGCAGGCCGTCGGCAATGGCAAGCTTCAGGCGGCGCAAGATAACGCGTTTGAGGTCGACGACGTACTCCACTTTCTTGACCGTGGGCAGAACCATCCCGGTGAATTTGACCTCGCCCACGCCCAAAGCACGGCCCCGCCCGGACGCACCGAGCCAGCCCAGAAAGAAGCCGGTCAACTGCCACAGGGCGTCCAAGCCGAGGCAGCCCGGCATCACCGGGTCACCCTGGAAATGGCATTTGAAGAACCAATCGAGCCGATCATTGCCCTCCACGGCCAGGTCGGCGACCACCTGGCCCTTGCCGTGCGCTCCGCCTACGTCCGAAATATGGGAGATCTGGTCGAACATCAGCATCGGCGGCAGCGGCAACTGGGCGTTGCCGGGCCCGAACAACTCGCCGCGTCCGCATGTGAGGAGGTCGTTGAAGTCGTAGCTTGAACGGCGCTCGGCCATGGCGTTGGCTAGTTCCCTCATTCGGCGCTTGCAGGGCCCGCCGGGCGCGGGTCAATACGGGCCGGGCGTGTCCTAACACACTCATCAGACGTTCAAAAGATAAACGGCGCCAGCGTCAAGTAACCGCGGTTGTGCCCTCCCTGGGTCGGCAGGGGGGAGTTGCGGCGAGAGAGATGGGTCCATATACTTCGTTCCAATATGGTCTTTGCCGTCAAAGGGGCCAGTCTGGGCCAGCCTTTTGCGGCAAGGTTTCGTGCTTGAGAGAATGCGGATTAGGCCCATGGCTTTCGAGAGCCACGAAAAGAGTGCATGTGCGGAGCCCGCTCCCCTGACCAGCCAGGAGATCGCAGAGCGCCTGCGCCAGTTCGGCTTGAGGCCGACGCGCCAGCGTCTGGCCCTGGGCACGCTCCTGTTCGGCAACGGCGACCGGCACGTGTCGGCGGAGATGCTGCACTACGAGGCGCTCGCTGCCGGCGAGCAGGTCTCGCTCGCGACGGTCTACAATACGCTGCACCAGTTCACGCAGGCCGGGCTTCTGCGCGAGCTCGCCATCGAAGGCGGCAAGGCCTACTTCGACACCAATACGTCCAATCACAACCACTTCTTCATCGAGGAACGCGGCGAGCTCATGGACATCGCCGGTGACAGCATCCGGGTGGACGGTCTGCCGGAGCCGCCCCAGGGCATGAAGATCAGCCATATCGACGTCGTCGTGCGTCTCGTCGCGAAGTGAGCGGCCGGCCGTATAAGATTTAAGCCTTGGCGCGGCGATGCCCGCTCCCAGAGCCGGACCTACTTCACGACCTCGCCCTCGTAGATCCCCCACAAGTTCTTCTGCGGAAGATAGCCGCGATAGCTGTCGATCGAGACGGAGCACCAGCGCCCGTCGCAACCGTGGACGTTGGCGATAGCCCCGGCCTCGACCAGCGCCACGGTGCGCGCACTGTCGCTATCGCTGTGGCGGATCGAGACTTGCGGGGGAGGCGTTTCGGGTTTGACCTCCCACGGGATGACGAGCGCGGTTCTGCGGCCGGACAGGAACGACTGGAGCACCCAACCGGTCGTACCTTCGGAATCGCGAACCTGGCGCCAGGCCTCAAACTCGCTCACGACCTCGAGCGGGAGCCCGGCGCGGCGGAAGACCCACGTGGTCGGATACTCGGTGCCCGGGCCCGTTCGCAGGTTGACCCGGTCCGCCTTGAGGCTCACGAAGCGCGGCACGGCCAGGCCGCTCGCGGTCATGCCGGCGGGCTGGGTTACATTGCCGTCGGCCCCGCCCGCGGCGGCACCGCAGCCCACAAAAAGGCCTGCAAGAAGCGCCGCAGCCAGCCTTGCCCCGCACTTGCCGTCAACGTGCATCAAGACCTTTCCAGCCCGGCAAAGAGCCCGTGCAAACCTCTGCCGACCCGGCATCCCGCTCCGGGCCGCAAGCCAAGAAATCACCTTCGTATGGTCCCCGTTTGGCGAACATACCACGATACCCAAGGCCTCCCAGCCAAGTAGGGTCAATCCAGCGCTTTGTCATGGCAAGGACCTTCTGTTAGACACAGCCTCATCCACGCCCTTCGCAGGGCAATGGACCCTCAACGAAGCGCCGCGCGGCCCGGCCGCACGCAATCGACAAAAACGCCGCCCGCGGGAGTTACATGCCTCAAACTGCCAAGAAGCCGATCGTCATCGTCACGCGCAAGCTGCCGGATGTGGTCGAAACCCGGATGCGCGAGCTGTTCGACGCGAAGCTCAATGTCGACGACAAGCCGATGACGCAGGCGCAGCTCGTCGAGGCGGCCAAGGTCGCCGACGTCCTCGTGCCGACCGTCACGGACCGCATCGACCGCGCCGTCATATCGCAGGCGGGACCGCAGCTGCGCCTCATCGCCAATTTCGGGACCGGCGTCGACAACATCGATCTCGATACGGCCCGCAACCGTGCGATTGCCGTCACCAACACGCCCGGCGTTCTGACCGAGGACACGGCAGATATGACGATGGCGCTCATCCTCGCCGTGCCGCGCCGGCTGGCCGAAGGCACGGCCTATCTCAAGGATCCCAAGAACCACTGGGCCGGATGGTCGCCGACGTGGATGCTCGGGCATCGCATCTTCGGCAAGCGGCTCGGCATCGTCGGCATGGGCCGCATTGGCCAAGCCGTCGCGCATCGCGCCAAGGCGTTCGGCCTGCAGATCCACTACCACAACCGCAAGCGCGTCGCGCACGACCTCGAGCAGGCGCTGGAAGCGACCTACTGGGAGAGCCTCGATCAGATGCTGACGCGGATGGACATCGTGTCCATCAATTGCCCCCATACGCCGGCGACCTATCACCTCATCTCGGCGCGGCGCCTCAAGCTGCTCAAGCCTACGGCCTATATCGTCAATACGGCGCGCGGCGAGGTCATCGACGAGAACGAGCTCGCACGCCTGATCGAAGCGGGCTCGATCGGCGGGGCCGGCCTCGACGTGTTCGAGCACGAGCCGGCGATCAATCCAAAGCTGCTCGCTTCCGACCGCGTGGTGGCGCTGCCGCACATGAGCTCAGCCACGCTCGAGGGCCGCATCGACATGGGCGAGAAGGTGATCATCAACATCAAGGCGTTCCTCGACGGGCACGCGCCGCCCGACAAAGTGCACCCGGCGATGTTCTGAGTCCCGCGGGCCTCATGGTTCGACAAGCTCACCATGAGGCTCGGCGCTATTGCAGCAGCGCGGTTGCGACGCTCACATAAAAGGCGAGCGAGGCGAGGTAGCCGGCGGTCAGCCAGGCTTGGCCCGCGGACGAGATCGGCTCAATGGTGCGCGACTTGCCGCCGCCAAAGACCAGGAGCGGGGCAGTCAGAAGCAACATCCCGGTCAGAATGTGCCACTCCAAATAGAGTGACGCGCCAAGCCCCCCGATAAGACAAGTGAAATTGACGATGCGCACGATCTCGGGATCGGCGCGCGAAAGTATGGCGTCCACGATCTGCCCGCCGTCGAGGGGCAGGACCGGCGCCAGATTGAGCCCATTGAGGATGGCGCTGACGAGCGCCAGCTCGGCAAAGAGCGGCGCGCCGGTCGCTTGCCAGAGCAGGAGAAACGCGCCGGTCGTCAGGAGGCTCAAGCCGGGGCCCATCAACGCAACGAACCCTCGTTCCGCCTCACTGGCATGCGGCGCGGCGGCGACTGCAACGCCGCCGAAGAAGGGAATGAAATAGATGCCGCGCACCGGCTGTCCGACGGAGCGCATGGCAAGGGCGTGGCCGGCCTCATGAATGAAGATGAGGGCGAGGAGCACGAGAGCCGACTGCCCGCCGAAGAGGTAATGGAAGCTCGCGTAGGTGAGGGCGCCGGTCGCGATCGCATCGCGTATGCGGCTTCCGTCAGACGCGGCTTCTGTCCCCGCAAGCTTTTCGCAATGACTCTTGATGCGCCGGGCGTTCTGGCGCGCGCCAAGGGGCACGAGAACGCGGTTGCGGAACCTCGTATGCGTCAGCTCATGGGCGAGCAGGACCGTGGTGCCTTCCGCGCCAGGAGAAAGCGAATAGGCGATGAGATGATCGTCGCCGGCAATGATGGCGGGGTCGGTGTGCTCGGGGAGGATCCTCATGACGCCCGCACTTGCAGGCTCGTCAAGCTCCTCGACAAAGGCGATGAGGCGCTCTCGGTCGCCGACCTTTATGGTGCCGCTCAGGAATGGCGGCTCGCCGCTCCTGGGCTCGACGGAGACCTCGACGGGAACGAGGCCCTCGAACCTGATCGACTTCGCGGTCATCGTGCTCCAGACGGTATCGCGCGGGGCCTTGATGAAGACGCGGGTCTCGTAGCGCTTGCGGCTCTTGCCGAGGGCTGTATCGACCAGGCCCGCGACCATATAGAAGAGCGCAAGTATCAGATCCTGAATGATAATCACGAACTGGCCTGCTTCCGGTCTGGGGTTCCCCCCAGCTTTAGGCAGGGCTCGGCTCGGCGGCTGTTCCCAAGGGAACAGCCGGACTCGGCTCGTGGATCGAGAGATCCCGGATTGTGGGCGCGCGGCCGGAGAGCGGATTGTCGGGGTCCCAGGCGATGCTCACCGTCTCGAAGCGCGCAGCCTTGGCGTCGTAGATGATGAGGCGGCCGGCGAGGCTGTCACCGGTGCCGACGATCTCCTTCAACACCTCGGTCGCGGCCAACGTGCCCAACACGCCCACGACCGATCCCAGGACACCGACCTCGGCGCAGTTGGCGACGGTGCCGGGCGGCGGGGGCTCGGGAAACAGGCAGCGGTAGGAGGGATAGGGGAGGCCCTCCGGCGTCCGCTCGTGGGGCTTCAAGGTCGTCACATGGCCGTCCAAGGGGCCGACAGCGGCGAATACCAAGGCCTTCCCGGCAAGATAGCAGGCGTCCGATACGAGGTAGCGCGTGGCGAAATTGTCCGAGCCGTCGACGACGATGTCGTAGCGCGAAATGAGAGCCAGGGCGTTCGTGGCATCGAGGCGCGCGCAATGCGTTTCGACGGCGACATGCGGATTGAGACGCCGGACGGCATCGTGCGCGCTTTCGACCTTCAGCCGGCCCACATCCTTTGTGTCATGCGCGATCTGGCGCTGGAGGTTATCGAGCGACACGCGGTCGTCGTCGACGATGCCGAGCGTGCCGACGCCGGCCGCCGCGAGATAAAGGAGGACAGGGCTGCCGAGGCCACCCGCGCCCACGACCAGGACGCGCGCGGCCTTGAGCCTCTGCTGCCCCTGGCCGCCGATCTCATGCAGGACCAAATGGCGCTTGTAGCGCTGGATTTCTTCTCCCGTGAGGGTCATGGGTCTGAATGTAATGCCTGATCGGCCCGGGCGCGACCAGCGCGGTGGTCGCAGACGGTAGAGCGCGTTCCGTTCCTACGGAATCGGAAGCGCACTCTAGGTTCTTGAGTTATCGCATTTTCTTCGACGAACCGGAGCCCACTTCGTCGGAAAATGCTCTAGCCGCGATCGCCGGAGGGCCGAAATTGCGCGGGAAGAGGCTCGGTGGCCGGACGGGTGCCCGGCGTCGGCGGCACATCAACCGGGCCCACGGTCGGCGCCGACCATGGGCCGCTGACGCGAAATCCCTCAGCGGGGACAAGTGTGCCTGTGACAGCTCCCTTAGCGGCGGGCTCGTCGGCGATCGAGACGGTGACGTCGAGCGCGCGCTCGGCCAGACTTACGGTGCCCTCCGCCGTGACCACCCTCGCTCCCGTGTCCGCCTTGACCGCCTCGGCCGTGAACACGCCGCCCGTGGCCGCGAACTTGGCCACGAAGCTGTCGACGGCGGTCTGACCATCGGCGGCTGCACTCCAGATCCCGGGCTGCTGAGGCGTCCCGGCGGCAGCGGCCAAGCCTTCGACGTTGACGCCGAGGCGCGCGCCCTCGGGCATGTCGACCTCGACCTTACCGGATAGGGACGCCAGCACGGCGGCCTCCGTCTCTCCCTCGCCGGCCAGATCGACGTCCAGGTTGCCGACGCCCTCGAGCGCGGTGGGACCCAGGCGCTGGCCGACCATCCTGCCCAAGTCGAACGATTCGAGCCGGCCGCGAACGCTGTAGCGGGGCTCGCCTCCGGTCATGTCGATGCCGACCTGCCCATCGCCCGTGCCGCCATGGTCGAGCTCGATCTCGGCAAGGTCGGCAAAGAGCTTTCCGTCCTTGATCGACAAGCTCGCCGCGCACCGTCCCAATGTCTGCTCCGCCACGATGACGCTCTTCGCGGAGATGCGAAGGTCGGCGTCGATCTCGCGGATGAGCGAGGACTTAATCGAGCCCGGGACGCGGACGAATGACAGGAGATCAGCCGCAATGTGCCGGGCCGCCGGTGCCGCGGAGTTGTCCATATAGGGCGCGAGGTTCAAGTTGTTGAAGGCCAGAGTGCCTTCGATCTTGGGGCGATCAGCGCCGAGCGTCAGAGAGAGAGCACCTGTTGCGGCGTTGCCATCGAGCATGAAGCGTGCGCTCTCGAACGACAGCGATCCTTCGCTCCAGTCGAGGGGGCCCTTGGCTTCAAAGGCGCCGAGCCCCTTCTCACCTTCGGGCCAATCGGCTCCGAGCCAGCGGGCGGCCTCGCGCAACTTGGGAACTATCAGTTGCGCGTTCGGAGACGCGATCTGCAGCCGCTCGCCGCGCACGAGGCGGCCTTCGAGCTTCACGTCGAGAAGCCTTCCCTTGAGGGCGGCGCGGAACACAACCGGCGCATCCTTCTTGCCAACCGGCGCCGCGCCCGCGACGTCGAAAGCAAGCTCCTCGCCGCGCATGCGCAGCGTACCCTCAGCCTCGAGCGCGCTCTCGCCCTTGGATCTGATCTCGGCCAAGACGCTATGCAGCGTTTCCTCGGCGCCGCTTGGCGTCTTGATGACGACCGTCGCGTTGCGCAGCGACAGCGTGCCGAAATTGCGCGCCGCCAGCGCCGTCACTATGGGGCCCATCGCGTCGGCGAGCGTGTCGGAGCGGTCATCGCTTCCCTCGGGCAGCGGCGCCGAGCGATCAAAGACAAGCGTCGCGCCGTCAAGAACGAGGTCGGCCCGGCCGCCGCTCAATAAAGAGGAAAGCGCCCCGCCGCTGCCGGCCTGGCCGGCCGCGAGCGAAATCGTGCCTTTCTCGAGCACGATGCGCGGGGCATCGAGTAGCGTTACCGGAGCGCTCAAGGTGAAGCTGTCGTGGGAGGCGGCGCGAACGGCGGCCCCCGTAAATGCGGGATCGCTCTCGGGCCCGCTTACGAGCAACGGCATGATCAATGCCGTGCTTGTCGCTGCTAGCGCGACGATGACCGCAAGTAGCGGACGCCGCCGGTCACGTTCGGCTGTCATGAGACTGACATCTCGAGCGATGGGGTTGAAGCGCTGCGTGCAGTTCGGTGCGGTTGTACGGAGTGGCTGGGCGGTCGCTCCTCCTTCGCTCACCCAGTGTGTTGCTTGTAATAAGCGGCCGTCAGCCGCGCAACAGATCTTATGCCGCAAAACGCCGATGACACATAAATTTCATAATTCGAATCAAAGGTATACCTGCTCGCCAACAAAAGCCAGTGTTCGCGGCCATTGGCGGGTGCTCGTCTTGCGCTCGTCTAGCTCAGTGGGGCGCACCACTGCCAGCGCGTCCGCTCGCGATAGCGCGGTGCAAAAAGATAACCGGCAAGAGCCCGACAAGCACAATCGTCAGCGCGCCGAGGGCCGCGCTCTCGAGCTGCTCGAGCGCGGCGAATCCGTAGACCTGCGTCGCGAGCGTCTCGAAATTGAAGGGGCGCAGCAGCAGTGTCGCCGGCAGCTCCTTCATGGCATCGACGAACACGAGCAAACCGGCCGAGCCAAGCACCGGCAGCAGCAAGGGAAAGTGGACGCGCCACAAGGTCGAGATCGCCGTCGCGCCCAGCGTGCGGGCTGCGGCATCGAGATTGGGAGAGACGCGCTCGAGACCCGCGTCGATGCCGCCGAGAGCAACGGCCAGAAAGCGCACGACGTAGGCGAATGTCAGCGCGAGAATGGAGCCCGACACCAACAGCCCCGTCGACACGCCAAACAGCGCCTGCGCCAGAGCGTCGATGCGGTTGTCGAGCCAAGCCAGCGGAATGAGAATGCCGATCGCCAGCACCGTGCCCGGGAGAGCATAGCCGAGGCCGGCGAGCCGGACGGCGGGCCGGGTAAATCCATTTGGAGCCACACGGCGCGCGTAGCTCAACAAGAGCCCGAGCGCGACCGCGATCACTGAGCTCAGGACGGCGAGCAGGAGACTGTTGCCGGCAGCGCGGAAGAAGCCACTCTCGAGCGCTGCGGCCGCGTGACGGGCGCTGTTGCCGAGGAGTAGCGAGAATGGCAGCACGAACCCGGCGAAGAACGGCAGGGTGCAGATCGCAGCGACTGCGTAGCCTCTCCATCCCTCGATATCCTGGAATGGGATAGCACGATAGCGCCCGGTCGTATGGTGGATTCTTCCCCCGCCGCGGGCCACGCGCTCGGCTGCAAACAATGCCAGGATCATGACGAGGAGAACCGTTGCGAGCTGTGCCGCACCGCCGAGGTTCGAGCGCTGCAGCCACGTGGAATAGATGCTGGCAGATAGCGTCTGAACGCCGAGGTGCTGGACCGCACCCAGGTCATTCAGCGTTTCCATGAGCACGAGCGCCACGCCGGCTGCGAGCGCCGGGCGAGCCAGAGGTAACGCGACGGCCCAGAAGGCGCCCATCGGCGTGCGTCCCAGCGTGCGCGCAACTTCGAGAGCGCAGACCGACTGCTGCACGAACGTCGCGCGGGCAGCGAGATAGACGTAGGGGTAGAGGACTGCGGCAATCACGAGGACGGCGCCGCCCAGCGAGCGAATGTTGGGAAACCAATAGTCGCGCACGCTGGTCCAGCCGAACAAGGCGCGTAGAAAGCTCTGCACCGGGCCCGCGTAGTCGAAGAGGTCGGCGTAGCAGTAGGCGACGATGTACGTCGGCATCGCGAGCGGAATGACGAGCAGCCGGTCGATCAGCGCACGCCCCGGAAACCGGTACATGGTGACAAGCCAGGCCGCGCCGGTGCCCACGAACAGTGTGAGGGCGCCCGTTCCTGCCGCAAGCAGAAGCGTGTCGGCGAGCGACTGCGGCAGCACGGTCGACACGAGGTGCGGCCACACGTTCTCGGCCGGGGAGGCGGCGATAACGAGAATGGCCGCGACCGGCAGGGCCATCAGCAGCAGGACGAGCGCGACCGCGGCCGTCCACGCCGGCGACGAGCGCCGGCTTGCCCGCCAGTGCGCGAGGCGATGCGGCACAGAGCGAAGAAGGCGAAGAGCCTCGCGGAAACCTGTGCGGGAGGGGTGCGAGCCGAGTTCGGTCATTGCTGTCGAGCATCGCCAGACGCGACTGGGGCGTCAAGCATCGGGCGGGCTTCGGTAAATCCTCGGCGCTTCACCAGCATCCGGACCAGTGCGGGGGTGCCGGACAATCGCGCATCGGTGACTCGAGTCACATCCGGCAGCGGATCTTTGGCATATTGTGATAGGTATTTTATAACATTGCTGCACATATGGGTGGGAGACGGTCCATGACCTCCATTTCGCTTGCCTACCGTCCAGCCTTGCCGCGGCTGCTCCTGTCCGTTCTGTCCGCCATTGCCATGATCGTCCTCGCGCTCGCCTTGGGCGGCCCGGCGCGCGCCGCGGAGCCGGAATTCGGCGGCACCTGCACCATGGGGCTCGCCGAGGGCAAGCGCATCAAGACGGACTGCAAAATCACCTGGACCGACGAGAAGGACGGCAAGCTCTACTGCTTCGGCAACGAGGATTCGAAGGCGTTCTTTCTCAAGGACCCCCAGCGCAATCTCCAGAAGGCGAAAGAAAACTTCGCCATGGGCGACGCCGAGAGCACGGGCGCCGACATGGGCCGCTTCACGGCCGAGGACGCGACCAAATTCACCGATGACCTGATCAAGGCCGCGGTCGAAAAGAACGGCGGCGTCTATCTCGTCAACGACGCCATGCTGGGCCAGACGCTGGCGCTCGTCTACGACGGAATTGATTTCGTGCGCACGCTGCACGGCTACGGCTTCTTCCCCGATGTGAACTTTCACGCCAAGGACAACCCCGAGAAAAAGTATCTCATCGATTTCTGGTTGAAGCCGAAGGGCGGCCAGCTCGCGCTCATGGACGTGCGCATCTACAAGGCGCCGCGCAAGGAAGGAGATAAGTGGGTGAAGATCACGCGGCAGCCGAAGCCGTGGTGGTGGATCCCGGCGTCCGAGCACCCGGGCACGTCCGAGGTCAAGCGAGGCTGGGAGATCATGTCGGCGATCGACGACCACATCGTCGGCGAGCGCGGCAAGAACAAGGGCGTCTTCAAGCTCAAGGACGAAAAGACCGGCGAGGAGATCGCGCTCGAGTTCGTCGGCATCCACCAGCCGGTGCGGCGCCTGAAAGAGAACGGGCGGTTCTTCGCCTGCTCGGACTTCCGGCGCGAGGGGAGCAAGGACGAGTTTTACGATATCGATTTCTGGCTCGACGAGAAGGACGGCAGGATCACGGTCAACAGCGCGCGCGTGCACAAGGTGCCGGTGCTCGAGGACGGCAACTTCATCCAGATGCCGCGCTATAACTTCGATCCCAACACCTTCGAGGTCGTGCCGTAAGCTCCGAGGAACAGCGATCAGGAGCTCGGGCCGGCGTCGAAGCGCACCTTGTCGATCAGCTCAGAGGCCTTCTTCCTGAGCTCGGCGATCTTCGCTAGCGGCAGCGGGTCGGCCTTGAGCGGACCCCAGCTCTTGACGAGGTCGGATGGCTCGACACCGGCGACGACCGGATACTCGCTGTTCTTCTGCACGTAGAGCTGCTGGGCCTCGGTGGAAGCGAGGAACTCCATGAGCTTCACCGCATTCGCCTTGTTCGGCGCGTTGGCTGCGAGCGCCGCCCCCGAGACGTTTACATGCGTGCCGCGGTCGGCGCTATTGGGGAAGATGATCTTCACCGCGTCGGCCCAGACCTTCTGTTCGGGATTATTGAGCATGGCAGCCATATAGTAGGTGTTGCCGATGGCGAGATCGCAGAGACCCGCTTGCACGTCGCGCACGCCCTCGCGGTCGCCGCCCGCAGGCTTGCGGGCAAGATTGTCCCTCAGCCCGACAAGCCAGGCTTCGGCCTTCTCCTCGCCGAGGTTGGCGATCATCGAGGCAACGAGGGCGATGTTATAGGTGTGCTGGCCAGAGCGGATGCAGATCTTGCCCTTCCATTTGGGGTCGGCAAGCTCTTCGTAGGTGATGCTGTCCTGAGCCACCCGGTCCTTCGACGCGTAGACGACGCGCGCACGCCGCGTCAGCGCAAACCAGTGTCCCTCGGTGTCGCGAAGCGAAACGGGAATCGCGGACTCGAGCGCGTCCGACTTCAAGGCCTGCGTGACGCCCGCCGCTTTGGCTTGCGTCAGAAGTCCGAACTCGTTGGTGAGGAGCACATCGGCCGGGCTGTTCTTGCCTTCCGCGCTCATGCGCTCGACGAGCCCGTCCTTAGAGAAGATCAGATTGGCCTTGATGCCCGTCTTCTCGGTGAACGCCTTAAGAAGAGGCTCTACGAGGTAGGGCTCGCGAAAGGAATAGATGTTGACCACCTCCTCGGCCGACGCGGCGAGCGGCAGCCCGGCGAGGCTCGTCGCGAGCAGGCAGGCGGCAGCAAGTGTGCACAAGAGAGGGCGGATGATGCTCATGTTCGGATCTCCAATAGTCGGGATTCAAGGTCCCGACATCGGCTCATGGGCCGAAGGATGGGGCCGAGCGGAAACGCCCGCGGCCATGGCGCACTAGAGCAAAGCCAACTAATCGCGTCAAGAATGTGCGACGATAGGAGCAGCTTAGAAAGCCTCTAACTCGCGTCGGTATGGAGCGCGTCGCTGCGCCGGATGCGCGGCCGCAGCATGCTCGCACTCGGGTGCGTCTGCGCAGGGCACAGATCATCTCAACGACAGAGGACACCGTTACCGAGCAGAGACAATATCCGAGCCTGCCGCTCAGGTGATGGCGAAGGTCCAGCATCGCAAAACGCAAACCGTCTGAGCGCATTAGCCCTGCGCGATCAGGGCCGCTGCCAATATGAGGCAGTGTTTCTCCACCGCATCACAGGAATCGCCTGACCGAATGCTGTTCCTCGGTCGCCATAAGCTGTAGTCTCCGCCCGGACGCGGGCGCGAGACGCCCCCGGGTCGAGCCCCCCTGAGCTCAAGCATGGAGACCGGCCAATGTACGATAAGGCACAGTTCGAGATCCCGGAGGCCGTGCGAGAGCTCGCTGAGCGGAACGTGGAGCAGGCGCGCTCCGCCTATTCCCAGTTCATGGACATGGCGCGCAAGGCGCAGGATGCCGTGACCAAGTCGCAGGGCGCCATGGCTGCGGGCGCGCTCGACATCCAGGCGAAGGCGCTGCAGTACGCCGAGCAGAACATCAACGCGAGCTTCACCTTCGCCGCCGATCTCGCGCGGGCACGCGATCTCAAGGAGTATCTCGAGATCCAGACCCGCTATGCGCAGCGGCAGATGCAGGACTACGCCAAGCAGGCGCAGGACCTCGGGCGCATGCTGACGGAAGCTGCCCAGAAGGCTAAGCCCTAACGAGCGAGGCTCCCTGGCCTAAAACCACCGTTCTCCCGCCGCTTGGCCCCGCAAACTTGGCGGGGCGGGGCGGTGTGCGCTATTTTTGCTTGACGCAGGCGCCGGAGAACGTGTTTTTCCTCGCATTCCGTGCGTGGTCGCATTGCCGGCCGCACCCCTTGGGGTGTGGCATCCGATCCGCACCCGATTGTGCCGCCTTAGCTCAGATGGTTAGAGCGCTAGATTGTGGATCTAGAGGTCCCCCGTTCGATCCGGGGAGGCGGTACCATCTAAACGAACGCAAAATCTAAATCGGCCTAAACTCTAAGGGCTGGCTCCCTTGGCCGAGCTAAGTCGGGCAATGTAGATGCGCTTAGCCACCCAACGCGATTGTAACCCCGACCAGGATCGCTCCGAGCACAGCGACGGCAAGCCCGATCGCCCATGGATGCGGCCAACTCATATGGCGGCCGAGCCCGGCGCCGACGAGGAAAAGCGAGGCGATGGCAATGGCATTCGACGTGCGCAGGGCCACCGAGACGTCGCTGAAGAGGAGAAACGGCAGCGCAACGGGAAACGTCGAAAGGAAGACGAGGAGGAAGATGGCACCTGCCCCGCGCAGGTCCTCCCAGGTTGGCGCGACACCGTCGGCAGCGAGCGGCATGTCGCGAATGGCTTGGGATAAGCGATCAAGATGCTCGTCGTCGAAGACCCGCTTGGCTCCGTCAGGCAAGTTTTCAACAAGCAGGCGCCTTGCTTCCTCCGGAGAGGATTCTCTGATGGCCGTGGCGAGACTGCGCTTCCTCTGACGCGTCACGACCTCGGCGAGCACGTACATCGCGCCATCGACGAGACCCCAGGCGACGTTGCAGCTCAATGCTGCGGCGAGCATCGTCCTCACGTCGTTCTCGCTCGCCACCACGCTCACCGTGCAGGTGAAGGTGAGCGCCATGATCAGGCCGAACATGATCTCGGACGAGCGCTCGAGCGGATCCAAGAGGAAGTCTGGTCGATCGCTCCTCATGGTGCCCCTTCCTCCGAAAGCTCGCGGACAGCCTGGCGCATGGTCGGAAAAAGACGGACGCGGTGCCCCTCGAAGCCGCGCTTCTCGGCCCAATGGCGCCATTCGGTCGCGCGGCCCGCGGTATTGAGGCTGATGCCGCTCGCCTCGAAAGTGCTGACCAGCTCGACCAGGGTCATGAGCCCGGTCGCGTCGACGCTGGTCACGGGCAGCATGTCGATCACGACATGGCGCAGGCCCGGCCCCGCCTCGCCCACGGCACGCATCAGCTCGCGCTTGAAATAGGGGGCATTGAAGAACGTGACCGGCGCATTGAATCGAAAGAGAAGCAGCCCGGGCAGCGCTTGCCCCTCCCCATGCCGCTCGAGCGAGTGCAGTCCCGGGAAGCCCTCCACCTTGCCCAGGATCTCGACGCGCGGACGCGACATCAGCTTGATGAAGCGCAGCAGCGCGAGAACGACCGCCACCAGAATGGCGTTGACAGGTCCGACGGCAACGACGCCGAGCGTGGCCAGCACCGACAGCAGGGCTTCCGTCGGATCGATGCGATAGATGAGGCGGAGGCTCTCGATGTCGATCAGCGACAGACCCGCAAGAACAAGGACGGCGCCGAGCGCGGCCAGCGGCACATATTGCAGGGGACCCGTGAAGAAGAGCAGAACCAGAGCCACGGCCGCCGCGGCCACGAGCCCGACGGCGTGGGTCTTGCCCCCCGTTGCCTCGCTGACCGCCGTGCGCGAGCTCGCCCCGCTGACGGCGAAGCCTTGCGACAGCGCGGAGGCGACATTTGCCGCGCCGAGCGCGGCGAAGTCCTGGTCCGCATCGACATCGTAGCCGTTCTTCGAGGCAAACCCGCGCGACGTCAGCATCATGCTCGAGAAGCTGACCAGGGCCAGACCCGCCGCTTCCGCCACGAGCGAGGGGATGACGCCGGGATCGATGCGCGGGAGCATCGGCATCGGCAAGCCGCCCGGGACGGCGCCCACCGTCTTGATCCCGGCGTCTGCGAGCCCCAGGAGCGGCACGGCCGCGCCGGCAAGCGCCATGCCGACGAGAGGCGCGGGAAGCCAGGTGAGCAGGCGGGGCGCCATCGCCATGACGCCGAAAGTCCCCGCCGCGACGGCAAGCGTGGGCCAGTGCGTCTCGCCGAGACTGCCAATGATTTCAGCGAGGCGCGGCAGGATACCGCTCTCATGCACGGGAAAGCCGAAGATCTTGTCGGCCTGGCCAAGGATGATCGAAAGCGCCACGCCGTTGAGAAAGCCGACAAGGATCGGCTTCGACAGGAAATCCGCAAGCACGCCCAGGCGAAGGAAGCTTGCTCCAATGCAGATGAGGCCGGTGAGCATGGCCAGGACGGCCGAGAGCGAGGCATAGGCCGCCGCGTCTCCGACCGCGAGCGGCGCCACGGCCGCCGCGACCACGGCGCACGTTGCCGCATCCGGACCGATGATCAGCTGACGCGAGCTGCCGAAGATCGCATAGGCAACGAGCGGCAGGATGGTCGAGTAGAGCCCGACCTCCGGCGGAAAGCCGGCAAGTTGCGCATACGCTATGCCGACCGGGACCGCGACCGCGGCCACCGCGAGGCCCGCCGTGAGATCGGAAGGCGCGTCCGCCGCCCGATATCGCAGGAGCTCGGCAAGGCCTGGCGCGTAGCGGTCGAGCGGCAGCATCTTGCACCTCTATGCATTCGGTTCACTTCGCGTCGCGCGTCCTCATTCCGAATAGCCGGCAAGGCTCTGGGCAACGTCGATCATCGGCTGCTGGCTGACGGTGATGAAGCCGGCGCTCGGCCGGTCGAGATCCTGAATCAGAAGAATGACGGCAGCGGCGACCAATCCGGTCAGGTAGACTCCGGGCCGCCAGCGTCGCGTCTCGAGGCCCGCAGCATAGCCCGTGAAGGTGATGGCAATGAATGTGATGCCATAGAGCGCGAGGAGGACGATATTCGGCACCCGGTTGCGGGCAGCTGTGAGCCGCTTCTCCTGATTGTCGATCATCTCGTTCAGCGTCTGAATGAAGAGGCCCGTGGGGACAAGGCCGCTGTCCTTGGCGGTCACGGCCTTTGCCTGCTGCCAGAGGGTCTCTTGAATGGAGTTGGACCGGGCGATGGCGGCATCCAGCTCTGCCGGCGATGGGGTGCGCCGCGTGAGGTCAAGCCGGATTCGCACGTACTCGCGCAGCAGGTTCAGGCACTCCGTGCTGTGCGGCCGTGGCAGGAGCCGCGCCCGCAGCGCGGCGGTGCCGATCGTGTTGGCCTCGGCCAGCACGGCATCGCGGCGGGCGTCGAAGCGCGACAGGGCCATCGCAAACGTGAAGCTGATCATCAGTGCAAGCAGGCCCAGGATGGATGCCTCCATCGTTGAAATGTTGCTGCTGGCTCGGTCTCCGGCGCGCACGCCGAGCCAATGTCCGACCTCGCTTGCAGCCACGATCAGCACGACGCTCACTGCGAAGATGATTTCTAGGGGGTAGTTGAAGAGCTCGATCATGTGTCCGGCTGCGAGGCGCGCTCCTTGATGACGCGCTTGCAGGACTCGCGCCACTCGTCCTTGGTCATGTGCGTGTCCGCGTCCCACAATGCCATGCAGTTGTCGTGAGCATCGGTTCCGGCGGGGGGCGTTGACTGCCGCTCGCCATCTGTCGCCATAGGCGCAGCCGGAGCAGCGTCGCCGGGCTGATAGGTGCGCGTACCTTTCCGCGCTGCGATCTCGAGGTCGTGTGCCGGCTCATGCGACGGAAGGCTCTGCGCCAGACCCCCTGTGCGCGCTCGGGCGACCGAGATCGGCATCCCCGAAGCCATCTCGAGGGCGGCGGATAGGACCACAAGCGATAGCAATAGTCTCAGCATCTTCGACGCTCGGATGCATGGAATTGGGCACGAGCCTATCGCCCGCCGGTCAACCCCCATTGAGACATATCAATACTCTCCAAGTCGTCCGAGCGTCGCTCGCGGAAAGGAAATTCTTCTAAATCAAAATACGACGTTCATGATCGACGAGTCTCCATGCCATAAATGGAGTCAACATTGCGCTCCGCGTAGTGGTTAAAATTTGATAAGGTGGAGTTGAGAGCGCCCTCTAACGGCAGCGTACATTCCAATTAATAAGGAAGAAGACAATGGAAGTCCCGCAGCACCCGGCCGCAGCGCATCATATGCCGCCATTCATCACGGCCCCCGGCGACTCGGACTGGCTGATGACGCTCATGGCCGTGGTCCTGATCGGGTCGGTGCTCGGCGCCGGCATCTTTTTCTTCTGGCTGCACTCGCTCCCCGAGCGAATGGTGCACAACAAGGTGCAATTCGATATCGTTGCCGCCCTCGGCTTGCTGTCGCTGTTTACGCACATTCACGCGTTCTGGGTGGCGGCTCTCATCATTGCGCTCATAGAATTTCCCAAGTTCTCGCTGACTGGTTTCGGAGAAACACTCGGGCGGATGGCCGGTTCGCTCGAAACCATGGCTGACGCCCAAGCGAAGCCTGACGACGCGAAGTCATTGCCTCCCACGGGACCACAACCGGCCGGGCCGAAACCGGTGCCATCCAAGGGGAAAAGTGATAGCCCAAGCCCAGCGACGCAGACCAGCGAACCGGCGTTGAAGCGGGGAGGGTCCGGACATGCTTGAGCTTATGTTCTGCTCGCTGTTCACGCTCCTGCCGGACTACCTCTATCGCCGCTACGGCCAAGGCAAGCGCTTCGGGCGCGAGATCACGTTCTACTCGGTCTGGTACGAGTTCCGGTACGGCATCACCACCTGCCTGATGCTGACTGTGGCGCTGATTACCACCGTCTTCTACTTCCACCCGTCGACCACCAGCGTCACGGCCATGTTTCGGACCGTGCCCATTCTGCCCGAGACGAACGGGCGGGTGGCCGAGGTCTTCGTCGGTTTCACGGGGGACGTGGAGAAGGGCGCGCCGATCTTCAGGCTCGACGACACCAAGCAGCGGGCGGCGCTCGACGTCGCCAACAAGCGGATCGCCGAGGTCGAGGCCTCGATGGCCATGGCAAAGGCCGACCTCGCGGCGGCCGACGGCCAGATCCAGCAGGCGAAGGGGGCCTATGAGCAGGCGCTCGAAGAGCTCAAAATGAAGGAGGAGCTGTACCAGCGCAATCCTGACGTCGTTCCGCGGCGCGAGATCGAGCGGCTCCAAAATACGGTTGAAGGGCGGCAAGGCGCAGTGGCGGCGGCCGACGCCGCCAAACAGGCGGCCGAGACCAAACTCTCAACGCTGCTCCCGGCCGAGAAGGACAGTGCCGTAGCTGCATTGGCTCAGGCGCAAGTCGACCTGGATAAGACGGTCGTCTACGCGGGAGTGTCCGGCCGGGTCGAGCAGTTCATCCTGCGCGTCGGCGACATCGTCAATCCGCTCATGCGGCCGGCGGGCGTCCTAGTTCCCGCCGGTGCGGGGCGTGCGAATCTCATCGCCGGCTTCAATCAGATCGAAGCGCAGGTGATGAAAATCGGCATGACGGCGGAAGCCACCTGCATCTCCAAACCGTGGACCATCATTCCAATGGTGGTTACCGGCGTGCAGGACTTCGTTGCAGCGGGTCAGGTTCGCGCCACGGAGCAGCTCATCGACGCCCAGCAAGTAACGCGCCCCGGCACGCTGACCGTCTTTCTGCAGCCCATGTTCGAGGGCGGCCTCGATGGTGTGACACCCGGCAGCAGCTGCATCGCCAACGCCTACACCAACAATCACGACAGGCTGTCCGATGAGAACATCGGCATTTGGACGTGGCTTGGCTTACATGCAATCGATGCGGTGGCGCTGGTGCACGCGATGATCCTGCGGTTGCAAGCGCTCGTCATGCCCATCAAGCTGCTGGTCTTCGGCGGGCATTAGTGGTGATCGCTGCCTAGGGGCGTGCGACGGACGCGATTGTTGCCGTCAAAATAGTACTCGCGGGGATTCAGCGTGGTCTGGCGGATTGGCGCAATGACGGTCCGCCGGCAATCGCGCGCCTTCAGATGCAGCACGAAGATTTTAGCCGAAATAGGCTATAATGGGCCGCTCCGATCTTCAATTCGGCGACGTTCAATTTTTTCCCTTTATGCACTCGTGCCGTGAGACACAATGCTCCGTCGCGCAGTTGCACTTTCGCCAATTTGGAGATTGATTGCAGTCAAAGCGCGCGCACTGTCAAAATGGTGGCTTATTTAGAATTCCTGAAATTTTGCAGCGAGTGAACCGCAGATGCGTGATGTTCCGGTGCCCGTCAGTTCCAAAGCGATCGCCGCTTTATCAACTGATCTGGTTCAGGATGCCTGGACCTATTGGATTGATGCGTGGCAACGCAGCGTCCTCATGCTGGATGTCTTGCAGCAACGCGGCGAGCGCTATCGGGAGCATGCGGCGAAAGCGGCACCCCATGTGCTGAAGTTCGCCTGCGAGCTCGTGATCGATGGACGCAAGCTGCCCCGACCGGTCAACTACGTTCTGGTCCGCGTCACGCCTCCTGCTGCCGTCGAGATAGACGTGAGGAAGCGGCCGTTCGTCATCGTCGATCCACGCGCCGGCCACGGCCCGGGCATCGGCGGCTTCAAGCCGCAAAGTGAGATTGGCGTTGCTTTCAGGGCTGGTCACCCCTGCTACTTCATCGGCTTCCTACCCGAGCCGGTGCCTGGGCAAACCATCGAGGACATCACACGCGCGGAAGCAGCCTTTCTCGAGCGCGTGATTGCGCTACACCCCGATGCCGAGGGCAAGCCCGCGGTGATCGGCAATTGCCAGGCCGGGTGGGCCGTCATGATGCTCGCGGCCCTGAGGCCGGAGCTGTTCGGCCCGATCATCGTCGCGGGCTCGCCGCTTTCCTACTGGGCGGGCGTCCACGGCGAGAACCCGATGCGTTACACGGGCGGCTTGCTCGGCGGCAGCTGGTTGACCGCCATGACCGGCGATCTTGGCAATGGCAAGTTCGATGGCACATGGCTCGTCTCGAACTTCGAGAACCTCAACCCGGCAAATACATACTGGGGCAAGCTCTATAACCTTTATGCCAAGATCGATACCGAAGCGCCGCGCTTTCTCGAATTCGAGCAGTGGTGGGGCGCGCACGTTCTGCTCAATGCGCGCGAGATGCAGTTCATCGCCGATGAGCTGTTCATCGGCAACAAGCTGGCAGCCGGAGAGGTACCGACGTCCGACGGCTCGCGCATCGATCTGCGCAACATCACGTCACCGATCATTGTCTTTTGCTCGAAGGCCGACAACATCACGCCGCCACCGCAGGCGTTGGACTGGATCCTCGATCTCTATGACAACGTCGACGACATCCGATCCCACGGCCAGACGATCGTCTATGCCGTCCACGAGAGTATCGGCCATCTCGGCATCTTCGTGTCGGGCTCGGTGGCCAAGAAGGAGCATGCGGAGTTTGCCAGCAATATCGACCTGATCGACGCCTTGCCGCCGGGTCTCTACGAGGCAGTGATCACTCCCAAGAACGCCGAGGATACCGCCGCCGACCTGATCAGCGGCGATTATCTTGTCCGTTTCGAAGCAAGAACTCTCGATGACATCCGGGCGCTCGGCGCCAACGACGAAGAAGATGACCGGAAGTTCGCTGCCGCGGCGCGTGTGTCTGAAATCAATCTCGGCATCTATCGCACGCTCTTGCAGCCCTGGGTCCGGTTGTGGGCGAACGAGGGCATGGCCGAATGGCTGCGACGCGCCCATCCGCTGCGCCTGCAGTACGAGATGTTCTCGAGCGCCAACCCCTTCATGCGACCGCTGGCCTCCTCCTTCGCCTATGTGAAGGCGAACCGGCAGCCGGTCTCAACGGACAACACGCTCTGGCAGGCGCAGGAGTGGTTCTCCGAGTGGATCGAAAGGTCGCTCGACGCCTATCGCGATGTGCGCGACCACATGTCGGAGGCGCTCTTTCACGAGATCTACGGCTCGCCATACTTGCAGGCCATGGTCGGCCTCAAGGCTTCGGATGCGAGCCCCCGCCGCAAGCCCGGCAGGAATGCTGCACACCTCGCCGCGGTTGCGCGCCGCATCGGCGAGCTTCGTAGCGACATCGGCAAGGGCGGCCCGCGCGAAGCGGTGATCCGTGCCCTCCTCTACATCCGCATGCCCGACGGCGCTGTCGACGAGCGGAGCTTTAACCTCTTGAGGCGGATACGCGAGGAGGCCGGCAAAGGCATAACGCTCGGGGAGTTCAAGCTGCTTCTGCGCGAGCAGTTCTTCATGCTGTTGCTCGATGAGCGCCGCGCCGTGGATGCGATTCCCGACATGCTGGCGAAGGACCCTGATCTCGCCGAGCGCATGCAGGTCGGGTTCCGCCGTCTGATCGATGCGATCGAGCCAGGGAGCAAGGAAGCCAAATCGCGCCTCTCTGAGATCGAGGAGCTCTTGGAGAGGCCCCCCGAAGCCGAAGCCGTCGCATCAGACACCAGCGAAGAAGAGGATGATGAGCGGCATATTCCGGCCGTACGACGTATGCGGGCCCACGCATCGAGGAGCTCGAAGCACTAGCGCATTCCTCGCGTGCCGACCGGGCACGGGATGAAACGGAAACGAGAGAGAGCAAAGGCCATGGCTGGTCTCTTACGCCCCACTGATCTGCAGCAAATCTCCTCCGACGCCGAGATGGCGAAAATGGACGAGGAGCGCCAGCTCAAGCAAAAAAAGGATCGGCAGCAGCAGGAATTGCGCGAGGCGTTCATGTCGCGCGAAGTCCACCCGGAGGCGATCGAGCGCATCAACAACGCCGTGAGCGTCGCCGCCAAGCAAGGAAATCATCAGATCCAGGTGCTCACCTTCCCGAGCAGCTTTTGCAGCGACGGCGGGAGAAGAATCAACATCGCGGATCCGGAGTGGCCGAGCACGCTCGAAGGCTTCGCCAAGCAGGCCTACGAGTTCTATCAAAAGGAGCTGCGCCCCCTCGGATACAAACTGAATGCCGAGATCATAAGCTTCCCTGGCGGCATGCCGGGAGACGTCGGGCTGTTCCTGAGGTGGTGAGCGAGTTGGGCCGCGCGATAGGCGTTATCGGAAGGACCCGGCGTCATGACGAAAAAGGCCGTAGTCACTCAGTTGCGTCAGCATGAAAAGTATGAGCGGCTGATTGCAGCGACGAAGAACCTCGCCGCGCTTGCTACTGCCGTCGCTCATCCTTGTGACGAGACCTCGCTCCGGGGAGCCTTGGACGCCGCCAAGGCGGGAATGATCGAGCCAATTCTCGTCGGTCCAAAGGACAAGATCACCGACCTCGCCAAGTCGCTCGGCCTCGACCTCGCCGGCATCGATATCGTCGACGTTCCCCACAGCCAGGCTGCCGCCGACAAGGCCGTCGAGCTCGTGCGCACGGGCAAGGCCGAGCTTCTGATGAAGGGAAGCCTACACTCTGATGAACTTCTGAGCGCGGTTGCGAAACGCGACACCGGGCTGCGCACCGGGCGGCGCATCAGTCATGTCTTCGTCATGGACGTGCCGACGCATGCGGAGACACTGTTCATCACGGATGCGGCGGTGAACATCGCCCCCGATCTCATGGCGAAGCGCGACATTATCCAGAACGCGATCGACCTCTACGCGGGACTCGGGCTCGGCACGCCGAAGGTAGCAATTCTGTCTGCGGTCGAGACCGTCAACCCGAGCATCCCCTCGACGATCGAGGCGGCCGCGCTCTGCAAGATGGCTGATCGCGGGCAGATCACGGGCGGCGAGCTCGACGGGCCGCTCGCCTTCGACAACGCGATCAGCCCCGAGGCGGCGCGCATCAAGGGCATCAAGTCACCCGTCGCGGGCCAGGCCCAGATCCTCGTCGTTCCCGATCTCGAAGCCGGCAACATGCTGGCCAAGAACCTCTCGTTTCTCTCGAATGCCGATGCGGCGGGCATCGTGCTCGGCGCACGCGTGCCCATCATCCTGACCTCGCGCGCCGACAACGTGCGCACGCGCATGGCGTCGTGCGCGGTCGCCATGCTGCTCGCCCACAGCAGGCGGGCGAAGGAGCCGATCCGGACCTGAGCCATGACCGAGACAATCCTCGTCATCAACGCCGGCAGCTCGAGCATCAAGTTTCAGCTGTTCGCGGTTGGCGCTCATGATCATCTCACGCGGCGCATGAAAGGGCAGATCGAGGGCATCGGCACGAAGCCTCGACTGTTCGCCAAGGATGTCGAAGGAAAGGTCCTGGTCGATGAGACATGGGGCTCGGGCGAAGTGGACAGCGTGCCCGCGGCACTCGACAAGCTCGTCCTGTTTCTGCGCCAGCAGATCGGAGGACGGCTGCCGGCGGCGGTCGGCCATCGGGTCGTGCACGGAGGCCCGGACTTCAGCGAGCCGACGATTGTCGATAGCGGGGTGCTGAGCAAGCTCGAACGCTTCGCCCCGCTCGCTCCCCTGCATCAGCCGAACAATCTCGGGCCGATCCGCGCGATCCTGGAGAAGCAGCCGCACATGCTCCAAGTTGCCTGCTTCGATACGGCCTTCCACAGGGGGCATCCCGAGGTCGCCGACCGCTTTGCCATTCCTGCAGCGCTCTACGACGAAGGCGTGCGCCGCTACGGATTCCACGGCCTTTCCTACGAGTATATCGCGCGCCGGCTCGCAGAGGTTGCGCCCGAGGTTGCGCGGCGCCGCGTCGTCGTCGCGCATCTCGGAAGCGGCGCGTCCATGTGTGCGATGCTCGACGGCAAGAGCGTCGAAAGCACCATGGGCTTCACCGCCCTCGACGGGCTGCCGATGGGCACGCGCCCGGGTCAGCTGGATGCCGGCGTCGTGCTCTACCTCATGACCGAGAGAGGGATGAGCCCGAAGGCGCTCGAGCATTTTCTCTACTACGATTGCGGCCTCAAGGGCCTCTCCGGCATCAGCAACGACGTGCGCGAGCTGCTCGCCAGCGCGGATCCCAGGGCGAAGCTCGCGCTCGACTACTTCACCTACAGGATTGCGCTCCACACGGGGATGCTCGCCGCGGCGATGGGGGGCATCGATGCCTTCGTGTTCACGGCCGGCATTGGCGAGAACGCGCCCGCCATCCGCGAGGCGGTGCTGCGGCGTCTTTCGTGGCTTGGGGTCGAGCTTGCGAGCCAGGCGAACGCCAAGGGCGAGTCCTGCATATCGCGCAAGCGCTCGCGCGTCGTCTGCCTCGTCATCCCGACCGACGAGGAGCTGATGATCGCAAGCCATACTCTGCACGTGCTGCGCGAGCACGCCGCGCCGCAACTCAAGGAGAAACGCGCATGATCGATCTGTCGTCTCTGGCGCTGCTCAAGGGCAAGAAGGCGCTCGTCACCGGTATTGCCAACGACCAGTCGATCGCGTGGGGCTGCGCCAAGGCCTTCAACGCCTTTGGCGCCGATCTCGCCATCACCTATCTCAACGAGAAGAGCAGGAAGTATGTCGAGCCGCTGGCCAAGGAGGTCAAGGCGCCCATCTTCATGCAGATGGACCTGCAGAAGCCGGGAGAGCTCGAGGCCGCCTTCGATGCCGCCAAGAAGAAGTGGGGCAAGCTCGACATGGTGCTGCACTCGATCGCCTTCGCGCCGAAGGATGATCTGCACGGACGCGTCGTCGACTGCTCCAAGGAGGGCTTCCTGCTGGCCATGGAGCTGTCGTGCTGGTCCTTCATCCGCATGGCTAAGCTCGCCGAGCCGCTGATGAAAGACGGCGGCACGCTGTTCACGATGACGTATTACGGCTCGCAGATGGTGGTCGAGAACTACAACATCATGGGGCCCGTGAAGGCCGCGCTCGAATCGGCAACGCGCTATCTCGCCGCCGAGCTCGGGCCGAAAGGCATCAGGGTGCACGCCATCTCTCCGGGGCCGCTCAAGACGCGCGCTGCCTCGGGCATCAGCGAGTTCGACAAGCTCCTGCAGAAGGCGCAGTCAAAGGCACCAAGCCGCAGCCTGGTCTCGATCGACGACGTCGGCGTGGCGGTCGCAGTGCTCGCCATGAACGGCGCCAAGCTGATCACGGGCGAGACGCTCTATATCGACGGCGGCTATCACATCATCGATTGAGCCCGAAAAGGGGTCGCGCGATGAAGACCATATCCCTTGCCGAAGCCGTTGCCATGATCCCCGATGGCGCGAGCCTGGTGATCGGGGGGTTCATGGGAGTCGGCACTCCGGAGCGCGTGGTCGATGAGATCGTCCGCCAGGGAAAGCGCGATCTCTCGGTGATCGCCAACGACACCGCGAAGCCCGGGACAGGCATCGGCAAGCTCGTAACCGCGAAGCTCGTGCGCCGCGCGATCGTGAGCCATATCGGCCTCAACCCCGAGACCCAGCAGCAGATGATCGCCGGCGAGATGGCGGTGGAGCTGGTGCCGCAGGGCACGCTCATCGAGCGGATCAGGGCGGGAGGTTTCGGTCTCGGCGGCGTCCTGACGCCGACGGGCGTGGGCACCGTCGTCGAGAAGGGCAAGCGCAAGATCGACGTCGATGGGGCGGACTACCTTCTCGAGACCCCCCTCAAGGCGGATTTTGCCCTGATCCACGCTTTCCTGGCCGACTACACCGGCAACCTCGCGTACGCGCTGACCGCGCGCAATTTCAATCCGCTGGCGGCCATGGCCGGCGCGATCGTCATTGCCACCGCCGAGAACGTCGTCCCCGTCGGGCTGATCGCGCCCGACCACGTCGTCACTCCGGCGCCGCTGGTCGATTATCTCGTTGCGAACGCGTGATCGCCATGGATGCGCAAACTATCATCGCCAAGCGTATCGCCCGCGAGCTGCGGCCCGGCATGCTGGTCAATTTGGGTATCGGCATCCCGACGCTGGTCGCCAACTTTGTCCCGGCCGACATGCACGTCTATTTCCAATCCGAGAACGGCCTGATCGGGACCGGCCCGATCCCCGAGGAGGGCATGGCGCACCCCACGCTGACGGATGCCGGCGGGCGGCCCGTAACCGCGCTTCCAGGTGCCAGCACGTTCGACAGCGCGGTGTCATTCGGCCTCATTCGCGGCGGGCACGTCGACCTCACGGTGTTGGGCGGTCTGCAGGTCGACCAGCAGGGGCTGCTCGCCAACTGGATGATCCCGGGTAAGATGGTGCCGGGCATGGGCGGGGCGATGGATCTCGTGACCGGGGCCAAGCGCGTGGTCGTCGCCATGCAGCATAGCGCCAAGGGCAAATCGAAGATCGTCAAGCAATGTACGCTGCCGCTCACGTCAGCGCGCGCCGTCGATCTCGTCGTGACCGAGCTCGCGGTGATCGCCTTTCCCGAGGGTCGCGCCACGCTCATGGAAACCGCACCCGGCGTCACAGTCGACCAGGTCGTCTCGGCCACGGCGGCCGAGCTCGCCGTGTCACCAAAGATACGCGAGATGCAGCTCTAGCACCGGTATAGGTGACCGGAGAGATCAGGAGAGACGCCATGCAGCAGGCACTCTCGGCAACGGACCAAGAGGTGACGGCTCGGCCACAGCTCAAAGGCAAGGCCGCAATCGTGACCGGCTCCACCAGCGGCATAGGTCTCGGCATTGCGCGCGCTTTCGCGAGTCAGGGAATGGACGTCATGCTCAATGGTTTCGGCGAGGCCGCCGAGATCAAGCGAACGCGAGGCTCGATCGAAAAGAAGTTCGGCGTGAAGACCGCCTTCTCGGGCGCGGACATGTCGAAGCCCGCCGACATCGAGGCCATGGTCGAGGCCGCGCAGCGCGCGTTCGGCAAGGTAGACGTCCTCGTAAACAACGCTGGCATCCAACATGTCGAGCCGGTGGAGACGTTTCCCGTCGCCAAATGGAACGCCATCATCGCCATCAATCTCTCGGCAGCCTTTCATGCAATCCGCGCCGTCGTTCCCGAGATGAAATCCCGCAAGTGGGGGCGCATCATCAACGTCGCCTCGGCGCATGCTCTCGTCGCCTCGCCCTACAAGTCGGCTTATGTCGCCTCGAAGCATGGCGTGCTCGGCCTGACCAAGACCGTCGCGCTCGAGACGGCGGAGCACGGGATCACCGTCAATGCGATCTGCCCCGGCTACGTCCTGACGCCGCTGGTCGAGAAGCAGATTCCCGAGACCGCCAAAGCGCGGGGGATCACCGAGGAGGAGGTCGTCCGCGACGTGCTGCTCCACGCGCAGCCCACGCGCCAGTTCGTCACCACCGAGCAGATCGGCGCGCTGGCCGTGTTCCTGTGCACCGATGGTGCCGCCTCGATCACGGGTGCGGCACTTCCCATCGAGGGCGGCTGGACCGCGCAGTGACGGTCGCGTGAACGCAGTCTCAGTGTCGTTCCGGAATGAACTTGTGGGCGTAATCGCCGTCCTTGCTGGCTTTCACATGCCGTTTGGGCAGCTTCACCTTCTCGCGTGGCACATCCTTGTAGGGGATCTTGCTCAGAATGTGCTCGATGATGTTGAGGCGAGCGCGCCGCTTGTCGTCGGAGCGTGCCACAAACCACGGCGCCCATGAGGTGTCCGTCGCCTGGAACATGTCGTCGCGCGCCTTCGTATAGTCGTCCCAGCGCGTGTACGACTTCAAATCCATCGGCGAGAGCTTCCAGATCTTGCGCCCGTCGTCGATGCGGGCCTCGAGCCGCTTCGTCTGCTCCTCTGGGCTCACCTCAAGCCAGTATTTGAGCAGGATCACCCCCGACTCAACGATCGCTTTCTCGACGAAGGGTGCGATGCTGAGGAAGCGCTTTGCCACCTCTTCCGTGCAGAAGCCCATGACGCGCTCGACGCCGGCGCGATTGTACCAGCTGCGGTCGAAGATCACGATCTCTCCGCCCGCGGGCAGGTGCGGAAGATACCTCTGGATGTACATCTGCGACTTCTCGCGCTCGGTCGGCGCAGGAAGGGCCACGACGCGGAAAATGCGCGGGCTGACGCGCGCCGTCATTGCCTTGATGGTGCCGCCCTTGCCGGCGCCGTCGCGGCCTTCGAAGATGATGCAGATCTTCACCCCTTTGCTGCGCACCCATTCCTGGAGCTTGACCAGCTCCACGTGCAGGCGCTTGAGCTCGGCCGCGTAGTCCTTGCTCTTGAGCTTGCCGCCCTCGGCCGGCTTGCCCTCGGTAACATCCTCGGCTTCGTCATCGTATTTCTTGCTCTTGCCTACCTTGCGGTCTCCCATCTTGCGTTTCCTTCTATTGGGGGCATGCTCTTGTATCATTGCCCGGAAAACTTCGGCCGGCGCTTCTCGCGAAAAGCCCGGATACCCTCGGCGTAGTCCTGGCTGTCATAGACGATGCGCCTCAGGCCTTGGACCCGCTCGAAGCGGCGCGGGCTCATGGGATGTGCGCCGGCGAGCATGCGCAGCTGCTCCTTCATGACGGAGATCGAGAGCGGCGCGTTCTCGGCGATCTCGCCGGCGAGTGCATACGTGAATTGCTCCAAATCGTCAGCGGGCACCGTGTGGTTCACGATGCCGAGACGCTCGGCGCGCTCCGCCGTGATGGGCTTGGCCGTGAACACCATCTCTTTCACGATGCGCAGCGAGCACGCGTTGAGGAACGTGAGCATGCCCGAGACATTGTAGGGCACGCCGAGCCTGGCGGGCGTGACCGCGAAGGTTGCCGTCGGCGCGGCGATGATGAGATCGCAGGCGAAGGCCACCTCGCACGCCCCGCCCCATACCCCGCCTTCGATCATGGCGATGACCGGCGCAGGGTGCTCCTCGATAGCGCGCACGAGATAGCGCAAGGGATCGTCCCAGCCCAAGGGATCGCGCCCCCCCTCGGGAAGCTCGCCCACGTCATGACCCGCCGACCACACCTTCACGCCAGGCCGCGCCCTGAGCACCACGGATCGCGCGCGCTCCTCGGAAAAGCCCTCCAAAGCCGCGACGATCGCGTCGACAAGCTCCTTCGAGAGCGCGTTGCGTCTTTCCGGGCGGTCGAGAATGATGGTGGCGATGGCGCCGTCGGCGGTGGTCTCAACAAGAGCCAATCTGCGCCTCCCCATATCTGTTCGGCACACCATCTTACGTGTGCCTTTGCCCGCCGCCTTCCAACGTTCAGCTAAAGGAGCTATTGCAGAATTGACAAAGATCGAACGCGCCTTTTGTGCATTCTCGTGGTGGCTGCGCAATCTACGGGAGCGCCTCCCGTGTCTGATCCTGGAACCTACGAGGCTACGGACCGGCTTAAGGACGGCACGCCCGTCGTCGTTCGAGCGATCCGTCCCGACGACGCGTCGGGCGTCCTCGCGGCCTTCAAGAGCCTGGACCCGCAGTCCGTCTATACGCGCTTCTTCACCTTCAAGAAGGGGCTCTCGGATGCGGAGCTGAGAGAGATCACCGGCGTCGATTTCGATCGTGTCGTAGCACTCGTGGTCACCATGCCCGGAGAAGGCGGCGAGAAGCTCATCGGGGGCGGACGCTACTTCGCCGATGCAGCGCCGAACGCCGCCCGCACTGCGGAGCTGGCATTCATGACCGCCGATGGCTGGCATGGGCGCGGCGTTGCGGGCCTCATCTTGCAGCATCTGACCCGGATCGCCTCCGAGCAAGGCGTGAGGCGCTTCGAGGCGGATGTGCTCGCACAGAACCAAGCCATGCTCGCCGTCTTCCGCCGCAGCGGGTTGCCAATGACGGAACGCCCCGACGGCTCCGTTGTCCACGTGACGCTCTCGCTCGATCCGCTCTAGCGCCGTCTCCGTGTCCGGTCGCGCGGAACGGGCGGCAACCGCGCCGGCTAGAACGGGTGATGGATGCTGGGCTCGGTGGCCTGGCGAATTCTGTGCTCCATCAGGAGTTCAAGTCGCCGCAGGTGCGCCTCCGTCAATGTCTCGTTGTCTCGCACAAAGGCAGAGAGCTTCTCAACCTGCTCGCGCAATGCCACCACCGTCTCCTCCAAGCACCTGATCTGCTCAGCCGGAGGGGATTTGGCCGCGCAATCCGCGGCCACGGCGATCCTGCACGACACGAAGAGTGCTAACCCGGCCCACGCAGCCGCTGATGCCCGCACGATTTTTTCTCCTCATCGCCACGCGTGCCGGCCGATCCGAGCGCGCGTTTTCCCAATGAGATACCGAGAGTTGGGAATTCGTTGGGTGGACCAGATGAAAAGAGCGCAATGTCGCCTCCGGGGTCGGGGGGTTGCGAGGGCGCACGGCCATGAATAGCTAGCAGGGGGCAGGCGCGTGGTCCGGGCGCTCGAGGACGGCACTTCGAGCGCGTTGGAACGAGCGGCCACGGGTTTGCGTTTCACCACGGGTGATGCGCATCCTCAGAGCTGGTGGAGGGCTCCATGTTCAATATTGAAAGCAAGGGTTTCTTCGCCAGACGCCGGCGCGTTGTCGCAGACAAGAAGCTATCGAAAGCGGACTTCGAGAGAATTGCCGACCAGATCGGGGCGTCGCCCTTCCCTGCGCGCAAGGTCGGCTTCGTGGCGGCCCGCCAAGCGACACGAGAGGAAACCATCAGAACCCTCTGGAACGATGAGGAAACTCGCAATACGGCGTATCCCGGAGACTGGATCGTCACCAACATGTCGCCGCGCAAGGGCGTCCTGCGCGATAAATCCGGCCACACGAACACCTACGTCATCCGCGCCGACACTTTCGCGCGGCTCTATGAGCCCGACTCGGGCGAGACGGAGTTCGGACCGGTCTACAAACCCAAGGGCGTCGTGGAGGCGATTCATCTCTCCGGTGGGTTCGACATCCTGGCGCCGTGGGGCAAGACGCAGCGGTCACACGACGGCTACCTCCTGCTCAACGGCACGGAGGTCTACGGCAACGACAGGGAAACCTTCGAGGCGACGTACTCGGCCGTCCGTTAGCCTGCGCGACTAGTCTGCTCGATGGCTCATTCGTCGTCCGACGGCCGGACGAAGGACCAGACGGCGTGCTCCTGCTCCATGATTGAGCGAACGTCGGCGAAGAATCGCTCGAGCGCACTCTCTTCTCCTTTCGCAACCGCGTCTCTGACATCGGCCAAGTCGCGATCGATGAGTTTGCGCAGCTTCTTGGCCGTGATGTCGTACAACATCGCCTTACGCTCATCCTGGTCCATGAGCGTCTGCGCGGTGGCGTGCGCGAGGATGCCTGACGCGATTGTCGCCAAGCCGAGCTGCCATCGGTTGGCGTCCCGCAGAACAAGGTGGTCGACGAGATCCTTCAGGACGCCGGGCAGCCGAACGCCGAGCTCGCTCACCAATGCGGCCGCTCCGAGAAGCGTGGCGCAGACAATCAGCAAATAGCCGAGCAGGCGAAGAGGCGAGAACTTGCTCGCCAATTTCCTATGCTCGCGGCTGCGCCTCTTGAAGTAGCCCAGCTGGTCGTCGACGTGCGCTGCCATGAGGAGATCGAGCTTCTGGCCCAACAATGCGCGGGCATCCGCGCCCGGCGGCGCCTTGCCATTTACAATCGCATCGAAAACCTTGCCGCGCAGGCGCTCCGCCTCGGCGCGCGACGACATCCACTCGTGGAGCGGGCGCAGCCAGGTTATGAGCAGGGTCGCGCCGAAGGTCACGGCGAGCGCGAGCGTCTGCAGCGCGCCGATGACGACTTTTGGCGCACCCTCAAGCCACGTGTCGACCGGAAGGAGCACGAGGGCGCCGAGGACAACACCGAACGTCGTCGCACCGATTCCGCGCCGACCCCAAAGCTTGTAGCGGTCTTGCTCGGCCTTGGCGCGGCTGTCGGCGGCCTCGAAGGCCGTGAGCTTGTCCTGCACGTCTTTGCTGGCGACTATCGCCCGCACCGGCGCATTCGGCGGCAAGCCCGACAGGGCTTTGTCGATCGCCTCGCGCTGATATTTTTGTGATTGTGTCGACATTTGCTTATTCGGCTGCTCTCTCACGGCAAGCTCACATCAGGGGCCCGGCTTGCCCAGGTCCGCCTCGATGGCGGCGATCGCGGCGACGATCGAGATGCCGCCGCCTATGCGCACCTTGCGGTCCGACGGAGTCCCCATCTCGTGCACCGCCACCAGCTCGCCGGTCTCGACATCGAAGACTGGAGAACCGGAGGCACCAGGCTGCGTCACGTAGGTGTAGCCGAGTTGCAGCGGCTTGCCGTCGACATCGTTCGCGATCACACCGAGCAGATTGTTGAAGAAGAGCGCGAACCCGACCTCGCCGGCGCCAAAGCCGATCGATGCCAGCGCGCGGACGGGCTTCAGCTCGTCCGCTCCGGCGCCGCCTTCTGGAGCCTTGATGTCAATGTAGGGAAGGCTTTCCCACGCGCTCTGCCTCACCTTTTCGATCGGCTTTGCGCCGAACGGCAATGTGCCCTTGATGCGCAGGACGCTTATTCCCGCATCGCGCTTGGGACCCGACCAAAGCAACTCGCTGAAGCCGATGAACTCCTTCCTGTCCTCGAGGCCTGGAAAATAGGCATGGGCCTCGTCATGGGGAATCGCAGGGCCGCCCTTGTCGGCGACGACGTGGGAGGCCGTCACAAAAACGGGCTCTTCGCCCCAAGGGGCATAGAGCGCGGACCCGCGCACGATGAAGCCGGTTCCCCTGCCGATGACACCGCTGCCCGAGCCCGTGCCGACGATGGCAATCGCTCCGGAATAGTCGGTCGCGATCTGGTACCAGTTCGGGCCGACGAAATAGGGGAGGTTGCCGTAGGCGGCCACGCGCAACGCAATTTTCCTGTTCAGGCGCAGGTTCTTGCCGCGCAGGTCCTCGACGCTCGCCTGCAGTGCGACGCGCGCGCTATTGGCCTCGAACCACGCGAACGTCGAGACGGCGGCGCCGATGGCAAAAATAATTGCCGCCGCGATGGTTCCCGCCTTGGCGCGCCACTGCAGCGCCAAGCGGCGCTTCAGGTCATCCTCGGCGGCCTGGATGCTCGCATCGATGAAGGCCTGCTGCGCCATGGTGATCTCGGGCGCATCCTTGGGTCGCTTGGCGAGCCATGCCTTGGCGTCGGCGATCTCGCTGCCGCGCAACAACAGACCTTCGGGTTTGCCGCGCTCGTCCCAATTGGCCGCCAGCTCGCCTAGCCGTGTGTGCTCGCGAATCCAGTCGAGATCCACGCGCAGGGCTCTCGCGAGATCGCCGAGGCTCTTGGAGAACGAGTTGCCCTCGCTGAAGAAGATGTAGTTCAAGCGCCGCAGGGCGGCGGGCACGTCGGCATCGGGAACCGGCCTCCAGACGACCGGGACAATACGCTTCGCGAGCTTGATCGTCTCGTCGACCTCCCAGGTGCAATGCTTGGACGCGACCGAGTTGGGCGAGAGCACGAAGACGACGGTGTCGGCGTCCCGAATGAGCCGCCCGAGGCGCTCCTCCCAGGGCTCGCCAGGCGCAATGTCCTCCTTGTCGAGGTAGGAATCGAACCCGCACAGCTCGAGGCCTGAGACAAGCTCGCCGGCGATCGATTGGTCCTTGCGCGAATAGGAGATGAAGACCTTGAGCTTCGAGCCCGCACCTGCCTGGGCCGCAACGTCGGTTCCCGGCATGACCCTTTCTCCCCAAACGGCGCCTGGGTCTTATGACCCGCGGCTCCGGCCGAACATTCCGCGTTTGCCTCCGAGCTCAGCAGCGATCGCCTTCCTGATCGACTGAATGCAAATGCCCTCGTTGGCGAATTGGCTGCCAGATTTGCCCTTGAGGCGCGGACGTCCCTCGAACTGATCGAAGCCCATGTGATGCAGGCCAACGACCTCCCATTTGTCGGTTTCGAACACGGGGCTGCCGGAGTTGCCGGGCTCGGTTGGTGCCCGGTAGTGGAGGTACGTCGGATCGACGCCTGCTGCCGTGCGGGGTCCAGAGTCGACGAGCACGCCGTTGGCGCCCGAGATCGTGCCGACTACCGACAAGGAAAGCGGCCCGCCAAGAGGATGACCGATGACGCTGATGCCCGTGCCTTCGATGCGCTGATCCGCGTCCTCGGCCTTGAGCGGGCGGCCGCGATCGGCAATCGGCAACGGATCGACTTTGGCGGACGAGGGCGCGAGCCTGACGAGCGCGGCGTCGTACTCTGCGACGGGTGATTGCCAAATGACCTTCGGGTCGAACTTGAGCTCCGCGCCCTCGCCGGCCTCGAGCTTTACCCTGGTCCGCTCGGGGTGGAGCGAGCGCTGCTCCGATCCGCGCATCTTGGGGTCGCTCATGACGTGGGCGTTGGTGAGCAGATAGAAGTCGTCGCCCAAGCCCTCGAAGAGATCGCGCCCCTTGATGACAAAGCCGGTGCCCATGGTCTTGCCGGTCTCGTCGCACATGGCGGCAACGCTCCCCGCCCGGCGGACAATCACCTGCAGCTGGGCGAGCTTCAAGAAGCTCCCGTCCTTGACCATCGTTTCCGTGAATTGGTACTCGGGCGACTTGGTGAAGGCATAAAGCTGCTTGAGCTCGTCACCGCGCAGCGTGAACTTGCTGTCAGGCTTCGCAATCTGGGCGGCTTTCAGCACCGCCAGGATCGCGCCAGCGCTTCCCTGGCCAGGATGGATTCGCCAGACCTGCTCGAGCTGGCGGATGGTGCCGCCGAGCTTGAACTCGTCCGTTTTGTCGTCGTCGCGCGCATAGTCGCCGAAGTATTTCGCCGCTTTCTCGTAGTCGCGCAGGCCAAGGTAGGCCTCGCCAATCGAGGCCAGGATCCATGACTCGCTTGCTGTCGCCGCTTGCGGCTCGAGGGCGGAAATAATGCGCCGGGCGATCTCCTCGGGTGCGAGGCCCGGCGGATTCTTGATGTCCTGGTGGCCGTCCTCCCTGGCGAGCGTCAGGAGCGCGACGAGATTGACCCCGTGCCAATAGTTTTCGCCGGGACGGTTGGCGTCGTAGACCTTGGCATAGGCCTCGATCGCCTTCTCCAGGAAGGGACGGAAGCGCTGCCTGACCGACGGCGGAGACGACGCCGAAACATGATCGACGTAGAGCTGCTTGTAGGCGCGCCCGATGATGCCCTGCGCGCGGTCACGGTCGACTCTCGCCACCGCCGGCATTTGCAGCACCGAGCTCAGCATGTCGATGCCGGCGTGTATCCGGCCCGAGTCGATGAGGGCCTGGCCGTAGGCGCACCGCACGACGGCATCGTCTGGATCGCGCACCAGGGCCCGGTCGGCGGTCTTGGCGAGCAGATCGAAGGCGCGCACAGACTGGAGGCTTTGCAGCACCTCGCGCACCGTCCCCTGCTCGATCGGCACGCTCGAGCTGGCGAGTAGCGCGTAGAGCGTCTCCCAGGCGGCGTGAAGCGCGCCCATGTCGATCTGACCCGTGGGGGAGAGCTTCTTGTTCGCAATCTTCTTGATCTGGTCGATGAGCGCGTAGGGACTGGGGCCGCTCCCGGCGCTTCCTACGGTGCCCATGCTGAGTGCTTCGACAAGGCGGAACGCCGCCGGACTCGCGAGCGGCCGGCCCTCCTCGGTCATCAGGCGCTTGAGCTCGGAGATGGCCCGCTGTACCCCGACCCAGTCGCCAGACTGGGCTACCTTGGCAATACGGTCGATAAGCTGTTCCGTCGTCATGACTTCCACCATGCGCAATACGAGGGTTGGGCGTGCTCAAGCCGTGCGAGTGGTCCCCGCTGCGGCTGGCGACGCGGACGCGACGGCGGTCGTCGAGTCTGACGCAAGACCTGCGAGCACAACGCGCTGATTGAGCTCGCGGGCCCAGGCCGTGCAGGCCCCCTGGATCATGGGGCCCATTGCGCCATGCATGTCCTTCAATGCCGGCTCGAGCACCTTGCGGACGATGATCTTGGCGGCGATGGCCGCGATCGGATTGAGGATGCCGAGGCTGGCGACGAGGATGTCCGTCAGCTTCTCGATGACCTGATCGGGCCCGAGCTTTGCCGCGTCGACCAGCGACTGCTGGATCGAGGTGCGGTCGCCGGCGTCGGACACCTGATCGCCGCAGATGAGATCGTGGGCAGCGCGCTCGATGCGCACAAAGACACGCTGACCGACGCCTAGGATATCGGCCAAGCTCTCTTGGGTCGTACTCTCGAGATGGGGCAGCTGCGGAAGCCCAGCGAGAGCCGGATTGGTGCGCGCGATCACCGACCGGCGCCCGATCTCGTAGTAGAGGCCCTCGAGCGGATCCTTGACGCCCTCGATGTAACGGGGCGATCCCGGAAGGGACGCGATGACGAGCGGCGGCTCGGGTGCCGTTCCGTAGATATTGAGGGAGAGGGCCTGATCCATGGCGGGAGCGTAGACGCCATCGGCCCATTTGAGCTTGTCCGCCTGAAGCTTGGCGAGGGCCACTTTCGTCGCTGCATCCAGGATGCCGGTTTCCTTGAGCTTGAGGGCTGCCTGCAACCGGCGCACGTGATCGCCGCGCGATCCTTGCCGCAGCCGCCCGAGGCTCGCCAGCACGGCGGCGAAATCGGTGTCCTTGCCCTGACTGCGAAGCCGGGCGGCGGCCGCCGCCTCGAGGCCGGTCAACAGGACGTAGGAGAACTTCTTGTTGTGGTCACCGGTCCCGGGCTTCAGGAGGCCGAGCGTCGCGCGGAACTTCGCCCACACGCCAATGTGCGCCCCGGTAGACTTGTTGATGTTGCCCTGGATCACCTGGCAGCCGAGGGAGGAGAACTTGGCTGAACCGGAAGGGTCGGCAAATGACGGGTGGATGTTGTCGGCCGGGAAGCCGTTCTCCCAGATGTCGCCGGTGTCGTACGTCATGTTGTTGCGATTGCGGAGGACGGCGTAGTCCTCGGTCTCGCGGAGGCATCCCGCCTTGCCGCGGTGCGGTCCGACCACATACGTGTAGCAGCCGCACGGCAAGAGATTGCACGCGGGGCTTCCGTTCTTGGCGAAGCCGTAGACGACGTCGCGCTTGGGGACAGTCGAGGCGATGAAGCCGGACAGGCGCTGAGTCGCGAGATCGTAGACGCCTATCACGCACCTGAACTCGCTGTGATCGGGGCGCGCCTCCTTGAGGCGCAGGCTGGCGCGCTCGATCTGGAAGAGGCGATCATCGGGCGATGACGTGCTTCCGAGCAGCGTTGCGCCGCGCAGCCCGAATATGATCTTGCCGGCGGAGAAATCGGGCTCGAAAGAATTGGCGCGAATGAGAAGGTCGAGATCGCGCGCCGAGAGCTCGAACTCGCAATCCTTCAGCGTCCGGTCATCGGCAATGATGTGGCCGTACTCGGTGCTGTGGTCCTCGTTCTGCACCCACGATATTGCCGTCCAGCCGGGGGCGGCCTCGAGCGACTCGAGCGCCGCGTCTGCCGGCGGCGGCTGGGGCATGTCGTCGGTGATATCCTCGGGCATGCCCGCCCAATCGCCCTCGACGCTCTCGAGCGACTCGAGAGACAGAGACTCCGTGTGCGATGCGCTCGGAGACGCGGCGACACCGCTCTGCGTGCCCGCTGCTCCGGGCCTCGCACCAGAGAGCGAGGCGGGTCCGGCAGAGGCGAACAGGACCGGGACGACGGTCGCGCGCTCGGCTTCGATGAGGCCCTGCTCGAAGAGAGCCGCCTCCGAATCGCGCCTCTTGTGCAGGCCCGACATGTTCGCTCCCCAGAGCACTTTCATGTCGCGGATCTCGCGCGGCACCTGGGCAAAGCGCCGGTCGCGCATGTGGTTGTGAATGGCGAGCATGTGCTGGCGCTTGGGCCCGGTCAGCTTCGCGCCTCTGTTGTAGACGAGCGAGAAGAGGGCGCCGAAGCTGTGCGGGTGGAGCTCTTTCGCATTTGGAAAGGTCGCCAGAACGAGACGGGCGAAGGTCGGAACAGTCGTGGCGCGGTAGACGGTGTCCGCACACTCCCACGGGACCACGATGTGCTTGACGCCGGAGAGAAGGCCATGCGCCGTCTCGCCCTTGCGGCCCACGGTTCGCGCAAGAGAGGCAAAATCGGCGTCCGGCAACAGCGCTTTCCAGCTGCGCTCGAAATCCGGCGTGGTGTTGTAGCCGATGTCGTAGCCGCAGCCGATCGTGATCCCCGATCCGATACCGGGCCAGACCGGAAATTTGTACTTGCGCTCGTAGCCGGACTTGCCGGCGACCTCATAGTAGAGAACCAGGTCGTGGGCTTCCTGCGAGATGAGCTTGGCGAGGTCGGCGGCGGAAATATTGGCTATGTCCGGGGGGAGATTGGCCTCGAGGCTCGCGCCCGTGCTCTCGAGCCCGTCTGCGGCCTCGTAGCGCTCCCGGTATGCGTAGTTCTGCTCAACCTCTTCATCCGAAAGTGAGATTGCTCCGGCCACGCGTTCCAGATTAGTGAGAGTACTCATGGCACTACACCCCCAACAAATCGAAAAGTTATGCGTGCTACTTCTGGATCCCCGTCAGAACGCGCGCACCCGCGGAAATGACGCGCATGGTAGCGAAGCAGGAGCGTTCCGGCTACGGCTCATTTCGGATTTCAGAAATGTGACGGCCTCGTGCTTCTCTTGGGAAACAGCTGAGAAACAGGGCGTTTCGGTTGCGCGGCCCCGCAGCGTCGAATCCGACTAATGCTTGAGCCGGAGCCCTCGCCCGTGCGCACAGCCGGCATGAAAAGGGGATATCGAAAACATATCCGCGCCAATCGAATAAATTCGAAGCCGGATCGGCCGGATTCCAGTTATTTACAGCGCTCGCCTCGTGCGGAGGATCAGTTCTTCTCCAATTCGAGCTCGCCCGAGAGCACCTTCAGCGGCAGGGCTGCATCGGGATCGAGCGCGCGGCCCGGCCCCGCCTTCTCGAGAGCACGCTTCAGGAGCGCATCGAGCTCGGGGTTCTTCAACTCCGGGAGAGCAGATGCGGCCGCGACGCTCTCAAGCCCCGACGAGCCGCTGATCCAAGCCCATACGTCGGGGCGAACCTTGGGACCGGTCCAGAGACCCGTGATGCGCACCGGGATCCCATAGCCCTTGGGCGGGGGAACAACGGACAGGCGCGAGCGATAGTCGATCTGGCGCGTGGAAAGACGTGCGGCACCTTTGGCCATGATGCTGATGCTCGGCCCCGTGAGCTCGATGCCCGAAGTGCGCGCGAGGCCCTTGTCGATCGTAAAGGCCGCATCGAGCCCGTCAAAGGGCGTGTGCACGGTCTTCTTGTACACATACTTATTCAGCCAGTTGAGGAGCATGTTGCGGACGTCGTAGCCTATCACTGTGCCTTTGACGACCTTCACGCTGAGCTTGCCCGAAAGCTGGTCCAGGATTTGATTCAGCGTCGCGCCCCGCGACGTCAGGTCCGCCTCGCCGCTTGCCTTGCCCGAGAGAACCCCCTTGCCTGCCAGGCGGGTGATGATTGCTTCGCTCTCGACATCGCTCATTTGCAGGGTCGCGCCCACCACCGGCACCGGAGGTCGGGCGTCGAGAGTGACCTTGCCTTTCACGCTGCCGCCTTCGGCCGCGAGTTCCTGCACGTCGATCTCCAGGGCGCCGCCATCGATGCGCGTTGCAAGCTTCGCCGGTCCGAATTGCCCCCAACCCAGATTGAGGGAGGTAACATCAAGCTTGACGTCGATATCGGCCGCCTTGAGGGGTGCAAAGTCGAAGGCGGCCTCGCGCGGGGTCGTGCGCTCGAGCTGGTCGTTCCCCGCCTCCGGCAGGAGCTTGTCGTTGCCCGCCTCCGGCAGGACCTGATCGCTCCCCGCCTCCGGCAGACCCAAGGACTCCGCCTCGTCGTCGGCGGGAGCGTCTAAATAGCTCTGCAGCGACTCCTTGAGCGGCACGAGCTCGATCTCAGCCAGAGGCGTGTCGTCGGCCTCCGGAGCGGCTGCGACCGACTCGGTGAGGGCTTCGGGCGAGCCGCCGGTCCCCACATAGGGGCGCGCATCCAATGCCGCGACAGCAAGGTTCGCCTTGAGAGATGGCCGCGGCGTACTGGTATTGAGCTCGAGCGCTCCTGTCGCCTCGTTACCGTCGAGCGTGATGCGGGCCTCGCTCACGGCGATGGCGTTCGCATCCGCGCGCAATTTGCCGCCCAGGGAGAACTCGCCAAGACCACCTCGCGGCAAGTCGGCGCCCAGCCATTTGGCGGCATTGCGCAGCGAAGGCGCTTCGATTTTCGTGGTGCCGGAAAGCTGCCAATCCGGCTTGATAGAAAGCTCGCCATCGAAATCAAATTTTCCCTGCTTCGAGGCCGCCGACGCTACGGCGCGCGTCGGACCGGTGCCGAGCAAGACATCGGGCGTGAAAATAGTGCCGGCGCCTTCCACTTTTTCATTCTCGAGAATGAAGGCAAAAGAGGCCGCAAGCGGTCCCGCCGCAGAGGGAAACTCGGCCAAAATCTTGATATCGCTGAATTCTCTTGCCCGCTCCGATCCTTGGGCGACTACCCGGCCGTCGGTGATCTCGAACTTCCTCACCTCGACTGGGAAGGCCACCGTGCCGGACGCAGCGGGCGTGCCGGACGCCTGCGACCCGGCGCCGACGCGCGCTTCGGCGAGCGTGATCACGGGCTTCTCGATTGCAAGCCTGCTGATGACGGCGCGGCCGCTGAGCAGCGGCCAGTATTCAGCCTCTACCGCGAGCCGCTTCGCTCTTGCATCGCGCAAGCTTCCCGCCTGTGTGATGCCGCTCAGAGACAAATCCCCGATCTCGAGCGCAGGTCGAGGAAATAATGAGAGCGCCGGACTGGCACCGGCCGTCGCCTTGCCACCGGTCGCCTTCTCGAGCGCGCCGAGCACCTGCGCTTGAAGGTATGTTGCGGGCTGGTTGAGGTAGATCGCGACGGCGCCGGCAATCACCACAACGAGTAGAACTGCCGCGAACACAACAAGCTTACGCATCCCCCGCACCCCCGAATTCAATCAAGCGAGCCCGACAATGACATCGCGTCGCAACCGTGCAACGGTTCGCAATGCGCGTCAGCTCGCGCATCATTATCTCAATAACTGATCCCTTTCGTGAAGCAGATTTGTTCGCTAAATTTTCAGACAGGGATATCATTCATATGGACGAGGGGATCAAATGACCAAGCGTGCCTTCCTGGTGCTGTTTCTACTCACCCTCTGCCTCGCCATCAGATTTCCGACAGCAGCTCTTGCCCAAAGCCTCACCTTCGAGAAGGGAGAGCAGCCCGCGACCGAGATCCAGCCCAACGCGGCCTACGGCTCGGTCAAGTTCAGCCTAGAGCTTCTGCAAAACAACCGGCCGACCAACCGCAGCGTCTACGAGGTCCTTCTCAACAGCCTCAGCAGCCTCATGAAGGAGGCCGGCGAATACACTTTGACCATCGAGATCCTCGGCAACAACGACGAGGTGCTGGCCCGCAGAGCCATCGTGCAGGCGAGACGCGAGAAGAGCGGCTGGTTCATCTTTGCGCGCGTGGTGAAGGAGAGCGAGGCGCGGGAGTGGTACGGAGAGCTGATCTCCAACCTGCTCGTCCGCCCCGACACCAACAACATCAGGATCAAGGTCAGAAGCTACTACACGAAGGATTCGAAGCTCGATCTCACGACTTTCAATCTGTTTGCCGACATCCTGCAGAAGACAAAGGTGCTCGGCGCCGCCAACACCGCCCTCGATGCCGTGTGGAGGCCTGTCGCGCAGCAGATCGAGACGCTTCTCTCCTCCTATCAGCAGACCGATGTCAGCGACATCGCCTCGCTGTCGTTCGCGAAGTTCAACGGAGACCCCTACGCCGCCTCCGGCACGTTCCATCGCGAGTACATTCAAAACCGCGACGACGCGCCGCCGATCAAATGGAAAGTGCGGGTCAAGATCTCGACGGACACCACGGCCGCTCGGGTCGCGCTGATCAAGAACGGCAAGCTCGAGCCAAAACCCAGCTACACGGACGTGCTCGCGGCGGCCCGCGTCGGCGACCAGCCGATCGCCGTCATCCTGGCGTCATCGAAGACAGACGCCGTGCAAAAGTTCATGGTGGATCTGGCATCGAGCGGCGGCTACGCGGACGAAGACATCGGTGAGAAGTGCGACCTCGTCAGCAGCGAGCTCGCCAAGCACTTCTCGGTCACGGACAAAGTCGTGACCTACTGGGCGATCCTGCACCTCTACCGGCGCAAGATCGGAGCCAACAAGAACGCCACCGATTGCCTGCACGAGACCGTGCGCGAGCAGATCGTCGCGCTGGGTCTCAATGTCGACGGACTGCCGTTCTCGAAGCCGGCGGTGGTCGCGACCGCGCGGCTCGAGTCGGTCAATGACGGCAAGCCTGCGGCGGACAAGGTCGATCGCGCGATCCCGAGCCAGGAGCTTGTCGAGCGGGTCCTCGGAGAGAAGAACTCCGACAAGACGTTCCAAGTGATTCCGACTCCGAACGGGAACTGAGCCGACTACCAGCGGCTTCTTGCCCTGCTCCCGCCGGCGCGTGCGCGGCCGGCGGGATGGCTCGTGCCGCAGCAGGGACATGAAGGGACCAGCCGGCTCCCTGGGCGGTTCGCGCTTGGTCTCCGTAAACCAACTTGCATACCTACATGCCTGACGGCGGCATACCTGCGGGATGGCATCCCCGGGTCATGCCGCTGCATAAGCTCAGCACTTATTCTTCGTTCGCTTCCGAGGTTGCCGCTCGTAGCTTCCGCTCAGTCAACCCATTGAGAGGAGCATCCGATGTCCACCTTGAATTTCACACGCCGCGGCGCGATTGCGCTGGGCCTGTCTCTTAGCCTCGCCGGTATCGCAGGAGCGGCGCAAGCCGTTGAGCTGCTCAACGTGTCCTACGACCCGACGCGCGAGCTCTATCAGGATTTCAACGCTGCATTCGCCAAGCACTGGAAAGCCACGGCTGGCGAAGACGTCACGATCAAGCAGTCGCACGGCGGCTCGGGCAAGCAGGCCCGCGCTGTGATCGACGGGCTCGAGGCCGACGTGGTGACCCTCGCGCTCGCCGGCGACGTCGACCAGCTGCACAAGAACGGCAATCTCATTCCCGCCGACTGGAGCAAGCGCTTGAAGGACAACTCGGCGCCCTACACGTCGACCATCGTCTTCCTCGTGCGCAAGGGCAATCCCAAGGGCATCAAGGACTGGGCCGATCTGGCCAAGGATGGCGTCGAGGTCGTGACGCCGAACCCGAAGACCTCGGGCGGCGCGCGGTGGAACTATCTCGCGGCCTGGGGCTATGCGCTCAAGCAGGACGGCGGCAGCGACGAGAAGGCGAAAGAGCTCGTCGGCAAGATCTACAAGAACACCAAGGTGCTTGACTCGGGCGCCCGCGGCTCGCTCACCACGTTCACCGAGCGCGGCATCGGCGACATTCTGATCTCCTGGGAGAACGAGGCCTACCTCGCGACCAAGGAACTCGGGCCGGACAAGTTCGAGATCGTCACGCCGACAATCTCCATCCTCGCCGAGCCGTCGGTCGCCGTCGTCGACAAGAACGTCGACAAGCACGGCACGCGAAAGGTCGCGGAGGCCTATCTCAACTACCTCTACACGCCGGAAGGCCAGGACATCGCCGGCAAGCACTACTATCGCCCGCGCGATGCGAAAGCCGCCGAGAAGTACAAGGCGCAGTTCAGCGCTGTGAAGCTCTTCACGATCGACGACGTATTCGGTGGCTGGGCCAAGGCGCAGGAGACCCACTTCAAGGACGGCGGCATCTTCGACCAGATCTACGCGCCCGCCAGCAAGAGCTGACGTCCAGGGTCCTTCCGAGTTTGATTGATCTGCGGAAAGACCCTGGCTCTTTGTTTGGTCGTGCTTCTGATCGGAAAACCGGCTTCCGGTTTTCCGGAAGCACTCTAGCCACGAGACACGTGCCGCCCCTCTGCCTACCTGATGCTTCACGCAAGTGAAGGCCTTCCTCCCTGAGGCAGACGGGGCGGCACGTAAGCTCCCCTCCGATCACCCATCTCAAGATGGAGCGCCCGACATGCCCTTTGAGACCCTTGCACCAGCTACGGCTTGCCAGCTTGCCGATGGCAGCCTCATCGGGGATCGCGGCATCGAGCTCCTCCACCTCATCTGTCTCTCGTCAAAGCCCGATTCGACCAACTGTCGCTGCTCCTCCGCGAAGTGAGCTTCACGACCCGTCGAAACCAGCACGCTTTCGATCAAGAGAGATATTCATGTCGACCACCCTCATCGTTCCCGGCCTTCACTCGAGCGGCCCCGACCACTGGCAAACGTGGTTCGAGCAGCAGATTCCGAACAGCGTTCGCGTTATCCAACGCGACTGGAAGGACGCCAACCTTCCCGACTGGTCGAGCCGGGTGCGCCGCGAGATCAGCCGCAACCCGGGCCTGATCCTGATCGCCGCCCACAGCTTCGGCGCGCTGGCCGCTGTTCAGGCGGCGCATGATCACAGCGATCGTATCGCGGGCGCGATGCTCGTTGCCCCGGCTGACCCCGAGAAATTCGGAGTGGCGGACAATCTGCCAGCGGTGCCGCTGCCGTTTCCGACAGTCGTTGTCGCCAGCACGAACGATCCCTGGATCAGCTTCGAGCGCGCAGCACAGCTCGCGCAAGGCTGGGATGCCAACCTCGTCAATCTCGGCCGCGCCGGCCATGTGAATGTCGAGGCCGGGTTCGGACCATGGCCCGAAGGGCTTGCGATCCTCGACCGGCTTCGCCGCTCGCAGGCGTCAGAAGCTGAGCTTCGAGACTCCACCACTCACGGCGCAGCATGCCTTCTGGATTCGGCCTCTCGTTCCTTCATGCGCATTCGCGTCTCGCCCGACAGCGGAATCAGGCTGCGTCGCGCTTCGGCAACCCGCTGATCGCGACAGTGCAAGGCAGCAACAGGGGGAGCAAAATTTCCAGCTGATAAGCTTATTCAACTGGTTTGAGCGACGAGAGAATCGATAAATATATAACTAAATCAACGTTTTATGGCAGATACAGTTCCAACATAACGGAGGTAGTAGAGATGACTGGGGGATGGGTGGGGACCCGAAAGGCGGCGCTGATTGCCGCCAGTGGTCTTTTATCGTTGGGGACGGCGCCGGCGTTCGCGGCGGATCTCGGCGGCAATTGCTGCGCAGATCTCGAGGAACGCATCGCTGAGCTCGAGGCGACGACGGCCCGCAAGGGAAACCGAAAGGTCAAGCTCGAGGTCTCGGGCCAGGTGAACGAGGCAGTGCTCTTCTGGGACGACGGGGTGGAATCGAACGCCGGCGTCTATACCAACGATGACTCGCGTACCCGCTTCCGCTTCAAGGGCGACGCCAAGATCGCCGACGATTGGAAAGCTGGCTATCTGATCGAGATCGGTATCCGTGCCGCCAACTCCAAGCGGTTCACCCAGGATGACGATGACGGTGCTGCCGGCAACGCTGCTGACGTCGGTCTCGATGTGCGTCACTCCGTCTGGTACATCGACAGCAAGAAGCTCGGCCGCGTCTGGGTCGGTCTGACGGGTGGCGCAGGTGAGAACGTCACCGAGGTCAACCTTGCCGGTACCAACGATGCGGCGAAGTACTCGGACGTCGAGGACTTGGGCGGCGGCTTGGCGCTTCGCAAGGCAAACGGCCTCTACTCGAACAACACGGATGTCGTTGGTACAGGCAGTTCCGACACCATCAGGTTTCGCCGGCTGATCCGCGACTCCGGCAACCAGCCCGGCGAAGGTCGCCGCTATAACTTGGTTCGCTACGATACTCCGGAAATCGCGGGCTTCACGGGCACCGTGAACTGGGGCGAGGATGACACCTGGGAGATGGGCCTCAAGTACAAGGGCGAGTTCTCGGGCGTCAAGCTCGCCGCTGCCATTGCCTACGGCGAGACGAGCGAACCGACATTCACCGGCAACACCATCGGCTTCGAGTGCACCGCGAGCTTGAGCGCAGGCGGCGTCGCCGACTGCAATCAGCTCGGTGGCTCCATCAGCGTCCTGCACGAAGAAACCGGCCTCTATGCCAACTTCGCCGCCGGCTACTTGGAGGACAACGAGATCAAGTCACTTGCTGTCTTCGCCGGCCAAAACGTCGACGACACCTACGAGTTCTATGCGGGCGAGGTCGGCATCCAGCGGAAGTGGACGCCGCTCGGCAAGACCACCGTCTTCGGCCAGTACTACAACTACGACGGTGGCGCCATAAACCGTAACTACACAGTTGCCGGTCGGATCCTGAGCTCGGAGCTCGACGTCTACTCGCTCGGCGTGATGCAAGGCATCGACAACGCGGCGCTGAATATCTACGCCGTGTACCGTCACGTCGAATCCGAGGCCAATACGGTCAACTCCGGCCAGCTCGACTTTCAGGACCTCGACTTCTTCTTGACCGGCGGCATCATCAAGTTCTGATCCCACCTTCTCCCGGCAATCGGACCAAGGAAAGGGCTGCCTCTCGCGAGGCGGCCCTTTCTGCTTCGTGCGGAAGCGGATCGGCGCAGGCAGGTTGTCAGAATTTCTTCATAAGCTCTGCACTTCTTCTTCGTTCCCGACCCGATGCGCGCTCCGCTAACGTGGCTCAGGCAGTCAATGATAGCGGCGGGCAACATGGAAATGTCCAAGAGTAAAGAGGGCGGGGGGGCTCCCGAGTCCGGGCGCAGCGTTCAGCATGCCGTCGTGCGCGACGTTCCCGCCATCGTCGGCCAGAACCTGAAGCGGTTGCGCAAGGCGCAAGGCCATTCGCTCGAGCGCCTCGCGGAGCTTTCCGGGGTCAGCCGGGCCATGCTCGGGCAGATCGAGACCGCCAAGAGCGTGCCGACGGTCAGCCTGCTCTGGAAGATCGCCGACGCGCTCGGCGTCCCCATCGCCAGTCTGATCGCGACCGGCAACGGCACGACCACCACAGTGCTGACCGGCGACAAGACGACCGTTCTCGCCTCGAGCGACGGGCGCTTCCTGCGCCGACATCTGTTTCCGCTCGATCGCTTCCGCGGCACCGAGTTCTACGAGCTGCGCATCGACCCTCACCACCGCGAGGTCAGCGAGGCGCTGCCGGCCGGCGCGCGCGAGAACCTGGTCGTAGCGAAGGGCGCGTTAAGCATAACGGTGGGCAGCGAACGGGCGATCGCGCTCGCGGAGGGCGATGCCATCCTGTTCGAAGCCGACGTCGTGCACGCCTACGAGAACGCAGGCGAGGAGGAGGTCGTGGCCTATCTCGTCGTGACGCACTCCAACGCGAGCGGTAGGGGCAGCTAGCGGCAAATCCTGCGCGCCTATTCCACGCGGAGGAATATCGATCGCAAATCTAATTGGTTTTGATCGGCCTGAACGTCCGCAATAGTGCGCGAATTGACACAGAATTGCGGAGGACTGCCGTGGCCACAGCTGCCAAGCGTGCTGAGAGGATGCTGTCCTGGACGGGGCTTCTGCTCGCTTGCACGGTTGTCGCCATGGTCACGATCGGGATCTAGGGGGATGCTATAAATGTCGGCCGCGCGATCCCACAGGGTCCTGCCGGGGTTCGGGCTTTCGCTCGGATTCACGCTCGCGTACCTGTCGCTCATCGTTCTCATCCCGCTCTCAGCCGTGTTCATCAAGAGCACGGGGCACGGTTGGGAGAATTTCTGGACAGCCGTTACCAGCGCGCGTGTCGTCGCATCCTATGAGCTGACCTTCGGCGCCTCCCTGATCGCGGCCACCGTCAATGTCGTCTTCGGGCTGATCCTGGCGTGGGCGCTGGTGCGCTACACGTTCCCCGGCAAGAAGCTGGTCGATGCGCTCGTCGACCTGCCCTTTGCGATGCCGACGGCGGTGGCCGGCATCGCGCTTACCGCCCTCTACGCCAAGAACGGCTGGCTCGGGCAGTTCCTCGAGCCGCTCGGAATCAAAGTGGCGTTCACGCCGGCGGGCGTGCTCGTCGCGCTCATCTTCATCGGGCTGCCGTTCGTCGTGCGCACCGTGCAGCCGATCCTCGAAGACCTCGATGCCGAGTACGAGGAAGCCGCAGCGAGCCTCGGCGCGAGCCGCAGCCAGACATTCCTACGCGTCGTGCTGCCGACGCTGCTGCCGGCACTGATGACCGGCTTCGCGCTCGCCTTCGCGCGTGCCGTCGGCGAGTACGGGTCGGTGATCTTCATCGCCGGCAACATCCCCATGGTCTCTGAGATCACGCCGCTGATCATCATCACCAAGCTCGAGCAGTACGACTATGTCGGAGCAACTTCGGTCGCGGCCGTGATGCTGGTCGTGTCGTTCGTACTGCTGCTCATCATCAACAGCCTCCAGGCCTGGACGGCGAGACAGTCGGGGAGGGAATTCTGATGGCCGGCGTCGTAGCGGCGGGTCTCGGGCCACACTCGGGCTCTGCGGTACGCTTCGAGAACAACGTCGCGACGCGCGATCCGCGATGGGTGAAATATCTCATCGTCGGATTGGGCGTCTCCTATTTCGCGCTATTTCTACTGCTGCCGCTGATCGCCGTGTTCGTCGAGGCGTTTCGCAAGGGCTGGGAAGCCTATATCGCGGCTCTCGTCGAGCCCGATGCCCAGTCGGCGATCCGCCTGACGTTGATCGCAGCCGGAATCGCGGTGCCGGCAAACCTCATCTTCGGCCTCGCCGCCGCCTGGGCGATCGCCAAGTTCGATTTCCCCGGCAAGCACTGGCTCATCACGTTCATCGACCTGCCGTTCTCGGTCAGCCCCGTGGTCGCGGGCCTCATCTATGTCCTGATCTTCGGCGCGCAGGGATGGATCGGGCCCTGGCTCTACGATCACGACATCAAGATCATCTTCGCCGTGCCGGGCATCGTGCTGGCGACGATCTTCGTCACGTTTCCCTTCATCGCCCGCGAGCTCATTCCGCTGATGCAGGCACAGGGCCGCGACGAGGAGGAGGCCGCGATCACGCTCGGGGCGTCGGGCCTGCAGACCTTCTGGCGCGTGACGCTGCCCAACATCAAATGGGGCCTGCTCTACGGCGTTATCTTGTGCAACGCACGCGCAATGGGCGAGTTCGGCGCCGTCTCGGTCGTCTCGGGCCACATCCGCGGCGAGACCAACACCATGCCGCTGCACGTCGAGATCCTTTACAACGAATACCAGTTCGCCGCGGCGTTCGCTGTCGCATCGCTGCTCGCGCTTTTGGCCCTGGTGACGCTCACCATCAAGACGTACATAGAGTGGCGAGCTGCGCGCGCCCTCCCGCAGGAGAAAACCGCATGAGCATCGAGATCAGGAACATCCAGAAGTCGTTCGGGAGCTTCAAGGCCCTCGACGGCATCTCGCTCGACCTGCCAAGGGGCGAGCTGATCGCGCTGCTCGGTCCCTCGGGTTGCGGCAAGACCACGTTGCTCAGGATCATCGCCGGTCTCGAGCGCGCGGACGAGGGGACAATCCTGATCTCGGGCGAGGATGCCTCGCACAAGAACGTGCGCGAGCGTCACGTCGGGTTCGTGTTCCAGCACTATGCGCTGTTCCGGCACATGACGGTGTTCGAGAATGTCGCGTTCGGGTTGCGCGTCAAGCCGCGGGCCGAGCGTCTCAAGGAAGCCGACATCCGCGCCAAGGTCGAGCGGCTATTGGAGCTCGTGCAGCTGGGGTGGCTGGCCAACAGGTTCCCCTCGCAGCTTTCCGGCGGACAACGGCAGCGCGTGGCGCTGGCCCGCGCGCTCGCGGTCGAGCCGCAGGTGCTCCTCCTCGACGAGCCGTTCGGGGCGCTCGACGCCAAGGTCAGGAAGGAGCTGCGCCGCTGGCTCAGAAGGCTCCATGACGAGCTGCACATCTCGTCCATCTTTGTCACTCACGACCAGGAGGAGGCGCTCGAGGTCGCCGACCGGGTCGTGCTCATGAACCGCGGCCGCATCGAGCAGATCGGGTCGCCGCGCGAAATCTACAGCGAGCCCAGTACGTCATTCGCCTACAGCTTCATCGGCAATGTCAACGAGTTCCGCGGCAAGGTCGAGGGTGGCTTCGTTCGCGTCGGTGGCGATCTCCTGGCGCATGGACGATCCGATCTCAACGACGGACAGCCCGTTGTCGCCTATGCGCGTCCCCACGACACCGAGATCGTGCTTGACGGTGAAAAAAGCGAGGGCATCGCTGCCAAGGTCAACCGCATTCTGACCAGCGGCGCGGTGACGCGCGTCGAGCTCGTCGCCAACGGCGCCGATCGCGGCGGCAAGGTGGAGTACTTCGAGGTCGAGGTGCCGCCCGAGGCGCTCGCCACGCTTGATCTCGCGACCGGACAGCGGGTGCGACTGAAGAGCCGTCGGCTCAGCCTCTTCGGCCAGAACTCCTAGGAACGCACCCCGTGAACTTCCAGCAGCTGCGCATCATCCGCGAGACGGTCCGGCGCAACTTCAACCTGACCGAGGTCGCCAACGCGCTCTACACGTCCCAGTCGGGCGTCTCGAAGCACATCAAGGACCTCGAGGACGAGCTCGGCGTCGAGCTGTTCGTGCGCCGCGGCAAGCGCCTTCTGGGCCTTACCGAGCCGGGTCAGGAGCTGGTCGGCATCGTCGAGCGTATCCTGCTCGACACGCAGAACATCAAGAAGCTCGGCGAGCAGTTCGCCAACCGGGATCGGGGCGAGCTTTCGATCGCGACGACGCACACGCAGGCACGCTACGCGCTGCCCGATGCGATCGCAAAATTCCGCAAGGAGTTTCCCAATGTCCACCTCGTGCTGCACCAGGCGAGCCCGAAGGAGATCGCATCGATGCTGCTCGACGGGCAGGCCGACATCGGAATTGCGACGGAGGCTCTCGCGGACAATCCGGACATCGCGGCGTTTCCCTACTACTCGTGGCACCATGGCGTCGTGGTGCCGGCCGGCCATCCGCTCGAGCAGGCCAGGCCGCTCACGCTCGAAGCCATCGCCGAGCACCCGATCATCACCTATCACGAGGGCTTCACCGGGCGCCCGGCCATCGATGCCGCCTTCGCCAGGGCCGGGCTCGCACCCGACATCGTCATGGCGGCGCTCGACGCTGACGTGATCAAGACCTATGTCGAGCTCGGGCTCGGGATCGGCATTCTGGCCTCGATGGCGTTCGACGCGGAGCGCGATAAGGGGCTCAAGCTCCTCGACAGCACGCAGCTCTTTCCGCTCACCACCTCACGCATCGCCGTCAGGCGCGGGCGCTTCCTGCGCACGTTCGCCTACCGGTTCATCAAGTTGTGCAGCCCGGACCTCAGCGAGAGCGACGTTCGAACGCGGATACAGCCGACCGAGACGGCGGAAGGGGAATAGCAGGAGGCAGCCGGGGGCGGTCATGCGATCCGCGCCAGCTGCCCGTGCGTCACCGCTTGGGAATGGATCCCGTCTCGATCTTCTCGTTCTGCTCGCCCTGCTTCAAGGCTTCGCAGATGCGGTCGTCGGCCTGCTTCTGCTCGACCGTCTGAGCGCCGCCGGGGCGCTTGCCGTCCTGATAGTCGATGAAGCGCTGGCCGCACCACTTTCTCTTTTCCTCGGTGATGTCGACCACGGCTTGTGGTTGGGGCGCCTCGGTGCCTTTCAGAGCGGCATGGTCCGCTGCTTTGCGCTCGACGGCCGCGGTCCTCGCCTCGCTCCGTCGCGGCTCGCCCCAGCTTCTCAGAGCATCAAGCGAGCAGTTGGCGCACCCGGCAAGCGCAGTCGATGCCAGAGTTGCCACGGCCATGTGCCTTGCGATCGACGTCATGATCTCTTCTCGCGGTGTGGATTAGCTGTTCAAGACTCGATCGAACACGGGGGTTCAGCCGTAATCCGAGTCGGGCAGCCGGCCGCGAGGCGTGCGAACAAATGCACAGGGAAATGTGCCCAGAGCGCGTTCCGTTCCTACGGAATCGGAAGCGCGCTCTAGGTTCTTGGTTTTTCGCATTCTCTGCGACGAACCGGCGTCCACTTCGTCGGAAAATGCTCTATCGAATCACTCTCGCCGCAACGCCATCACGCGATGGAGCGCAGGAGACCGCCTTCGACTCGCAGCGCTGCGCCGTTGGTGGCCGAGGCCTCTTTCGAGCAGACGTAGACGACCATGTTCGCCACCTCCTCGACGGTGGCGAATCGCTCGATGAGCGAGGTCGGGCGAAACTGCTTGACGAAGGTGGCGGCCATGACATCGGGCGTCGTCTTGTTGTCGCGAGCCATGGCCTCGAGGAAGGTCTCGACGCCGTCGGAGCGGGTGGGGCCGGGGAGCACCGAATTCACGGTGACGCCGGTGCCGGACGTCATCTCGGCGAGACCGCGGGCGATCGCGAGCTGGGCCGTTTTCGTGAAGCCGTAGTGGATCATCTCCTTCGGAATGTTCAAGGCCGACTCGGAGGAGATGAAGACGACGCGCCCCCAGTTGCGGGAAAGCATGCCCGGCATCAGAGCGCGCGACAGGCGCACGCCGGACATGACATTGGTTTCGAAAAAACGCGTCCAGTCGGCGTCAGGGATGTCGAAGAAGGGCTTGGGCTCGAAGATGCCGGCGTTGTTGACGAGGATGTCGACGGGTCCAGCGCCCGCGGCGAGCCTGGCGCAGCCGTCGGCAGTCGAGACGTCGGCGGCGACGCCGCTGACTGCGCCGCCACCTGCGGCCTTGACGGCGGCAATGGCCTTGTCGACCGTCTCCTGCTTGCGGCCGTTGACGATCACCTTGGCGCCCGTCGCGGCGAGGCCCTTGGCGATGGCGAGGCCGATGCCGGCGGTCGAGCCGGTGACGAGTACAGATTTGCCAGCGAGATCGATTTTCATGGGTTGCCCTTGCCGATTTTCATTGAGACCGTGTCCCTCACATCGGATCAATGTCGCACGCGTTCAATATGATGAGGCGCGACAAGGCGCGCATTTCGCACATCGGAGGGGGAGCAGGGAGCATGACGGAAGCGGAAATCCTGGCGATGCGGCTCGGGCTCACGGGCCTCATCATCTCGGTGGTGTCGGTGGCCTTCGGCATGATCTCGGCCTACATCGCGGGGCTTTGGCTGTTCCTCAGGCGGGCGCCGCTCTCGCTCCGCGCATTGGCCTTCACGCTGCTCTCGCTCGGGCTGCTGTTCATGGGGATCGTGATGTGGGGCATCCACGAGCTTCTGCTCGGCACCGACCGCGCGTGGTTCAAGCTCAGCAAGACGGCCACGGAATTCGCGACCTTTGGCGGCGAGCGGCCCGACCACCTGCAGGGGCTCACGATCTACCAGGGCGGGGCGCTGCTCGGGCTCCTGGCGTTCGTGCTGATCTATTTGGCGCTCGGGTATCTGACGTTCTTCTATAGGTGGGGGGACGGGGATGATGGGGAAGTCTAGCCGATCATCTCGAGCTCTATGCGGTCGGTGCGGCTCACGCGCTTAGATGCATCCAGGACCTCGATCGAGACGAGATTGCCCTCGGCGTCATAGTCGAGAATGACACCAGGTTTGTCCTCATCGCTCTCGGTGACTGCGGCATCCTCCTTGAGGATCAGCGTGAGGGTGTCGGTTCTTTGGTCGTACGTCGCCTTCATGAGCTTGGGCTCCAGTACTTGCCAACCTTGCTCGTCCGATAAACGGTTACGATCTCCGGCGGCGACCGGTCAATGTCGACAAAGACTCGCACAATGTAGGTCTTGCCGTCCATAGTCACCCGGCTCTGCAGCACATCTCTGCCCGCCCGCACTCTTAACCGCTGTTCCGGCGCTCCAATCACTTGTGCCACAGTCCGCAAGTCAATGCCTCTTCGCTCCATCTCAGCGAGCGCGTGCGGCGTAATAATGTGGCCGTGCACGAGATCGTCCACGGCAACTCCTAAAGCGGGATGTTGTCGTGCTTCTTCCAGGGGTTCTCGAGCGTCTTGTTGCGCAGCATGTTCAGCGCGCGGCAGATGCGGCGCCTCGTGTTGTGCGGCAGGATCACCTCGTCGATGTAACCGCGCTCGGCGGCGACGAAGGGATTGGCGAAGCGCTTCTGATAGTCGTCGATGCGGCCCTTGATCTTCTCGGGGTCCGACAGCTCGGCGCGGTAGAGAATCTCGGCGGCACCCTTGGCGCCCATGACCGCGATCTCGGCCGAGGGCCAGGCGTAGTTCACGTCGCCGCGGATGTGCTTCGAGCTCATGACGTCGTAGGCGCCGCCGTAGGCCTTCCTGGTGATGAGCGTGATCTTGGGCACGGTCGCCTCGGCAAAGGCGAACAGCAGCTTGGCGCCGTGCTTGATGAGCCCGCCGTATTCCTGCGCGGTGCCCGGCAGGAACCCCGGCACGTCGACGAAGGTGACGATCGGGATCTCGAAGCAATCGCAGAAGCGCACGAAGCGCGCGGCCTTGCGCGAGGCATCGCTGTCGAGCACGCCCGCAAGGATGAGTGGCTGGTTGGCGACGATGCCGACGGTGCGACCTTCCATGCGCCCGAAGCCCACGACCATGTTCCTGGCGTAAGCCTCCTGGATCTCGAAGAAGTCCGCCTCGTCGACGACTTTGAGGATCAGCTCCTTGATGTCGTAGGGCTTGTTCGGGTTGTCGGGGATCAGCGTGTCGAGGGAGAAGTCCTCGCGGTCGGCGCTGTCCTTGGTCGAGAGGAATGGCACGCCCGACTTGTTGTTCGAGGGCAGGAAGTCCATGAGGCGGCGGGTCTGCAGCAGCGCCTCAACGTCGTTGTCGTAAGCGCGGTCGGCGATCGACGACTTCGTCGTGTGCACCTTGGCGCCGCCGAGCTCCTCGGCCGTCACCGTCTCGTTGGTGACCGTCTTCACGACGTCGGGGCCGGTGACGAACATGTAGCTCGTGTCCTTCACCATGAAGATGAAGTCGGTCATGGCAGGGGAATAGACGTCGCCGCCGGCGCAGGGCCCCATGATGACGGAAATTTGCGGGACGACGCCCGAGGCGAGCACGTTGCGGAGGAACACCTCACCGTAGCCGCCCAGCGCGTCGACACCCTCCTGGATGCGCGCGCCGCCGGCATCGAAGACGCCAATGATCGGGGCGCGGTTCTTCAGCGCCATGTCCTGGACCTTCATGATCTTCTGGGCGTGCGCCTGGGAGAGCGAGCCGCCGAAGACGGTGAAGTCCTTGGCGAACACGAAGACGACGCGGCCGTTGATCGTGCCCCAGCCGGTAACAACGCCGTCGCCCGGCGTCTTTTGCTTATCCATGCCGAACTCGGCGCAACGGTGCTCGACGAACGTGTCGAACTCCTCGAACGAATTCTCGTCCATCAGAAGCTCTATGCGCTCGCGGGCCGTGAGCTTGCCGCGCTTGTGCTGGGCGTCGATGCGGGCTTGGCCGCCGCCGAGCCGCGCGTTGTCGCGGCGGCGCTCGAGCTCCTCGATGACTTCCTTCATTGGATGAGACCCCGTTTCATGACAATTCCGTTGCCAGCTGGTGAGATAGCACGGCGAATTCGAGCAATGGAAGGTTTGCTGAAATGTTTGGTGTTTTCGCTCCTTGTCATCCCCGCCGAGGCGCCCCGCGACTGGGTGGCGCGCCGAGAGCCGGGATGGCATTGGGGTCGCTGCCTCAACGCATCGGCAAGCCTCTTGACCCATGCCCCCAAGACGGGCACGCGGTGGGCTGGGGAACACGCCGTCAGGCGGCACGAGGAACCGGGAGGCGCGGAATGGCGAAGGCAATCCATATGATGGTGCGCGTGATGGACGAGGCGCGCTCGGTCGACTTCTATTCGAAGGTGCTGGGACTGGCCGTTTCGGGGCGGTTCGAATGGCCCGATTTCACGCTGATCTACATGAAGAACCACGAGGCGGATTTCGAGATCGAGCTCACCGTCAACAAGGGGCGCACGGAGCCCTACGAGCTCGGCACCGGCTACGGTCACGTCGCCTTCGTGGTCGACAACCTCGAAGCGGAGCGGACGCGCATCCTGGGCCTCGGATTCCAGCCCAAGGACATCAAGCAGATGACCTTCGACGGGGCGCCTTTCGGGCGCTTCTTCTTCATCGAGGACCCTGACGGCTACAAGATCGAGGTGCTCGAGCGGGCGGGACGGTTCAGGTAGACGGCGCCGCCTCGAGTGCGCCCTCCATCCCCGGAGCAGGTCCGGGGCCGGCTCTTCGACAGGCTCAGGATGAAGGGGCTCTTGGTTCGAGCGGCGCAAACAATGTTCCCAGGCCCGACCGAGCCTCATGGTGAGCTTGTCGAACCATGAGGCGGCGAAGAACGCCACCGCAAGCCTCACATCAGCCTGCATCTGTAAGCCATTGTGTTGTGTAACATTTCATGCCACGCCCCAGGTTGCTAGTGCCTGGACGACAACCCGACGCGGCGTGGCCCAAGGACGTTCATGCAGGGTCACGGACCAGCTGCTGCTCAGGCTGCGCGGGAGGCGCAATTCGAGGCGCAACCTGCGGCGGCGCCCATTGCGCCCGTGGTGCCACAGGCCCCGCCAGCGTCCACCACCGCGGATTGCACGGCGCCGATGGCCTGCCCGCATGCGGCGGCTCCCTGCCCCGCACTTAAGACCCTCCTCGGCCACAGCTTGGTGGTGAGCGAGGAGGCGCGCGCCTGGAGCCGGCGCCTCGCGCCCTGCGCCTCCTGCCGGATCGACTACGGGGCGCGCGTCCGCGCCTTGAAGGGGCTCCGGCTCGGCAAGCGCGAGCGCGAGATCCTCATCGGCGCGACGGCGCAGGAGGTCTTCGTTGTAACGGCACCGGCAATGTCGCGGCCCCTGAGTGCGGCGCGGCGGCGCGCTGCCCAGACCCTGATACGAGCCGGGCTTGTGGCCGGGGCGGCTGCAAACGGGGCCGCTTCGTCGAACGGCCAAGTGCGCGCCGCCGTCGCGCTGACGCCGCTTGGTCTATATGTGCTCGCCGCCTACGGGCGCTTCATCGAGGCGGCCAAGCCAGTCCGGTGGGACCGGCCGCGCGCGAACGTACCGCTGCCAGGAAGCGAGCCTCAATTGCTTGCGTCCGCGGTCGTCGAGCGGACCCGGGCGGAGTTGCATGAGACGCTCGACGAGCTCAAACGCGTCCTCATCGCCGCCGTGGTGCGACCGGTCCGCGATCCAGGGCTGCTCGATACGGTGACCCGGCACCTGCAGTCGAAGGCCAAGGGGCTCCGGGACCTGCTCGAGCCGGCCGGCTCCAAGCTCAAGAGCGAGTAGCGTCCGGCAATTGCCGGTGTTCAGGCTGCAGCCCGCGGGGCTCGCCGATGCAGCTTGAACGATCCAAGAACATACCCATATCGTACCCCGTAAGTGAAAGCTGGTGCCCTTACGCCGGGGCTAGCAACCGACGGAGGCTCGATCAGAGCGCCGTTATACGTTCGAGACTGAAGGTCGCTTATCGAAAGGGCTTTCGAGGAATGACTAGGCTATCAGTGCTTTCGAACCCTCTTCTGCTCGGGTTCGAGGAAATTGAACGGCTGATCGATCGTGCCGGGAAGGGCGGGAGCGACGGCTATCCTCCGTACAATATCGAGCGCCTGCCGGCTGCAAACGGGCACGCCGAGCTGCTCCGCATCACGCTCGCTGTGGCGGGCTTCTCGCGTGCCGACCTCGAGATTACGCTCGAGGACAACCAGCTTTCGATCCGCGGCAAGCAGCAGGACGACAAGGGCCGCGAGTACCTTTACCGCGGGATTGCAGCCCGTCAGTTCAGCCGGACGTTCGTGCTGGCTGACGGGATAGAGGTGAAATCCGCGGATCTGAGCAATGGCCTGCTCGCCATCGATCTCATGCGCCACGAGCCAGAGCGCCTGGTACGAAAGATTGAGATCGGTGCGGAGATAAGGCGGCCCTAGGTGCCCCAAGGCTACAGCCAAGACCCTCGAATCGTAAGATCATGGAATTCAGGCGATATGTGCCAAGCTCGGTACACGCCCCATTCCATGACGACTAAATGCCTCGAGAGAGGAGGAGTTGCGTCATGAACGAGAATACGACGAAACGCAGCAAGCCCGCCGGATTGGCGGACCACGTTGCACCCGTGATGAGCCAGATCGAGCTTGCCAGGCTCGGCGGCGGGCACGTTGCCTACATCAAGACGTTGTCGTCCGACGACGCCAAGCGGATGTTTCCGGCCATCGAAGGCCTGCCCCCCGGCATCAACCTCTACGCGTTGCACGCCGCCGACGGCACACCGATCGCGCTGACCGATACGCGCCAGGCCGCGCTCAGCCACGCCATGGACGGCGAGCTCGAGGTCGCGAGCCTCCACTAACGCGAATTTGGGAAGCTGGCGGCGACGCAAGGCGCCATCCAACTCTCTGACAATCCGGGAATGAGAAAAGGGCGGTCCGTGATGGACCGCCCTTAGTCTTTGTCAGCTTGAATCTTGAATGTAGCGTCGCGGCGCTACTTGCCCTTCTTGCAGGCGGCAAGCTGCTGGGCGCGCTTCTGCAATTGCACCTTCCACTGGTCGGGGCCGACGCCCGCGCACCAGGCCATGTGCGCCTTGAGATCGGCGCTCCACTCGGGGCCCGAGAAGCCGCACTTCTCGGCCTCGTTCTCCTTCTGCTGCTGGAGCGCGAGCTTGCCGTAGGTGTCGCAGTTCGCCTGGGCATGCGCCGCAGGTGAATAGCTCGCGGCTGACGCGAGCGCGGCGAGTGCAAGCGCGGCGCGCTTCCCGATAGTCTGCATCGTCCCTAACCTCATACTCGTGATCCCGGCACGCGATTGCAGCGTGTGGCGGGGCGCGGTTTCGCCCGCATTCTTCACGGCCCAAGCTATCAGTGCCCCATGAACTCAGCCTGAATGTGGCTCAAGGCCCAGGTTCACATCAACCCTGATCTATCCGCCTGTTTTTCCAGAACGAAGCTGGCGGGCACCGCTCAGGGCGCGAGGCGGGCCATGATGGCGCGCCTGGCGGCCTCAGCCGCGGGGCCCCAGGAAGCCGCGTTGGAGGCGATCAGGTTGGCCTCGGATTTCAAGATCAAACCGTCGTCGAGAACGCGCAGACCGTTGGCGGCGAGCGTGGCGCCGGTGGTCGTGATGTCGACGATCAGCTCGGCGGTGCCGGCGGCCGGTGTGCCCTCGGTCGCGCCCAGGCTTTCCACGATGCGATAGTCGGCGACGCCCTTCTCGGCGAAGAAGCGGCGCGTCAGATTGAGGTACTTGGTGGCGACGCGATACCAGCGTCCGTGAGCGCGGCGGAACGAGACCGCGATCTCGTCCAGGTCCGCCATCGTGCGCACGTCGATCCAGCACCGGGGCACGGCGACCACCACGTCCGCGCGGCCGAAACCGAGAGGAGCCAGAAACTCGACGCGCTCGGCGGCGTCCGACACCTGCTCGCGGATCAGATCCTCGCCGGTGATGCCCATGTGCGCGCGGCCGCTCTTCAGGTTCGCGGCGATCTCGGAGGAGGAGATGAAGGCCACCTCGACATTATCGAGACCGGCGATCTCGCCGCGATAGCCACGCTCGCTGCCGGTCTTGCGCAATACGAGACCGGCCTTGGCGAAAAACTCTGCCGTCTGCTCCATGAGCCGGCCCTTCGACGGGACGGCGAGGATGAGCGGGTCGCTCATAGGATCTCTCCCGTCACGGCGGCGAGCAGGCGCTCGGTATGGATCGCGGCGCCGACGGCGGGCACGTCGTCAGGCGCGCCGACGGATTTCATGAGGCGATCGTAGCGGCCGCCGCCGGCAACGGGGCTCAGACGGCCGAGGCCGGGGGCCACGACCTCGAACACGAAGCCGGTGTAGTACTCGAGCGCGCGGCCGAACTCGGCAGAGAACTCGGCCGTCTCCACCTCGACGCCGGCCTTGTCGAGCAGCTCGAGGCGACGCTCGAAGGCAGCGAGCGCCTCGCCGATGTCGATCCCGGCCTCGCGCACGATCTCCTTCACGCGCTCGGCGGCAATGCGCGCGGGTGCGCGCACGGCGACGTAACGCTCGATCGCGGCCACGATCGCGGGCGCGAGCGGGGCCGAGCGCGCGTCGGCGAGGCGGGCGAGGAGGCTCGCTGCGATCTCGGATGCGCCGCGCACGCCGATAAGCTCGATCCCCTCGCGCTCCAGATACTCGGCGAGGCGCTGCTCGGCCTCCTCGGGCTTCCCGGGATCGAGCGCGCCGGCAAGCGCCTTCGGAATGCGGCGCGACGTGGAAGCCGGGTCGGTCGCGAGGCGCTTCAACTCGGCATGGAACTCGTCGTGGTGCCAGAACTGGTCGGCGAGGCGCTGGCGCCAGCGGGGTGGCATGTCGGCGGCTTTCAGAATGGCGCGAAAGAGCCCGAGGTCGCCCAGGCGCAGCTTCATGGAGCGCAGCCCCGCCGCCTTCAGCGCCTCGACGACGAGCGCCATGGTCTCGGCTTCGGCGCGCTCGCGGTCCGACCCGCCGAAGGCCTCGATGCCGGCCTGGCGGAACTCGCGCGGGTGCGCCTTGTCAGCGCTCTGCGCCTGGAAGCGGAACGCGGCGCCGTTGTAGCAATACTTCGCCGGGAGCTTGCCGCCGCTATTGCGCTCGAGGTGCAGGCGGCAGGTCGGCACCGTGAGGTCGGGGCGCAGGCACAGCTCGTGGCCGTCGGGATCGGTGAAGACGTAGGTGCGCGCGCGCAGCTCCTCGCCGATGGCGTCGAGGAAGACGCCCGCCGGCTGGATGATGGCCGGCGCCACGGCCTCGTAGCCGGCATTGAGGAAGACGAACATGATCTTCCGCGCCTGGGCTTCCAGCGCTTCGAACTGTCGTGCCGTCTCGGCGGCCATCAGCGTCCCTCGAACGTGCCCGTGTGCCTGGATAGAGGGGGCACCTGAATCTTTCGCCCTCTTCTTACGAAGGGGGCGCAAGACTTGCGCAGGTAAAGTTGCGGTGGGGTTTATGGCCGTACTCATGACTAAAGCCGCCGTTGGCCCCACGCCGGGGTGCATCCAGCATGGCTCTCGCAGGATCGCAAGGGCTGCGGGCTATCGGGCCCGCCGGGGGCGGCACCATAGCGCCGGGTTTTGAAGGTTTCTCTTTACTTAGATGTAAAGAAGAGCGGGGGCGCGAGCGGGACGTGCTTCCGTCTCCCTATCGCGGCAGCGATGGGGAGAGGGACATGCCGAAGGCGTGCCTTCAGCACGACGTGAAGGGCAGCCGCTTGCCTCAGCGCCAGTTTCTGCCCCTCACCCCAACCCTCTCCCCACTGATGTGGGGAGAGGGGGCTAGGTTGAATGCCGGGCGAGGATTTTGCGGGCCTCGGCGACGAGATCGGCTTCCTTAACGGAGACTTGGCCGGGCCGAGCCTGCTTCCATTCCTTGTTGTCCTTGATGGCGGCCGCGGCCTTGGCGCCCTCGATCAAGTCCTTCAGCGTCACCTCGCCTCGCTGAAGCTCGTCACCGCCTTGAATGACAACGCAGGGTGAGCCGCGTTTGTCCGCGTACTTTACCTGCGCGTTCATGCCGGACGAGCCGAGGTACATTTCCGCGCGGATCGGAGGGCCACCGTCTTCAGGCTGTCGCAGGCGCTGCACGAGTCTTTGGAAGCGCGCGTAGTCAGGTTGCTTTCCCTTCTCGTCGGCCATGACGAGGACGACGACGGGGCCATTCGCCGCGCTGCTCGCGCTCTTGTTGAGGGCAGCAAGTGCGGCCTGGAGGCGCGAGACGCCGATGGAGAAACCGGTGGCCGGCACCTTCTCGCCCGTGAAGCGTTCCACGAGGCCGTCATAGCGGCCGCCGCCGCCGACGGAGCCGAAGCGGACCGGGCGGCCTTCGTCGTCCTTCACCTCGAACGTCAGCTCGGCCTCGAAGACGGGGCCGGTGTAGTACTCGAGGCCGCGGACGACCGTGAGATCGAGACGCACTCGCTGGCTGTCGAAGCCTGCCGAGCGACAGAGTTTCTTGATCGCGATTAGGTCAGCTAGCCCCTCTTGGTAGCTTGCATTGTCGCGCATTGACGCTAGACCGCTTGGCCTCACCAGACTCACACCTGAGAATTCATCATCGTCGATACGTTGATCGAGAAAGGCGCGAACATCTGCGATTTCGCTGGTACTTAGTTTTGCACCCGTTGTTCGATCTCCGCTTTCGTCGGTGCGACCTTCGCCAAGCAGCGCTTCGACGCCCTTCCAACCGAGACGATCAAACTTATCAAGAGCCCTCATCACAGTCAGCCATCGCGCATCGTTCTCAGGCCCCCGCAGTCCGATTCCGTCGCGAAGGCCATCCAACACTTTCCGACTGTTGACCTTGATGACGTAATCACCGCGCGAGATGCCCAGCGCCTCCATCGTGTCGGCGGCGAGCATGCACATCTCGGCATCCGCCGCGACGCTCTCGGCGCCCACGGTGTCGGCGTCGAACTGCATGAACTGGCGAAAGCGACCCGGCCCCGGCTTCTCGTTGCGCCAGACGGGGCCCACCGCATAGCGGCGGAACGGCTTCGGGAGCGACTGCGCATTCTCCGCGTAGTAGCGCGCGAGCGGCGCCGTCAGGTCGTAGCGCAGCGACAGCCACTGCCCGGAGCCGCCTTGCTCGCGCGCCTCCGGCGCGACATCTTGAAACGAAAACACCCCCTCGTTGGGGCGGTCCTGATCGGGCAGGAACTTGCCGAGCGCGTCGGTGTACTCGAAGGCCGGAGTCTCCAAGGGCTCGAAGCCGTAGCGCTCGTAGACGGCGCGCACCTTCTCGATCATCTCGCGCTGCTGGCGCAATTCCGCCGCGCCGATGTCGCGCATGCCCTTGGGGAGCCGCGCCTCGGGTCTGGCGTTGGCGCGCGGGGCAGGCGCGCCCTCGGCACCCGCAGTCTTGTCTGGATTCGACATATATGGATTGGAGTTGCTGATGCCCGTTCGGGCAAGGGTTAAATTGGTGCCGCCTTATAGCGGATGGTGCCGCGCGCCGCAAAGGCGCAGCGCCATTCCCTCTCCCCATCGCAGTCGCGATGGGGAGAGGGTTAGGGTGAGGGGCAGAAATAGGCGGTAATGCAAGTGGCTGCCCCTCACCCCATCCCTCTCCCCGCAAATGCGGGGAGAGGGAGATGACCCACGCTACCAGCCCGGACTTTCGGATCAGACCAAGAGGGGCTAGATAGGGCCTTATGACACTCGTTCTCGATCAGACGGCGCCGGTGAAGGCGGCGGAGGCGGACGCGGCGAAGCCGTCGCTCGCGGGGCTTTCGCGCGCGCGGCTCGGCGCGGCACTGGCCGAGATCGGCGTGCCGGAACAGCAGATCCGCATGCGCGCGGGCCAGCTCTGGCGCTGGATCTACGTCTCTGGCGTGACCAGCTTCGACGACATGACCGACGTGGGCAAGGAGCTCAGGGCAAAGCTCGCCGGGGCGTACTCGCTCGCGAGGCCCGAGATCGTCGCCGAGCAGGTGTCGCAGGACGGCACGCGCAAGTGGCTCATGCGTCTGCCCAAGCGCGGGCATGAGGCGCGGGCGCCCGAGATCGAGACCGTCTACATCCCTGAAAGCGATCGCGGCACGCTCTGCATCTCGTCGCAGGTGGGTTGCACGCTCACCTGCACCTTCTGCCATACGGGCACGCAGAAGCTCGTGCGCAATCTCGAGGCTCAAGAGATCGTGGGGCAGATCCTGCTGGCGCGCGACCGCATCGGCGACTGGCCGGGTGCCACGCGCCCTGCGGACGGCGGGCTGCTTCCATCGACCGAGCGCAAAATCACCAACGTCGTGCTGATGGGCATGGGCGAGCCGCTCTACAATTTCGATCATGTACGCGAGGCGATGGAGGTCGCGGCCGACGGCGAGGGCCTCTCGGTGTCGAAGCGGCGCATCACGCTCTCGACCTCGGGCGTGGTGCCGGAAATCGGCCGCTGGGGCAAGGAAGCCGGCACTATGCTCGCGATCTCGCTGCACGCGGTGCGCGACGAGCTGCGCGACGAGCTGGTGCCGATCAACAAGAAGTATCCGATCAAGGCGCTGCTCGAGGCCTGCCGGAACTATCCCGGCCTCTCGAACGCGAAGCGAATCACCTTCGAATACGTGATGCTCAAAGGCGTGAACGACAGCCTCGCCGATGCGAAGGCGCTCGTGCGCCTGCTCGCCGGTATTCCGGCGAAGATCAACCTGATCCCCTTCAACCCGTGGCCGGGCTCGCGCTACGAGTGCTCCGACTGGGCGACGATCGAGCGCTTCGCCGAGATCGTCAACAAGGCCGGCTACGCGAGCCCCGTGCGCACGCCGCGCGGGCGCGACATCCTCGCCGCGTGCGGGCAGCTCAGAAGCGAGAGCGTCAAGCTGCGTGCACGAGAGCGGGCGGCGCAGGATGTTTCCCCTCAGACCGAAAGCGGAGCCTGACGCACGTGGTGATGCGAGCGATCGGGCGCCTCATAGTCGTGCCGCTGGCCTTCCTGATAGCCGCGGCCGCCGCCGGCTTCGTGCTGTTCACGCTCGGGCTCGAGCGCATCACGCACGCGCTGCACGGAACCGAAGTGGGCGCCGAGACGGTGGCCTACGCCTTCGACATGGGAACGCTGATCCTATCGGGACTCACGATCGTGCCGGCGCTCGCGGTCGTGATCATCGGCGAGGTGGCGCGGATCCGCTCGTGGCTCTACTACATGATCGGCGGCGGGGCGGCGCTCGCGGCGCTGCCGCTCCTCGGACGGCTCAGCGATCCGAGCATGTCTGCGCTCCCGGACGCGGCCGTGTGGCAGGTGCTGGCCACGGCCGGTTTCGTCGGCGGGCTCGTCTACTGGCTCATCGCCGGGCGCAATGCGTGAACCGCGGTCGGCCCGGAATAATCCGTGGACCTGCACGTTGTATTGACGCCTCGCGACTCTACCGACGACCCCAGTCGTGGGGCACGATCGAGCCCCCTAGCCTGCTAGGGGGCTTTTTTTGCTGCGCGGGGATTGGAACCAACGCAAGTCTCGTGAGTTTTGCGGAGTCCCCCGCGCTTGCCCCCCACTCCCAGAAGAGCGCGGGGTCGCCTCCTGGCCGTCCCACACACGCCAGGGGGCCGCCGGCTTGCAGGGGGTACTCCCCCCGTTCCCCTTGTGGCCGGCTCTCCCAAACGGGAGAGGCTGGGCGTCAGACACGCTGGCGCCCAGTCTTATCGGCATATTTCCGGATACACTCTACTCGTCGGCGGCGAATGCCACGTAAAGCAGACCGAGGATGAGGATGAAAGCCAGGGCAGCGACGGATTCGAGCATGTTCCAATCCTCCCCTAGGGAGTGAACAACCTCGCCCTCTCTTTGAGTTGCCCTCTTGCAGTGGCCCGCTTGGGTTACCGGTTTCCCGCCGTGCGAGAACCCCCGCTATGCCGATCACCGGACGCCAGCGTTTTGGCAAGAATAAGACGCGCACGGAGGAAAATTTCCCGTTCTTGGGCACCGTTGTGCGGCGCTCTGCCTTGACTGTAAGGTCGGCTGCCCCGTGGAGTCCCGGGAGAGACCAGAGATGGCGCTCGCGATCGTGCGCCTATTGTTTGGGTTTTCTGCAGCGTGCCTCGCGGCGGGCCTCGTGCAGGTGTTGTTCGCCGTCACGCCTGCCGAGATTGCGAATTCCGAGCCCACGGCGCGTGGGGAAATCGTCCGCGGCGCAGGGATGCTGTGGCTTCTCGCGGCTACACAATCGGCCGTTTTTGCGAGCCCCTTCGCGCTGGTCGCGGCCGTGCTTGCGGAATGGCTTGGGATGCGCGCGTGGACCTACTACGCACTCGCGGGCCTCGGCATCGCGATCGCCGGCTATCTCACCCAGCTCGCGGGTGAGACCGGGGAGCGGACCGTCGGCAACGGATATGCGCTCAGTGCATTTCTCGCGACCGGGCTCACGGCGGGGCTCGCCTATTGGGCCGCGGCGGGCCGAAATGCGCGTCGCCCCCGTCGGCAGTCCGTGCCATCAGGCTGATCGATCTCAAAGAAGTCCGGCATGCCGGTTCATTCGGCCTTCAATTTGATTGTTTATTCATTGGCTTCGGTGTATGAATGTTGCGGTGCACAAACCGGTTCCCGGTTGGCTCGATCCAGGATATTCACAACGTGCTCGACGCCGAGCTCAATGCCCGCTTCGCACGGAGCTGCACGGACGCGGCGTTCGGCTATGCGCGCGCGGCTACCGCTGCCTATGCGGCCGTCGCCAACCAGACCCTCGAGTTCTGGGCGAACGCCGCAAACCCCACATCGCGCGGGCCTGCCGCCGCCTTCGATCCCTGGGGCATCACGACGCGCCAGGCCCCGAAGCCTGCAGTCGCACTGCCGTTCGGCAACTGGCCGAACCCGGCGCTCGAATTCTTCAAGATGTCCAATGCGTGGGCGGCCAACTCCCCCTGGGGCGGGTCCGCCTGGACGGCATCGCCCTGGGGCGCACAGGGCGCGAACGGCGTTGCCGCGCAGCTCGCCTTCTCACCGGTCGCAGCCTGGTGGGCGATGTTCCCCTTGAACGGCAATCCGGCGAGCTGGCCCATGGCCTACAGTCTCATGACTGCCGGCGTGCCGAGCTCGGTCGCGTGGCCAACCGCGGAAGCCAACACGGCAGCTCTCGAAGCTGCCGAGGTCGCGACGGATGCCCTGAACGCCGCATTCGCGACCTATCGCTCGGAGAGCGGCTACGCGATGACGACCGTGATTGCGCCGCGCCAACTGGTGGCGGCGATGCTGCTCGCGCCCTTCGGGGCGTCGCTCGCCTTTCCGTGGACGATGGCGTACCGCGCGAGCGGGCTTTAAACATTCCCCCAGCTAGGGTGCTGCAGGCGCGGGGATGCCTTCCTCTGCCGCGGAATCGGCTGGCGCCGCGGGGGGCGTAGCGCCCGACGGCGGATTGACGGTGATGGTCACGGGCGAGGCGGGCGCAGGCTTCGCGGAGGGCTCTGCGGGTGCGGCCTCTGCTGACGGCGGCGCAACAGCAGCGGCGGGCTCGGCCGGCGGCTTCGGTTTGGGCTTGGGCTTTGCGGCAGCCGGCGCCTGGGCCTTCTTGACGGGCGCGGTCGCACGCGGCGCGCAGCGTCCGGGGACCACGGAGCCGTCCGTGTGCTTCATCTCGGCCACCCAGGCGCATTTCTTCTTCTGCTCGCGGCAGCCGGCCTCTTGCTGACTATCGCAGGGCGAGGCGGCTGCGGCTTTGCTGGGATCGACCGGCGGCGCGGGCGTGAGCGGCTTGTCGGCCCAGGGCAGGACCTCGGGCTTACCGGCTGCGGCCGTATCGGCTTTGAGCTTCTGATCCTTGGCCTTGGCATCCTTGGCCTTCGCTGGCGCGGCGGCCCCTGGCTCGGCGGGAGACACGGTGCCGATCGGCGCCGAGCCGGCGGCGGGCGGATTGGCTGGCACGGTTCCGGCGGGATCGGGGGTGCCGACCACCGGCTCCGCTGCGGGCGCGGGTGCCGCCGTAGCGCTCGACTTATCCTCGTTGCTCGGGGCCAAGGGATCGATCCCCTGCCCGGAGAGAAGCAAAAGGGCAACCAAAGCTATGATGGCACGCATTGCCCAGTCCTCGTTTCTGCTCGCCGCCGCTCCGAGCCCAAGTGTCGGGCGCGCGATTTCTCCCTGTGCCGCTGCTTCTACTCTGCAAAAAAAGGCGGCGACATGATGGAGAATTGTTCATAACCAGCATATCGGGAGATTTGTACTCTGATTTTGCTCTCCCGGCGCGCGCTCAGGTCCTGTCGTCGCGGCCCGCGGTCGCGCGCTTGCGGCGCACCGGCCGATGCCTATAGTGCGCGCGCTTTCAAGACATGCTTCCAAGGCAGGGGCGAGGGGACAGGCAGAGAATGGCCACGACAGCAGACGGCGGCGGCGCAAAAGGCAAGATCAGGAAGGTCGTGCTCGCCTACTCGGGCGGCCTCGACACCTCGATCATTCTCAAATGGCTGCAGGAGACCTACCAAGCCGAGGTCGTGACGTTCACCGCCGACCTCGGCCAGGGCGAAGAGCTCGGCCCCGCGCGCGAGAAGGCCCTCATGCTCGGCATCAAGCCGGACAACATCTTCATCGAGGACCTGCGCGAGGAGTTCGTCCGCGATTACGTGTTCCCGATGTTCCGGGCGAATGCGCTCTACGAGGGCATCTATCTGCTCGGCACCTCGATCGCGCGGCCCCTGATCGCCAAGAAGCAGATCGAAATCGCGCGCAAGACCGGCGCGGATGCCGTCTGCCATGGCGCGACGGGGAAGGGCAACGACCAAGTGCGCTTCGAGCTCACCTATTACGCGCTCGAGCCGTCGATCAAGATCATCGCGCCGTGGCGCGAGTGGCACTTCAAGGGCCGCGACGACCTCCTCGAGTTCGCGCGCAAGAACCAGATCCCGGTGGCCAAGGACAAGGAAGGCGAGGCGCCGTTCTCGGTCGACGCCAACCTGCTGCACTCGTCGTCGGAGGGCAAGGTGCTCGAGGATCCGGCGACGAAGGCGCCCGAGATCGTCTACCAGCGCACGATTTCTCCGATGGCCGCGCCCGACAAGGTCACGACGATCAAAATCGGTTTCGAAAAGGGCGACGCGGTCTCGCTCGACGGGAAGAAGCTAAGCCCGGCGACGCTGCTCAAGGCGCTGAACGACCTCGGGCGCGACAACGGCATCGGGCGCATCGACCTGGTCGAGAACCGCTTCGTCGGTATGAAATCGCGCGGCGTCTACGAGACGCCGGGAGGCACGATCCTGCTCGCGGCGCACCGCGCCATCGAGAGCCTGACGCTCGACCGCGGCGCGATGCACCTCAAGGACGAGCTGATGCCGCGCTACGCGGAGCTCATCTACTACGGGTTCTGGTTCGCGCCCGAGCGGCTCATGCTGCAGGCGGCGATCGACAAGAGCCAGGAGCACGTCGAGGGCGAGGTGACGCTCGAGCTCTACAAGGGGAACGTGATCGTCGTCGGGCGCGAGAGCGCGAAGTCGCTCTATTCGCCGACACTCGTGACGTTCGAGGATGACCGCGGCGCGTATGATCAGAAGGACGCGGCCGGGTTCATCAAGCTCAATGCGCTGCGGTTGAGGACGCTGGGGAAGAGAGATGGGGGGAGGTAGGTACGGGTCGGACTTCCATCATATCGGAACGGTATTCAGCGCTGAGGTACGCAGGAGATGCGCCTTGAGAAGCTGATCACGAACACGCACTCGTCAGAGAAGGCAGAGGCGTATAAGGCCTTTGCTCCCACGGCTGATGAGTTGCGGGCATTCAAGAAGATCGGACGCGAGGCACTCGAAATCATCGCTCCGATTGCGGGGGCGTGCGCTATGATGAGCGCTGCCTATGTTGCGCGAGTAGAGCACGTTCTGAAGTTGCCCGCATATGTGGTCGCCGGCTCGCTCAAGATCCGGGACACGTACGTATTCGGCGATGGCCGCGCATTCGATGGCGTCAAAGCGTTCAGCGAGTCAAATTCGTCCTGGGACGGGCATGCCTGGGTGATGCTCGGACCATATGTTGCTGATATATCGATTTTCCGTACGGCCTACTCGGAAAATGCTCATCCCCTTCTGGCTGCGCATGTGCGTCGTGAATTCGGAGATAACGCCGGCCTGATGGTCGTCCGATGGAGTGACGCACCGCTATCAGGGCTGTACTACGCACCCCAGTACGTGCTTTCCGACCAACAGGTGACGAACCTGTTTCGTGGTCTACAGGCCATGGTCACCGGCCAACGCTAAGCGAGAGCCTGACGCTGGATCGCGGCGCCATGGACTTCAAAGAAGCAGCGCACCACAAGATGACAAATTATAGAAGGCATTGCCATGGACGCTTCATTCCTTCTCGACTACGAAGTTGAGGCTCACGGCTGCCTTCCTGATAAACTGAATCAAGTCGTTTCGAACCACCCATGTGGTCATTATCAAGTTTTCATTGCGAACCTAAGCACAGAGCCAGGCGTAGATAGACCACTTCTAGCAGTTCAAATTATAATAAACGCGCCTGACATTGCGACCGCAAAGGATGTCGGCAAACAAGCTCTTTCTCGACATATCGACATGCTCACGTTCGCCACCAATCTTAAATTTGAGATACGCAAGTTGGTGCGGATAATTGACTGGACGCCAGGCTTGCGTGAACGCAGGTGCATGCAATACCAGCCATTCCCGGGCCATGAGCTACCAATTCCCGTGCTGTCGAGTGAGGTGTGCAAATCGGTTGAAGTATTGGAAGAAGCCGAAATATCTGACCGAATGCGGCGTGTATTGCGATGGTTCGCCCGTGGTGTGCGTTCGCCCTATCCAGATGATCAATTTCAGTATTTTTGGTTCGTGGTTGAGCTCTTGGCGCAAATGGAAAAGAGTACTGATAAGGTCAATGACCTTTGCTCTAAGTGCAGATCTCCATTGCATTGTGAAACCTGCGATGAGTACCCCACGCACCGCCCCTATCCCAAGCAGGCGATATTGGGATTGTTTAGGCAGGTAATTACTGATGAACCTGATGCTTTCTTTGAAAAAACCAACAGAATGCGTAATTGCCTTCTCCACGGCGATGACATCAAGGCAATTGAAGTGGAGTTGGATACAGACATTAGTTCGATGGTAGATAAACTCGGCAATGTTGCGTGGGTCGCGATCTATAGATCGCTGGTCAAATCGTTCAAGGGTAAGCCAAGTCAGGAGCGTCTAGCCCTCATTCAAACCAACACGTATACGCATAGGACTATGACGATTGCTGCCGACTTGATGGTTTATGGCGACGCTGACCACTCGAAACTTGCGCAGTTTGCAAAGCCGGAGATCAGCATGGTCTATAACAAACGGGATAGAAAGCCTGACAAGGATGGAGCAGACTCGAGTTCATAGTGAGTTGCGCCTTCTGGTCAGTTGCCGGCACCAAGCATCTTCAAGGAAAAACAACTGCGCCTACGACCAGAAGGACGCCGCCGGGTTCATCAAGCTCAATGCGCTGCGGCTGAGGACGCTCGGAAAGAGGGATGGGGGGAGGTAGGTAGCACCCCAGGATCGGCAGAGACCAGCGCCAACGGACAGCATCCCCCTCCGTGCAGGAGAGGGATGCGTAAAACCCTGAGGCACGAGACCGGCGGATTACGTTTTCGGTTTGCCGGCGCCCTTGCTGCCGGAGCCCTGCGTGGCACCCTTGATCACGGCCTCCGCGATCATTTCCGAGGCCCGACGGGGCTGGTACGACCCGCCGCCGGGGGTCCAGTCGCGGAGGTAGAAATCCGTTCCGCCGGACACCAGGTCCAGCTCAGTCGAGGTCAACGTGCGGATCTGAAGTGAGCTCATGACCGTCTCCCAAAGTTTGCGATCTCGTGTTCCGCAGGTGAGCCTCGCTCACCCGTGCCTGCACCATGTCTCGGCAGGCGGGGCCGCGCTGTACCTGGCGTAACAGGCGCCGATCTGCAGTCCGCGACTGCTCGAACGCCCCACGACCCAAGCAATTCAGTTGACGGCGTGACGACGTGCCCCGAGGCTGTCGCCGCGTGACAGCGTGGTGGCGGACCCGTCCGGTCCGGCAGTGCCCGCGCTGGCAAATTGGTCCGGGCAAAATGGATCAGGCCAAGTCGATCAGGCCAGGTTGATCGAGGGGACGCCGGCTTATGGAAGATCTCGCTACGATATTCAGCCTCAACAACCTTCCCGGACATATCTCCTACGTCCTGATCGCGTTCTCCTACTGGCTCACCGACATCTACTGGCTGCGCGTCATGGCCATCTTCGGGCTCGCCATGGAGATCCTCTACTTCACGTTCTCGGGCGGCGATTTGCGCGCCGGGATCGGCTGGGATCTGGTCTTCATTGCCATCAACGCCTATCAGCTCTACCGGCTCATTCAGGAGCGACGGGCGCTGCAATTGCCGGAACGGGAGCGGGATCTCTTGCGGAGCGTGTTCACCGGCCTCGAAGATGCGCAGATCGCGCGGCTTCTGGCGGCCGGTGAATTCAGCGACCTCCAACCCGGAGCGGTGCTGACTACGGAAAATAAGGCCCTTGAGAAGATCTTCTTCATCTGCACCGGCAGCGCCAGCGTGACGATCGGCGGCCGCGAGATTTCAAGCTTGGAAAAGGGCAACTTCGTGGGCGAGGTGGCGTTCCTCACCGGCCAGCCGGCAACGGCGACTGTGGTGGCCCGGAGCGATGTGCGCGCGCTGGTGTTCGCAAAGGACAAGCTCAACCTCTTCTTCAAGAACGAAACCGAGGTGGCCGGGCTGATCTACCAGCTTCTGGGCCGCGAGCTTGCCCACAAGATGAAGGTGAGCAACGCCCTGCTCTCGGTGGGGAGCGCCACCGCCTGACCCGCCTTGGAGAGGGCCATGGACGCTGCAACCGCCCGATGCGCGCGGGAAGCGTAGCCACCCGCGCGCGGAAGAATTGATGTGATCGCGAAAACCGCCGGCAGTCGGCCGTGCCGGCGCGGCTCAGGGAAGCTCCCACTTGCTCGAGTAGCGACCGCCGAAGAGCGTATCCGACAGTTGATCGTACTTGTACGTGCCGCCGCCGCCGATGCCCTTGAACTTGCCCGTGCCGCCCGTCGCCTTGTAGGGGTTCGACGTGAGGTGCGAGCCCTCTTCCCAAGTGGCGGTGATGGTGTCGTCCTTATTCTGTGAGGCGGTGCAGGTTCCCTTGGCCTTCCAGCTGCCGTCGGGCAGGTATTCATATTTTCCCTCACAGGCCTCCGTCATCTTCGCGGCGGCGGAATCGTCGGGGACCTTCACGCAGCGGCCGGCGTAGTCGACCAGCTTGTGCCCCTTCTCAAGCTCCTTCTCATCCCACTTGTCGTTCACGCAGACGATCACTCCGGCTTCCTCGATCGTCTTGCCGGCATTGGCCACGCCGCAGCCGAGTGCGAAAATAGTCGCCGGGACGGCGACGAGCAGCCGCTTCAGAGTGTTGGTCATGTCGCTTCCTCGCTTTTCAGTCGCTATCGGGCCGGCACTCCCGTTAAGGAGCCCGGCATCGTTTGCTTTGAGTTCGGAAATCGAGGGCCCCGTACCGCAGGCCCCGTACCGCGGGTGGCATCCGCCGCCGCCCGGTGCCCATAACCGTGACAGGACCGGTGCGCCGGTCCTAGTATGTAACTGTAGCAAGCATCGTTCAGCCGGCAGGCAAGCCTTTGTTTCGGCAGCTTGTTGTCTCGCCTGGAGTCTTCGACATGAGCGATCCCTCGGAACATGCCTGCCGGGTCATCCGCGCCGCCGACACGTACGCCGGCAAGCAGGGGCTCACCTATTTCTGCGGGATTGCCGCCGAGACGGTGGGGTCCCGCGGCATCTGCATGCACCTGCTCACCATCCCGCCGGGCGGCAGGGCGAAAGCGCATCTGCACGAGAGCCACGAGACGGCGCTCTACGTGCTCGAGGGCGAAGCGGTCACGCTCTACGGAGACCGGCTCGAGCATCAGATGCTGACGAAGGCGGGGGATCTCGCCTACATCCCCGCGGGCGTGCCGCATTTGCCGATCAATCTTTCCGACAAGCCCACGTCCGCGGTCATCGCGCGCACGGACCCCAACGAGCAGGAGAGCGTCGTCCTGCTGCCCGAGCTCGAGGCCTTCGCCGAGGAGGCCATCATGCGGCTGAAGGCGGCAAAGCCAGCGGGCTCCAGGTAAGCCCAGCCCGACACGAGGAGCGCGGCGGGTGGGGTTGATCAAGCGCGATAGGCCGCGGCTCATGACGCTTGAGATGCGCGGCAGGACCAAGTAAGGGCGAGCGTCCAGCGGCGAACTTCGGCGCCCTTATGCTCCTTCTCCTCCCCCTCCGCGCATGATCCATCTCGACGGTATCGGCAAGCAAAACGGCCATCAGATCCTCTTCATCGAGGCCTCGGCGGCGCTCAATAAGGGCGAGAAGGCTGGGCTCGTCGGTCCCAACGGGGCGGGCAAGACGACGCTGTTCCGCCTGATCACAGGCGAGGAGCAGACCGACGAGGGCCAGGTCTCGGTCGATCGCGGCGTCTCGATCGGCTACTTCAGCCAGGACGTAGGCGACATGTCGGGGTGCAGCGCCGTGTCCGAGGTGATGGACGGCGCGGGCCCCGTGAGCGCGCTCGCCGCGGAGCTCTCCGAACTCGAAGCCGCCATGGCCGACCCGGACCGTGCCGACGAGATGGACGAGATCGTCCACCGCTATGGCGAGGTGCAAGGCCGCTTCGAGGAGCTCGGCGGCTATGCGCTCGAGGGGCGCGCGCGCGAGGTGCTGGCCGGGCTCTCCTTCAGCCAGGAGATGATGGACGGCGACGTCGGCGCACTGTCGGGCGGCTGGAAGATGCGCGTCGCGCTGGCCCGCATCCTGCTCATGCGCCCCGACGTCATGCTGCTCGACGAGCCCTCCAACCACCTGGATCTCGAAAGCCTCATCTGGCTCGAGGACTTCCTCAAGGGCTACGAGGGTGCCCTCCTCATGACATCGCACGATCGCGAGTTCATGAACCGCATCGTGACCAAGATCGTGGAGATCGACGGCGGCACGCTCTCGACCTACTCGGGCAACTACGAGTTCTACGAGCAGCAGCGCGCGCAGAAGGAAAAGCAGCAGCAGGCCCAGTTCGACCGGCAGCAGGCGATGCTGGCCAAGGAGATGCGCTTCATCGAGCGATTCAAGGCGCGCGCGTCGCATGCGGCGCAGGTGCAGAGCCGCGTCAAGACGCTGGAGAAGATCGAGCGCGTGGAGCCGCCGCGGCGGCGTCAGTCGATCCTGTTCGAGTTCCCGCCGGCGCCGCGGTGCGGCGAGGACGTGGCGACGCTCAAGGGCGTCGCTAAGAGCTACGGCAGCCGGGCCATCTACGAGGGGCTCGACTTCCAGGTGCGCCGCCGCGAGCGCTGGTGCGTGATGGGCATCAACGGGGCGGGCAAGTCGACGCTCTTGAAGCTCGTCTCGGGCGCAGCGAAGCCGGACACCGGAACCGTTGCAATCGGCGCCAGCGTCAAGATGGGCTACTTCGCGCAGCATTCCATGGACCTCCTCGACGGCGAGCGCACCGTGTTCCAGTCGCTCGAGGATGCTTTCCCGCAGGCGGGGCAGGGATCATTGCGGACATTGGCCGGCTGCTTCGGCTTCTCGGGCGATGACGTGGAGAAGCGCTGCCGCGTGCTGTCAGGCGGCGAGAAAGCGCGCCTCGTGATGGCGAAGATGCTGTTCGATCCGCCGAACTTCCTCGTGCTGGACGAGCCGACGAACCATCTCGACCTCTTGACCAAGGAGATGCTGATCAAGGCACTCGCGAGTTATGAGGGCGCGATGCTGTTCGTCTCGCACGACCGGCATTTCCTGGCCGCGCTCTCCAACCGGGTGCTGGAGCTGACGCCCGAGGGCGTGCATCAATACGGCGGCGGCTACACCGAATACGTCGAGCGCACTGGGCATGAGGCGCCGGGGCTCAGGAGTTGAGGACGAGGCCGCCGTCTCATCCAACTACATCGTGATTTTGAGTTTCAACGCATGCCAATCCCGGCAGAGACGCTGAAATTTTCCCCTGGTGATCTGGCCTAATGCGACGCCCGCGCCCCTCGTTTCCCGCAGTATTTCTCGCTTTAGATTGTCTGCGTAGAGCAGATATTCGAAGCCGAAGTTCTGGTTAGACATCGCTTTCGACTTTGCGATCATCTCGATTACGACGTAGTCGACCACATCGCGCCAGAGGCGCTGCGGCTTTTTTTTGATCATACATCGCCGCAGTGCTGGCCGGCAGCCAGCCGAGCCACAAGCTCTGCTCCGATTTCCGCCATTCCGCTTTGGGTATCGTGGGGTCAAGACACGGCTGACGATAAGCCAGAGGCTCGGCGTCACGCCCTACGAAGAATTGAGCTCCCAACCACTCGAACCAGGCCACGCGCAACAGGTTTTCAATCTGCTTCATGTCGTCCTCGCTGCGGAACTCCTTTGCCTTCGATTCCTTCATATACTTGATGATGCGAGCCACTCTTGCAGGGTCAAAGCTCTCAACCTCAAAAACCATTCCCCTGCAGCCAGGGAAATCGGTCGAGAGCTTATCCTTGAGGTCATGGAAGAATTTATCTGCCGTTCCTCTCGTCCGCCAGCTTTCATGAACACCCACGTAGCTGCCAAAGATGAGCTCGCGCCTTTGTGTATAGGTGAGGAAGGCCAGCGCGACGCACCTACCGTTCACTACGAGTGTGGGGAGGAAGCTCAAGTGCTGGTATCTGAAACTGCGCAGATCTTGACGGAGATAATGAGACAGCGTACCGGGGGCGCCGGGTAGATTCACCAGGAGATCCTCGTTGTTGTCTCGCCGCAGATCCTCCGCGAAGCCTGATTCCGGAGCCTTCACCTCTTCTCCAAAGAGGTTGTCGTACAAATCGAAGAAGCCGAGCGCTCGCATCTCGTCCTCGTCGTACTCCGGCGGGCGCAAGAAGAGCAGATCAGACTTCAGGCATTTGATGAGATACTCCAGCCTATCGGCGACGGGATTTGCCGACGCGTCATAGCCGCGTATGGCGCCAATCGGGTAGCTCGAGACAAGCTCTCCCGTATCGAAATCTCTAACGGGAAACTCAGTCGGCCTGATGCCGCCGGTCGCATGCCAGGATGCGGTATTGGAGTAGACATGCAGTATGATCGGTCTGAAACCATTCAGCTTCTCTCGGAGAGCAAGGGCGCAGCCGAGTTCACGCTGAACATACTCTGACTCCAATGACTCATCGCTGACGAGCAATATGAAGAAGCCGGATCGATGAATGTGGTCCTTGACCGTCTCGATCTTTTCCCCGAAGGGAAGGTCATCTTCATAGGCCCAAACGTCCTGCGTGGCCCTCTTCAGTTCGTCACGCAACGCGATGGCTTCGCGGGCGTTCTTCGAAGAATGCGAGATGAAGACCTTGATTCCGCGCTCAATACGAGCGCCTATCTCCCTAGTATTCAAATCAGCCCTTGCCGTCGCCATGACACTCATCCTCGACCTGAGCCACATCGCGCCATAGTACGTTGACTGATTATGTATTGGCAATGCTCGCGCCTCGGTACCGCGGCGCGATTTCAGCAGACGCCGAGCGCAACGGTTACAAAGGCGTGCAGACTGCGAGGGTAGTATGCGTGCGCGATTGGGGCCTCACGGACACTCGGGCATTCATCTGCATGGCGGCAGCCTGCCAGCGCCGACGCGGCCTTGTGAGCTCACAATAATCCAGCAGCCAGATCACCGGAGGACGACGTGGTGAAGCCGATCATGAACCTCGACGAGATCGTTGAGTTCGACGACGTGGAGGAGAATGGCATCTATACGTCGAACCGCGCGCTCTTCAGCGAGCGCATCGGAGCCCGGCAGCTCGGCTACAATCTGACGGTGCTGCCGCCCGGGAAGGCGCAGTGCCCCTTCCACAGCCATCACGGCGAGGAGGAGATGTTCCTGATCCTCGAGGGCGAAGGCGAGCTGCGGTTCGGCGAGAAGCGCTACGCGATCCGCAAGCACGACGTGATCGCATGCCCGACCGGGGGGCCCGAAGTGGCGCATCAGATCATCAACACCGGGACGACGACGATGCGCTATCTCGCGCTCTCGACGCTCGCCGAGGTCGAGACGTGCGAGTACCCGGATTCGCAGAAGATCGGCGTCGTAGCGGGAAAGCGCGGCGAGCGGGGCTTGCGGAAGATATTCAGGGCCGAGAGCACGGTGGACTACTACGACCGCGAGAAGACCTGAGGAGCTGAGCCGATGGGAGGCGAGAACCCATCACCCGAGCCGAAGCGGCGCCTTCCCACTCTGCTGCGGTTCCTCGCGCTCAACATGGCGCTCGGGGCGGCGATCGGCGTCGCGTTCGCTTCCGTGGTCGTGCTGTCCAATACCGCGGGCCTCAAGGATCTGATCGCGACCTCGAGCGAGCCGCTGCTGCCGCTCTTCCTCCTCCTCTTCTTCAACGCGCTCACGTTTGCCGGCATCACCATGGGCGTCGCGATCATGAGGCTGCCATGGGACGGGCGCTGAGCGGCGAAGGGGATGGCGCAGAGCAGAGGGGGCTAACGGAGCTATTCCCGCTCATAATTGAACGGCCTCCCCACGAGCTCGGGGATCGGCGAGCCGGCAAAAGTCATGGTGAGCGTGCCCGCCCCTTGGCGCTTCAAATGCGTGCCCGCAAATCTCTTCTTGCCGAGATCGCCAGGATCGAACTCGAACACGTAGACCTTGCCGGTCCCCGCCTTGCCACCGACGGCGACGCTCTGATAGGGAACGCCGAACATTCTCAAGCCGAGTGAGATCTCCGTCGGCGCGCTTGCACACTTCATTTCGTAGCCCTCGGCACCCGTCACGCCGACGTCGGTCGTGCGCCCGTCGCAGGTGGCGCGAACGTCGATGCCGGTCAAGGGCTGGCCGTTCTTGCCGACCACGGCGACCGCGAAGCCCGGGCCTTCGCCGGCCTCGAGGCCCTTGAAGGTGAAACGCACCGGCTTGTCGTAAGGGGGGCTTTCGAGCACGACGTCGCCGCCCTCGAGCTTCCAATTGCCTTCCGCGGCCTCGTCATAGGCACCATAGGCGAGGAAGTATTCGAACTTGCCGCCGGCCGAGAGCTTCAAGCAGGAGCCGACCTCCATCACGCCGCGCAGGCAGTACGTGCCTTCGACATTCCCCGCCGTCTGCGCGAGCGCCGCGCCGACGGGAATGCCCACCACCGTGAATGCGATCGAGGCCAAGAAGGTCGTGCGTCTTCGATACATGCGCGTGAGCTTGTGAGAGTCCCGGTGCGGGGGTGAGGCAGGCGACCATGGCAGTATTCACGCTGGCGTACCAGACTTCCACATCGCAGTGTGGACGGGCATGAGATAGCCGGGAGATTTTGAAAGAGCCTATTCGATCCGGGGCACCACCGTCGACCGCGACGCCAAGGACTTTGGTTAAATTCCGGCATAAGATTGAAGCCGGGGCGGGCCATATGCTGCGGGCTGATATCGGGGCGGGCGCCCTCCCGGTCTGCAAATGGGGCGGCTACCGCCGCAAAGCCTTTCTCTTGCCCCGACTCGTGGCGTAGGAAGCCCCATGGGTCAGTTGCGCCAGGGACAACGAGTGGGTCGAAAGGCGGCCAGGGAGAGCGCGAAAAGGGCGGCACTCGCTGCTGCGGCGCTCCTGTGGCTCCCTGTGCACCTATCCTTCGCGCAAGGGGCGGCCGAGCCACCGGCAGAGCAGGTGATTGATGCGCCCGCCCCGCAGCCGGCCAAACGCGAGCCCGGCCCGCAAGCGCCGGCGGTCCGGCCGGCCGCGTCAGACACCGCCGCCGAACCGGCGGAGACGAGCGGACCGGCGGAGGCCACCCCCCCACCGGCGACAGGTGCCGCAATCGCCGCGGGCGACATCGCCGACGCCTTCAGCAAGATGGGCGACCAGATCTATGAGGACTGCATCTTCGAGCTCTCGCCGGAGCAGGTCGAGGTCCAGTTCGCCCTCATGCTCTCCTACCTGCAGCAGGGGGCCACCAGCACGGTCGCAAGCCGGCTCGCTGCGGAGCAGATTCAGCCTCCCAAGCTGTCGGAGGCCTGCGAGCAGATCCGGCGCTCGCCCAATGCCGCAACCTCGAGCTGGGAGGTGACCACGCGCGAGGCGCCGAAAGAGACGAAGATTCCGGCTGCACCCAAGGCAGCGCCCCAGCAGCCGGCGCCGATCGTCGCCCTCGCAGGCAAGAAGGTGCCGCCGCAGTGGGACTGCGCGCCGGGCGTCGACTACGTCACCATCAAGCTCAACGGCTACGACCGGAAGCTCACGGGGGGCGAGATCTGCAGCCCGTTCGAGGATGTCGTGCGCGAGGTGCCGGCTTCTCCGGCGAGCTTCCGCCTCGGCTACACGATCATGACCGGTCGCCTCTTCATCATCTCCGACGACGCGCAGGCCAGTGGCAAGACGATCGCCTGGGGCCTCTCAGGCCGAGATGTCTGCCGAAACAACCCCGATCCGGATTGCTTCGCGGCCAAGGCCATCGGTCCCTTGCCGCCGGGAGAGTATTCGTTCGCAGGGGAGCCGGCGCAGCGGGTGAGCTGGGGGCCGAGAACGAAGCGCCACGTGGCCGGAATCTATCTGAGAAAGCTCTGGAACAGGGACCGGTTCAGCCCGCAGCAGGCCGCCGCCATCCTGGCGCGCGGAAATATCGCCATCCATATGCGCCTCAAGGGCGAAATGTCGGAAGCCTGCATTGGCCTCGAGCCCAAGGGCTGGGCCTATGTCGCCTCGCTGATCAAGGAGGGGCGCGCCACAGGCCTCAGCGTCTATATCGACGAGCCGCATCCGCAGATCGCCGAAGCGCCGCCCGTGGTCGTCGCCTCGTCGTTCTCGCTCACGTCCCTGTTCAAATGAAGCGCGGCATGGACCCCAGCGTGGGTTTCGCCACCAAAGGAGCCACGATGAGATACTTGCCAGCGATATTGCTGTCGACGATGGCACTGTCGACCGCGGCTCAGGCGGGCGGCGGCTGCACGACGGAGGGCTACCAGAAGCTCAGGAGCGGTGACAGGGTGCCGACACGCGCTTGCCAGGCACAGCTCCTGGGCCGGGTGGCACGCAGCCACGGCCTGCGCCTTTCCGATGCACAGATCCTTCGGCAGCCCGAGGCACGGAAGAGGATCTGCGACACGGTCGGCGGAGACGGCCGCCTGGCCTTCGCCTGCCAGCTCGTTGAGCGCCAATAGCGGGCCCGACGAGCTGTTGAGCCCCCAAACCGTGGCACCGCGGACACCGGATCGTCACTGCGTGGGGAAGGGCGTTCGGCGCCGGACCTGGGCGGGCCGATCGTGCCAATAACCTCGGATTGCCAGCCGAGGTCGACTGTCGTCAGGTAGCCGATCGGATTTTCCGCCTCGGCCTACGCGTTCGACACGCGATCGATCACCTGGCGCCAGGATCGGGGGCGGTTCAGGCGCAGCTCTTCCGTGAAAAGCGGACCTCCCCGGTCCCGGTAGTACAAGACAGCCCCCTCCGGACGGTGCGGCGGAAGCACGAGCCCAAACGCGGCAGATTTGGCGGCGGCGTCTGCCCAATCCCGGACGATGACGTCGCGCTTCGCCTTGCGGCGTCCCGCGGAGGGCGGCATGACGAAGATCGTCTTCGTCTGAACCCCATGCTCGAAAATCCGCTCGAGCTCCCACAGCGTGCCGGGCCGCCCCGACGGCACGGCAATGATCCACCTGGCATGCTTCATCAGGAGGAGGATCTTCTCCTTCCACCGATCTTCCTCGACAGGGAGCCGCCCGGCGCCGAAATGCTCGCCCGGCGCGCCGAGAGCGACCATGGCCCCGAACGGCAGAAGCCCCTTGCGGATCTGCTCCTCAAGCTCGAAGTCGATATTGGAGAAGCCGAGAAACGGATCCGTCATGTCGACATCGGAATACTCGACGAAATTCCCGGTCGACCAGAAGGGGCGGAGGTAGAGCAGGAAGGGCGGCTTCGCCTTTTCGGATCCGCCGTCTGATTCGAGCGCCCCGAGAACGGCTGCCGCCTCCCGATCCCGGGCGCGCTGCTCGAACCTGCGCGAGACCCAGAGAAACGCCACCGGCGCCAGAAGAAGCGCGACGAACGACGAGCCGACCAGGACATAGACCAGCCAATCGGCGTCGCCCGCGACCGACCGCGCCAGCTTGTAGGCATACATGCCGACGATCACCACCGGCGCGCCCATCGTCACGACGGAGCCCGAGACGATCAGCGTCAGCAATGCCAGGGAGACTACGTAGAGGGCGTCGAAGACGAAGCGCAGGGCCCGCAGTCCTGTTGGCGACGACATCGGCAGATCCTAGAGAGGCCCACGGCGTTGCCCATCTAAGACCTCAAGATAGATCCTGCACAAGAGGCTAGACCTGAGGACGCGGTGCCACCAGGCTAGGCACTCTGCGCCGCCTTGAGCGCCTTGAACTCGTCCCAGCCGAGCGTGGCGACGGTATTCAGGCTCTCGTCGAGGATCTCGTAGACCAGCTTATCGACGCTGCGATTGCTGAAGAAGGCGATGACGTCCTGATCGCCGCCGCCTTCGGTATGCGGCTCGCCGTCTCCCGGCGTCTCGACATAGCTGCCCACGGGGCGGATCTCTTTGAGCTCGCCATTGACCCGGTAGATGCGTAGCTCGCCTTGCAGGATGAGCGTGACATAGGGGCACTTGTGGCGGTGGAGCGCGATCTTGGCGTTGGCGTCGAACTTGAACAGGATGTCGACGATGCGCTTGCCTTCGTCGACGTTGCAGATGTGGTATGCGAGGTGCGCAAAGCCGTCGAGCGTGTTCCAGCGGACGTTGCGCGTGTCGAAGGGAAGTGTGGTCACGGGGATCGCCTTTCGATGGTCGTGCCGGTCTTGCGGCAGAAGCGCCGGTACGCCTCGGCCGTCACACCAACGTGAATTGAAAGGCAAACCTGCGCTTGCCATTTTGCGCCACCTTTCGTGACGCTTGCTCATTCGCATTCGCATGGCGCTTCGACTTTCAGGGTTCACCAGGGCAAGCTCTCTCGGCCCCATTGCCAGCTTCATGGACCGGCAGGGCGGCTCGATCATGCGTGTGCTGAGCGATGTCGACCTGCCGTACGCGCTGCTCGAGCGGCGCGAGCTCGTCGTGCCGCTCAGGGAGCAGTTCCGCCTCCTCGAACGAGCCGCGCGCGAGACGGGCGATGCCTTCTTCGGCGCCCGCCTCGGCCAGGCCGTCAAGAGCCGTGAGCTCAGCGCCTTCGGGGCATGGGTGTGCGCGGCCGAGACGCTCGCGGAGGCCATCGGGCGCGCGCATCTGGGCCTCAATACAATGCTTCAGACCTCGACCATCCTTACCTTCTCGCAACACGGGGAGACCGCGCGATGGTCGATCGAGTTCGTCGAGCCCGAGACGACGGGCCGGCACCACAACGAGTTCCTCGGGCTCGGCTACATGATCGACGTCGTGCGCAACTATGCGGGCCCGCGCTGGCGGCCGCATGTCGTCATGACGGCACTTCCGCGCGGCACGCCGGCACAAACCCTCGAGGACATTTTTCGCACCAATGTGTCGCACGGTCACGCGGTGCCGGCGATCGAACTCGATGCGGCTCTGCTCGGCCGGCGTCACTTCGATCGCGCGCGCTCCGTTGCTGAACTCGACCTAGGCGAGGAGCCGCCGGTTCCGGAACAGAACGATGCGCTCGCGACGATTGCGGCGGTGACGGAGCTCGCACTCTGCGAGGGCTATCCGCGCATCGATTGGGTGGCCTCGAAACTCGGCACCACGCGCCGCTCGCTGCAGCGGCGCCTCAACATGCACGGCGCCACGTTCAATGGCCTCGTTGAAATGGTCCTCATGCGCCAGGCCAAGGACTTGCTTTGCCGGAGCGGCGCGCGCGTGACGGATATCGCGCTCCAGCTCGGCTACGCGGACCCGGCGCATTTCTCGCGGGCATTCCGGCGCTCGACGGGCGTCTCGCCGAGCCTGTTCCGGCAGACGCAGGGCTCGGCTTGAGGCAGGTCAACGCGCCGCTCGACCGAAAACAACAAGAGTCCCGCCGGGGTTCTTCGGAGGAGCGTCGGGCCATGGGGCGAAGGGGCAGCATGGGGCTTTTCATCCTCCTCGCTGGGATCGCCGCGGCCGGTCTCGTCTTCTGGACGTATCAAGCGGAGCTTCAGGGCGCGCGCGACGCCGCCTTGCGTGGCGGCCTCGTCGCCAATACCACGAGCGGCCCCATCGAATATGCCGAGAGCGGCGCCGGGACGCCGGTGCTCTCGATCCATGGCGCGGGCGGCGGCTATGACCAGGGGCTCGCCAATGCGGCCGACCTCGTGGGCGAAGGATTTCGCGTCATCGCGCCCTCACGCTTCGGGTATCTGCGGACCCCGGTTCCGGCGGACGCATCTCAGGCGGCGCAGGCGGACGCGCATGCGGCGCTACTCGATAAGCTAAAGGCTCCCAAGGCGATCGTCGTGGGCGTTTCGGCAGGCGCGCGCTCCGCACTCGAGCTCGCGATCCGCCATCCGGAAAGGGTTGCCGCGCTCATCCTGATCGTGCCCGGCACCTATGCGCCGACCAGTCCCGTCGCCGTCGAAGGAAGCGGCGCCAGCAAACTGGTATTCCTTCTCGTCAACAGCGGCGCCGACTTCGTCTGGTGGGCGCTCGAGAGAATTGCGCCGTCGGTGCTCATCCGCTTCGTCGGCGTTCCGCCGGAGCGGGTGGCCGCGGCGTCTCAAGGCGAGCAGGAGCGCGTTGCAAAGATCGTGAGGTCGATCGAGCCGCTGTCATTGCGGTTCCCCGGGATCAATGTCGACAGCGTCGGCGACATGCGTCCCCCACACATGGAAGAGGTCACCGCGCCGACGCTGATCGTCTCGGCGCGAGACGACCTGTTCAACACCTTGCCGGCGGCCGAGCTCGCGGCGCGCACGATCCCCGGCGCCAGGCTCGTCGTCTACGACACAGGCGGGCATCTCCTGGTCGGGCGCGGACGGGACGTCCGCCGCGCGGTCAGCGTCTTTCTGGCGGGTGCGGGGCTCTCTCTGGCGCCCGGCGCCCCCGCGCGCCAACTGCCTTAGGGGCCGGCGGCGTCTTTCCTTTCTTTGGCTCAAGTCTTAGGAGAGGATTGAAATCTCCTTCCTTGCCTTCGAGCGGACCGCCTTCCTGCATGACCCGCGCCTCTCTCAACCGCACGCTGCGCCGGCTCTATTTCTTCCTGGCGGTCTTGCTTGCGCTGTCGCTCGCCGCCAAGTTCCGCCGCTACATTCCCGGCATCGCGGGGACGCCGCTGGACGGGGCACTGGGGGATGCCTACGAATACTTGCGCGACATGTCGCTTCTCATCGCCACGGGCGGTGTCGCCTATCTGGCGAATGTGTATCAAAAGCGCTCCAACTTCGTGGAGAGCCTCGAGGAGGAGTGGCGCGGGATCGTGCGTACGAAGTCGGCGCTCTATACGTTCTGCGAGAAGCCCTTTCCCTCGACCGACGACTATCTCGCGGCCTTCTGCCGCATCAGCGAGACGATCGACAACATGCGCATCGTCTACTGCAATGCGGGCGAGACGGAGAGCCTCGTCGGTCTTTATCCCTACGCGCCACTGCACGACATGCGCCGCGCGCTGCAGTCGATCGATCCGAGGAAGCGCTCCGAGATCCCGGCGGAAGAGAGGAAGCTCGTCCGCGACGCCATCCTGCAGTCGTTCTATGCGCTGCGCGAAAATTTCCTCGAGGAGCTCGACCTCGACGAGCCCGAGCATCCGCTCCTCATCTCGGGGGGTCGGCGCCTGAAGCTGCCGGGGGCGACGCGCGGGGCGAGGGCGCGCCAGGAGCGGCAAAGGAAGCGCCAGGACACGAGCCCCCCCTTGCGTCCCGACATCGAGACGCTGCTCGCCCGCCTCTACGACCGCGAGCAGGAGACCCTGGCGCGTAGCGGTGAGCGCGACAGCCAGCCGCGACCGTAAGGCCCCCCCCCTCACCCGCGCCGCATCGCTGCCTCTCCCGTCCATGCGGAGCATGGCTTCGCCATGACGGGGAGAGGTGAGGGACTACAACGGCGATGCCACCCTCCCCACCTCTCCCCGGCGGGGAGGGGTCGGCGCGGTCCATGCGGAGCATGGCTCCGCCGTGACAGCGCCGGGTGAGGTGGCGTGCCAGTCAGGTTGCTCGGCTTGCAGAGCACGTTTACCGTGCATCGGCCCGGCTGGCGGTTGGGACGGCAATGTGCTACGTCCCGGCCAGATTATTGCGCCGCACAATCGCGCGTCCTCACGTCATCCCCGCGAAGGCGGGGATCTGCCCAAGCCCGCCGGAGGAACTCCACGGCAGGCTCGGATGGATGCCCGCCTGCGCGGGCATGACGGTACTGGGGATACGCCCCAGCTCGAAACACCCGGCCGCCGGAACACCCATGGACATCAGAAATATCGCCATTATCGCTCACGTCGACCACGGCAAGACGACCCTCGTCGACGAGCTCCTGAAGCAATCCGGCACGTTCCGGGAGGGCCAGCGCGTGGCCGAACGGGCGATGGACAGCAACGACCTCGAGCGCGAGCGCGGCATCACCATCCTCGCCAAGTGCACGAGCGTCGTCTGGAAGGACACGCACATCAACATCGTCGACACGCCGGGCCACGCCGACTTCGGCGGCGAGGTGGAGCGCATCCTGAACATGGTCGACGGCGTCATCGTGCTCGTCGACGCCTCGGAAGGGCCGCTGCCGCAGACCAAGTTCGTGGTCTCGAAGGCCTTGAAGCGCGGCATCCGCCCGATCGTCGCCATCAACAAGATCGACCGCCCGGACGAGCGGCATCTCGATGTGCTGAACGAGGTGTTCGACCTGTTCGCCAACCTCGACGCGACCGACGAGCAGCTCGACTTCCCGGTGCTCTACGGCTCCGGGCGCAACGGCTGGATGGCGGCCGACCCGGCGGGGCCCAAGGACAACCTGGCGCCGATGTTCGATCTCATCCTCTCCCATGTGCCGCCGCCCACCGTGGAAGAGGGGCCGGTGCGCATCCTGGCGACGACGCTCGAGGCGGACCCCTTCCTCGGGCGCATCCTCACGGGGCGCATCACGTCGGGCGTGCTCAAAGCCAACCAGCCGCTCAAGGCGCTCTCCCGCGACGGCAAGCTGATCGAGAATTTCCGCGTGACGAAAGTGCTCGCCTTCCGCGGGCTCGAGCGCGTGCCGGTCGATCAGGCAGAGGCGGGTGAGATCGTGGCGCTCGCCGGCATGAGCGAGGCGACGGTGGCTGACACGCTCTGCGATCCTTCGGTGGACACGCCGCTCCCTGCTCAGCCCGTCGATCCGCCGACGCTGTCGATGACGTTCCGCATCAACGACGGGCCGTTCGCGGGTCAGGAAGGCGACAAGGTGCAGAGCCGTGTCATCCGCGACCGGCTGCTCAAGGAAGCCGAACGCAATATCGCGATCAAGGTCACGGTTTCCGAGGAAAGCGACGCGTTCGACGTTGCGGGGCGCGGGGAATTGCAGCTCGGGATTCTGATCGAGAACATGCGCCGCGAGGGATTCGAGCTCACGGTCTCGCGGCCCAAGGTTGTGATCAAGACCGATCCCGAGACCGGGCAGAAGCTCGAGCCGGTCGAGGAGGTCATCATCGACGTTGACGACGGGCATACGGGCGTCGTGGTGCAGAAGCTCGCCGAGAGGAAGGGCGATCTCATGGAGATGCGCCCCTCGGGCGGCGGACGCACGCGCATGGTGTTCCATGTGCCGACGCGCGGACTGCTCGGCTACCAGAGCGAGCTGCTATCGGATACGCGCGGCACGGCGGTGATGAACAAGCTCTTCCACGGCTATGTGCCGTTCAAGGGCGAGATCGCCGGGCGGCGCACGGGCGTGCTGATCTCGAACTCGGACGGGGAGGCCGCGGCTTACGCGATCTTCAACCTGCAGGACCGCGGGCCGTTCATGATCGGGGCGCAGACGCGCGTCTACGAAGGCATGATCGTCGGCGAGCACACGCGCGACAACGATCTCGAGGTCAACGTCGTCAAGGGCAAGAAGCTCACCAACGTGCGCGCGTCCGGCAAGGACGAGAACGTGCTGCTCGTGACGCCCATGAAGCTCACCTTGGAAAAGGCCATGAGCTACATCACGGACGAGGAGCTGGTCGAGGTGACGCCGAAGTCCATCCGGCTCAGAAAGCGCTGGCTCGACCCCAACGAGCGCAAGAAGCAGGAGCGCCGCCGCGAAGCGGAGCGGGAAGCAAGCGTGGCTTAGGCTCCCTGCACGCTTCCGGCACCGCACGCACCCTGGCCGGCATCCATGGCATCCACCGGACGCGCGCTCGATCTCTCGTGCTTGATCTTGCGCAATTCGCGCGATCTTTGTGTCCGTGATATTCAAGCCATGGGCAAGCATCGGGGGCTCGATATGAGGGATGCACAACGGTTTTGCGGCAGAGGCAGCGCGCTCGCGGTTTTCGCGATCGTTGCGCTCGCGTGGATGGCGCCACAAGGCCATTGCGCCGAGGAGCCGCCGCCGCCATCAGCGGAAAAGGGCCACGCGCTGGCGCAGAAGTTCTGCAGCGGCTGTCACGTGATCCAATCCGATGCCGGGACCACCGTGCCCGCCGGCATCCCGCCGTTTCGCGCCATCGCCAACAGGGCGGGCCAGACGAGCGAGCGCATCATCAGCGTTTTGATCCAGCCCCATGCGCCGATGCCCGACATGCACCTCTCGCGGGAGGAGATGCTCGACATCGTCGCCTACCTCGATACGCTGCGCACCGACCCCTCGATCCCGCCCTTGCTGCCGAAGTACAGCCCCAAGCCGAAATACCCCGAGCCGTCGTGAGGCCGGGCGGGCGGCGGCCCCCGCCCTGCGGAGGCCGGAATTGCTCAATTCCTCTCCTTTCTCGCGAGGGAGGGGGAGGTGGCCCCGTGGATTGGGCAGCAAACCTGGCATTGCGGCATGGTCCCCGCTGCGATGTGCCGAACGCAGCAGGCCTCTCAATGCGCCCGATCGCAGCCCTCGTGACCTCGCCAAGAAGGCGGGCTAGAGTGTCACCTCGATAGGTGGGACGTGCGTGGGAGCAGCGAAATGGCCGAGGCAGCAGCAGGCGGGGCGGCGGACAAATCCGGGAGCGGACCCGAGAAGACGATCGTCTACGCGGCCTCAGGGGGCCGCAAGACCATCTTCTCGTTCGTGTTCCTGATCCTGCTACCGTTCTACGTCAGTTTGCCCGCCATGCTCTTCATGCGCGTCAAGCACGGCCTCCTCTTCGACGCGATCGGGCTCGTCATCATGGCGGTCGCATTCTCGATCCTGATGCTGCTGGTCGTGATCGAGCTACTTGCCTCCATTCGCATGCGCGTCGAGCTCGGCCCGGACAAGGTCAAGATGACGCTGCCCTCGGGGCGCGGGCCGACGCCGATGCTGTTCTACAAGAGCTATCAGGTTCCCTACGACCAGGTGCAGTCGGTCGAGACGCGGCGCGAGATCTACGGCGGGTCGCTGGTGCCGGTGCTGCTCAAGGGCGCGCGCATCGTGACCAAGGACGGCAAGTCGATCCCGATCGGCTACATCAGCGAGGCCAACGTCGACCCGGCATTTCCGTTTCCCGAGATCGCGAAGAAGATCGCGGAGCGGGCGCGGCTCCCGCTCATCGACCGCGGCAACGTGCGCCGCTCGTTCCGGCGCAAGTACTTCGGGTTCAAATCGGGCGGCGTCAACGAGGTCGACACCGTCGACGAAACCCAGATCGCGGCACTCAACAAGAGCCACCACAACGTCGTGATGGGTCTCGTCAGTGCGCTCGTGGTGCTGATCGGGATCGGCGTCGTCAGCGATCTCATGGGCGACACGCCGATCGGCCAGACGGCGTCCGCGATCTCGACGACGCCGGTCAAGGCGCCCGCGAAGAAGTAGGCGGGCGTAGCGCGCCTCGGGGTTCCGTCATTCTCGAACGGGCGAGGCCTTTGAGCCGAGACCGTTCGGGGATCCAGCGCAAAGAGTGCCGAAGGCTCCACCTTTCGCGTCTGCGACGAGTTTTATGCTGGATCCCCGGCTTGCTCCCCTCGGAACAAGTCCGAGGGTCGCGTGCCGAGGATGACGCGCGCTGCAGGCAGCGCGCGTCAGTTGACGTAGATGTTCACCTGCTGGCGGCGACGGCCGCTGTAGCCGGTGAGGAGCGCGAGAAGCCCAAAGATCAGGAACGTCGGCCGGTCGATCACGCTCGAGATAATGGTATCCCAGACCCAGGGCGAGGTGGACGAGCTCACGGCCGACTTGGCCGCGGCGAGCGATGTCGGCGCCAACTCGGCCCAGTGGCCGCTCATCGGCGTCGCCAGGAACGGCCCAGCGCCTGCCAACATCGGCGTCAGGTCGGCGACAAGGGCAATCACGGCTGCGAGCAGAAAGAGCCCCGACAGAAAGCGATAGACGGCCATAGCCTCACCCGGCGGTATCGTTGCCTGGCAATGAGCTAAGGCGCTTCCCGGCGAATCACAAGGGTGAGCAGCGCGCTTGGTCCGGCGGGCGTTGCCGGGGCTTCGCGCCTTGGTCGTTGCCGGGGCTTCGCGCCTTGGTCGTTGCCGGGGCTTCGCGCCTTGGTCGTTGCCGGGGCTTCGCGCCTTGGTCGTTGCCGGGGCTTCGCCCCGGGGCGGGGGACGTTGCCGGCCCGCCCCCTTTGCGGCGCAGGATGCTCAGTTGGCCGGCTAAGCACTTCGGGTTGCCAGCCGAACACTTCCCGCTATAGTGCGCCGCTTCGCGATTGCCGGAGGGGTGGCCGAGTGGTTGAAGGCGCACGCCTGGAACGCGTGTGTGCGGGAAACCGTACCGTGGGTTCGAATCCCACTCCCTCCGCCATTCTCGGCAAAAATATAGCAATATCAATGGCTAATGCGTCGCTTGCGTCTAACATTGCGCTCCGCCAAAGAGGCGGCGCTTTGCCGAGCAACACGGCAAGATGTGCGCCCATGTGTCCGGCCTTTCTGCTCGGCGCGAACACCGATGGCCTTCATGCTATCCGCAAAGATCAGCTCCCAATCATTTGCACGCGCTCGAGGCGCCCTGGGATGGTTGGGTTTTGCCGATCTCGGTGGTCGACCGCTTACTGCATGACTTGCCTTTAGCCCTCTCCAACCTCGTGATGCGCGCCCGGATGGGCCCGCTCATTCTTATGCTGCTTGTGGCAGCGGTTCGCGATACGCGC